>OGCI01000624.1_pt1 | contig 37413 bp, 37 predicted proteins | sample 1570021 | NCBI WGS metagenome assembly OGCI01 (sample SAMN06264664, study PRJEB24512) | hot springs metagenome | isolation source: Hot spring water | place: South Africa: Tshipise | collected 2015-06-21 | reverse complement strand
TACATCGCGTCCATGCGCCAGCTGGACCTGGAGGTGGCCACCGAATTCCTGCTTATCGCCGCGACGCTCCTGAAATTGAAGTCGGATTACCTGCTCCCTACCCCGGAGAGGGAGGAGGAGGAAACGACCCCTGCCGAGATGCGCGAGGAGCTGATCTGGAGGTTGCTCCAATACCAGAAGTTCCGCAACGTGGCCTCGCTCCTCTGGGAGAGACTCGGGCAGGAAGAGAGATACTATTACCGGCAGGTGGACCTGGAGGACCCCTTCCGCAACCTGGTCCCCGACGTCCTGCGCGGGCTTGACCTGCAGAGGCTGGCAGAGGTGGCGCGCGACATCGTGGAGGCGGAAGGAGAGGTCGACATATCATATATCGCTCCCATCAGGGTCAACATATCCGATTTCATCGAGCGCGTGCGGGAGGCGTTGCGGGAAAGGGGGCACACGACTTACCGGGAACTGACCTCCGATTGCGCCCTGCGCATCGAGCTCATCGCCACCTTTCTGGCCCTGTTGGAGCTGTACAAGCTGGAGGAGATAGACCTGCGTCAGGCGGTGCGTTTCGGCGACATCGAAGTATATCCCCTGGAGGGTGAAGGACATGGAGCTTAAGCCGCTGGGTGGAAAGATATGGAGGATGGGAACCGGGCAGGAGGATCCCGGTAGGGGGGAGGAGATAAAGGGGGCGCTGGAAGCCATGCTCTTCGTAAGCGGGGAGCCGCTGCCGGCCAAGCGGCTCGCGGAGGCCCTCGGATGCGACGAGGGGACGGTGCTCTCATCCTTGCAGGAACTCCACGAGGAGTACATGCGCTACAACAGGGGCATACAACTGCGGGAAGTGGGAGGGGGCTGGCGCATGCATACCCATCCCGCATATGCCTCATACGTGGAGCAGCTCCTCCTCTCCTCCCGGCGAGCCCGCTTGACGCGCGCTGCGGTCGAGACGCTGGCCATCATCGCCTACCTGCAGCCGGTCACGCGGGGGCAGATCGCCAACCTGAGGGGGGTGCAATCCGAGAACATGGTCAAGGTGCTCGAGGAGCTGGGCCTGGTGGCGGAGGCGGGCAAGGAAAAAGCCCCCGGCGGACCCGCCCTCTACGTGACCACCGATAGGTTCCTGGAACGCTTCGGCCTCAACGGCCTCGAGGATCTGCCTCCCCTGGAGGATTTCGAGCCGGACCGGGAGACGGCGGAGCGCATCGCGCGCTCCCTTTCCGGGGGCGGGAAACAGGGAGCGGAAGAGGGGGAAGGATGCGTCGGCGCCGCGCGGGACAACCTCCTGTCCTTGGACGAGAACGATGAAGAGGCGGAGGAGAGTCCGGCGCAGGATTAGGGGGTAGGCACTGCTTTGGCGCTTGCGGGAGGACCGGAGGAGGGCGGCGCCTCACGCGGACGCAAGGGTGCGGGCGGGAAACAGAAGCCCGCCGTGCCGAGGCTGCAGAAGGTGCTTGCGGAATGCGGTCTGGGCTCGAGGAGGCGCTGCGAGGAGCTCATCGAGGCCGGGCGCGTCATGGTCAACGGAAAAGCGGCTCGCCTGGGGGACCGCGTGGATCCGGAACGGGACCGCATTACGGTGGACGGCATACCCCTGCAGCCCAAGGGCGAAAAGGTGTACATCCTGCTCAACAAGCCTGCCGGATACATTACCACCGCCAGGGACACGCGCGGCCGCGCCACGGTGATGGATCTCGTCCACGAGGAATGCAGGCTCTTCCCGGTGGGGCGCCTGGACAAGGACACCCGGGGGCTCCTGCTCCTGACCAACGACGGTTACCTGGCCCAGAGGCTGCTCCATCCCAGCATGGGGGTGGAGAAGACCTACCTGGTGAGGGCGGAGGGATACCTCAGCGCGCAGAGGCTCGCCCGTCTGCGCAAGGGAATACGCCTGGAGGAGGGCGTGACCGCGCCGGCCAAGGTCAAGGTCCTGGCTAGGAAGGGCGACCAGTGCCTCCTCGAGTTGACTATCCACGAGGGGAAGAAGAGGCAGATACGGCGCATGTGCGCGGCGGTGGGCCTGCGGGTGGTGGACCTGGTGCGCAAGCGTTTCGGCCCCCTCGACCTCCGCGGGGTCGCGGAGGGGAGCTATCGCCACCTCACTCCCCGCGAGGTCGCGTCGTTGCTGGAGATGGAGGGGGAGGGGGGTCCCGGAAAGCGTTAGGGCGAAGGGGCGCCTTGTAGCGGCATGGCTGCGCGGCATCTGCGAGCGTATGCGCCTCACGTCGCGCCCGCGCGGTGCGGGCCGGCGCGGGTCGGGCAGGGGGGCGGGGAAGGCAAGACCGGCGCAGCGAATTGTGGTAAACTTTAATGCCAAAGCACAAGGAGGCGTGGAATGCAGCTGAGAGCCTTAAGGGGAGCCATCCTCTGCCGGGAGAACAGTAAGGAGGAGATCGTCGAGAGGACAGCCCAGCTGCTGCGGGAGATGATAAAGCGCAACGACATCCGCCCGGAGGATATCGTGGACGTCATCTTCACCGCGACCGAGGATCTCACCGCGGAGTTCCCCGCTGCGGCCGCGCGCCACATCGGGCTCACGCACGTGCCGTTGCTGTGCGCGAGGGAGCTGTCCATCCCGGATGGAGCGCCGCGCTGCATAAGGGTGCTCATGCATTTCTACACGCGCAAGCACCCGCACGAGCTGCGCCATCCCTACCTGGAGGGAGCGCGCCAGCTGAGGACCGACCTCCCCGAGTGAGCCACCCTCTCTGCTGCGAAGAAGCTGGGGAGTTCGAGTGAGAGCTCGGACTCCCTACATTAACCCGGAAAAATTGTCGGCAATATAGTTGCGGGCGGAGGGGACGGCAAGGAGGGCTAAGCCAGCAAGCGTCCGTTCGGACGATATTGCCGCGAGAAGGAAGGGGGAGTGGTCAGGATGGTCATCGTGATGCGCCCGGGGGTGACCGAGCAGGAAATCGAGGAGATCGTGCAGCTGCTGCACGAGACGGGCCTGGAGGCTCACATCTCGCGGGGGGAATTCCGCACCGTAATCGGGGTCATCGGGGATGACGAACTGGTCATGCAGGTGCCCTTCCAGGCCTACCCGGCGGTGGAGAAGGTCGTCCCCATCATGAAGCCCTACAAGCTGGCCAGCCGCGAATTCCAGAGCGAGGCCACGGTGGTCAGGGTGAACGGGGTTCAGATCGGGGGAGGGACCTTCACCGTCATCGCCGGCCCCTGCTCGGTGGAGAGCGAGGAACAGGTGGTGGAAGCGGCCCGCATCGCCAGGCGGGCGGGAGCCCGGCTTTTCCGGGGGGGAGCCTTCAAGCCCCGCACCTCTCCCTACAGCTTCCAGGGCCTGGGGGAAGAGGGGCTGAAGCTGCTGGAGAGGGCGCGGGAGGAGACGGGGCTTCCTATAGTAACCGAGCTCCTTGATGTGCGGGACTTGGAGCTGGTATACCGCTACGCGGACGTCCTGCAGGTGGGGGCGCGCAACATGCAGAACTTCCTCATGCTCAAGGAGCTCGGAGGGCAGGACAAGCCGGTGCTTCTCAAGAGGGGGATGAGCGCCACGGTGGAGGAATGGCTGATGGCTGCGGAGTACATCCTCAAGGAAGGGAACGGCAAGGTCATCCTCTGCGAGAGGGGCATAAAGACCTTCGAGACCGGTACCCGCAACACGCTCGACATATCCTCGGTTCCCCAGATCAAGGGCCTCTCGCACCTGCCGGTCATCGTCGATCCCAGCCACGCCACCGGGGTGAGGGACCTGGTTCCGCCCCTCTGCCTTGCCGCGCTGGCGGCAGGTGCGGACGGGGTGATGGTGGAAATGCATCCCCGGCCGCGCGAGGCCCTCTGCGACGGCTCGCAGTCCCTGACCCCCGAGGGCTTCGAGGCCATGATGGGAGAGATTACCAGGATGGCCGGCTTTCTCGGGCTGAAATAGGGGGAGCCGGCGCATGCTGGCGGGTGGCGTGTTGCCGTACGGAGGTGGGATGACGGCCGACCGTCGCCGCAAACGGCGAGGAGCGCGCGATGCAGGGCGGGTCGCGCGCGGGAGATAAATGGTAAATCATGGCATATAAGTTCTATAAACAGGCCGGTATCCTGGGGACGGGCCTCGTAGGGGGGTCCATGGGGATGGCCCTGGCCGCGGAAGGGCTGGTGGAGGAGGTCATCGGCTACGATGCGGACGCCCGCATGCTGCAGGCTGCGTTGCGCCGCGGGGCCGTGCGGGAGGCGGCGGGGAGCGCGAGGGAACTCGCGTCCCGGTGCGACCTGGTGATAGTCGCGGTGCCGGTGCGCGCCATACCCGCAGTCCTGGCGGACATCGCCGGCTCGTTGCGACCCGGGGCCACGGTGAGCGACGTGGGTTCGGTAAAGGCGGGAATAGTGGAGGCAGCGAAGCGCGTGCTTCCCCGCCACTGCCACTTCGTCGGCGGGCACCCCCTTGCGGGGTCGGAACAGAGGGGCGTGGAGTTCGCCGACCCCGCCCTATTCCGCGATGCATACTACGTGTTGACCCCCAGCGAGGACTGCGACAGCGAAGCATATTCGCGGCTGCATGCCCTGGTCACTTCCCTGGGAGCGAGGGTGATCGCCATGGAACCGGGCCTCCACGACCGCGCCGTGTCGGTGATCAGCCACCTCCCGCACGTGACGGCCATGGGCCTTATGAACCTCGCCCTGCTGCGTGCCGAGAAATATCCACTGCTCGCCCTGGCGGCGGGCGGGTTCCGCGACGTGACCCGCATCGCGGCCTCCGATCCCAGCCTGTGGCTGGATATCCTGATGGAGAACCGCGCGGCGGTGGAGGAGTGCCTGCACGAGTTCATAGGCTCCCTGCAGCAGGTGCAGGCTTTGCTGCGGGAGGGCGAGGAGGACGCGCTTCTTTCCTGGATGGAGAAGGCCAGCTCCGGAAGGCGGAACCTGGCTCCCGCCCTGCGGGAATCCCTGGAGGAGCTCTTCGTCCTGGCGCTCCCCGTCGAGGACCGCCCCGGGGTGATCAGCGATATCACCCTCACCGTCGGGGAGATGGGGATCAACATCGACGACCTCGAGCTCATGCATACTCTGGAAAGTGGCCAAGCCATACTGCGCCTCACCATAACCGGCGAGCAGGCCGCCCGCAGGGCCGGCGATGCCCTGCGGGGAAAGGGATACCGCGTGACCCTGAGCAAGGCCCTGGGGGAGGAACGATGAGGGGGAGGCTCCCGCGGTGGACATGACCTTCAGCAAGGCGGGGCCCCTGCGGGGCGAGGTGTCCGTCCCGCCGGACAAGTCCCTCTCCCACCGCGCCGCCATTCTGGGCGCCATGGCCCGCGGGCGCACCACCGCCGCACCCTTCCTGCGCGCCGGGGACTGCCTGAGCACCCTTTCCTGCCTGCGGGACCTGGGGGTGGATATCAGGCTGCAGGGAAACCGCCTGCAGGTGGAGGGGAAGGGTCCGGAGGCATGGAGGCAGCCCGGCGGTGTGCTGGAGGCGGAGAACTCGGCGACCACCATGCGCCTGCTGGCGGGAGCCCTGGCGGGGAGGCCTTTCCGCTGCGAGATAGACGGCGACGCTTCGCTGCGCAGGCGCCCCATGGGCCGTATCATCGAGCCCTTGCGCCGCATGGGAGCACGCATAGAGGGAATGGGAGAGGGAAACCGCCCCCCGCTTGTCATTGAGGGCGGAAACCTGCGGGGAATAGAATACCGCATGGAGGTGGACAGCGCGCAGGTAAAGTCGGCGCTGCTCCTGGCGGGATTACAGGCGGAGGGCGAAACGCGCATACTGGGAGGGCGTTCCTCTCGCGATCATACGGAGAGGATGCTGCTGCTCATGGGAGCCGACCTGAGCTGCGAGGGCGAGGATGCCCTGGTGATAAGGAAGAGCGAACTCGCAGCGGGGGACATTGAGATACCGGGCGATATCTCCAGCGCCTCCTTCCTGCTGGCGGCCGCCCTCTTGGTGCCCGGATCGCGGCTGCTGCTCAAGGGGGTGGGGCTCAATCCCACCCGGGCGGGCTTCCTGTCCGTGATCAACACCATGGGAGCCCTGGTCATGGAGTCCGGATACCGCGAGGCGTGCAACGAACCGCGTGGCGACCTGGAGGTGGGGAGTTCATCCTTGACCGGGGTGGAGGTGGAGGGGTGGCGCATACCCGCCCTCATCGACGAGGTGCCGCTGCTGGCGGTGGCGGGATGCCGCGCGCGCGGGGCGACGGTGGTGCGGGGGGCGGAAGAACTGCGGGTCAAGGAGAGCGACCGTATAGCCGCCATTTGCGGGGAGCTGCGCAAGATGGGGGCGAAGATCGAGGAATTGCCGGACGGTTTCCTGGTCGAGGGGCCGTGTGAACTAAAGGGGGCGCGGGTGGATTCCCGCGGGGATCACCGCATCGCCATGGCCCTGGCGGTGGCGGCGCTCTGCGCGGAGGGGGAGACGGTGGTATCCGGCTGGGAATGCGTGGATATCTCCTTTCCAGGATTCGCCGGGCTCCTGAGGGAGCTCGTCGCTTGAAGCGGTGCGGGAGGATGCGGGATGTGCCGCGAGAGGGTGAGGGCTGAACAGGCGATCATCGCCATCGACGGGCCGGCGGGGGCGGGGAAGAGCACGGTGGCCCAAGAGCTGTCCCGCCGCCTCCGCTTGCGCTACCTGGATACAGGCGCCATGTACCGCGCCCTGACCCTCAAGGCCCTGCGCGTACACCTGGACCTGGATGACGAGAGGGGCCTTGCCGGCATGGCGAGGTCCACGGAGATCGCGAGCGGTTACGAGGCGGGCGGCAAGCCTCCCTACCGCGTTTTGATGGACGGGGAAGACGTGACCGCCGCCATCCGCTCCCGCGAGGTTTCCGTGCACGTCTCCCAGGTTTCTTCCCATTCCGCGGTGAGGAAGGAGATGGTGAGGAAACAGCGCCTTCTCGCCGGAAAGGGGGGCGTGGTGGTGGAGGGCAGGGACGTGGGAACGGTGGTCTTTCCCCACGCGCATCTAAAGTTCTTCCTGACCGCGTCGACGGCGGAACGCGCGCGCCGCCGCTACCGGGAGATGAAGGAGGAGGGGTACGACGTCTCACTGAAGACGGTGCAGCAGGAGATGGTGCGACGGGACCGTCTCGATCGCACGCGGAAGGTGAACCCCCTGCGCCGGGCGCCCGACGCCCTGCTCGTCGACACCACGGGGATGTCGGCCTCCCAGGTGGTGGACAGGCTGCTGCGCCTGGCGAGGAGCAGGCTGGCCGGGTAGCGGGCCCATGGGCGCGAAGGCTGACCGGGAGGCGGCGCAAAAGAGGTCCAGGGCAAGGCGCAGGTGGACGCCGCCGCGCGTGCTCGAGGTGCGGGAGGAGAGCCCGTGCCGGGGAATGGTCGAGGAAGGAGACCTCCTGCTGGCAATTTCCGGAAAGCGGCCGCGCGATATCATCGATTGCCTGGAATGGGGAGACGCAGCGCGCGTGCGGCTCGACCTGAGGCGCGGGGAACGCGACCTCTCCCGCGCGGTGCGCAAGGAAGAGGGGACGCCCCTGGGGCTGGTCTTCGACGAGCCCGTCTTCGACGGGGTGATGACCTGCCGCAACCGCTGCCGCTTCTGCTTCATAGACCAGATGCCTCCGGGCTTGCGCCCCTCCCTGTATCTCAAGGACGACGATTACCGGCTCTCCTTTTATTACGGCAACTTCATCACCCTCAACAACCTGGGCCGTGAGGACTTGCGCAGGATAGAGCGGCTCCGCCTGGCTCCCCTCTACGTTTCCCTCCATGCGACCGACGCACGCTTGCGTTCTTACCTCATGGGCGGAAACGCCCGCCGGGGCCTGGAGGCGCTCGAGAGGTTGCTCCGTGCCGGCCTGGAAATACACCTGCAGGTGGTGGCTTGCCCCGGCCTGAACGACGGGGAGGCTTTGCGGCGCACCTGCGGGGAGGTGCTCGCGCGCTTCCCTGCCGCTTCCCTGGGGGTGGTTCCCATAGGCCTCACCGGCAGGGCGCCGCAGGTTGCGCCGGGACTCGTTCCATTCGACGGGGGGAGGGCAGCGGAACTCTTGCAAACGGTGAGGGAGATCCAGGAGAGGTCCCTGGAAATGCATGGCAGGAGGATGGTCCACGCCGCCGACGAGTTTTACCTTCTCGCGGGAGAGGATTTTCCGGAAGCTGCCGCCTATGAAGGGTACCCTCAGCTGGAAAACGGGGTGGGGATGGCGAGGAAATTCCTGGAAGAGGCGAGGGAACATGCCGCCGTAAAGGGGTCAGGGGAGGCCGGAAAGCGCGGCCTGCTGACGGGCGAAGCGGGGAAGAGCGTGATAGGGAGACTGCAGGCCAGCTTCTCTCCGCACGGCTTCGAGGTAGTGGTGGCGCAGAATCGGCTGTTCGGGGGCACGGTGACCGTGACTTCCCTGCTGGGGGGAAGGGACGTGGCGGCAGCGCTGCGGAGATACCGCCCTCGTGGCGACACTTTGCTCATCCCCGAGAGCCTCTTGCGCGAGGGGCGTTTCCTGGACGACCTGACCCTCGAGGAGGTCGAGGAGGAGGCCGGGTACCGACTGCTGCCCACCGCGGTGAACGGTGATTGCCTCCTGGAGGCGCTGACCGCCCGCTGACGCGCCGCTTCTGATGGGCGCCGACCAGGGGGCAAGGGCGGCGCCTTACCCACATCCTGCCGGAGCCTCGCGCATGCTCTCTGCGCGGAGGAACGTGCGCGCCGCGCGGGAAAGGCGGCGGCGAATCGGTTATGATTTTGGGAGAAGACGAGGACACGGCGAAGAAACGGGAAGCTGAGGTCATGGCTGGCGCGGGAAAAAAGGTGATCTCGCCGCTGCCCCTGGTGGCGGTGGTGGGCCGTCCCAACGTGGGGAAGTCGACCCTGGTAAACCGCATCGTGGCCAGGGGAGAGGCCATAGTGGAAAGCGAGCCGGGGGTCACCAGGGACCGCAATTACTTCACCACCACCTGGAGGGGCAGGGATTTCCGCATCGTGGACACCGGCGGGCTGGACCCGGTAGCGGAGGAATCCCTGGTCCAGGCCATCGGACGCCAGGCGCTGGCGGCGGTGGAGGAATGCGACCTGGTGCTCATGCTAGTGGATGCGACGGAGGGCATAACCCCTCTGGACCAGGAGGTGGCGCAGGTCCTGCGGAAGACCGCAAAGCCGGTCATCCTGGTGGCCAACAAGGTGGACAACCAGCGCCGGGAAGACGAGGCCCTGGAGTGGTATGCGCTGGGCATGGGAGACCCCTGGCCGGTATCTGCGATGCACGGCCGCAATATAGGCGACCTGCTGGACGCGGTGGTGGAAAGCCTTCCCGAGGCCGCTACCGCGGAGGAGGCCGCGGTCCAGGAAACGGTGGTGGCGGTGGTGGGCCGTCCCAACGTGGGGAAGTCGACGCTCTTCAACCGCCTGCTCGCAGAGGAGCGCTCCCTGACCAGCGAGCTGCCGGGTACAACCCGCGATGCGGTGGATACCTTGCTGGAAATAGATGGCAAGCATTACCGGTTCATCGACACCGCCGGCTGGAGGAGGCGCTCGCGCGTGAAGAAGGGGGTCGAGTTCTACAGCCTGGTGCGGGTGTGGAGAGCCATCGACCGGGCGCAGGTGGTGCTGCTGGTAGTGGACGCATCGCAGAAGGTCAGCGACCAGGACCAGCGCATTGCCGCCCGCGTCAAGGAGGACGGCCGCGCCTGCGTGGTGGTGCTGAACAAGTGGGATACCTTGAAGGGAAGCGGCCGGGCCGACGTGGTGTACCGGGACGCGCTGGAGAAGCTGCGCTTCGTGAGCTACGCGCCTTTCCTGCGCGTGAGCGCCCTCACCGGGCACGGAACGGGACGCATCATGCCCACCGTGGACCGCGTGAGGCGGAACTGGGAGACGCGTGTGCAGACTTCCCACCTCAACGACCTCCTTCACCGCCTGCTCTCCCAGTCTCCCCCTCCCACGCGCAAAGGGAAGAGGCTGCAGTTCTACTACGTGACCCAGGCCAGGACGGCGCCGCCCCAGTTTGTCTTCTTCGTCAACCGCCCTGACTTGGCGGATGCCTCCTACGAGAGGTACCTGGAACGCAGGTTGCGCGAAACCTTTGCCCTGGAGGGCACGCCCGTCCGTATAGTGCTGCGGCCCCGCCGCGCCATGCGCGAGAACGCGCCGTGACGCGCGGCCGCCGTCGGCAAGGCCGGCAGGCGACCGGCGAAAGCTCCTCCAGGAGAAGGCGCCGCTGAAACCGCCGCGCAAGTGTTGTGTTATAGTCTACGTTGGCCGTGTGCGGAGCACCGTGCCCTCGGCATAATATGCCCGGCAAGCGTGGGGGAAGAGGATGGCCTATAGAGCCGTGCTGTGGATGGTCGCCAGCTATCTGCTGGGCTCGATTCCCTTCGGGCTCGTGGTGTCCAGGCTGGTCTTCCGCCAGGACGTGCGGCGCCTGGGATCGGGGAATATAGGGGCCACCAACATCCTGCGGAACTTCGGGGTGCGCCCCTTCATCGCCGTGACCATGCTGGACATGGGAAAAGGGATCGCCGCCGTGGCGGTGGGCAGGGCCATGGGCCTGGGCCCCGCCCTTTCCTTGCTGGCCGGGCTCTTCTCGATCATCGGGCATAACTGGAGCCTTTACCTGCGTTTCAAGGGCGGCAAGGGCATTGCCACCAGCGGTGGCGTCATCATCGCCGCCTACCCCTGGCAGGTGACCCTGGCGGTGGTGGGGACCTTCCTGGTCATGGTGCTGGTCACCCGCATAATGTCCGTGGGTTCGCTCTCCGCGGCCCTGGCGTTTCCCGCCTCCACGGCGGCCGTGCTGCACGGAAGCCTCGACAGGTTCTGGCCCCACCTCGTGGTTTCCTGCCTGGCCAGCGCCTTCGCCATCTATAAGCACCGCGACAACCTGCGCCGCCTGCTGGCCGGGGAAGAGCCTAGGATAAGGATGCGCCGCAGGGCGGAGGAGGGGGAGAGGGCGTGAGGATAGCGGTCCTGGGCGCGGGCAGCTGGGGGACGGCCATGGCCGCCCACCTCGCCTCCAGCGCGAACGAGCTGCGCATCTGGGCCCGGGAGGCGGAGGTGGTGGAGGGCATCAATAGCGAGCGGCGCAATCCCCTCTTCCTGACGGACGTGGAGCTTCCCCGCGGCATGGAGGCGCACGCGCGTCTGGAGGATGCGCTGCGGGGCGCGGAGCTCGTGGTTATGGCGGTGCCCTCGCGCTGGACGCGGGAGGTAGCCGCGGAGGCGGCTTCCCACGTGCCGCGGGGGGCGGCGGTGCTCAACCTGGCCAAGGGGTTCGATTACCGCCAGGGGGAAAGGCTCTCCGTGGTTATAGCTCAGGAGATGAAACGCGATCCCCAAGGGGGCGTGGCGGTCCTCTCAGGCCCCAATCACGCCGAGGAGGTTTCGCGCAGGGTTCCCAGCGCCACGGTGATAGCGTGCGGAGACGCGGGGCTGGCGAGTGAGCTGCAGGCCGTCTTCAGCTCCGATTATTTCCGCGTTTATACCAACCGCGACGTCATAGGCGTGGAGGTCGGAGGCGCTTACAAGAACGTCGTGGCCATAGCTGCCGGTGTCCTGGACGGGCTGGGCCTGGGAGACAATACCAAGGCGAGCCTGATCACCAGGGGGTTGGCGGAGATGGCCCGTTTCGGGGCCGCCCTTGGCGCGAACCCCATAACATTCTCGGGACTTTCCGGGATGGGAGACCTCATCGTCACCTCCATAAGCCGCCATTCGCGCAACCGCGGTTTCGGGGAGGAACTGGGACGGGGAAGGTCCCCGCAGGAGGTCTTGCAGGCGAGCCGCATGGTGGTGGAGGGCATTTACACCACCGGGATCGTGTTGCGCCTGGCGCAGGAAAGGGGCGTGGAAACGCCCATCGCGGCGGGGGTCAAGGCGATCCTGGAAGGGGAGAGCAAACCCGCGGAGGTGGCTCGCTGGCTCATGACCCGCCGGCTCAAGGAGGAAACGGAGGAATCCATCTACCGCGACTTCCTGTTGCGCAAGAACAAAGGCCCGTAGCCGCGGCACAGGCAGAAAGGCCCTCCACGCCCGCAGGCTGACCCTTTCACGAACCCCGACTCTTATGTGCGCGAGATATATAGGGATCCTCGCGCCACTTCCCTTCACCTTTCCCCACCGCGCGATGACTTCCCGGCAGGAAATCGCTGTCAGCGGGGGCGATTATCATTGAGGTGCACGAGTCAAGTAAGGAGGGTGCCTTGCGCCGCTTATTGTTCGCCCTGGTGATCGTGCTCGCGTTGCTGCTGGGCGCGGAGATCACGCTTACCGTCCTTTGCCAGAAGGGGATGGTGAGGGCCCTGTCTCGCCAGTATGGCCTCCCCGGGGACCTGGAGGCGTCCATAGGCGCCTTCCCCTTCATAGTGAGCCTCGCCCGTAACCGCCTGGGCGAGCTGCGCCTCTCGTGGCGGGGAGAATGCAGGCTTGCAACCGCGGGAGGGGAGGGCGGCATCCCATACCGTTGCACGGCCTACCTGTACGATGTCGAGCTGAGCATGTCATCGCTTATGCGTGGCAGCCTGCGCATAGACTCCCTTTCACGCATGCAGGCCCATATCGAGCTGGATGCGGGGGAGGTAACGGCGCTTCTCGGCATGGGAGCCTTCTCCGGAGCGCTCTCTACCGGCTGCCTCGAGACAAGCAGGGAGGGGATTTTATATCAATATGAGGTGAAGGTTTCGGGCATGAATGAGCTCACGTTCTCCCCAGTTGATGTCTCGCGATCCGAGAACGGCGTTGCATCGGATAATGAACCAGTGGTTAATGGCGGCGGTTTTCGCGCTGCCCTTCAATCGCTGCCACTTGACGCAAAGCTGAAAAATGCCAGCTTGCAAAGTGAAAAGCTGGTCTTGGAGGCCTCTTTCCCGGAATGGGAGGGATACCTGGAATCCTCGACCGTAAGTTTACAGTCTAACCATAAAATTAAGCTTTAGAGAAAGGGAATTTAATGATTCAGAACCTTTAGTAAAAAGTTAATGCGAATTTCCAAAAAATCGGTAAAAAGGCTTGACAACGCAATATTTAGTATTTTAATGTTAGTCTACAATACAACATATTGATTAAGCAGGTACCGGCTGAGGAGGGGAGCTATATGAAATGCCCCTTTTGCGGTTATCCGGACAGCAAGGTGATAGATTCGCGGAATGCGGAAAGCGGGGCGGCGATAAGAAGGAGAAGGTCTTGCAAGGGCTGCGGAAAGAGGTTCACCACTTTCGAGAGATACGAGAGGATGCCGCTGACCATCATCAAGAGAAACGGTGACAGGGAGCCGTACAAGAGGGAAAAGCTGCTCGCGGGGTTGCGGAAGGCTTTTGAAAAGAGGCCGGTTACCAGCCAGGAGATAGAGGACCTCGCGACGGCGATAGAGGCGGAGCTGCGCGAGGAAGGGAAGGCGGAGGTGGCGTCGAGCGCTGTAGGGATGGCCGTGTTGCGCAGGCTGAAGGAGATAGACGAAGTGGCTTACCTGCGCTTCGCCTCGGTTTACAAGGAATTCAAGGATATCAGCGAATTCCAGAGCGAGCTGGGACAGCTGCTGGAAAAAAAGGTGGAAAAAAGCCGCAGGCCATAGAGCCTTTATCACGTAGAGAAAGGGGGAGGGGAAGTGACGGCTGCCAACAGCATTAGGGTTCTCAAGCGCAAGGAGGCCGCCGAGGATTCTACGGACATCGCCCTCCTTGTAAGTACCTCGTCGAAGGAGGAGATCAACCTCTGGGATAAGAGCAAGATAGTGAACTCGCTCATCCTGGAGACCGAGGCCAGCCCGGAGCTGGCCCAGGAGATAGCCGACCGCGTGGAGGAGAGGATAGTCCAGGGCAGGATGAACACGGTCACCACCTCCATCATCCGCGAGCTGGTCGACCTGGAGCTTCTCGAGCGGGGCCTGGGGACCATGCACAAGAAACACTCTCACCTGGGCCTTCCCATGTACGACGTGGAGCAGATCATCACCAGCGCCAACAAGGAGAACAGCAACACCACCCATAACCCGGAGTCCATCAACCTCACGCTGGCGGAGGCCATCCTCAAGGAATTCGCCTTGCGCAAGGTCTTCTCCGAGGATATCGCCCGCGCCCACATGCTGGGTGATATACACCTGCACGACCTGGGCTTCATCATCCGGCCTTATTCCTACCTCGGTGACACGGTCATCCACTGGAGGGTCAAGGGCTCCCCCGTGGTCTTTACCACCACCATGGAGCAGCTTTACCATCTCCTCCCGGGGGAGAGCAGGCCGGAGCCCACGGTGAGGGTTAAATACCCCTCGGACATGGAGATCCTCGACCACGCGGGGGAATGGACGGGCATAAAGAGGGTGGTCAAGAAGGACCGCCTCGGGAAACAGATGGTCTTCATCGCCACTTCCGACGGCAGGTATTGCGTCGTCACCCACGATCACCCGGTGATCACGGCGGAGGAGGTAAAGCCGGCATCCCTGGTGCAGGTCGGCGAGGAGGTGGAGACCCTGGAGATACCCGAGGGCAAGGCGCGCAAGCTGGAGGAGATAAACGCCACCCACCTCCTGGAGGCCAACGCCACCACCTTGAGGCTGCGCTTCAACGCCGGGGACATCCTGGTGGCCAGGCGGCGCTTGAGCGAGATGGTCGCCAGCGCCTCGAGGGCTGCTGCGCGCCGGGAGAAGAAGGGTCGCGAAAGGGCGCGGACGTCGTCCGGCGGAACGCCGAACATGGCCAGGGTGATCATGGTGGAGCCGGTGGAGGTGCTGGACGTCTACGTCTACGACGTGACCACGGAGAGCGGGACCCTCATCGCCAACGGCATCTATTCCCATAATTGCGGCGGCCACAGCCTCGATTACATCAAGAAGTACGGCATCTCGCTCCCCAACATAACCAGCACCTCGCGTCCCGCCAAGCATCCGGAAGTGCTCATCGGGCACATGGTCAAGATGGCCTCCACCCTGCAGTCTCATTATGCCGGCGCCATCGGCTGGGAGGCGGTGAACATGTTCTTCGCCCCCTACCTGGTAGGCCTGGAATACGAACGCGTCAGGCAGCTGGCGCAGATGCTCATCTACGAATTCAACCAGCTGGCGGGGGCAAGGGGCAGCCAGGTCGTCTTCACGGATTTCAACTTGTACTGGAACATACCGCGCCATTTCCGGGACACCCCGGCCATCGGTCCCGGCGGCGTGTACACGGGTAAGACCTACGGCGAATACGAGAAGGAGGCGCAGACCTTCCTCAAGGCCCTTTTCGAGGTGTACCTGGAGGGAGATGCCATGGGCAAGACCTTCGTCTTTCCCAAGCCCCTACTCCACATAAGCGAGGATTTCTTCCGCACCGAGGGGCACGAGGAGTTTCTCTCGCTGGCCTGCAAGGTGGCGTCGCGCCAGGGGATAACCTATTTCGTCTTCGACCGCGGCGACGAGGTCACCGTGTCCCAGTGCTGCCGCCTCAAGCTCCGCCTGAAGGAAAAGGACCTCCAGGAGACGAGGACCCCGGAGAAGATGCGTTTCACCGCCCTGCAGAACATCACCATCAACCTGCCCCGCATAGCTTACAAGGCCAACGGCTCCGACGAGGTCCTCTTCGCCGAGCTTCAGAAGGCCATGCAGATGGTGGCTAGGGCACACATACAGAAGAGGGACTTCATCGCCGGCCTCCTTGAACTGGGCGTAAACGGCCCCCTCTCCGTGCTCTGCGACGCCAAGGACGGCGATCCCTACCTCCGCCTAGACAGATTGACCTACCTGTCGGGGCTACTGGGCCTCAACGAGATGGTGCAGTACCATACCGGGCAGCAGTTGCACGAATCCACACAGGCCCTGAAGTTCGGGCTCAAGGTGGTGGCGCACATGAAACGGGCTTGCGAGGACCTTTCCAAGGAATACGGCATCAACCTGGTGCTGGAGGAATCCCCGGCGGAGTCCAGCGGCTACCGCCTGGCGAAGCTGGACATGAAGTATTACCCGGCGCAGGCGTCCAGGGTGCTCAAGGGAAACCTGCATAACGGGGAGTACTACTATACCAACAGCGTGCACCTCAACGTGTACGCGGACATCGACTATGTCGAGAGGGTGAGGAAGCAGAGCCTCTTTCACCCGCTCATAGAGGCGGGTGCCATCTGCCATATCTGGCTGGGGGAGCACGAACCCGACCCGGAGTCGATCAAGAACTTCGTCATCAAGACCTTCCGCCAGACCCAGTCCTCCCAGATCGCCTTTTCCCCGGAGTTCACGGTGTGCAACGATTGCAGGCGCACCAATAGGGGCCTGCACGAGAGGTGCTGCGACTGCGGCTCTAAGAACGTGTACGGCATCACCCGCATAGTGGGATATTTTTCCAAGATAACGACCTGGAACAGGGGAAAGCTGGGGGAGCTGAAGGACCGCGTGCGTACGGACATGAAAGGAGGTATGAGGCATGCAGTACCTTAAGGTCTTTATCAAGCGAGATTGCCAGAAATGCCCGGCGGCCAAGGAAGTGGCCGGACGCTTCCCGCAGACCGAGATCTTCGATGTGGAAGAGGTGGACGGCCTGGCGGAGGCCGCCTTTTACAGCGTGCTCTGCACGCCTTCCATCGTGGTGGTCGACGAGGAGGGCATGGAGCTGCATGCCTGGCGCTGCACCGTGCCCACCACAAGCGAGATCGCCGAGTGGGTAAACTGAGAGATGTCGTGTTTTCGTAACCTGCGGGGCTTGCTGCCCACGAGCATGATAGACTGGCCCGGCAAGATCTGTGCCGTGCTTTTCCTGGGCGGGTGCAATTTCCGCTGTCCCTACTGCCAGAACCCGGAGCTGGTGGAGGCAGGGGGAGGCGGCGAAGACGGCGGGAGGATGGAATGGGAGGATGTCGAGGCCTTCCTTCGCTCGCGCTCAGGATGGATAGACGGGTTGTCCGTCACGGGAGGGGAGCCCACCCTGCATGATGACCTTCCACGCCTGTGTTCGCAGGCGCGCGAAGCCGGCTTCGCGGTCAAGCTGGATACCAACGGGTCCCGCCCGCATGTGCTGCGAAGGCTCTTCGAGGCGGGCCTGCTGGATTTCCTGGCCATGGACCTCAAGACATCGCTGGAAAAATATTCTATGGTGGCGAGGCGACCGGTGGACGTCAACCGCATCCGGGAGTCCGTAGCCCTGGTGCTGGAGAGCGGGATAGAGCACGAGTTCCGCTGTACCGTGGTGCCGGGGCTGGTGGATCTCTCGGACCTGCTCTCCCTGGCCCGTATCATCGAAGGCGCCGCATCGCTGGTCCTGCAGCAGTTCCGCGCGGAGAACACCCTCGACGCGTCTTACCGAGAGGTACAGCCCTACCCGGGGGAGCTTTTAGTGCGGTGGTCGGAGGAGCTCTCCGCCCTCGTACCCACCAAGGTGTGCGGCGTGCTGACGATGCCGGCGCACGCGTGAGCCTCCTGGGGAGGCGGCGCTCGCTGCGCATTGTGAGAGATCGGAGAACAAGGGAACGGCTATGGAAAAGGACGGTGAGGGTGCGGAGAGGCCGCAAGACCCCTTCGCGGAACCCAGCCAGCTGCTTCGCGCGCGGGAGGCTTACGAGATCGCGGAAACGGCGGGCGTCCCCCTGGAGGGAAACCAGCTGCGCCTCTCTTTCCTGCGCTGGGAGATACGCATATCCCATCCCGACCTCAAGATGGAGGTGCCGGATTTTCTCGACAACTTCGTGATCAAGCTGCTCGCCCTCCTGTACCTCGCCAATGCGCGGGCCGTGCCCTTGGCCAACCAGTGGGTGCCCTACCGCGAGCTGAAGGACGGCCTCTTCTACGTGAAGAGTTTCTCGGACACGGTGGAGGATCGCCTGCGCCGCCGTTTCGGCGACGACCTCGAGGCGATGAGGTCGGCCTGCCTGGCGCTGGGGGGGAGAGAGGTGGAGCAGGGCGATCTGGGCATGGTGCTCAACACCTTCCCGCGGCTCCCCCTCCTTTTCATCGCCTGGAGGGGCGACGAGGAGTTCCCGCCCAGCGCGCGCATCCTCTTTGACGCCTCGGCCACCAGCTATTTCAACGCCTTCGAATTGCGCATGCTCTGCGGCGAACTGGTCGGCCGCCTGATCGGCCTCGCCGACGGCCGCCTGCAAGCCCCACCGCTCCCGTGAGCGCCATCTGCCGGCAGCCCGCTGCGCCCGGCGCGCGTTTGCCGCGCGTACAAATAGCGCGCGGGACGCATCCTTGACGGCGCGCCCCCGGCATGCAGCGGCAGCATGCACGCCTCAAAGGGAGGCTTCCGCATGCCGCTTGCCTGATGTCAACGGGGGCGTGTCATGGTATAGAATAGCGATGTAAAAATATTTAACTGTTAAATAGTTAACGGTGAAATAAAGGGGGACCCGGTATGACCTCCCGCGTGGAGACGATGATCCTAGGGTTGCTGGCGGGCGGGGAGAGACACGGTTACGACCTTCTCCGTATCATGGAAGAACGAGGCTTCCTTCGCTGGAGCGGGGTGAGCAAGGTCGCAGTCTATAAAGCCCTTGCCAGGCTGGAAAAAGAAGGAAGCCTGAGCTCCTGGATGGAAAAGGACGGCAATATGCCGGAGAGGAGGGTCTTCGGCATCACCGCCGAAGGCGAGGAGAGGCTGCGGGACGCGGTGTACGACATATGCGCCGAGGAGGAGCCGCTGCGCTGGGAGGGAGCCATAGGCCTAGCCTTCGTGCACGCCCTGCGCCCGGAGGAGGCGCGGGAGGCCCTGCAGAGAAGGCTATCCTTCCTGGAAGCCCAGGCGAAACGCATCGCCACCGAAAGGGATCTTCTGGCCGGCGTAGCGGAGGAGATGCACACCGTGCTCCTTGAGCACGAGATGAGGCTCTATCGCGTCGAGGCGGACTGGCTTCGCAGCATTATTGATAAAATAGACGCTGTGGACGCGGGGGAGGGGAGAGAGAGGAAGGCGGCTGAGGGCGGTAAGCGGAAAGGCGTGGCGAGAGGTGAGCAGGGATAGCAATACCAGGAAGATCCTGGAAGAGGCGGAGAGACTCGCCTTCGAGGTCGGCTACCGCCGTTTCAACATGGATGATCTCTCCCAGAGGTTACGCATGAGCAAGAAGACCATCTACGAGTCCTTTTCCTCCAAGGACCAACTCTTTACCACCGTTCTGAACCGGCGAGCCGGCAAGATCCTGAGGCGCATGCAGGAGATAATGGACCTCGACGAGGACGCCATGACCAAGCTGTACCTGGCAAGCAAGTACATCGTGGACGAGCTTTCCCACATCAAGCCCTCGCTGGTCAAGGAGGTGGAGACCTTTTTCCCGGATGTCTTCAACGTCTACGGAGATTTTTACCGCAGGATCGTCGGGGGTGTGGTGAGCATCATCGAGGAGGGTACCCGCACCGGCATCTTCAGGTCCGACGTCAATCCGGTGGTGTTCGCGTACCTCGTGCAGGGAATGGTGGAGCTGTCCAGCAATCCCTACCTGCTCATCGAGAGCGGTCTCAGCCTTGAGGAGGTGTACACCGCTTTTATGAAGATAATCATGGAGGGTATAGTGGCGCCGGGGTACCGGGAGGCGGCGGAAGGCCGCTCCGCCGGCCGCGGGAAGGCCGGCGCCGCGTGCTGACCCTGCAAGCGGGATGCGCGCGGAAACGGCCTTCGGCGTGGCGTTTGGCGGTGCTCGCCGCGCGCTCGGCCCTCGGCGCGAGGGCGCTGCCGCGAGGCCGAAGGGATCGTGCGGGCAGGCGATGGCGGGGCGGAGAGTAAGCGTGCCGCCCTGGCAAGGAGAAGCATCATGGGTTTACGAGGTGGCGAGCTTGACAGGTCGAGGGGACGATGATTGAATTATTTAAACTGATAAACCATATTTAGTTTTTCAGTTTCCATAATCAACTGCTCTCTCCCTCGGTCTCTCCCGCACAGTGAAGGGCGGAGGGAGGGAAGCCAAACGGCGAGGGCGGGCGGTAGGGGAATCGGCTAAACGGGGTAAGGGATGGAGAAGAAGGTATCGGACGAGAGCAGGGCGGTCATAGAGAGCGACAGCTACGCGGAGCACCTGGGAGCCAGGTTGCTGGAGATCAGGCCCGGCTACGCGAGGGTGGCGCTCGCGCTGAGACCGCAGCACACGAACTTCATGGGCATGATACACGGTGGAGTGATCTTTTCCCTGGCGGACGTGGCTTTCGGGGCGGCGGCCAATTCCTTCGGCAAGAAGGCGATGGCGCTCTCGGTGGGGATAGATTTTCTTGCGGCGCCGGAAACGGATGGGGAGATAACGGCCGATGTGGAACTCGTCTCGCGTGCCGGAAAGATGGGATATTACCGCATGTCGGTAACGGACGACAAGGGAAAGAGCATAGCCCAGTGCCGGGGATGGGCTTACCACACCGAAAGGCCCTTGCAGCATGAGGGATGATGGCCGCGGTCTTGCCTGCTTCTTTCGGGTATGGAGGTTTCGCGTGGCGCTGAGCCTGGCCGGAGCAAGCGTTTGCGCCACGGGGTACGGTCGGCGGCGGGAGCCGGGAGTCGATGCGATAGCCTGTTGGCGGTCGGAATCTTTCGGGAACTCATAGGAGGGATGCTCATGTCTCTGGAGGGCAAAGTAGCGCTGGTGACCGGCGGATCGGGTGGGCTCGGCAGGGTGCACGGCCTGGTGCTTGCCGGGAAGGGTGCCGACGTGGCCCTGACCTACAACCGCAGCGAGGCCAAGGCGCAGGAGGTTGTGAAGGAGATCGAGGGCATGGGCCGCAGAGCCCTGGCGGTGAAGATGAACCTCGCGGACGAGGCGAGCGTCAACGAGGGCGTGCGGAAGGTTAGGGAAGAGCTGGGGCCGGTGGCCATCCTGGTGAACAACGCCGCCGCGGGGATCGTGCGGGCGATCACCATCACCGATATGAGCAAGGAAGACTGGGATGCGGACGTGGCGGTCAACCTCACCGGCCCCTTCCTGCTCATCAAGGCGGTCTTTCCCGACATGGCGGAAATGGGCTGGGGGAGGATCATCAACGTCTCCTCGGTGACCGGGACCATGGGAGGGTTCGGCCAGTGCAGCTACGCGGCGACCAAGGCGGGCCTCCTCGGCCTCACCAAGACCGTCGCCCTCGAGGGGGCGCGCAAGAATATCACCTGTAACGCGGTGGTGCTGGGCGTCTTCGACGCGGGCAGCTTCTACGACGTGGCCGAGCCGTTTCGCGAGCGCATCATCAAGAGGGTGGCCATGCGCCGTTCGGGCGACCCGCGGGAGCTCTCCGAGGTCATCGCTTTCCTGGCTTCGGAGGAAGCCAGTTTCCTCACCGGCGAGGCCATCGAGGTGAGCGGGGGCATCAGCCTGTTCACCTTCTAAGAGGGCGGGGGTGAGGACGGCTCCGAAAGCGCGCGAGGCGGCCTTGGCCCTCCGGTAGGGGAGAGCGCGCGATCCCAAGAAGCGCGGGGGCGCGGGTAAGGACGTGCCCCCCGGCGGCGATCTGCGGGCATGAGGTGCCCGGCGGCAACGATTGAGAGTTTGGCTGGATAGAGCAACGCCCCGTGTGCGACGGAAAGCGGGTGCGCCGGCGCTCACGCGCGGGACACGCGGAGAAGGGAAGGGGATGAAGAGGATGGCCGACCTTGAGGAGATCAGACGCGGATATGAGGATTGGCGTAAGGCGAAGGAGAATTGGGCGGAACGCCGGGAATCCTTCCACACGGATGCCGGTATCCCGGTGAAGGACCTCTACACCCCCCTGGACACGGAGGGGATCGATTACCTGGAGGACATCGGGTTCCCCGGACAGCCACCCTACACCCGAGGCGTGTATCCCACCATGTACCGGGGAAGGTTGTGGACCATACGCATGTTCTCCGGCCACGGGACTCCGGAGGAGACCAACCAGCGCTGGAAGATGCTCTACGAGGAGGGGGAGACGGGCTTCTCGGCCGCGGTGGACTCACTTACCTTCGCCGGGGTGGACCCCGACCAGGAGGTGCACGGGGCGGCCCATGAGGTGGGAAAGGAAGGGGTGCCCTTGTATTCCATACGCGGCGTGGAGGCTATGGTTGAAAATCTTCCCATCGACAGGATGAGCGTTGCGCTGGTGGTCGAGCCCCTGACCTCCGCCGCCATCACCTCCATGTATTTCAACGTGGCCAAGAAAAGGGGTTTACGCAAGGAGCAGCTCGCCGGCACCACGCAGAACGACATCCTCACCATGACCATCGGGTACATCCCCTGGGGTTCCCTGAAGCCGGCGGACCTGCTCAAGCTGGCCTGCGACCTCATCGAGTACTGCACGGCCATGGGGGAGGCGCCGCGCTGGAACCCCATAAACTTCACCACCTACAACTACCGCGAGGGAGGCATAGACGCCGTGCAGGAGATAGGCATGGGGCTGGCCAACGCGGTGGCCCACATCGACGAGCTGCTGCGCCGGGGTTGGAAGATCGACGATTTCGTGCACCGCCTGGCCTTCCACCTCTCCGCCCACCGCGACTTCTTCGAGGAGATAGCCAAGTACCGCGCGGCGCGCAAGCTGTGGTACCGCCTCATGAAGGAGCGCTACCGCCCCGAGAACCCCGATGCCTACCGCTTCCGATTCCACGTGCAGACGGCGGGTTGCTCCCTCACCGCCCAGCAGCCCATGGTAAACATCGTGCGCACCGCTTACCAGGCCCTGGAGGCGGTGCTGGGCGGCTGCCAGTCCCTGCACACCAACTCCTTCGACGAGGCCATCTGCCTGCCCACCGAGGATGCGGTGCGCCTGGCGGTGCGCACCCAGGAGGTCCTGCAGGAGGAAACCGGGGTGGCCAACGTCATAGACCCCATGGCCGGGTCCTATTACGTGGAATCCCTCACCCGCGAGCTGGAGGAGCGCATCTGGGAGTATTTCCAGCAGATCGAGGAGATGGGGGGCGTGGTGGAGGCCCTTAACACCGGCTGGCTTTTCGGCGAGATGAGCAAGGCCTTCAACAAGCGCCGCCGCGACCAGGAGAGCGGGGACGAAAAGGTCATCGGCGTCAACTGCTACGTCCTGGAAGGCGAGGAGCCCACGCCGCCCTTCCGCACCAACCCCCGCGCCGCCGACATAGAGAGGGAGCGCCTGCAGGACCTGCGCCGCGAGAGGGATAACCAGAAGGTCGGCAAGCTGCTCGACCAGCTGCGCAAGGTATGCGAAGCGCGCGAGAACGTCCTGCCGGTAGTCAGCGAGCTGACCGCCGCCGGGGCTACCCTGGGAGAAATTACCAGCGTATACCGAGAGGTGTGGGGCATCTGGCAGCTGCCCTTCGTGGCTTGAGGAGGTGGGGATGATGGAGAAGAAGATCCGGGTGCTGCTCTTCAAGCCGGGCCTCGACGGCCACTGGAGGGGCATCATGACCGTTTCCAAGGCCCTTTCCGAAGCAGGCATGGAGTCCATCTTCTTCGGTTTCAAGACCGTGGAGGGCGTGGTGGAGGCGGCCATACAGGAAGACGTGGACGTCATCGGCTTCTCCGTACATTCCGGCGCCCACCTGGAATGGGCGCAGGAGCTGGTGCGTATGCTGGAGGAGAAGGGCGTGCGCGGCGATTTTCTCCTGCTCGTCGGCGGAGTGTTCCCCGAGGAGGATCACAACGAGCTGCGCCGCATCGGCATGGACGGCGTTTTCGGCCCCGGGACGGTGACCGGGGACATCGTCGCTTTCATCAGGGAGAAGCTCGGCAGGGTGGAGGTGGGTTAGCCTGTCCCGCGCCGGGGCGTGCCCTGGCAGGTCGCCGGTGGAGGGACAGGAGAAGGAAGTCTGTAGCCGCTGCACCAGTACCGGTAAAAGGAGGTCGGAATATGGCAGGCAAGAGCAAGAGAAAGATAGGAAGGGGAGTGGCGATCGTGGGCGCCGGGATGTCCAACTTCGGGATGTTCCCGGACAAGGACTCCAAGGACCTCTTCGCGGAGGCCTTCGCCGAGATGCTCGCCAGCGTGGACAAGGGCTTCGATCCCGCGGATATCCAGGCAGCCTGGATAGGCAACTTCAGCAACGACTTCTTCGTGCACCAAGCGCACTGGGGCCCCATCATCGCCGATCTCACCGGTATCGCGCCTAAGGCGGTGACCAGGACGGAAGGGGCCTGCGCCTCCAGCACGCTGGCCCTGCGGGACGGCCTCATGGCCATCGCGTCCGGCATGTACGACATCGTGCTGGCCGGCGGGGTGGAGGAGATGTCCAAGTGCACCACCGAGGAGGTGACGGAGGGCCTTGCCCTGGCGACCTCTCCCTATGAAGGGGAGGCCGGCTACACCTTCCCCGGGGTTTTCGGCGCCCTTGCCACCGCCTATTTCCACAAGTACGGGGCGGGGCGCGAGCACCTCATGAACATCACCATCAAGAGCCACGAGAACGCACCCCTCAACCCCAAGGCACAGTTCAAGCAGACCATCCGGGACCTCATGGAAGCCAAGAAGGCGCGGGCGGCGAAGAAAGGCGAGCCCGTCCCCGACTGGGCGGACGAGAAGGAAGCCCTCTTCGACCCCAGCTTCAATCCTCCCGTGGCCTGGCCCATGCACCTGTACGACTGCTGCCCCATAAGCGACGGCGCGAGCTGCGTCCTCCTGGTGGCGGAGGAGCTGGCCAAGAACTACACCGACAACCCCATCTACGTGGTCGGCTTCGGACAGGGGAGCGGCAGGGGCCTGCACGCCTGCCCCAGCCTCACCTCCTTCGAGGCCAACAAGCAGGCGGCGGCGGAGGCCTACGGCATGTCCGGCCTCAAGCCCAAGGACGTGCAGTTCGCGGAGGTGCACGACTGCTTCAGCATCGCGGAGCTCATCCACGTTGAGGACCTCGGCTTCTTCCCGGAAGGGGAGGGGTACAAAGCCATCGCGGAGGGCGCCACGCGGCGAGACGGGCGCATGCCCATAAACACCTCCGGTGGCCTCAAGTGCAAGGGCCATCCCGTGGGGGCGACGGGGACGGCCCAGATGTACGAGGTGTGGAAGCAGCTGCGGGGCGAGGCGGGCGAACGCCAGATAAAGGGGAAGGACCTCTATATCGGGGCCACCCAGAACCTGGGCGGGACCGGCGGCACCTGCACGTTCACCATTTTTGAGAGGAGGTAGGGCCATGGAGGAGAGGCCGTTCAGCGACATCTCTTACCGCAAGTTCCTCGACGAGGAAAAGCTCATGGGATCGAAATGCGGCAAGTGCGGGAAGATCTACGTGCCGCCGCGCCACTTCTGCCACGAGTGCGGGAGCTCGCAGATGGAATGGCAGGAGATAAAGGGCGAGGGGGAGCTGGCCGCCTACACATGCATATATATCGGGCCCGCCTTCATGGCCAAGGAGGGGTACGGCAGGAAGAACCCCTACTGCACGGGGGTAGTAAGCCTCGCCGAGGGCCTGCGCGTGGTCGCCCGCATCGAGGGAGTGGACGCGAGCAAGCCCGAATCGATAAAGATTGGCATGCCCATGAAGGCGACCTTTCTGCACCGCGGGGAAGGGGAGAAGGCGAGGACCTTTCTGGCCTTCGAGCCCGCATAGCGGGGCCTGTGGCCCCGCCCGCAAGGGCGCGCACGGTACCGTTGCGCGATGCCGGTCCGCCGCGTTGCGGCGGATCCCTGCGCTCGCGTGCGTGAAGCGGGCCGAGGAATGTTCCGCTGCTGATATAAAGGAAATATATAAGGGCTGTATATACAATAACGTGTATATTGTTCATGTTCAGGGGCTCGGGCGCTTTACGCCAGGGGGTGGGTTCGCAGCGCTTGCTCCAAGGCCGCGCGCCCGTCTTTCCACGGCAGAGTACACGGTGCCGTCCGTGCGCTCACTCGCGCGGAAAGCCCGTCCCCGGTAGGAAGGCGCCACCGCATATAACCGCATACATGGATCGGGGCTCAGGCGGTCGTAAGGGGTAAAGCACGACCTGACGAGGCCCGTCCATTCGCCATCTTTTCGAGGCATGCGGAATTCATGTCGCAAGGGGGGAAAAGCACGCCTTGGCGAGGCCCGTCCATGCGAGACCTCAAGCGCCGATAATATATCTTATGTTAAGTTTGCTTTTTCCTATATCTCAAGTGACTGGGCCTGCTCGCGCAGCTCCCGGCGAAGCACCTTCCCCGCCAGGCTGGCCGGCAGCGCATCCACTATCTTCAACAGGCGTATCTTCTTGTACCTGGCGAGGCGGTCGTTGGCAAAAGCGAGGATTTCCTCCTCCGTGGCCTGCGCGCCGGGGACCAGCTGCACGAAGGCGATGGGCACGTCGCCGGAGCGCTCGTCGTACTTCCCCACCACCGCCGATTGCGCCACGGAAGGATGGGAGTTGATAACCTCCTCTAGGTCGCGGGGGTAGACGTTGTAGCCCTTGTAGATGAGCATGTCCTTCTTGCGGTCCACGATGTAGAGATAGCCGTCCTCGTCGAACTTGCCTATATCGCCGGTGTAGAGCCACCCGTCGCGCAGCACCTCGGCCGTCTCCTCAGGCCGCTTCCAGTAACCCTTCATGACCTGCGGGCCCTTGATGCAAATCTCCCCTATCTCCCCCACCGGCATCTCCTTGTCGCCGCTTTCGGGGTCGACGATCCTTATCTCGGTGTCCTGCATGGGGAGGCCCACCGATCCCAGCCTGAAGCCCTCGCGGGTGGGCGGGTTGGCCGCGCAGCCCATGGTGCACTCCGAGAGGCCGTAGGCCTCGCACACCACCCCGGGTATCTTTTCGAGCAGGGACTCGAGCAGGTGCAGGGGTATGGGGGCGGCCCCTGAGGCCACCAGCCTGATTTCCGACATATCGATCTCCCGGAAGAGGGGATTCTCCACCAGCTGCACGAAGAGCTGGGGGGCTCCCCCGAAGCCGGTGGCACGGTACTTGTTGATGGCCTGCAGGTACTCCGTGGGGTCGAAGCGGGGGAAGACCACCAGCGTGCTTCCACCCAAGAGCTGCATGTCAAGGTAGCCTATGACGCCCATGGCGTGGAACCAGGGCACCACGATGAGGGCCACCTCTCTCGCTTCGCCCGTGGGGTGGTTCTCGGCGCGGTCCCCTTCCATGCGCCTGACCTCGAATATGCCGTCGTGATAGTTAGCGTCTCCACCTCCGAACCACAGGGCGAACTGGCAGCAGTTGGCCACCGCGTTGTAGTGGGTGATCATCACCCCCTTGGGGGTGCCGGTAGTGCCCCCGGTATAGGCGATGTGGGCCAGGTCTTCGCGCACGTCGAAGTCCACCCGGGGAGGCTCTGCCGGGTACTCGGCCAGCAGGCTGGAGAGATCGATGGCCCCCTCGGGCGTCGGCTGCCTCTGTAGGAGCTTGGCCGGCGCCGCGACGGGCGGATAGCAGTCGGCCAGGCTTACCAGGATGGTCCGCTGCACCGGGGTCCTGGGTAGCACCTGCTGGGGCATCCCGAAGAGCAGGTCCAGGCCGACAAAGGTCTCCACGCCGGCGTCGTTGAGCTGGAACTCCAGTTCCCTCTCCGCCAGCAAGGGGCTCAAGGGCACGAAGACAGCCCCCGCCTTGAGCAGCCCGAAGTACGCGATGGCGAACTGGGGGCAGTTGGGGAGGTGGATGCCCACCCGGTCCCCCTTCATCACCCCCATGGCCGCCAGGGCGGTGGCGAAGCGGTCGGAGAGATTGTCCAGCTCCTGGTAGGTGATCTCCATGCCCCCGAAGATGATGGCGTTGCGCCAGGGCCAGCGCCGGGCCGAGGAGCGCAGGATCTCGTATACGGGCACCTCCGGGTAGGTCAGGTTCTTATACACGCCCTCGGGCCAGCACTTGAAATTCTTTTCCATGCGGCTTCCCCCCTTGTTTTAAGAATGGCAATGTCACGGTCACGAGAGATTGACGACCTGCCGGCGCACCTCTACCCCGTTGAGGCTGCGTGCTTTTCCTCACATGATATACCAAGCGGCGCCGCGCTTCCAGCGAGGAGCCGTGGCCCCGCCCGCACTTTCACGACGGGATGGGACCAGAGAGGGTTTCCGGGTGCTCCCGCGGCGGCTTTCCCGGGGCTTGCCGCGAAAACGCTCTAAGCAATGCTACCATAATCGCCATATATTACCATATTCGGCACTTTTTTAATACCAAAGGCCGATTTCCTTCTTCCCTGCACCATTACAGAATTAAACAAAGGACCTAGAGTCCAACGCCCCACCCGGAATGCAGCTGGCCATCCCCGGTCGGCTGCTTCCACTTTTCGCGGCTTCTTCACCGCCTCTCGGGGAGATGCGCGATGTGCGGCGCCTGCCGGTTGTGCAACATCTCCTGCAGCGGCCGGCGCCTCTCTGGAGGGAGGCCATACGCGCGACATTCGACGCGGCGGTTGCAAGGCCGGGCGTGGGAGGCTTCAGCCGGACGCATTGCCTCCCTCCCCCGCCGGGGTGGCCGCGCCGTCGCGGTTCCCGGCGCCGTAGTTGTTCTCCAGGAAGGAGAGCAGCTCTGGATAGGCGTCGGTGATCGCTCCGTCGACGCCCGCGGCGACCAGCTCCGCAAGATCATCCGCGGAGTTGACCGTCCAGGTGATCACCCGCAGGCCGACGTCGTGCGCCTTGCTTACCAGCTCGCGGTCCACGCTAAAGCACACCGGGAGGACCACGGTGGCCCCGCAGCGTTGCGCCAGGCGGAGGAGCCTCTCCGAGGCCGGCTCGAACTGGCAGAGGACGCCCGTCTCCGCCGGGTAGCCGTTTTCCCTGAAAGCGGCCAGGAAATCGGTGTCGAAGGAGCTGATGAGGGGCGCGCGCAAGGGAGGGATTTCCCGCAGGGTCTCCGCCAGCACGCGGGGGTCGCATTTCTTTATCTCCAGGTTGAGAAGGCATCTTGTGCCCGCCGTTTCCAGGAAATCCCGCAAGGTGGGCACGTGGGGAGCCCTCTCCCTTATCTCCTCCAGCGTAAGGCGCCCCAGGATGTGATACCCGAGAAAGGGGCCGTGATGGATCACCGGGACACCGTCGCTGGACATGCGCACGTCGGTTTCCACCATCTCCACGCCGAAGTCCAGGGCCCCCCGCAGCGCTTGCAGGGTATTCTCCGGCCCGAAGCCACGACCTCCGCGATGGCTTACCAGGAGGAAATCCCTCTCCTCCACCCTGCCGTCTTCCTCGTACAGGATAAGCATGCATCACCTCCGCTAACTCTTTCGGTAACGCCGCTTCTTCCCTGAAGCATCCCGGCCTGCGTGGCGCTTTCCGCAACGGAAGATAAATCCCTCCGCTCCCCCGGGTGCGGAGGGTCCAATGTTGGCATGGGCGGACCTCTATGGTCCTTGAGGAAAGCGGGCGCGTCATGCCTTTATGACTTCGCGCAGGAGCAGGCAGCTGCCTTTGCCCCGTTTATCCTGGTAATATTTACCAGCAATGAAGAGGGCCAGGACCAGGAAGGGACAGAGCACACAGAGCACGAAACCGGACGGCGATATGAGAAAACGCAGAAACGCACCCCCCATGGGGAGCACAAGGCGCACCTTGCCGTAGATCCTGTCTGCGGGGACGACGAAGGGATCCACGTCGGGATTGGCATCCCCCTTGGTGACCGCCACCAGCTCCCCCTCTCGTTCTTGCAGGGATACGATGCGATGCACGATGGGATCGGGGCCGCCCTCGGGATCCGGAAAAACCACCACGTCACCGGCTGCGAGTTCCTCCATGCTCACTCCCGTGGTCAGCACGGCGTCGTTCTCCTCGATGTAGGGATTCATGGAGTCGCCCCGGACCTCACTGAAGGGAGAGAAGAAACTCTGGGCAATAATAGTGAAATTGAAGGCGAGGGCCATTGCGACCAGGCCTAAAACGGCTACCTCCAGGAGTCGCGACAGGGGCCTTTCCAGGTGTTGCATCTCGCTTACCTCCAACTCCGCATCTTACGTACCGCTCATCGATCGGAAGCCGGGGCATGTGAGATGCATAGCGCCGAGGTAGTATTCTCGCCAGACCAGCGGCCGATACCGCGGCCTCGGCGGCCTGGTTAGCCCCTTCCCTGCGGAGGGGACGTCGTGGGGTTCAGCGGGGCGCCCAGCCGCTTGGCCCGGCATTGGGGCGACCCAAAGTAAGCTGCATTATGCTGGCGGGTAACCTTTACGTTTGACGGAAAGGCTATCTTGAAGCGGTCTGAGGATGCCGTTTACGGCTAGTAAGGCGGGAGCGAAAGCCCCTACTCTTCCTGCCCGCCCTCCCCCACCCTCGCGTTGAGGTCCTTGACCAGCGCATCCACGTCTATGCCGTGAGCCAGGGCGCCTTGCTCGATGTTCTCGAAGCGCGCCACGGCACAGCCCACGCAGTGCAGCCCGTGTTCCATGAAGACCCTTATGGTTTCGGGGTTTTTCTCCACGACCTCCTGGATGGTCATATGCTTCGTGATGGCCATATCCTTACCTCCTTGCTTTTTCTTGCCTCTTAGTTAAACACATGCCGACCCACTTTGCCAGGGCATTTTCTCCGTGTGCGCTGATATAGGTCAGCCGTCGCTCTCCAGCTGCAGGTGGAGGTCGAGGAGATCGTCCCACGAGAGCGGCGGGTTTTTCTCCGCTTCCTTGCACTCGATGGGGGGACTCAGGATTATGGGTTCCCGCCCGTTCATGCGCATGAAGTCCACGAAACGCGGGTCCGCGGGGTAGGCCTGCGGGTCGCCGCACCCGTAACACGTAAAGACGTAGAAGGTCCCGTCGCCGTCCCCGTGCTCCACCAGGATAATATCCTCGATAGCCAGCGCGACCTCCCCGCACCTCCAGCAACGCGACTTGATCCTGAGCATCTCCCCTCCTTTAACGTTAAAAACTGTATATACTGTATTTATATACTATGTTATAATAAAGCTGTCAATACGCGAGGTCAGGAGAATCGTTGGCTTACCAGGACAGGATCGCAATGGTTTCCATGGCCCTGGCGGACCCCACACGCCGCCAGATCATGGACCTTCTCCTCGATGCCGGCACTCCCCTATCGGCGCGGGAGGTTGCGGAGCGCTTCGGTCTGCACGTGAACGCGGCGCGCATGCACCTGGAAAAACTGGTCAGGGGGGGCCTCCTGACGACCACCAGGCGTCGCGGCGAGCGGGGAGGTCGGCCCGCCCACATGTACATGGTGAGCGAGGAGGATTGGGAGCTGCATCTGCCGCCGCGCGCCTACAGGCCCTTGGCGGCTATTATGGCTTCCGGGTTGAGAGGCTGCGGCAGGGACCTCGTGGCTTCCATGGTGGAAGAGGCGCGCGCCTACGGGCGCTCCGAGGCGATGGGCGCCGCTTCCCCCCTCACCCAGCTCCCGCGCGGTGCCGGGCCTGAGGGGGTGGGCGAGGCGTGGAAAAAGGACTTGAGCCGGAGGGGCATCAGCGCTCGGCAACGGCTGCGCGATAAGGGGACCATCGAGGTCAGCTTCCCTTCCTGCCCCTTCGGGGGGGTGGTCGACCTCTGCCGCGAGCTGGTGTGCGAGATACACCGCGGACTGGAGGAAGGCCTGCTCGGACTGGCCGGCGACTGGAAGGTGGAACGCGTGCGCGAAGGCTGCACGTTCCTCGCCCGCATGGAAAACACGTCCCGGGATTGAGGGGAGCGCGGTGTTCACGCGGGGCAGGGGGAGCGGTCTTGCAGCCGCTGCCTCCTCGCCCACCCGGTCTCGCGGCGACGATGCCCCGTCCGCACCCGCCCCTCGTCGCTGCTCTGGCGGAAAGGGACTTTCCGCCACCCTGCCCGGGGCGGTCGCTCGGCGCAGTTCAACGGGATTCTCCCGGCGGAACGCGTCCGGGGGGCCGCTCACGCCCGCCCTCTTCCCTTCCCTCCCCGCCCAGGCTAATCCCGTACTTGAAGAGCAGGTGCTCGTAGTCCTTGCGGTAAAATATCTTGCATTTCACCTGGGGATACAGTTCGCACATCCTGCGTATCTTGCGGTTTTTCTTGGTCACCAGCTTCTGGTCCAGGGTGGTGATCTCGATGTAGAGATCGAACTCGGGCAGGTAGAAATCGGGCGTGAACTTGGAGACGGGGTTGCCGTTCTTGTCCCAGGCGATGTCGAAGCTCACCGGCTCGTAGAGCCACCTGATATTGTAGAAGTCGAGCAAGCGGGCGAATTCTTGCTCGCTGCGGTGAGCGAACTTTACTTCATCCCAGCGCCTGTATGTCTTTTCCTCCTCCACGGAACCAACCACCGTTGTGCTCCGGCTTTACGGCCGCACATGAGCCCTGCCAGCTCTCCCGGCGCGCAATCACGGCACCGGGCGCTTCCTATATCAACCACCCTTGGGCACGATGATCTCGAACTCCGTCCACTGCACGCCGTCCAGCCCGATGTATTGGGCCGCCCCCTGAGAGAGGTCCAGTACCCGGCCTGGGACAAAGGGCCCCCGGTCGTTTACTTGCACTATCACCTGCTTCCCCCTGAAGGTGACCAGTAGCCAGGTTCCGAACGGCAGGGTGCGGTGGGCGCAGGTGTAGTCGTACATGTTGAAGACGACGCCGCTTGCCGTGGGTCTTCCGTGGAATTCCGCCCCGTAGGAGGTCGTGTAGCCGGAGAACATGATGCCGGTGCGCTCGAAGTCTGAGAGGGGCGGCATGTACGGCACGCGGTCGAGAAGTTTGCCTGGCGCGGGAACGGACCATGCGGGCGGAGAGCTCTGGGGAGGAGCGGCTGGCTTTCGCGCCTTGCCCATCTCCAGCTCACGCAGGCGGGCGTTGATCTCGTCCAGCTTTGCCTGCACGGCGGAGATGCGCGCAGCGATACCCTCCATATCCAGCGATGCGGCGATCCTCTCCCGCCTGGCCCGCAACTCCCTAAGCTCGCGCTCCGCCAGCCCCTTCTCGGCGATCTTCTCCTTCAGCCGCTCCATTGCCTCCCGGTGCGCCCCGCCGATATGCCTTACGTAACCGGTGTCCTGCCAGAGTTCTTCGAGTTCTCGGGACTCCAGGATGACCTCGAGCTCGCTCACCTCGCCGCGCATGTAAAGGGAGCGCAGGGATGCGTCGTATGCCCTCTGCCGGTCGGCAAGTTCCTCATGAAGCTTTCCCAATTCCGCCTGCACCGCCGCGATACGCAGGTCAAGGCCTTCCAGATCCCGCTGCAGGGCAGCCCCCTCCTCTTCCGCTGTCCTCTTGCGGGCCCGCAGGTCGAGTAGCTCGTAGGTGAGGCGATTGGCCTCCTTCCTCAGCTCTTTTTCTTCACTGCCCTCCGCGAGAGCAACGGGGCAGACCGTGGCGACCATCATCATGGAAACCAGCAGCATGATGGCCGCTTTACACGCTATGCTCCTCGCCTCTCCCGCTGTTTTCATGGTATGGCCTCATCTTGCCGTTTAGGTTCATGTTTAATGATAGCAAAAATAGTCACTCTGAAGCACAGGTTAATCATGTCGGGAGCCGGGAAAGGCAGGTGCGGCCTCAGGTATAGCGCCCTCCTTGCAACCAGGTCCTGGATGTGGCCACCTCCTCCAGCTTGGCCAATTGCTCCACGGTTCCGATGGCGATGATGCAGTCACCTGCGTCGAGGTGGGTGTCCTTGGTCGGCTTGGTGTCGAAGTTCATCCCCCGCTTTTTCACGGCCAGGACGAGGGCCCCGGAAATGGAGTATATCTTGGCCTCTTCGATGGTCTTCCCGTCCAGGTAGGAATTGGGCTGGATCTCCATATCGTCGATGCGCCACTCCAGGTTCTCGATGTTGAACTGGATATACTGGCCTTTGGTCACCAGGTCAAGGTAATCCCATACCATGGGCTTGAGGAGCATGGCCGCCATGCGCCTCCCGCCGATGGAATGTGGGGAGATGACCCTGTCCGCGCCAGCACGCCGCAGCTTGGACTCGGACTCCTCGACGTCGCAGCGGCTGACTATAAAGAGGTGGGGACAAAGCTCCCGGGCGGTGAGGGTGATGTAAAGGTTCTCGGCGTCGCTGGAGAGGGCGGTGACCAGGCCCCGGGCCTTTTCAATACCCGCCTCCCGCAGCGACTCCTCGTTGGTGGCATCGGCCTTGATGACCAGGAACCCCTTCTGCTGCGCTCTCTCCGCCGCCGCGGGGTCCTTCTCGATGATCACGAAGCTGGCCTCGGCGTCTTTCAGGTCCTCGGCTATATGCTGGCCCACCCTGCCGTAACCGCAGAGGATGTAATGGCCGATCATGTTCTCGATATCCTTGCGCATCTTTCTCCTTCCCATGAGTCCCGTAAGGCTGTTCTCTAACATGAATTCTACTCCACTCACCAGGGTATATCCCACGGTGCCCACGCCGGCCACGATGAGGAAGATGGTGAATATCTCCCCGCCGGTCCCCAGGGTGAAGGTTTCCCCATAACCGATGGTGGTGATGGTGATGATGACCATGTATAGGGCGTTGAGGAAATTCTGGTGCTCTATCAGCATGTATCCAATGGTGCCGATGATGGTGATGGCCACCAGCAGGATGGCCGCTTTCTCCAGTGCTTTGAGCCGTTCCAATCGTTACCTCTCGCGATAGTCGCCGCGGTGCTGCCGCTTTTCCGGTTTCCACACCGTATTTTCCTTAAAATAGTAACGCAAGCGGGCACCGCAGGTAAAATGGGCCTCAGGGGCGGCGAATGTGTCTTGGGAGGCGGCGTGCATGGTCTTGGGGGGCGCGTTTCCTTACATGAAATCCTCGGGCTTGACGTCCTTCAGGAAGTCCCTGAAGCGCTCGATCTCATCCTCCTCGTCCGTCTGGATGAAGACGCTGGCCTCGTTCAGCACGTGCTCGTCCGAGTATATGGATACGCCGGTGCGCACCGCCAGCGCTATGGCGTCGCTGGGCCGCGCATCTATCTTGAAGGGCTTTCCCTGGTAAACGAGGTTGATGTCGGCGTAGAAAGTCCCCTCCTTGAGGTCGGAGATCACCACCTCCTTCATGGTGATGCCCAGCTCGTCGAGGATGTTCTTCATGAGGTCATGGGTCATGGGCCGGGCGGTCTCTATGCCCTGGAGGGCGAAGGCTATGGCGGTGGCCTCGAAGGCTCCGATCCAGATAGGCAGGTAGCGGTCGCCCTTCCTCTCCTTGAGCAGGACTATGGGTTGGTTTGCCGGCAGTTCAACCCTGACCCCTATCAATGTTAGCTCCACCATTGCTATCACATCCTCAACGTTTCAAGGTTAAACTATAGCACCCCGCGGGGCGTGTCAAACACCCCTTTCTCAAACGCCCCTCACCAATACATATTATCCGAGGAGTAACGCAAGCTCATACTCCTTGGCGGACCCGGTAACGGCTCCCGCTTTATTTCCGGGATATGACCCGTTCGGACTTCCGGGTCCTCACCGCCTGCCCCTCTCCTCACTCCTTATATCGACTGCGGGCGGCGCATGTTGAACATGCGCTTACAGGGTGCCCCTTTCGTGGCCGCGGTGCTTTCACACCGGTCCGTGCGGGAGGCCTTAGGGACAATCGCTCCGGGGATGCTCCTCTAATCGCAAAGTGCAGACGTAACCCAGGTTCCTCCACTTCTGGCCGTAATCCAGGCCATAACCTACCACGAACTCCTCGCCCACCTCGAAGCAGCGGTAGTCTACTTGCAGGGGAACGATGCGGCTGCTCAAACGGTCGAGGAAGGTGCAGACCTTGAGGCTGCGCGGTTTGCGCGAGGACAGGTTGCGCAGGATGTAACTTAAGGTCAAACCGGTATCAACGATGTCCTCCACCACCAGCACATCGCGCCTGTAAATGCTCTCGGTGAGGTCTTTCATGATGCGAACCCCGCCTGTAGAGGCGCCGTCGCCCGCGTAGCTGGTGATGGCCAGGAAATCAATCACTACGCTGAATTCCAGGCACCGTACAAGATCGGCAAGGAAGACAAAGCCCCCCTTGAGGACGTTCACCAGCACCGCCTCCGCCTCGGGCCCATACTCGTCCAGGTAATCGCGGGTTATCTCGGCCCCCAGCTCCTGGACGCGGGAGGCGATTTCCTCCCCGCTGAACACTATCCTCTCCAGGGGTACCTGCATGCCATAGGCCTCCGCCGCTCCCCCATCACCTCAAAGCCCCGGAACCAGCCACCTTATCCAACGCCACCACATCCCCAGGATAGAGCCGAGGAAGGCAAAAATGCGAAATAGGAAGTTGGGCGGCCGGCAAGATACGTTGCTTACCATGGATTCCCTGACCTCCGCCTCGCTTCCCTCGCCCGCCACCAGCTGGCCCACTGCCTGTCCTCTGTCGACCGGGTAAGGCATCCAGTGCGGGCAGTATAGGCTGGCGGTGAGGAAATCGCCCAGGCGGTCACGCCGCACCGTGAAGGCCATGTCCCTCTGCGCTACGAGGGCGACCTTCTTTCTAGGATAATCTCCCACATCGATTTCGGCCAGAATCTGACCCGCATATGCGTATTCCACGCGCGCGAAGCAACGGTAACCGTATTCCATTAGCTGTATGGTCTGGTCCCAGTAGCTTTCCCCTCCGTTTAGGATGACGGAGATGAGCTCCCTATCATCGCGCAAAGCGGAGGCCACCAGGCATTTGCCGGCCTCGTCGGTATATCCGGTCTTGATGCCGTTGGCGTAAGGGTAGAGCTTCAAGAATTTGTTATGATTTTCCAGTACCCTGGGATAAGGATGACCTGGCCATGGTATCTGGTATGCGTCGGCGATAACCAGCTCACGAAAGACGGGGTTGCGCATCGCGTAAGATGAGATCAAAGCCAGGTCCCTCGCGGTGGTGTAGTGCCCGCTTTGGTCCAGTCCGTGGGGGTTCGTGAAATGCGTATGCGCGGCTCCCAGCTCCACGCATTTTCCGTTCATCATCGCGACGAAAGCCTCCACGGAACCGGCAACGTGTTCGGCCAGGGCTACGGCGGAGTCGTTGGCGGACTGCACCATGAGGGCGTACAGCAGCTGCTCCACCGTCAGAACCTCGCCTTTTTCCAGCCAGACTGACGATTCCCCCGTGGAGGAAGCCATTTCGCTGATGGACGTGCTCTCGTCGAGGGAAGCGTGCTCCAACACGACAATCGCGGTCATGATCTTGGTGGTGGAGGCCATGGGGAGCTCTTCGTCGGCGTTCTTCTCGTAGAGCACCTCGCCCGTGGAAGTGTCTAGCAGGTAGGCCGCACGTGCCGGAATGTACGGTTCGCTTATCTCTCCCGGCCTCAGGGCGAGATCCTTGACGGCGTCCATGTTGGAGGCGGGGATCTCCAGCTTACGTTGGCTCGCGTCTCCCCCGCTCGCGCCCCAGGTCAGAAAGCATGATATGAGCAGGAAAAGGAAAAGAAGGGCAAAGGCGATGTTCCGCGGTCGAAGGTAGGCGGGCTTGTTTGAGCCATGCTTGCCCCTCCGCTTGCGACGGCGCAGCTCTCGCGCCCTTTTCTTGGCTTGACGGCGGCGCTCCTTATCGCTCAGTACCCTTCGCTGCGTCCGATTGAACTGCGGGGTCAAGGAGTCCTCTCCGCTACTTACCGATTGTTCTCTCATGGCAAGGAGTTTAGCAGAACATCGTGACATAGGTCAGCTTCATGTCGGCAAGCGGAATCGCCATCCGGCGAACTTGCCGGGAGAAATATCTATTTGTACCCAAAAGTCCGGAGAGCTACGGGGTCCGTGGCGGCGATCATGCCCATTTCGCTTGACCGCAACCGACAGGCTTGGAACGAACGAGTTGGTCGCAGCGCAGCCTGCGGAGCGAGACCACTGCACGGCGGCCCGTCCCGCAAGAAGGAGGGATTTCCACCCGACTTGCCCGGGAACGGCCGAGTTGGTCGCAGCGCAGCCTGCGGAG
>OGCI01000620.1_pt1 | contig 37753 bp, 26 predicted proteins | sample 1570021 | NCBI WGS metagenome assembly OGCI01 (sample SAMN06264664, study PRJEB24512) | hot springs metagenome | isolation source: Hot spring water | place: South Africa: Tshipise | collected 2015-06-21 | reverse complement strand
CGCCCGTCGGCGCTCATACGTTCTGTCCGCCCCTGAACCCCAGCGGGGGAGGGCCAGGGAGGGGGCGGCCCTCCCAACGATGCCCCATGGTCATCGCGGCGGTGTGCGCCCCGCGCATAGGCGTCTCACGTGAACATAGGGACCCCGGGGTTCCCTTCGCTCCTGTTCACCGGGATGCCAGCGGCTCCCAACCGCGGTTGGGGCCTGGGGAACCCGGGGTTCCCCAACCCCCAGCCGGTGGGGGCGGCAGCGGCTCCCAACCGCGGTTGGGGCCTGGGGAACCCGGGGTTCCTCAACCCCCAGCCGGTGGGGGCGGCAGCGGCTCCCAACCGCGGTTGGGCTATGGGGAACCCGGGGTTCCCCATCCTCCTGCCAGTGGGGGGTGCCAGCCGCTCCCACCAGCGGTTGGGAAATGAGGAACCCGGGGTTCCCCCTTCTCCCTCCCTGAGGGGTTGTGCGGCGCAGCCGCATAGAGGGCTGAGGTGAACACAGGGGCGACCGGGATTACCCGCGCCCCTGTCGGCGAGAAAGGTACAGGGATTGCAGCCCTCCCGGGCAGGCCCCTGTTCAGGATAAATGGCTTGCCGGAGGCGCTCCCGGGTATCGTGTTACTATCCCCCAGCTTCCTGAAACCGTGTTTTACCTATACTCTACGTGAATGGTATTACCGGTCATCTTACTGCAGGGTCTTCAGGCGATGACACCCTTTTCAGACAGCCTCACACGGATACTCGCGCTCAAGAACTGGCCGCACACGGCCGCAAATCGGATTTCCCGATTACTGGAGGCCGGGGAGAGTCACCGGCTGGCCCGCGGCGAGTTGCTCCAGCGCTGGCTCCAGCTCGGCAAAGGTGACGCCGCCTTCGTAGCGGGCCTGGATCATCCCGTTTGCGTCTACCAGAAACGTCCACGGCTCGGTGCGCAGGCCCCACTCGGCCATCTGCGGCACGTAGCGTTGGGCCTGGAACGATTCGCCAAAGGGATAGGGATAGACTTCGATGTGAATAAAGTTGATCCGGTCGTGAAACTTCGTCTTCAGGCGCTTGAGGACCTGCATATTCGGCGCGCACACAGCCGTCTGGCAATAGCCGGGGGTCGAGAAGGTGACGATGAAGGGTTTGCCGGCGCCCAGGGCCTCAGCCACCGTGAGCTGGTAGAAATCCGGGTCGGGGGTGACGTCCGACGTGAGCCGGCCCAGGTCGGGCACATCGCGCGCAGTGAGGTTGCGGCTGGGAATAGCGCGAGCGCCGACCGGCGGCGCAGCCGGTTTTTCGAGCACATCGAGGCGCAGGCGGGTCACGGTCGCGTCGCCGCTGGCCTGCGGCGTGCTGATCTCCACGCCCCAGGCGCCGGGCCGGTCGAAGGTAATGTAGCCAACGTAGAGGCCAAAGGGCAACCCCTCGCCGTGATAGGTTGCGGTAGTCTCGCCCTGCACCTGTGTTGGCTCGGGGCCGTCGAGGAAGAAGAAGCGCAACCCCAGACTCAGGGCGGGATCGTTTACCGGTGTGCCGCTCTGGAGTACGCCGAAGGGAAGCCGGTTGGGACCTGTAGCCAGTTCGGAAGCAGCCAGCACCGGGATGCGTTCGGCTGCGGCGGGGGCGGTTGGTGTGGCGGGTGTTGCGCCCTGACCACAGGCGCTCAGGACAAGGGCCATGCTGAGCGCCATCGCTGCCAGTGCCGTCCAGGAAAATTTGCCGGACATATCTTTTTGCTCCATATCAGCCGTTGATGCAGCATGGTATCACTCTTCTCGCAGCGCGAGGGCCGGATTGGTGCGGCTCATCTTCAGCGCGGGATAAACCCCGGCGAGCAGGGCGGCAGTGCAGGCCACCAGCAGGGCCTGGGCGAAGAGCAACGGGTCGAGACTGAGATCGAGGGTCCAGCCGAAGGAGCGGCGGTTAATCACGTGCACCAGCACCAGGGCCAGGGCCAGCCCGAGGGGAACCGCCAGCAGTCCGGCTGTCAACCCCATCAGGCTGGTCTGGGTCAGTACCACGCGCCAGAGTTGGCCAGGGGTCAGGCCGTTGGCGCGGAGCATGGCCAGCTCGCGCGACCGCTCCAGTTGCAGGGCCATCAGGGCGCTGAGGATGCCGATAAAGGCCACGATGGTCGCGAGCATCTGCAAAACGGCAGTGATGGCAAAGGTGCGGTCGAAGATCGCCAGCGTGCCTTCACGCAGCGCCCGGTTCGAATTGACGATTATCTGGCCCTGCTCTGCGGTAACCGCGCGCACTCGCTGGAGTAGCTCATCAACCTTGACTCCCGGTGCGGCATACAGGGCCACTGAGGAGATGGCCGGATCATCCCAGGCGGCGCGGTAGGCGGCATAGGGCATGCGGATAATGCCCCGGTCAGAGGAGTAGTCGTAGTACACGCCGGCGATCGAGAAGGTGCGCGGTCCGTGGTCGGTACGCAGGGTCAGAGTATCTCCCATGCCGAGGCCGGTCCGGTAGGCCAGGGGCTCGGAGATCAGCACGGCGCCAGCCTCCCAGGCGGCCCAGGTAGCCTCACCGCCGCCCTCGCGAAAGCGCAGGGCCACCTGCCCGCGCGCCGCTGGCGCGTCGATGGCCACCAGGGTGGTCGGGCCACCGGGGCCGTCTACCTGCACGCTGCGAAAGCGTGTCACCGCCTGCACGCCCTCGACGGCGCCAAGGGCGTCTACCAGCCCGTCGGGCAGGGTGCTGTCAACCCGATTGGCGGCAGTGGTCGGGGCCGAGATGTACACATCGGCGATCAGGCTCTGTTCGAGCCAGGCCACAACCGTCTGGCGGAAGCTGCCAACCATAATGCCGACGCCAATCGAGACGCTGACAGCGACCATAAGGGCAGCCACGGCCACAGCGGTGCGTGAGAGGGCGGCGATCACGTCGCGCGCGGCCATGCGCCCGAGCAGGCCGAAGGCGGCGCCGAGGAGCGGGCGGGCCAGGCTCATCAGCGCCACGGTGAGGGCCGGGCTGATCAGCGCCGCGCCGAGCACCACGACGAAGAGCGCGCCGAAGGCGAGGATCAGCGACAGCGGGGCTGCTTCGCCGCGCGCCGCGGTGGGGATCAGCAGCAGGAGCAGCCCCGCCACGATCAGCCCGGCCCCGGCGAGAGCCAGACGCGGCGCCAGGCGGCGGGCGCGATCCTCCACGCTGGAACGCCGCAGCACGCTGCGCGGCGGCGTGAGCGTGGCCTCCACCGCTGGCACCGCCGCCGAGAACAGCGTCGCGCCGATGCCCAGCAGCAGACCCTTGAGCAGCACCAGCGGGTCCAGGCTCAGGTCGCGCACCGTAACCACAAAGTACAGGTCGTTGATGGTGCGAGTGACCAGCCGCACCAGACCCTGCCCGAGGAGCGCGCCCAGTCCCAGGCCGAGCAGCGCGCCCACCAGGCTGATCAGGGCCGCCTCGAGCAGCACCAGGGCGGCGATCTGTCCCCGGGTGACGCCAACGCAGCGCAGGGTGCCGAGCAGGCCGCGCCGCTGCACAACGCTGAAGGTCATGGTGTTGTAGATCAGAAACATCCCGACGATCAGCGCCAGCAGACTCAGGGCGGTCAGATTGAGTTCGAAGGCGCGGGTCATCTGCTCCAGGGCGTTGGAGCGAGCGGCGGCGGGGGCCAGTTCGGCGCCGGGAGGCAGGCTGGCGCGAATGGCCAGCGCGGTGGGGTCGGCGTCAGCGCCAGCGCCGGGCAGGATCAGGTCAATGCGGCTCAGGCGTCCCACCATGCTGAGCAGTTCCTGGGCGGTGGCGATGTCGGTGATCAGCAGCCCCTCCAGGGCGCGACGACTGGCCTCGTCGGCGGGGCGCAGCAGGCCCACGAGGCGCACCTCGGTTGCGCGCGCGCCTATCTGCAGCGGCAGCGCATCCCCGGGGGCCAGTCCGGCGCGCCGGGCCGTCGTCTCGGCCAGGAGCGCGGCGCCCGGCTCGGCAAGCAGGGCCGCCAGATCGACACCGGAGCCGCTCTCCGGGCCGGCCAGGTAGGGGCGAAAGGGCGCTTCGGCGAAGACATCCACCCCAAACACCTGGAGGGTCTGGTCCAGCGAGGGCGCCTGCACATACCCTTCGACGACAGGCGCGGCGTCGCGCACACCGAGGTCGAGGCGGAGCTGGCGGTAGAGGGCTTCATCCAGGCCGCGGGGACCGCCCACAATCTGGTGGGTGGCCCGTCCGGTCACGCTCTGGGTACTCAGGTCGAAGGCCCGGCGGGCGCTGGCGGTCGCCAGGTCAATGGCGACGACGACGGCCACGCCGAGGGCCACGCCAAGGATGCACAGGCCGATCTGCCACGGGTGGCGGAGCATAGTGCGCAGGGAGGTGCGCAGCAGCAACGAAGGAACCAGGGTATGCACGGGGGGTGCCAGCTACTTTCTATGGGTTATCACGCGACGCGGGTATGGGGGGAAGAGTTGGCGAGCAGGGCTGTACCTGCCCTGCGCTCTACTCGCGGCTGTGCCTTTGTTGCCAGTGGGGCGCGAACGTGCCGCAAGTCTGCAACTGCCCCAACACCTTCTATGCAGCATACCACCATTCTGATTGTGAGAAAAGGGACGCACTAACCGGTAATGAAATGAAACGTGTAGAGACGCAGCGCCGCCGCGTCTCTACGCCCGACCTCCCCACAGGCAGGGGTGCGGTTCGACAGGCTCACCGCAGGTGGGGAAACCCGGGTTCCCCATTTCCCAACCGCTGGTGGGAGCGGCTGGCGCCCCTCCAGGCAGGGGTGCGGTTCGACCGGCGCACCGCAGGCGGTTCGACCGGCGCACCGCAGGTGGGGAAACCCGGTTTCCCCGTATGTTCACGGTAGGCCCCGTGCGCGGGGCGCACACCGCCGCGATGACCATGGGGCGTCTTTGGGAGGGCCGCCCCCTCCCTGGCCCTCCCCTGCTGGGGGAGGGAACCGGGCGCCTCCCCGCAGGCAGGGGGGTGGGGAAACCCGGTTTCCCCGTATCCCAACCGCCGTTGGGGGCGCCTGGCGCCCCAGCAGGCAGGGGTGCGGTTCGACAGGCTCACCGCAGGTGGGGAAACCCGGTTTCCCCGTATGTTCACCTCAGGCACGCACAAACCGCTGGCCCCGCCGCGAGCCTGGAGGGGCCGCGATCGGGGCCATAGGTCGTAAAGCGATGCGCGTGGAAGAAGGCGCTGACGGGGGCGGGCGCGGCCAGCCGTCACAAGGGCATCACGCGCCGGATGCGCTTTACGCGGCGGAACGGGCGGGGCGCGACTGATGGTCTTTGAACAGATCATCCGCTATCCAGCCTCACCCGGAGGCTCAAGCCGCGGGCTACCGTCTGCGAAGCCGGCCTTCGCGGCCTGGAGCGGATGTACTGCTCAAAGCCTGTGAGCCAGAGCCGGTCACGATGACCGGTCAGGTGACAGCTCACCCCGCCAGGGTATGCAACTTTTCGCGGATGCTCAGCACCTCGCCGCGGAGGCGATTATCGGTAGTCATCTCTTCGGCGATCTTCTCACAGCCGTGCATCACCGTGGTATGGTCACGGCCACCGAGCATATTGCCGATATCCATCAGACTCGCCTCAGTCTCTTCGCGCAGGAGGTACATAGCGACCTGGCGCGGCAGCACAACGTTCCGCGAGCGGCCGCGACCGGTCAGGGCGCGCACATCAACGCCGTAGTGTTCGCTTACGGCCTGGATAATCGTCTCGGCGGTAATGCGGCGACGACGAGTATTGCCGAGCAGATCAGCGAGGGCCTGGGTTGCAACCTCCACGCTGATAGGCAGGCCGTGCATCGCGGCGTAGGCGGCCACCCGGTTCAGGCTGCCCTCAAGCTCACGAATATTGCTCTGCACCTTATGGGCCAGGAAATCAATCACTTCATCGGGCACCAGGACGTTCATCTGATCACCCTTGGCCCGGAGGATGGCCGTGCGCGTCTCCAGGTCCGGCGGTTGCACATCGGCAATCAGGCCCCACTCGAAGCGCGAGCGCAGGCGTTCCTCGAGGGTCAGGATAGCCTTGGGCGGTTTATCAGAACTGATCACGATATGTTTAGCGGCGGAGTGGAGCGCATTGAAGGTATGGAAGAACTCCTCCTGGGTGGACTCCTTCCCGGCGATGAATTGGATGTCATCAATCAGCAGCACATCAATGTTCCGATAGCGCATACGGAACTCATCGGTCTGCTGTCGGCGGATGGCATTAATCAGATCATTGGTAAACTTCTCCGAAGACACATAGAGCACATTAATCTCCGGATCGCGGTCGAGCACATAATTACCGATGGCGTGGAGCAGGTGTGTCTTGCCCAGACCAACGCCGCCGTAGAGGAAGAGGGGATTGTAGGCCTGGCCGGGCTTATCGGCGACGGCCAGACAGGCGGCGTGGGCCAACCGGTTGCTGGAACCGACAATGAAGCGTGAGAAGGTATACTTCGGGTTAAGCATACCCGAGCGCATGGCACTGGAAAGCTCGAGCTGCACGGCCCGCTCGCCGGTAAGGCAACTATCTTCATCCGTTGGGGTGAGCGCGGCAGTTGCGGGAGCGCTGTCACCTCGGGGGGACTGGTGCGCGCCGGTGGCGATCACCACCCGCACCTGCACCGGATACCCGACCACATCGCCGAGGGAGCGCCGCACCGGTATCAGAAAGCGCGACTCCAGTCCCTCCTTGTGGAAGGGCGAAAGGGTGCCAACAGTAGCCAGCCCGCCATCGAGAGCGAGCAGGCTGGTGCCACGCAGCCAGGTGTCAAATTCCTGGCGCGAGGTCTGCAATTGGATCGTGCCCAGTGCTGCCTGCCAGATCTGGTTTAAGTTCACATGCGCCTCCCTGGCACTGGCCACAGGAACCCGCAGCGCGCGGCGAGCCGCGCGCCGTTCCACAGAAATTCTGAGATACGGGCCAAACCCTTCAGCGGACAGGTCGTGGGGACCGCTGGCGGTACGTGTTGGATGTGAACGAGATCATACTCCAAACCCTCCGATTTTTCAAGCAACATAACGTGCAATTCTATAAATCCTGATTATAGTTACGAACGCTGGTATAGGGGCATTTCTTTCTATTCTGGCGCGCTATTCCGTGGTTTATGTAGATAACCTTTTGCCAACCATGTGGATAACCTGGCCTGGTGTCACGCGTTTCTACTCGCCCGCGCCGCGTCCGGGCCGTCTGGATCGGCGCAGGGCGCGACGCGAACGGCTTCACCCGGATTGTGGATAACCCGGCGCTGATTGTGGAGAACGTGTGGGTGGCAGTGGGTAGTTTCATGCTATGCTTCTGTGCCACCGGGCGCTTCTGCGGCGGCGTCCGCAGCGCCGGCCCCGTGCATGGCTGCCAGCAGATCGATCGGTGGCAGATCGGCCAGGCTGGTCAGGCCAAATTGCTGGAGGAAGGCCGGGGTCGTAGCGTAGAGGATGGGCCGCCCCACACTCTCGAGGCGCCCGGCTTCACAGATCAGGTCACGGGCCAGCAAGGCGCGCAGCGCGCCACTGCTATCGACCCCGCGGATGGCCTCGATCTGCGCCCGTGTTACCGGCTGGCGGTAGGCGATAATGGCCAGCACCTCCAGCGCCGCGCTGGAGAGGCGCCCGCTGGCCTGAACCCCGAGAAATCGCCCGACGACCCGCGCCGCCTCCGGGGCGGTAACGAGCTGGGCCAGCTCGCCGTGCCGCTGCACCCGCACGCCACGCTCGCGGCACTGGATGGCCAGTTGTTCCAGGGCCGTTTCCACCGCATCGGCGGGGGCTTCGAGCGCGCGCGCCAGTTGGGCCACGCTAACCGGTTCACCTGCAATGAACAGGAGGCTCTCCACCAGTTGCACCAGGGTCGGCGTGACCGCAGGGGGCGGCAGGTGAGGCAGGGGCGGCTGCGCTTCGTGTTCTGGATCGCTCATAGCCTCGCTCGTCGGTCAAACGGCGCTGCTTTCCGACGCGACGCCGCAACGGCGGGCGCCCTGGCGCGTCAGTATACCAGAAGTGGGCCAGCGTCCATGTGGTATCATACAGCAGCCGCCATCGAAGGAAAGGAATGCCGCATGATGGCAACGCGCCGCCGCGGGCCTACCCGACGTCAGATAGTCGCTGGCTTTTTCATCGGGCTCGGCCTGCTGTTGATCTCCACCACTATCAGCCGCGTCGGCCAGGCTGACTCAACCATCTCGAAACTGGCCTTCGGCGTGCCCGGCCCGGTGGTCCAGGCGCCAACGGCCCTCTCACTGCTGCTTATCGGCAGCCTGTTCCTGGTCAGCGGCGCGCTGGCCCTGGTCCCGGCTGCGCGGCGTGTCGCCACCTGGCTGTTGTGGGCCTCAACCGTGCTGATCTTTCCGGCGGTTCTGATCTGGGCCGCCGCGGGAAAACAGACCAACGTCATGACTATGATCAGCGAGACGTTGCGGTTGGGCACGCCCATCGCCCTGGGCGCCATGGCCGGTATCTGGGCCGAACGCAGTGGGGTGATCAACATCGCTATTGAGGGGATGATGCTCAGCGGCGCCGCCTTCGGGTTCGCTGCCTTTGCCTTCACCGGCAACATCTGGGTTGGCGTGCTGACGGCGGTGCTGGTCGGCGGGCTCATGGCGCTCATCCACGCCACCCTTGCCATCCAGTTTAAAACCGATCAGATTATCAGTGGTACGGTGATCAACATTCTGGCCATCGGGGTCACCGGTTATCTGCGACGGCAGTTCATCGTCGACTCCGGCGGGGGGCGGGTCACTCTTCCGCAGGTCCCCATCCCGCTGTTGAGCGACATTCCCATCCTCGGCCCGACCCTGTTCAACGGAAAGCCGATCTTTTACGCCATGGTGACGCTGGTGGTATTGACCCACCTGGTGCTCTTCTTTACCCGCTGGGGTCTACGCACGCGCGCGGTTGGCGAGAACCCCCGCGCAGCCGATACGGTGGGCATCAATGTGTACCGGGTGCGCTACACCGATGTGCTGATCAGCGGCATGATCGCCGGCCTCGGCGGGGCCTGGTTCTCGCTCGAAACGGTGGGCAATTTCGATGACGGTATGACTGCCGGCAAGGGCTTCATCGCCCTGGCGGCAATGATTTTCGGCAAGTGGATGCCGTTTGGCGCCTTCGGGGGAGCGATGCTCTTCGGCTATTTCGAGGCTCTGCAAACTCGCTTGCAGATCCTCAAGGTTGAGATTGGCGGGGCGCCGGTGCCGGTGCAGTTCTTGCAGATCCTGCCCTACGTGGCCACGATGGTTGTGCTGGCGGGCCTGATTGGCCGCGCGGTCGGCCCCGCTGCCGCCGGCAAGCCCTACGAGAAGTGATACCAATGTCCTGCGAACACCCCGCACGCAGCGTTGCGTCAAAGCGCGCCTGGACGTCTGGCGCGACAATCTAAGATCTACAATCGAGAATCGCATGGGCAGGGGCGCGGGGAAACCCGGTTGCCCCTGCCTTCACACGAGCCCCTCCGCTTCGAGCCACTTCTGTACATCGCTATCGCCCGGCGCGGCGTTGCCGCCAGGAATATAGCGGTAGCGATCGCCGTAGCCCTCCATGACCTGATCGCGCAGCGCGGCTGCTTCGGGTGTGTCTTCCGTATCCGGCACGCGGACAACCGTGCCCGTCTCGAGATCGAGGTAGTAGCTATAGGCTGGATCGGTCTCGGCCAGGGCGGCGCGGATCTGCTCTCGATCGTAATGACTTGCCACAACAGCCTCCCGGGTAGCGACGGGATCGCAGTGAGGGCGCGACACCGCCGCTGGCGACTTTTCAGCAGGGCTTCCCAAGCGTGTGGACAGGCGACGTAGCCGGCGCATGCCGGGCACAGAAATGGGCCCAAGGCCTATGCCTCGGACCCCGGTGTCTGCCGCGCCCCACCCCCTGATCACACCAGGTTGATCAGTTCATTGGCCGTTCGGCGCATATCAAGAAAGACGAGGCCAAGCTTGGCCCGGCTCTGGGCCAGCGCGGTGAGCACGGCCTCCTCGCCAATAGCCATCAGGATCACGTACCCGTCCTCACCCCGGACGAAGACCTGGTCGAGCTGGCCACGCCGCAATTCAGACGCGATGCGTTCGCCGAGCGAGAGCATCGCCGCGCTCATCGCCGAGACCCGATCCTCCTCCACGTCGGCGGGCAGCGCCGAAGCCATGATGAGGCCATCAACACTCACGACGGCCGAAGCCTCAATGTCAGGCGTGTTCATGGACAGGGCTTTCAGATGCCGCACCATTTCTTCGGTTCTGCTTGCCATGTATATCCTCCTTGGGCCGTCAGCCAGTTGTGGGGCAGAGGCAAGAGTGCGCCGGGCCTTGCCGGCCTGGTTCAGGGCCGCAACGCGACGGCCATCCGCGTCTATTCTACTACAACTACGTACCAGCGGCAACTAGTTTGCTTCGTGCTGATGGGCCAGGAAGCTGTCCGTCAGGCGTTGAAGTGTAATGACTAGTCGCGATCGTAAGTATACCATCGACCCATTACGGTGATGCGGGCTACGTTGACCTCAAGGTTGATCAAGGCGGGCGCGGAGGGTCGTGTCGGCATACTCCACGGCCTGGGCGGGAGTGAGCAGGCGTCGCAGTACGCTGCCCTGCATATCGGTCAGCACCGGCCAGACGGTTTCGGTAGCGGCACGGGTGTTAGGCATGGGCAGGCCGGCCTCGGCCTGGGCGCGAAACACGCGGGCGGCCTCACGCATCTCGGTGGGAACAGCCAGATCGGCGGCGTTGAGGTCGAGGCTCATCAGCACCGGCTGGCGTCCGGCGCGCAATAGTTCGCGCTGCGAGGCGTCGGTAATAAGATGGCGGGTGAAGGCAACGGCTGCGCCGCGCTCCGGGCCATCGCCCACGCGGGCATTGAGCACCAGCGTGTCGCTCTGAACGTATGGCTGGGGCAACCGGTTCGTTCCGGAGAGGCGCGGCAGGGGGGCGACCCCCAGTTTGCCTGGCCAGAGCGCGCTGTAGCGACCCAGCGCGTGGGCCCAGTCAATAGTCATCAGCGCGCGCTGGCTCATCAGGGCATTGTCTACGGCGATGCCGTCCAGCCCCGCCAGCAAGCCCTCGTCTTCGCGCAGGGCCAGCAGCCACTCCAACCAGGCCTCAGCTCCGGTACGGCCGTCAAGCCCGAGCACGAGGTTGCCCTCATCGTCGAAGATGCGCCCGCCAAAGGCGTAGAGGTACCCGATGGTGCGGTCGAGGTTGAGGTTGTAGGCCAGGCCCCAGACCGGCGGGTCGCTACGGCTATCGCTCAGGCCCCGCGCCACGCGCAGCAGGCTGTCGGTGTCGCCCGGCGGGGCCGCGGAGAAATTGGCCTTGTTGTAGTACAGCGCAAGGGTATCGAAGGTGAGCGGCACGCCGTAGAGGCTGGCGCCCTCGCGGTGGCGCACCCGGGCCGCCCCCACCGCTGTTGGCAGCAACCGCTCGAGTTCCTGTGCCGCCAGGAGATCATCGAGGGGCAGCAGCGCGCCTTCCTCGGCCAGGCTGCCCAGGGTATGGCTGGAGACAATCGCCAGATGCGGACCGCCGCCCTCGGCCACGGCATTTGCCAGATCATCACGCAGACTGGTGACCTGACGGGTCTGGATCACGACCTGTATGCCTGGATTGGCGCGGTTGAAACGTTCGACCACCGTGGCGAGGGCGCGATCGGCGGGGGGTGTCCAGGCGTGCCAGAGAAGCAGAATCGTCCGCGCCGGTCCCGGCGCGGCAGGCTGAGGGGTCGTGGCGAGACCGGGGCCTTGCGCGCTGCATGCGATGAAGGTGAGGAGCGTCAGGGCCAGGATCACGATCCGTCTCAGTTGCTGAGGCACGGCCACGGGGCGCTCCTTGCCGGTATAAACTCTGGAATTATAGCACGGCAGTGCGAGGCGTCGCAAGGCATTAACTTGGGAGGGCGTAGCCCTCCCAAGCCCTCCCGTCAGGGAGGGGTGTGGGGAACCCGGTTTACCCGTCCTAACCGGTGTGAGGGCGCCAGGCGCCCCAACAGGCAGGGGTATGGGGAAACCCGGACTCCCCGTATGTTCACCTCAGCCGTCCATGCGGCTGCGCCGCACAACGACACAATGAACATGAGTTTTTCTTGGGAGGGCGTAGCCCTCCCAAACCCTCCCGCGCGCGGGCTATGTTCACCTCAGAGTCAGGCACACCTTGCGCATTCGTTTATTCGTTTCCCATTCGTTGGCGCATTTCCCCCCGCGTCCCAGGAAGTCTATCCCGGAGCAGGTGAAACCCTCTGAAGGGCTACGCTTTCCCCAACCCTCCCGCGCGGGCTATGTTCACCTCAAGAGTAGTGCCGGATCGAAGCGATGAGCTATCAGGTACCGTCGTCCACCCTCGAGCGCCGTATCCCCAATGAGGTAGCGCCCCGGCGCGAAGCCGAGGCAGGCTTCGAGGAGCATGTCGCTGGTTGCGCGCCAGGCCGCTGCGGTGCGGGGGTCGTCACGTTGCAGGGCGGTCCAGTCTGCGGGAACTTCAAGGGCCAGGTGCGGGGCATCGCTGCGGTAGGGGCGTGGGTTGGGGCCATCGTTAAGGATCGCGCAGCCAGCGAAGCGGCTGAGATCGTGGCGCTCCCGATGCGGCGCCGCCTCAAGGGCGGCCTGAGCGCGCGCCGAACGGGGCAGCCAGATCAGCCCGAGCCGTGAAGCGGTGATACGGTTCAGTTCGTTGCGGAACGGATAGTAGTCGGGGTAAAACTCGCCGGCAAGCGCGCGCAACTTGCTGAAGTTCAGCACCGCGTTGGGAAACTGCAAGGGATCGGCAGTCCAGTGGATGACGTCGAGCTGGCGCGCCAGGGCCTGACGGGCCTGTTCACGTTTGAGCGCAGCGGCGACGCCCGCGCTCCGGTAGGCCGCGGCCACACCCATAGTCTGCGACTCAACGAGCAGGTCGAGGCGGTAGGGGAGCGGCAGGCCCTCCAGGGCTGGCAGGCCAAAGCGGAAGAACCCCAGCAGGAAGCCGACCACATGCCCGTGGCGGCGCGCGACCAGTGAAGTGGCCGGGCCGAACTCGGCGCTGTGGAGATCGTCGGGGTAGGCTTCGGCGTCGCCCAGGCCCCAGATGACGCCCCGGAGGCGCCGGATGGCCGGCAGTTCGGCCACCGACGGCGCGCCGATGTCGAAGGTGTCGCTCGAGCGATGGGTTGCGACAAATGTCCGTCCGACTTCGGGCAGGTAGATCACTACCCGCGCTGGCGCCAGATGGGGTTCGAGGGTGGCCTGCAACTCCTCCAGGCCAGGCAGCGGGCCGAGGGCGTGCAGGCGCAGCGTGTAGATCGGCTGCCCGGCAACGATCGTGCGTGGAAAGAGCAGCCCGACCCCTAGCGGCGCCGGACGGGACCCGGCGTGGAGCACGGCCAGGCTCCCGCCCATACGCGCAAACGAGGTCTTGACGAAGTAGGCCGGCACCAGGGGCTGCGTCGCCATCGCCGGCAGGGCGTAGAGCGCATCAACCTGCCCGGCCCAGGTTGCCGCATTGCCGCCGATCACCGTCCAGGTGAGGCTCATCGGCGCATCGCTCCGGCGCGACCTATCGGGCGACCACGGAGCTTGCCCCGGCCGCCGATGCTCAGAATGGAGCCGGCACTGCCGATGCTCAGAGCCGAATGCGCGGAATCGTGTGCCATACAGGGCCAGGACCTCCGTGTTGGCCCGATTATACCATTACCCTCCCGCCAGGGAGGGGCTTGGGGAAACCCGGTTTCCCCATACCCCAACCGCCGTTGTGGGCGCCTGGCGCCCCATCAGGCAGGGGCGTGGGGAAACCCGGTTTCCCCATCTGTTCACATCAGCACGCACCCGCCATTACCGTGCCACGGGCGCCATCCGCACCAGCACCTCGTGCGTCCGACCATCGTCGCGCAGGGGGATGCGCCCGTCGGGCAGCCGTTCGCCGTCAAGCAGGGTCTCGAGTTCCGCGGTGGCTTCGTCGGGCAGGCGTTCCACCCGGATGTGGTAGATGCTCCTGCCGTAGCGGTAGTCCACCTCATAGCCTGGCCAGTCGGGTGGCACACACGGCTGCACACACAGGCTGGCCCCCTCGCGCCGCAGCCCCAGGATGACCTCCAGACCCAGCCGGTAGAGCCAGCCCGCCGAACCGGTGTACCAGGTCCACCCGCCGCGCCCGCGGTGCTGCTCGGCGGCGTAGACGTCGGCGGCGACGACATACGGTTCGACCTTGTAGATCTCAGGGTAGGTGTTGGCGTGCCGCAGCGGGTTGATCATGCTCAGCAGCGCATTCGCATCCCCGCGCGCGCCGAGCAGCCCGCAGGCCCAGATCAGCCAGATCGCCGCGTGGGTGTACTGCCCGCCGTTCTCGCGCACCCCCGGCACGTAACCTTTAATGTAGCCCGGGTTGTGCTCGCTGCGATCAAAAGGCGGCGTCAAGAGCCGGATAAGCTCCGCCTCGCGGTCCACCAGGTGTACGAGTGCCGACTCGAGCGCCTGGCGCGCCCGGGCAGGGTCGCCCCCGGCGATCACCGCCCAGGCCTGCGGCAGCAGGTCAATCCGGCACTCCTCGCTGCGCGATGAGCCAAGAGGCGTGCCATCGTCGTAGAACGCGCGCAGGTACCAGGCCCCGTCCCAGGCGCTGGCCTCGAGCGCCGCAAGTTGCTCGCGGGCGGCCGCCGTGTAACGAGCAGCGCGCTCGGCCTCGCCGCGCGCCGTCGCCAGTTCGGCCATGGCGCGCAGTACAACGACCAGGAACCAGCCCATCCAGACGCTCTCGCCGCGGCCCCCCGCGCCCACCAGGTTCATCCCGTCGTTCCAATCGCCGGCGCCCATCAACGGCAGGCCGTGTTCGCCCCGGCGACGCAGGGCCAGCTCCACCGCCCGCGCGCAGTGCTCGTAGAGGCTGGCCTGCTCCGCTGAAGTGGCGGGGTGATCGTAGTACTCCGCCTCATTATCGGCAAGGGGCCGGCCTTCGAGGAAGGGCGCCACCTCGTCGAGCACACTCTCGTCACCGGTGAACCGAACGTAGTGGGCGGTTGCGAAGGGCAGCCACAGGTAGTCGTCGGCGAAGCGCGTGCGGATGCCGCGACCGGTCGGGGGGTGCCACCAGTGCTGCACATCTCCCTCCACGAACTGCCGCGCAGCAGCGCGCAACAGGTGTTCGCGCGCCAGGGCCGGCGCGGTGTGCAGCAGCGCCAGCACATCTTGCAGTTGGTCACGGAAGCCGTAGGCCCCGCCCGACTGGTAGAAGGCCGAACGCGCCCAGATCCGGCAGCTCAGGGTCTGGTAGAGCAACCAGCCATTGAGCAGCACATCAAGTTCCGCGCTGGGCGTGCGCACGCGGGTCTGGCCCAGCAGAGCGTTCCAGGCGGCCACGCTCTGCTCCAGGGCCGCCTCAACCGCTGCGGGGGCGCGGTAGCGCTCGATCAACGCCCATGCCTCACCCTCGTCGGCGCCCTGCCCCAGCAGCAGCACGAGCACGCGCCGTTCGCCGGGCGCCAGCCGCACCAGACAGCGCAGCGCGCCGCAGGGGTCCAGCCCGGCGCCCGCGCGGCCCGTCAGCGGGCCGCCGCGCAGCAGCGCCGCCGGACTCGCCAGGTCGCCGTTGCGCCCGATAAAGGCCGCGCGGTCGCCGCTGAAGCTCGCCGGCTCACCGGCGGCGATGAAGGCGATGCGTTCCCCGAACTCGTGGTTGTAGGCGTTACGCGCGAGGAGCGCTCCGCGCTCTTCGTCGGCCACGGTTACGATAAAGGGCGCCATCTGCTCGCGGAAGACGCCAAGCACCCACTCGACATAAAACGTGACGCTCAGTTCGCGCTCTTCGTCACTCTCGTTTCTCAGCTCCAGCCGGTAAAACTTCACCGGGTCCTCAGGCGCCACGCCCAGGGTCAGTGTGCTGGCAATCGCGTGACGGCGATGCTCGAAGATGCTGTAGCCGAAGCCGTGGCGCACCCGCACATGGCCCGCGCCCAGCGGCCAGGGGGTTGGCGACCACACCGTGCCGTCGCGCTCGTCGCGCAGGTACAGCGCCTCGCCCCCCGGGTCGCTCACCGGGTCGTTTGACCAGGGCGTCAGACGGTTCTCGCGGCTGTTTTCCGCCCACGTGTAACCGGTGCCCCGCTCCGAGACGATGCAGCCGAAGCGCGGGTTGGCGATGACGTTGATCCAGGGCGCAGGCGTGTACTGCCCGGGCGCGAGTTCGATCACGTATTCGGCGCCATCGCGGGCAAAGCCGCCGTAGGGGCCGCGCACGGCGAGCGGTTCGCCGGGGGACAGGGCCGTTCCCGCAGGGGGCACGGCGAGAATCTGGGGCAGTGGCGCCGTGTCCGCCTCACGGCGCCGCAGATGCTGGGCCAGACTGCCGCGCCGGCCTGCCAGCACCACCCGCGCGGCGCTCTCCAGCAGCACGCGGTCCTCTTCGGGCATCAGGTCGGCGCGCAGGGCGAAGACGCCACCGCGCTGGTTGAGCCAGCCCCCTGCCCGCCCGCTGCGGATCAGCGCCAGCAGTTGCTCGTGCAACTCGTGCATATAGCCGCCGACTTCCTCGTTGAGGATCACCAGTTCGACCCGCAGCCCCTTCTGCCGCCAGTACTCGTGGGCTTGCAACAGTTCCTGCACCAGGCCCAGCTCGCCCGGCGCGGAGATGCGCGCCAGCACAATCGGGTCATCGCCGGAAATGCCGTAGGCCCACAGCCCGGGCTGGCCCTTGCGGTTGCGCGCGATCACCTCGGGCGCAGCGCGCCGGAGCGGGTCGGGGAACAGCGCGAAGGCCGCCAGACGCTGGTAGCGGTGGGCCGCGTCGCCGTCCAGGTTCAGACTTTGCAACTCAACCTGGGCCTGGGTCCAGGCCAGATCGAAGGCCCGCGCCCCTACCAGGGGGTCGCGGTACTTGTCGGCCAGGCGCAGGGCCTCCTCACGGGTTGCCCCCACGGCAGTGGTGAAGAAGAGTTGCACCGAGGCTCCAGGCGCAATGCGCACCCGCCGCCGGAGGCTGAAGATCGGGTCGAGCACCGCGCCGACAGTACCACTCAGTGGCCGATCGAGGGCCACCGGATGGGCCGGGCCGTGGCCCCGTCCCAGAAAAGCGGCCCGGTCGGTTTCAAACTCCACCTCGCCCACCACACCCGAGCGCGCTGCCACCACATGCACGGCGTAGGGGCGCTCGCTCTCCTCTGCCCGTGGCCGTCGCGAGGCCAGCAGCGCCCCCCGCTCGGCCACGAACTCGGTCTCGACGAACAGGTTGGCAAAGGCCGGGTGGGCCAGTTCCGCCAAGGGCGGCGCCAGCACCACTTCGGCATAGCTGGTGACCTCCAGCTCGCGGGGCGCTGCGCCCAGGTTGGTCAGGGTGATCCGCCGCACCTCTGCCGGGTCCTCGGGCGAGACCGTGACCTCCATACGGGTCTCGATGCCGCCGATCTGCTGCAAGAACTCGGCCTTCTCGAGACTGAAGCGGGCGCGGTACTGTTGCCCCTCGCGGCGCACAGGCTGGTAGCCTGCCGACCAGGCCAGCCCGCTACGGGCATCGCGGAGGTAGATGAAGCTGCCCCAGCAGTCGCGTGTGCCGTCGGGCCGCCAGCGGGTCACCGCCAGGCCCTTGTAGAAACTGGCGCCGCTGCCGGCGTTGGTGAGCACCACCCGGTAGATCGGGCCACCCAGCAGGTGGGTGTAGGGCACCGCCGTGCCCGGGCTGGCAAACTGGCGCGAGGTGGGGAGCACCGGCAGGATCGCCGCTGGCGCCTCGGCCACATCTTCGGGCAACTGGATCGGCGCGCTCTGGGGGATCTTCTCGTGCAGAAGGGCCTCGGTAGCGCGGATCATTGGCTCCTGATGGAAGCGGCGCTGCATAATCGCATCGTTGAGCGCATTGTCGAGCGCCACCAGGCTCATCCCCTGGTGATGGACCATGAACGAGCGTACGATGGAGCGCTGTTTGCCCGGTGGAAGCCGCTCGGGAGTAAAGTCCACCGCCTCGTAGAGACCATAGGCGCCCCACATGCCCAGCTCGATCAACCGTCGCAGGTTTTCTACCGCGGCGTGCGGCTGCACGCTCAACGCCAGCACGGTGGCGTAAGGCGCCACCACCAGGTCGTTGGCCAGGCCGCTCTTCAGGCCCAGGCCCGGTACACCGAAGGCGCGGTACTGGTAGTTCATCGCCAGATCGCGACTGTTGTAGGCCGACTCTGAGATGCCCCAGGGCACGCCCTTGCGCGCCCCGTAGGCGATCTGCGCCGCGACTGCGCCACGCACCGTGGCATCGAGCAGGGTCTCGGGGAAGGTGGTCATCACCAGCAGCGGCATCAGGTACTCGAACATGGTGCCGCTCCAGGCCATCAGGGTCGCCGGACCGGCGGCGGGGGTGAAGGTGCGCCCGATGTGGAACCAGTGTTCCTTGGGCACGTCGCCCTTGGCAATCGCAACGAAGCTCGCCAGGCGCGATTCGGAGGCCAGCAGGTCGTAGAAGGAGGTGTCGCGGCGGCCCTCGCTGACGTTATAGCCGATCACGAAGAGGCGCCGCGTCTCATCGTAGAGGAAGCGGAAGTCCATTCCCAGCGCGAGCTCGCGCGCCTGGACGACGATCGCCGCCTGGCGCTCACGCAGGCGCGCCGCGGCGTCGTTTCGGGCTGCCAGGTCGGCCAGGCTGGGCGCCGGCCCGTCTGTCCCCAGCTCGGCGCCGGCCAGTGTTTCCAGGTCCTCCAGGTGGGCGCGGGCCTGGTGGCGGAAGGCCCGTAGCCAGTCGGCGGCGGCGCCACTCAGGCGCAGGGCCTCGGTGCGCTCGAGGAGCGCGCGCAGGCGGTCGCGGTAGCCGCGCAGGCTCGTCGGCGGCGTTTCGAGCGCGCGCTCCAGTTCGGCCAGCCGCTCGTGCAGCAAGTCATCCGCCCCCACCTGATCGCGCAGCAGCAGCAACACGTCGCGCAGCCCCGACAGCGCCGCCGGGCCGATGATCGGCGCCTGATCCAGCGCCAGGTAGCCCTGGGCCAGGGCGATCAGGTGGCCGGCCAGGTTGCCGCTGTCCACTGTGGAGACGTACAGCGGTGGGAGCGGACGCAACGTGCGTGTATCGTACCAGTTGAGCAGGTGCCCGCGGTAGCGTTCGAGCCGCTCCAGCGTGGCAAAGACGCGCTCGCTGCGGGCGGTCAGTTCGCTCAACGAGACGTACCCGAAATCGTAGGCTGCCAGGTCGGCCAGCAGTTGCAGGCCGATGTTGGTCGGCGAGGTGCGCGGCGCCACCAGGGGGGTGGGCGTTTCCTGGAAGTTGTCGGGCGCCAGGTAATGGCCCTCTTCGTCCACAAAGCGCTCGAAGTAGGCCCAGGTAGCGCGGGCCAGGCGGCGCAGGAGCGTGACATCGTCGGCGGTGAGCGGTTGGGGTGGAGGGGCCAGGTAGGGCCGGTCGAGCCAGCCCACCAGGGCCGGCGAGCCGATCCAGGCTGCCAGCACCGGCGCGGCCGCGGGCAGGGCCTCCAGCGCCTGCCGGGGCCGGGTCAGGCCCAGCAGCCCGATCACCGCCAGCGCCGGGGCCGTGCGTCGCAGCGCCCGATCCCAGGAGCGTCGCAGGCGCAACTGAGCCTGGGCGGCCGTCTCCCATTCCAGGAGCCGACGCCGGGTGATCAGCATCCGCGCCAGGGTGCGCGTGATCGCGTCAACGTTGAGCGCCGCCTGATCGGGCAGCAGGGCGATGTTGATCAGCAGTCGCAGCCCCTCAGCGCGCAGGGCTGCCAGTTTGGCCTGCCGGCGCTGGGCCAGGCGCCAGTCGAGAAGCCAGAAGCGCGCGTCGGCCAGCTCAAACAGCAGCGGCACGCTCAACGGCGCAACCGCGGCCAGCGTCCACACCCACGCGCGCCCGGGCAACACCAACCAGCCCAGGCCCAGCATGGCCACCGATGCCGGCGCTGTCAGGCTGCGCCGCAGGTTGTCGAAGATCTTGTAGCGAGCCAGCAAGGGCAACACGTTCGGCGCCCACATCCCGCTTCCTGTCGGCGTCCAGGGCAGCAGCCAGGCGGCGATCTGCCAGTCGCCGCGCACCCAGCGGTGCTGTCGGGCCGCGTAGGCCGCGTAGGTGGTCGGGTAGCTGTCGATCAGCTCGACATCGGAGAGCAGGGCCACCCGGGCGTAGTTGCCCTCGATCAGGTCATGACTGAGCAGGGTGTTTTCGGGGAAGCGGTCGTGCAGGGTCTCGCGCAGCACCGCCGGGTCGTAAATCCCCTTGCCGACGAAGCTCCCCTCGCCGAACAGGTCCATGTAGGTGTCGGACACGGCGGTGGTGTAGGGATCGATCCCTACATTGCCCGCAAAGATCCGCGCAAACCGGCTGGCAAGGGCGCTCGGCAGGTCAATGCCCACCCGCGGTTGCAGGATGCCGTAGCCCTCGACCGTGCGACGGGTCCGCGGGTCTACCACTGCGGCGTTGAGGGGGTGAGCCAGGGTGCCGATCAGCGCCCGCGCTGCGTCACGGGGGAGCTGGGTGTCGGCGTCGAGGGTGATCACGTAGCGGATCTGCGGCAGCACGCTCAGGTCGCCGAGCAGCACCTCGTAGGTTGTATCTGTAGCGCCGGCGAGCAGGCGATTGAACTCCTCGAGCTTGCCGCGCTTGCGCTCCCAGCCCATCCAGCACCCCTGCTGGGGGTTCCACAACCGGCGCCGGTGCAGGAAGAAGAAACGGTCGGAGCCGTAGCGGGCGTTCAATGCCAGGATACCCTCGCGGGCCACCGCGAGCAACTGCTCATCTTCGGGCATGCGCGGCTGCGGGGCGTCGGCAAAGTCGCTCAGCAGGGCAAAGTGCAGGTGGGGGTCCTCATTGGCCAGGAAGAGCACCTCCAGGGTCTCGAGCTGGTGCCGCACACTTTCGGGCGTCAACAACAGCGTGGGGACGACCACCATGGTGCGCAGATCGGCCGGAATGCCGTGCCGAAGGTCGAGACGCGGCAGGAGGCGCGGGGGCAGCAGGTGGGCCACGGCCCGGTTAACCAGTTCGATGGCCAGGGTGCTGGCGGGCAGGGCGAGCAGCCCGGCCGCCAGGGCCTGCAGCGCGGGATGGGGCGCCTGCTGCGGCGACGCGCCCGCGGATCGGGCCAGGCGCAACCCGCCTGCGACCGCCGCGCCGGTTATGGCGGCAATGGCGCCAAAGTAGACCGGGGCGGGATGGCGCAGCAGCGCCCGGCGGGCCACCTCGCCCGGAGCGGCGCGATAGCCCAGCAGGGCCTCGAAGGGCGTCTGACCATTGCCGATCAGGTAGTATCCCACGTGCGCCGCGCGCGGCCTCTCACCGGCAGCGGCTGCCCGCGTGGCCTGGATCAGCGCCTGGCGCGCCACGTCAACCTCGCTGCGTCCGCTGCCGCGCGCCAGGCGCTCCACCTCGTGACGGTAGCGATCACGTGTCGCAAAGGTGCTGCGCGGGTAGGCCCCCGCCGGGTCCTGGCGCAACACCTGCTCAACCAGGCTGACCTGCTCGAACCAGTCGGCCCAGTCAATGGCGTTGAGGGTGCGCATGCTGGTGATCGCGTTACCGACCGAGACCTGGATCGCCGCCTGCCGCTGATGCTCAACGTGCACCACCTCTTCGGCGCTGCGGGAGGGTAGCTGGCCTTCCAGCCAGGCGATCAGCCCGGAGGCATCGCGCTCGCCATCATAGCTCCGCAGGCGGCGGAGCAACTGCACAGCAAAGGGCAGGAGCAGATGGGGATGCCGCTGCGCCAGTTCGCGCAGCACAGGATGCGTCTCCGCCGGGCCGTCTGGCTGCGCCAGCAGACGCTCGGCCCAGGCATCGGCCTCGGTGTACTGCGCGCGCACATCGAGCACCAGGCGCGCCTGGCGCGCCAGGTAGTCGATCAGGCCCACGCGGAGCATGATCGGCACGGCCCACAGCTCGCCCATCGTCAACGGCGCAACCGCCTGGTAGGCCAGCACATAGCGCAACAGGCGCTCCTGGTCAATCTTGCCGTCGCTGTGAAGGATCAACTCCTGCGCGAGAGCGTAGACACGCGGGCGACCGCGGTAGGGTCCGCCGATCAACTTCGGCAATTCACGGTAATAGCCCCCGGGCAGATCCTGGCGGATCTCGCGGATCTGGTCGCGCACCACATACATATTATCCAGCAACCACTCCACGGCAGGCAGCGCCATCTTCCGCTGGCGGGCATCCTCGGCCAGGATGCGATAGGCGCGCAGCAGATCGCGTTCGTCCTGGGCCACCTGGAGCATCAACGCTCCAGGCAGGCTCAGCAGGGGATGCCCCGGGCGGTGGCTGCTGGCGAGAGCGCGGGCGTGTTGCTCGAGCTGCTCGACGTTGAACAGCTCGGGCCCCCGCGCGATCGGTGGCATCACCACACCACCAATCGCCGCGGGAATAGTACGGCGCATCGAGGCCGTGATCGTCTTGAGGCTACGGTTCAGCGCAGCCCACTGGACAGCAATATCCATGGCACACGTGACTCAGAGGCGTTTTGCCGGCGCGGGCGCCATCGTCTGGGCCACGACCGGACGGGCCGGCAGGGTGGCGCGGCGATTACCGGCGGAGGGCTCACGGAGGCCCAGTTCTTGCGGACCAAGGTCGAGGATCTGGACGAGGTGGCGGCGGTCGGGTTGGGCAAGATCGGCGGCGAAGGCCAGCTCGTCTTGCAATACCTGGAGGATCGTCTCAGCGCTCAAACCGCTGCGACGGGCCCGACTCAGCAGGTCGTCCAGCGCCGTGTGCAGGTCAACGGCCGAGCGTGGGGCAGCAGCGCGGCCGGCGGCGACCTCGGTAGGCGCGTAGTGGCAGACCCGGCAGGTTGCAAGCGCCGGCGACGACCATTCAGCGCCGCAGTTCGGGCATGTCATCAAGGTAGAGCCGATCTGCATCGTTCACCTCCTTTGCTAATCGACGGCAAACCTGGCGTAGCGCCAGAAACAACGCGCTGCCGAAGCGCGCGTATGTTCCATCAGCCACGTTCGAGCAACCGCGAGCACTCCGGTCGGGAGCGAAGCCTCGGCTTGCGGGATGCACCCTCCACACTATGTCTTCGTTGACGTGTGTCGCGCAGGTATCACCCCGGAGTGCATGGCCGACAGGGAGAACCGGTCGCCGTCACCGATAGGACGATACCCTCCAACGATGAATTATCATACCTGTTCTGGCGCAGGGCAATATAAGAAGTTTATTAGAATCCTGTCAGCTACCCGGGCTGCTGCGTGGCGCGGTGGGTGTTTTGCTCTCCCTCCCAACCGCCCCCTGCTGGGGAGTGGCGCCTGGTTCCCTTCCCACAGGGTTCAGGAGCGGACAGAACGTATGAGCGCCGACGGGCGGTATGGCGTTGGGATGCGCTGGGTGGCTCCCGCCCCCTCCCCCGCTCCAGCTTCGCTGGAGCGCCTGCGCTGAGCCTGTCGAAGCGGGGAGACCAGAGCCGCGCGCGGGGGCGTTCCAATAGGGTACACGCCACGTTGGCTCGAATGTTCTGTCCGCCCTTAAACCCCGCAGGGAGGGGGTTGGGGAACCCCGGTTTCCCCGTATGTTCACCTCAGACGGTCATGCGCATGGCGCACAACGCCGGAATGAAAATAGCTATTCTTGGGAGGGCTGCGCCCTCCCAAACCTTCCCGAGCGCGGGCTATTTTCACCTCAGGAAGACAGGAAGGTTTTCAAAGTTTGAATCAATCGCTCCTGATCTCTCGTTTCACACTCCCAAATGACAAGCACCTTCCAGCCAAGATATTCTAGCTTTTGCATATTTTCCCGATCACGAATCATATTTCGATCAAGTTTTTTATTCCAGTATTCGATGTTGCTCGCCGGTCGCGCTGCATGAGGGCATCCTTCGTGTTGATGCCAGAAACAGCCATGTACAAAGATAACTTTCTTGTGGCGCGGCAAAACAATGTCAGGTTTGCCGGGCAAATCTTTTAAGTGAAGTCGAAAGCGATACCCCATCCTGTGAATCAACGAGCGCACGAGCTTTTCCGGCAAGGTGTCCTCGCCGCGCACCTTTGCCATAATGCGGCTTCGTTCTTCTGGCTGAAAAACATCCGGCATAATTTACCGCTTGATTTTTGTCCACCTTGACTGAACCACTAACACGCCGTTGCGCTTCCAAATCGTTCGTCGTTCAACATCGGGGCCAGAAGTGCGCACCTCGATGCAAATCTCAACTATATCATGAACATCACACTTGAATGTGTCATAGAGTATTTTCAAAAACCTAACGTCATTAATGTTCCAGCACGCCGGTCTGGAATTATTGCGCACATCGGGAAGCGTCTTGGGGAAGAGATACAAACACGGTGGCGGAACCTGAAAAGCGTCTACTCTTGTGCTACGTTCAAGCCCAGCGGCCAGCTTGGGACGGACGCGACCTTTCGTGCCACAGAGCATATCCCAGATTATCAAGCCATCCACTCGCTCCTTTTGGTGAATGATCTCAGCGCTTAACCGCGTATGAATGCCCGACCAGGCATTGTGTCGAGGATCTGAGCCGGGATTCTGACACAGCGACCAGATAATGAATTCATTGGCATTGGCCGGGCGCTGGAAGATATTAGTGTTATTGCCGTCGAGACAGCCTTTCGCCTCGATGACACACGTGTAGTCTTCGTTTATGTGAACCTCGTAATCGTGGCGATTGCCTGATCCGCTAAACGTCCAGTCGGTAATCTTGTGATTATCTTTGAGAAAGCCCAGCACCCGCTCGATAAAGTCACGTTTTTCGTGGGTTGTGGCTGCTTGAGCGCCACGCAATTGCCCAATAGCAGCGCGAAAGAGTCCTGATTGCCAGAATTCGGTCTCGTTCATGCCGTGGCTGCCAATCGATGGCGCAGACGATTTGAGCGCCTCGACATACTTTTCAATAAGGCGCTTCGTATGTTCGGACAGCTCACAGAAAATGATCGGCTTAGACGCTGACATTATGCGTCTGCTCCTCTACGCTTTGCGCGATATGTGTTGCAAGCGGTCGCAGGATATGCGTTTCCAGCCACGAAACGACCGGCGCCGCTACGGCGTCTCCCATCACATGATACCCGTCGTTGTAGCGTTCTGGCAACCAGTAACTGTCAGGCAATCCCATCAAGCGTGCTGCTTCGCGTGCCGACAGCAGGCGCGAGCGGATACCATCTCCCTCAACAACCAGTATCGTCTGCCGACTCGAACCTCCAGTCGGCGTGCGTAGACAACCGCTCACGCCATCGAACCGCACTTCGGCGCGCTGGCGCTTGACACCGTCCTGGATGCGCGTTCGCTTGTAGATCGTTCCGATATACCGGCGACCGGTTGCCTGCGCGTGACGCACTCTGGCAAGATTGCGCGGCGACATCAGTGAGAGCAGGCGCCCTGTTTCTTCCTGGCTGTGCCAGGACACACCAACCGGCTCGTGATCGATCACGTCGCGCAGGTGCGGGCGCGCGCATGCAGGCGCGGGCAGACTCCACCAGATCCACGCGCTCTGCAGAGCCGGCGCCAGACCATGGCACGCGCGCGCGACCGCAGATGGATGCCAGAGGGCGTCTGGCACATGCGTCGTCAACGTGTCCGGTATTGTCACATGTTCCTTGACCGCAATCACGAAGAGGCGCGGTCTTGATTGCGGAACGAAGTGAACCGCGTCGATAACCATCGCTCCTAATCGGTATCCTTCTGCAACTATCACCGAAGCCAGTTCTTGGAAGTCGCGCCCCTGATTCGATGATAGCAAACCGACCACATTTTCGATAGCGATGATGGGAACGCTGCGTCCTTCTCGTTCAAGATCAACGATCAGACGCCAGAACGGCCAGAAGGCGCCGCTGCGTTCGGCGCGCAGACCGCCGCCCTTCCCGGCAAGCGACAGGTCCTGGCAGGGAAATGACGCCCACGCCAGCAGCGCACGCCCCGGCAGCATATCGGCTGTAAGGCGATGAATGTTCTCAACGACCAGCTCGGGCGCGCCGGCGAAGTTGCGGCGATACACCTCTGCCTTCTTCTCATCGAAGTCGTTGGCAAACAGGCATGTCCACTGCGGTCCCAGACCAATCCGTGCCAGACCGCCGCCGGCGAAGAATTCGTAGAAGGTCAGGTTAGTCATGACAGGCGCTCACTCAACAGCGATGCAAAAACGCACAGATATTCTAACACATCCGCATTTGCGCTGCCCGTGGGATCGGCCACTGGCATTCCTGCTGCCGGGGTCGCCTGCCACCCCGTGGGCAGGGGAATGGGGAAACCCGCCCATCGCGCACCGCGGGTACATCGGCGAAAGGGGTGAAGGCGTCAAGGTCACGCTCACTGAAGGCATACGGCTCGCTGGGGAGCACGATCACCTCCGGGCGCAGGGCCAGAAAGGCATCGAGGGGAGCGCGCGGGTAGCGCCCGGGAAGCTGCGCGGCGAGGTTGGCCGCGCCACAGAGCCGCAACAGGTCGCCAGCGTAGGTTTCGGCGCCGACCGCCATCCACGGGTCACGCCAGATAAAGGCGATGCTCGGGCGCGGCGTGGCCGGCAGGGCCTGCTCCGCCGCGCTGATCGCCGCGCGCAGGTCCTCCAGCGCCGGGGCGGCTCGCTCAGCTACCCCCAGCATCCGCGCCAGCGGCTCGAGTTGCTCCGGCACATCGGCCACGCTGCGGATGGCCGTCACATACACCGGGATGCCCGCCGTGGTGAGCGCCAGAACATCGCGCTCGCGGTTCTCCTCCTGGTCGGCGATCACCAGGTCGGGCTGCAAGGCGACGATCCGCGCCCGGTCGGGGTTCTTGGCGCCCCGCAGCCGCGGCAGGCCCGTCAGCGCCGCCGCCGGCTCGATGCAGTAGTCGGTGACGCCAACGACCCGCTCGCCCAGGCCCACACTGAACAGCCACTCGGTCAGGCTGGGCACGAGCGAGACGATCCGTCGGGGCGGCCCGCTGAGTTCGAGGCGTCGTCCCAGGGCATCGAACAGCATACCTGCCTCCCGGTGATGGCAGTGAAATGGCTGCGAGGCGCAGTATACCACGCCGGTCAGCAGGTTGTTTCCAGGGAGGGCTGCCCCTTCAACGGGTATCACGAGACCGGCGCGTTCACGGCACGCGCGGATCGTGGCGCTCGTGTTCGCGCGGCTGCCGGCTTGGCGCGCCTTCTCGGAAGAGTCAGGCACGCCGTTCGCATTCGTTATATTCGGTCATTCGTTTCCCATTCGTTGGCGCATTTCCCCCGCACCAGGGAACCCATCCCAGCCGTCCATGCGGCTGCGCCGCACAACGCCGGAATGAAAATATGTGTTCTTGGGAGGGCGCAGCCCTCCCAAACCTTCCCCGGAGGGGGGTAGGGAACTCTAGGTCAGTTCATCCGATTCGATGTTCAGCCCACAGGCCCCCAAACCCTCCCCGCAGGGAGGGGGTTGGGGAAGCCCGGGTTCCCCATACCCTGACACGATGAAAACAGATTTTTTTCCTGGGAGGGCGCAGCCCTCCCAAACCCTCCCGCAGGCGGGCTATGTTCACATCGGTGGTGAAACGCTTACCCCGTGTGAAGCCCTTCGCCCCTCGCCTATCGCTCAGACATGCTACCCTGGGAGCAGGCGGCATGTTGCCGCTTTGTTGGCATGCACACAAAAAGGTAGGGCCACTATGACCGAGCGCATGTACGATCAGGGCTACAGGGAGGTTCCCGTGCGCATTCAGGTTGATCGCCTGACCCTTGCGGGGAGCCCGGTCCGCCCGTCGGAGGCCCGGGGCCTGGTCCTCTTTGCCCACGGCAGCGGGAGCAGCCGTTTCAGCCCGCGCAACCGCTTCGTGGCCGGGCAACTGAACCAGGCCGGTTTTGCCACCCTGCTCTTCGACTTGCTTTCGGCTGATGAAGAGGCCCGCGACGCGATCACGCGCCATCTGCGCTTCGATATCCCACTCCTGAGCCATCGCCTGCTCCACGCGACCGAGCAGGTGCGCGCCTGGCCTGAAACCAGCGCCTTGCCGCTGGGCTACTTCGGGGCCAGCACGGGCGCGGCAGCCGCCCTCATCGCCGCCGCGGAGCGCCCGGAGCTTGTCGCCGCGGTCGTTTCGCGGGGCGGGCGCCCCGATCTGGCCGCATCGCACCTGAAGGCGGTGCGCGCTCCGACCCTGCTCATCGTCGGCGGCGCCGACCGCGAGGTGCTCGCGCTGAACCAGGCCGTGCTGCCCGCCTTGCCGCCGCAGTCGTCGCTGGCAATCGTGCCGGGAGCAACCCATCTCTTCGAGGAGCCGGGTGCGCTGGAGGAGGTGGCGCGGCTGGCCGCCGATTGGTTTGCGCGCTGGCTGCGGTAAACGGCGATCCCGCCAGTGGCTGGGGTATGGGGAAACCAGGTTTCCCCACGCCCCTGCCTGCCGGGGTGGCAAGCCCTCTGCGTTGGGAGGCTCCGGGTCGGCGCAGCCCCCCGGAACCAACCCATGTTCATCCTGGCAGGGTGCGGCGAAGCCGCATAGGCATCTGACAGGGAGAGAGCTATGAGCCAGGATGCGCCCCCGTCCGCTAGCTGTGTCACCCTCGCCCTGTGCGGTGATGTCATGACCGGGCGCGGCATTGATCAGATTCTCCCGCATCCGGGCGACCCGACGATCTACGAGTCGTTTGTGCGCAGCGCAGTGGACTATGTCGCTTTTGCCGAACAGGTGAACGGCCCCATCCCCAGGCCGGTTGACCCGGCTTACCCATGGGGCGACGCGCTGCCGCTCCTCGAGCGTGAGGCGCCCGATGCGCGTCTGATCAATCTCGAAACCGCGGTAACAACCAGCGCTACGCCCTGGCCGGACAAGGGGATCACCTACCGCATGCATCCCGCCAACCTGCCCTGCCTGAGCGCAGCGCAGGTGGATTGTTGCGTGCTGGCGAACAACCACGTGCTCGACTGGGGCCGCGAAGGGCTGTGTGAGACCCTGCGCAGCCTGCGGCAGGCGGGCATACGCACCGTCGGGGCGGGTCTGAATCGCGTCGAGGCTGCTGCGCCGGTGATTGTTGCCTCGCCAGCGGGGAACAGGGTGCTGGTGCTGGCCTGGGGTCTGCCCTCCAGCGGCATTCCCTTCAGTTGGGCCGCCACCGCAGAGCGCGCCGGGGTCAACCTGCTCGAAGATCTCTCGCCGCGCAGCCTGGCGCACGTCGCGGCGCACATCCGCGCCCTGCGCCAGCCAGGCGACCGCGTGGTGGTCTCGCTCCACTGGGGCGGCAACTGGGGCTACGCCATTCCCCCTGAGCACCAGGATTTCGCCCAGCAGTTAATCGCCGTCGCCGGGGTCGATCTGGTCTATGGGCACTCTTCGCACCATCCCCTGGGCATCGAAGTGTACCAGGGGCGCCTGATCCTCTACGGCTGCGGCGACCTTATCAACGACTACGAGGGCATCGGCGGCTACGAATCGTACCGTCCCGACCTGGGCATCATCGTCCTCGCCACCCTGGCCGGCGACGGGCGTCTGCTGCGGGGCCGCCTGCTACCCTTCCGACGGCGACGCTTCCGCCTGTGGCGCGCCACCCCCGAGGAAGCTGGCTGGCTGGCCCGGCGGCTCAGCCGCGTCAGTCGCAATCTCGGCGTTGCGGTGAAGCTTCAACCCGATCAGGCTCTCGAAGTGCGTTGGTAGGAAGGTGTGGAGGTGTGGAGGTGTGGAAAAACCTGAAAACACCCCTACACCTCCACAGTCTCAACTACCCCTTCACCACCAGCAACGGCTCGAGGCGAGCGACGATGCGCGCCAGGCCGGCCCGGTCAACAACCGCCACCACCTCGTCCACTGATTTGTAGGCGAACGGCGCCTCTTCGGCCAGACCGGCCATACTCCCGGCGCGGACGTGGATGCCCTGCCTGGTGAGTTGCTTGCGCAGTTGTTCACCGTGGATCTGGCGCTTGGCGGCCGTGCGGCTGAGCATGCGCCCGGCCCCATGGCAGGTCGAGCCGAAGCTCACGGCCATGGCGTGTTCCGTACCCGCCAGCACATAACTGGCGGTGCCCATCGAGCCAGGCACCAGTACCGGCTGCCCGTAAGGCCGGTAATCCGCCGGGATCTCCGGCGAACCCGGGCCAAACGCCCGCGTGGCCCCCTTGCGGTGTACACAGACCTGCATGCGCTTGCCGTCGATCCGGTGCTCTTCCATCTTACCCATGTTGTGGGCCACATCATACACCTGCCGCAGACCGGCAGGCAGCCCGCGCCGGGCAAAGACGTGGGTGAAACTCTGGCGCACGAGGGCGGCCAGGGTCTGCCGATTGGCAAAGGCGAAATTGGCCGCGCAGTGCATGGCTTCGATGTACGCCCGGGCCTCCGGCGCGCTCAGCGGCGCACAGACCAGCTCACGGTCAGGCAAACTGATCCCGTAGCGCTGCACCACCTGCTGGAAATCGCGCACATAGTCGGTACAGATCTGATGCCCCAGGCCGCGCGAGCCACAGTGGATCAGCACCACGATCTGCCCCTCGCGCAGCCCATAGGCCGCGGCAATCGCGGGATCGTGCACCTGCACCACCTGGTCCACCTCGAGAAAATGGTTCCCGGCGCCGAGCGTCCCGAGCTGGTCGCGGGCGCGGTCACGGGCGCGCGGACTGACCCGCGCCGGGTTGGCCCCGGCCATGCAGCCCCCTTCCTCGGTATGCGCCAGGTCGTGCTCGGTTGCCAGGTCGTGGCGCAGGCACCAGCGGGCGCCCTCGGCCAGCACCTCATCAAGATCGGCGTCGTTCAGGCGGATACGGCCTCCGCGCCCGGTACCGCTGGGGCAGGCGCGGTCGAGCGTATCGGCCAGTTCATCCAGATAGGGCGCGGCCTGTTCCGCATCAAGTTCCGCGGCCAGCAGTCGCACGCCACAGTTGATATCATAGCCGATGGCCCCCGGCGAGATCACGCCATCGGGCAGGGCCATCGCCGCGACGCCGCCGACAGGAAAGCCGTAGCCCTGATGGATGTCGGGCATTGCCAGGGTATAGGCCACCACACCCGGCAGGGTCGCCGCGTTGACCAGTTGCTGGAGGCTGAGATCCTCCAGCGCATGGTCGAGCAACTCCTCACTGGCGTAGATCCGCGCCGGCACACGCATATCGCGGCGAAACCCGACGGGGATCTCCCAGAGGTCCGCCGCCAGGGGCCGAAGATCATGTTTGGTGATCATCACGGCGCCTCCCTACACATCAACATAGTACTCGGCCAGCCAGCCCTCCGGCTCCTCGGCCAGCCGCAGACGGTGGTATGTGACTGCCTTGATCGCTCCGCGCGGCGGGATCGCCGGCGGCGCGAGGCTTACCTCGGCTGCGATCCCGGTGGGTGTCCACGCCGTTACCAGCACGTCGGCAACGACCGCGCCGGTGCTCTCGCAGAGGTAGAGCACCTCGTTCAGCCACTCCACCAGCAGACTCTCGGCGTCAACGGCTTCCACATACACCTGCCGTCGCTCCGAGGGTTCGCCCGGGGTGGCGCCGGCCAGCGCCACAAGACTCCGCGCCGCGCAGGCGAACAGGGCTGCCGGCGTGGGCGCGCGCACACGCATGCCCACATCGGCGGTATGGGCCAGTTCTTCATAGACGCACTCGGTGCCCATAGCCAGACCTCGGTGCAAACACCAACCGGCGGGGTAGATGTGGAGAACCGGGTTCTCCCCCACCCCGCTGCTGCAGATTGTTCAGATCTAATTTATGATACCAAACTGCCGGTCAGGTGTGCGTAATCCTCTCGCTACGGGCCGTAACGAAACCTGTACGACAACTGGCAAAGTGAGAAGAGCGCCGAAGTCACACTGGTCAATCTCGACGCAACCCTGGCGCACGTCGTCGCCGAGATCGTCGCCCGCCATCGCCTGGGCGGCAGCCACGCCGTTCCCCTCCCGGCCTCCTCTCAGATGCAGGGCTTTTGGGGGCGCAACCCCCAGGCCCCGCATACCCCTGCCCGCTACGTGACGGAGTTTAAGGGCGGACAGAACGTATAGGCGCCGACGGGCTTTATGGCGTTGGGATGCACTAGTTGGCTCCCGCCCCCGGCCCCCTTCGACAGGCTCAGGCTTCGCCCTGAGGCTCAGCCCGAAGGGGCGGGCCTCTCCAGCTTCGCTGGAGCGCCTGCGCTGAGCTTGTCGAAGCGGAGAGACCAGAGCCGTGCGCGGGAGCGTTCCAATGCGGTCCAGGCCACGTTGGCTCGGATGTTCTGTCCGTCCCCAAACTTGACGGAGAGAGGGGAGAAGTCATTGGGACGCCAAACGTGAGCGCCCCCCTCTCCCGCTCAGGGAGAAGGGGGCCGGGGGGGTGAGGAGGAGAGTCCGCGGCCCCAAAGGTTCCACCCGTGAAAGGCCAGGGGGGTGAGGCGGAGAGGCCGTGGCCCCGAAAACCTACCCGTGAAAGGGAGCCTACCCCCGATGTACCAGCAGCCGCAGGCCATTGAGCACCACCAGAATGGTGCTCCCCTCGTGGCCAACCACGCCAAGGGGCAGAGGCACGCCAATGGTAAGGGTCAGCGTTACCAGCGCCACCACGACGGCAAAGGCGAAGATGATATTCTGCCAGACGATGCGCTGGGCGCGGCGGCTGAGGCCCACGGCATAGACAATCGCGCCCAGGTCATCGCGCATCAGCACCACGTCGGCCGTTTCAAGGGCCGCATCGGTACCGGCAGCGCCCATCGCGATGCCGATCGTGGCGCTTGCCAGCGCCGGGGCGTCGTTCACCCCGTCACCGACCATGGCCGTGGGGCCGTACTTCGCGCCCAGTTCGCCGACGATACGCACCTTATCTTCGGGCATCAGGCCGGCGTACACCTCGTCCACTCCCAGATGGCGCCCGACGGCCTGCGCCACACGCGGGTTGTCACCAGTGAGCATCACAATGCGCTCGATGCCTCTGGCCCGCAGGGCGCGCAGTTGCGCGGCGGCATCTTCGCGTTCACGGTCCATCACCGTCACCAGGCCAAGCCACCGGTCGCCACGGCGCGCCACCAGCACGCTGCCGCGCCCCTCATCGGCGAGCCGGTTGACCTCGGCCAGCATCGCGGGCGGAATGGGCGTCCCCACGTGGTCGAAGAGCCGCGGCGCGCCAACGAGCGTCTCCGCGCCGTCCCAACTGGCGCGCACACCCATACCGGTCACGGCCTCGAAGCGCTCGGGCTCGTTGACGACGATCCCCCGCGCCTCGGCGTAGGCGTTGATCGCCCGCGCAATCGGGTGTTCGCTTGGATGCTCGGCGCGGGCTACGGTGCCGAGCAACTCCTCAGCCGTGACGCCGGGGCAGGGGAGCACGTCGCTCACCACGGGCTGGCCATAGGTGAGCGTGCCGGTTTTATCGAAGGCCACGACCTTGATCTTGCTCAACTCCTCGAGATACGCGCCGCCCTTGAACAACACGCCGTTGCGGGCAGCATTGGCAATGGCGCTCAGCAGGGCCGCCGGCACGCTGATCACCAGGGCGCAGGGCGAAGCCACGGTCAACAGAACCATCGCCGTGTAGAAGTTCTCGCGCCACGGCACGCCGAACAGCGGCGGAACCAGGACGATGAACAGGGCCACGCTCAGGATCACCCCGGTGGCATAGTACTGCTCGGCCCGGTCAAGGAAGCTCTGCGTGCGCGCCTTGCGCGCCTGGGCCTCGCTGACCATGCCGATGATCCGGGCCAGGGTGCTCTCGCTGGCCGGCCGGGTTACCACGATGTCCAGGGCGCCACTCTGGTTGAGCGTGCCGGCCAGCACCGCGTCGCCCTCGCCGCGCTGCACCGGCATCGACTCGCCGGTGAGCGCCGACTCGTCGAAGGCGCCCGAGCCGCGGAGAATGGCGCCGTCGAGCGGCACCCGGTCGCCCGGGCGCAGTACCACGACCGCGCCAACCTCGACCTCCTCCACCGGCAGCGCCACCAGGGCCTCGCCCTGTCGCACCATGACCGTATCCGGGCGCAGTTCGAGCAGGCTCTCGATGGCCTGGCGCGTGCGATCCATCGCGTAATTCTGGAGCACGTTGCTGAGCGAGAACAGGAACAGCAGGATCGCACCCTCACTCCAGGCGTCCACGTATGCCGCGCCAAGGGCCGCCAGGACCATCAGCAGGTCAACGTTGATCGTGCGCTCGCGCAGCCCTTCAATGATCGCCTGGACGGCGTAAAACCCGCCGAAGAAGTAGGTCGCGACACGCACGACCAGTAATGCCTCGGGCGCCACCCCCAGGTGCTCGAGAACCCCGCCGGCAACGATGCCCACCAGGGTCAGGACCACAAAGAGGGGCTCGAGGATGTGGTTGTCAAAAATAAAGCGCCACTGTGACCGCGTGGCGGTCGGGATGCGCTCGGAAAGGGTTTCCATGTCACGCCTCGTCAATGCAATACTTGCTGGTCCTCGGGCGACAGCCTGGCCAGCAGATCCGGCCCGAGCCGGGCGAAAATACGCTGGGCGAACAGTTCCATCCAGATGAACTGGCGGGCAATCAGCACCATATTGTGGTTGGTCGTCACCGTAGCGGTGGTGAACAGATGACCGCTGGCGATCAAGAACTCGCGCTCATCGGCGACAACGATCAGCGTTTCCTCCATCTGGTGCAGCTCGATCTCACGTTTGGGATGGTGCACCACCTGGCCGAGGTCAAACGCGGCAGTACCGGTGAGAATAACGCCGAGGGCGACGCCGCGGGCATGGGCGCGGGTCAGACTCTCGCGCAGGGCCGCGACATCGGCATCGGTGAGCACGAGCATCAACTCGTGCTGCGCCCCCTCGATCAACTCCTCGGCATAGGCCAGCGCCTCACGGCGCCCGCTGAAGTTCCACAGTCGCCCCGACTCCTGCCGGTTGTACAGGGGCATCAGTTCGGTCCGCAGTCGCTCGGCTCGTTCATGCGCCTCGCGCTCGTAGCGATCCAGCAGGACCGCTGGCGAGACCGGCCGGTACAGGGTGGCCTTCTCCTCCTCGGACTTGAGCACCGCGCCCCGTCCTTCCAGCCGTCCCAGGGCCTCGTAGACCATCGAGCGCGGAACACCTGAACTCTTGCTGATCTGATAGCCCGTCGCTGGATGCTCACTCAGCAGGGCCAGGTAAACTTTGGCTTCGTATTCGGTAAGCCCCAGGGCCGCCAGTTGATCGAGCAGGTTCATAGCGTTGTCTGTCTCATTGCATCGAGTATTAGTAGTTCAACTCCGAACTACTCATAGTATACTGCGCTGCACGCCCTGTGTCAACCCGCCGTTCGGCTCTTCTGGACATAGTTGCGCATCGGTGCCGGATGCGGGTACACTGTTTTTATGATTGGTCTGCGGAAGTGGGAAGGCTCGCAGGGGCTGCCATAGACTGGTACGCCAACCAGTGGTGAGGGCGCCTGGCGCCCCGGCAGGCAGGGGCGTGGGGCAACCCGGTTGCCCCGTCCCCCAACCGGTGGTGGGGGCAGGGGTATGGGGCAACCCGGTTGCCCCGTCCCCCAACCGGTGGTGGGGGCAGGGGGCGTGGGGCAACCCGGTTGCCCCGTCCCCCAACCGGTGGTGAGGGCAGGGGTATGGGGCAACCCGGTTGCCCCGTCCCCCAACCGGTGGTGGGGGCAGGGGTATGGGGCAACCCGGTTGCCCCGTACTCCAACCGGTGGTGAGGGCAGGGGGCGTGGGGCAACCCGGTTGCCCCGTCCCCCAACCGGTGGTGAGGGCAGGGGCGTGGGGAAACCCGGTTGCCCCGTCCCCCAACCGGTGGTGAGGGCAGGGGCGTGGGGCAACCCGGTTGCCCCGTCCCCTAACCGGTGGTGAGGGCAGGGGCGTGGGGAAACCCGGTTTCCCCATATTTCCACCTCAGGTTGAAAGGCCAGCAATAAAAAGGAGGTTACATAGATGAACAAGAACCGGCGCCGGCTGGCGCAATTCCTCAGCGCTGCCGTAATCGGCTTTCTGGTGATGGTGCTGGTGGTGACGGCGATTGCGCCGTATTCGTGAGGGTAATGGCGGGAGCGGCAGGGTTTGGGAGGACTGTGCCCTCTTACCTCTCCCGAGGGAGGATCTGGGAGGGCGTAGCCCTCCCAGGAAAAAACTCATGCTTGTCTTGCCATTGTGTGGCGAATTCGCATGGGTTTCTGTGGTACATCCGAACAAGCACGTGAGTCTACGGCAAGCGATCCCCGATTGTGCCCTGATTGAAGGGGTCGAGCACCGCAGGGGGCGGGCCTTCAAAGCCACTGCTGCTCTCGATGATTTCCGGCCCCGGAACTGGATTGAAGACCGTGTCCTGGGGAATGGCCGGCTGCAAGGTGAACGTGGTGATCACCAGATGCCCGCTCAGGGCGCCTTTAGCGGTCGCCTGGTAAAATCCGGTCGGCAGACGCTCGTCGAGGTAGAGCACGGCGTAGAAATCGCCCACGCCGTCGGCGAACTGCGAAGGCAGCCCGCGCACCGCGCCGTCCGGCAAGGTCAGCCAGATGTCCACCCGTTCGCCGGGGAAGAACAGCGCGCCTTGCACCTCGAAGACGCTCCGCTGGGGATCGGCCTGGTCAGGGGGGAAAGCCACACGGAACCTGGCCCAGCCCGTCTGCACGACCGGCGGCGAGGTGAGGGTGAAGGTCGTGATCACGCGGTAGCCGCTGCTGGCGCCTTGCACGGTGAACTGGTAGGCGCCCACCGGGTTGAGGCCATCGAAGGTGAAGGCGGCGCGGAAGTCGCCCGAATTATCGGCGAAGACCGGGGGGCCGGGAGGGAAGTTGAGCACCGTCCCATCAGGCGCGGTGATCCAGATATCAATTCGCTCGCCGCCCTGGAACCCGCCGCCGTTGATGTCTACCTGCGAGCCCTGCACGCCCCGGGCTTCGTTGCTGCCCACCCGGGTGACCGCGGCAAAGGCCGGCCCGGGGTTCGGCCCCGGCGCGCCGCCGGGTACCACTACCAGCGCTGCGCCGGCAACCTTGCCGCTGAGCAGGCCGCGCCCGGTGAAGAAGTAGCAGCCGTAGGGCCAGGTGCCCGGCACGGTCAGCACCGCTGAGACCTCACCGGCGATGTTGGCCGGAGCGCGGCTCGCCACCGGATTGTTGATCACCTGGTCAATGGTGCCGTCGAGCAGCCGGGCAGCCGGCACGGTGAACAGCCGTCCATCGGGAAACGAGATGTCAACCTCGACCGGCTCGGTCCAGTAACGCGACAGTTTGAGCTGGAAGCGCCCGCCCTGGAACACCGAAGGGGCACTAATGCCCACGCGGTCGCACACCACCTGGGGCCGGTCGCTAAAAATGGCAAACGAAGCTGTCGAAGCCGATGAAGCGTAGGCGAACACCCCCAGCACAAGCGCCAGGGTCAGCGCGAAACCGGCGGCAGCGAGCCGCAGCCTGTGTCGTTGTTGCATAGCTTGTTCCTCTCGTCAGACGCCACGGGTGGGACGCTCCTACCCGGGCCGCACGACCCTGCGGGTCGTGCCAGGGGGTACGCTCCAGCGTGCTGGTCAGAAGGTGGGCGCCTTTGCGCCCATCGGCGTGTGATGATATAGTACTGACAGGAACCTGATACGCTCAAGCTGCGTATATTACGACAGGCTTACACACGATGACCACGCCCCGCTACACGCTGCTCTACGATGGCGCGTGCCGGATCTGCACCGGGCAGATCGGCTGGATCGAGGCCTACAACGACGCCGGCTTGATCGAAGTGCTCGATATGCGCTCACCCGAGGCCCGCGCGCGCTTTCCGCAGGTTTCGCCTGAGGACGCGCAGCGCGAGGTGCATCTGGTGGCCCCCGATGGCACCCTCTACCGCGGCGCCGACGCCGTGCGCGAGACGCTGCTGCGCCTGCCGGGTCTACAGGGCTTCGGTGAGCTGCTGCGTCTGCCCGGCGCGATGCTCTTCGCCCGTCCCGTCTACGCCTGGATCGCCCGGAACCGCTACCTCCTCGGCGGCCGCACCGATGTCTGTGATGACGGCGCCTGCCCGCGCTAGAGGGGAACGGGGAAACCCGGTTTCCCCGTGTCCCAACCGCTGATAGGAGCGGCTGGCGCCCCTACAGGCAGGGGTGCGGTTCGACAGGCTCACCGCAGGCGGTTCGACCGGCTCACCGCAGGCGGTTCGACCGGCTCACCGCA
>OGCI01000619.1_pt1 | contig 37763 bp, 32 predicted proteins | sample 1570021 | NCBI WGS metagenome assembly OGCI01 (sample SAMN06264664, study PRJEB24512) | hot springs metagenome | isolation source: Hot spring water | place: South Africa: Tshipise | collected 2015-06-21 | reverse complement strand
TGTGAACGGACGGCCCTGCTCGGGTTCCGCGATCTCGAAGGGTTCGTCGCCGACATTTCCCGCGAACACGTCGTGCTGGTGTACGGCGACCGCATTCCGGAGATGCGCGTGCTGGCGGCGGTGTTCGGGTTGCGCCTGATGGAATTTTGAGGCGGCGCCGGTGCGGTTGGGGCTCGACATCGGGACGACGAAGATTGCGGCCGTGCTTGTGGACGGACGTGGGCGGGCCTGGGCCGTGCGTTCGATCGTCCACCGCGCCGGCCGCCCCGCTCCGGCGGGCCGGGCCGAACAGGACCCCAAAGCGCTCTGGGAGGCCGCTGGCCGCGCTGTCCGTTCGCTGCCGGCGGGGTTGCGCCGCCGCGTGCGCGCAGTGGGTATCGCCGGCCAGATGCACGGCGTTCTGCTGCTGGACGGGCGAGGCCGGCCGCGGACGCCGTTGATCACATGGCAGGACCGGCGTTGCAGCGAGACGGCGAATTTTCTCGAGCGGTTGCGACGGCGGACGGGACGGGACCTTTGCGATGGCTACGGTGGGGCCACGCTTGCCTGGCTGGCGGCTTTCGGGGGCACCCGGCGCCGCAGCGTCGTGGCGGCCGCAGGCGGTCCCGACTGGATCGCGGCACGCTGCGTCGGGCGCGCCGGCCCCTCATGGACGCCTCCATGGCCGCGGCGTGGGGCCTGTATGACTTGGGGACCGGCGTCTGGGACCTCCAGGCCGTGCGGGCGGCTGGGATTCCGCCGGACTGGATGCCGCCGATCGCGGCCGAGGGCTGGCCGATCGGGCGGCTGACCGACGACGTCGCGGACGCATGGGGGGTGTCCGCCCACGCACCGGTGTCGGCCGCACTCGGCGACAACCAGGCCGCCGTCCTGGCCACGGTGCGCGAGCCGGTGCGGGACATCGCACTCACCGTCGGCACCGGCGCCCAGGCCTCCGTGGTGGTGCCGCGCGGTTTTCGGATGCCGCCGGGCTGCCGCTGCGAGTTACGCCCCCATCCCGGCGGCCGCCGCCTGCTGGTGGCCGCCAGCCCCAACGGCGGCGCGGCATGGGCATGGCTGGTCCGCGCGACGCGGCGGTGGTGCTCGAACATGGGAGGGCGGCCGCCTTCGATCCGGGAGGCGTACCGCCGGCTCGACCGCTTGGGCCTGCGCAGTCGCGATGAACTCGAAGTCGATCCCGCGATCTGGGAGAGCGACGCCAGCCCGGGCGCCGCGTGACGGTCTGCGGCTGGACGCCGGAGCTGACCGGTCTTGGACCTCTGGCCCGCGGCTTCGCGCGGGGGCTAATGCGCAACCTGGCCTCGATGCTGCCCGCCTCGGCAATGAAGGGGCGGAGTCGGCTGGTCGGCAGCGGAAACGCACTTCGACGTTCGGCCCTGTTGCGACGCACGGCCGTCGAGGAATTCGGCCGGCCGCTGTGCATCCGGGCGGCCACGGAGGAGGCGGCGCTCGGCGCCGCCCGGTGGGCGCCGGCCACGGACGCCTGAACCGCCGTCGTGCGGCGGGCGGGCGGATCACCCACCCGTCTTGCGCGAAAGCCTCCAATTCGCTACTGTTTGCGCCCATTTTCGGCGTGCTGAAAGACGGAGGCCGGCCTTCAGGGCGTGGCAGCCGGGGGCCGGCTACGAAGGGTCAGCTTGGGTTCAGGGAAGCGTTTGCAGGCAGGCATGGCCGCGGATGTCCATGTGGTGGGTGTCGGGATCCTGGGATTCGGCACCGTTGGCGCTGGGGTGGCGGACCTGTTGCTCCGGCAGGGTGACCTACTGGCGGAGCGGGCCGGCGTCCGCCCCGTGCTGCGCGCGGTGGCGGACCTCGACCTGGCCCGACCGCGCGGCATCCGGATCGACCGCGGCCTGCTGACCACCGATGCCGCCGCGGCGGTCGCCCGCGACGACGTGGAGATCGTCGTGGAAACGATCGGCGGCACCGGCCCGGCGTATGAGCTGACGTTGGCGGCGCTCGGCCGCGGCAAGTCGGTCGTCACGGCCAACAAGGCGCTGTTGGCCGAGCGAGGACCGGAGCTCTTCGCGGCGGCGCGCGACGGCGGGGTCTATTTCGAGGCGGCCGTCGCCGGCGGGATCCCGATCATCCGCGCGCTGCGACAGGGGCTGGTCGCCAACCGCGTGCCGCGCATCTTCGGGATTCTGAACGGCACCTGCAACTACATCCTGACGCGGATGGAGGAGGAACGCGCGCCGTTCGAGACCGTGTTGCGCGAGGCCCAGACCTCCGGCTATGCGGAGGCGGACCCCACCCTTGACGTGGACGGACACGACACGGCCCACAAGGCGGCGATCCTGGCCTCGCTGGCCTGCGGTCGCGCGGTGCCGTTGTCCGCCGTGGGGGTCGAGGGCATCCGCGACGTTTCGAACCTCGATCTCGACTACGCCCGCGAGCTGGGGTACCGCATCAAGCTGCTGGCGGTGATCCGCAACGATCCGGGTGGGGTGAGCGTACACGTGGGGCCGTGCCTGGTGCCCCAGGGCCATCTCCTGGGGCAGGTGCGGGAGGTGTTCAACGCGGTGTTGGTCAAGTGCGACGCGGCGGGCGACACGTTGTACTGCGGACGCGGGGCCGGCCGCTACCCGACGGCCAGCGCGATCGTCGGGGACATTGTCGAGGCGGCCCAGCGCCGCGCGGCCGGACGGTCGCTGCCTCCGCCGTACCTGCCGGACCCCCCGAAGATCCGCGCCGACGCGTACGACCGGGCCCGCTGGTACCTGCGGCTGATGTTGCTCGACCGGCCGGGCATGCTCGCGCGCGCGGCGGAGGTGATCGGCCGGCACGACATCAGCCTGGCCTCGGTCGTCCAACGCGAGGGGCCGCGCGAGCCGCACGTGCCGGTATTGTTCCTCACGCACCGGGCCGCCTATGGCGCCGTCCGTCGGGCCGTGCGGGAACTGGCGAGAATGGAAGGCGTGGGCGCCCCGCCCGTGTGTTTCCGGATCGAGGACCTCGACGGCGAACCCGCCGGATGAAACAGGAAGGAGAGGAAGGAGATGGCGTTGTGGGTGCAAAAGTACGGCGGCAGCTCCGTGGCCGACGCCGCCTGCATGATGAACGTCGCCGACCGCATTCGCCGGGCGCGCGACGAGGGGCATCAGCTCGTCGTCGTCGTCAGCGCGATGGGCGATGCGACAGACGACCTCATCGAACTGGCCCGGCAGGTCAACCCCGACCCCGATCCGCGCGAGATGGATATGCTGCTGGCCACCGGCGAGCAGGTCTCCATCGCGATCCTGACGATGGCCCTGCACCGGGTGGGGGTTCCGGCGATCTCGCTCACCGGCCCTCAGGCGGGCATTTTTGCCGAAAGCGTTCACCTGAAGGGCCGTATCCTCGACGTGCGTCCCAAGCGCATCTGGGAGGCGCTGAGGGAAAACAAAGTCGTCATCGTGGCCGGTTTCCAGGGACTGGATTCGAAAGACGACATCGTCACGCTGGGCCGCGGCGGGTCCGACATGACGGCGGTGGCGTTGGCCTGGGCGCTGAAGGCCGACCGGTGCCAGTTCTTCAAGGACGTCACCGGCGTCTTCACGGCCGACCCCCGCGTCGTTCCGGATGCGCGCAAACTGGACGAAATTTCGTATGATGAGATGCTCGAGTTGGCGAGCATGGGCGCGGCGGTGCTGCAGTCCCGCGCGGTCGAGTTCGCCAAGGCATACGGAGTGCCCCTCGAGGTGCGGTCGAGCTTCGAGGACCGGCCGGGCACGCTGGTCCGTGAAGAGGTGGATGCCATGGAAAAGATCGTGGTGCGCGGCCTCGCCGCGGACAAGAAACAGGCCAAGGTCACGTTGCTGAAGGTGCCGGACCGTCCCGGGATCGCCGCCAGCATCTTCACGGCCGTCAGCAAGGCGAACGTGAACGTGGACATGATCGTCCTGAACGTCAGCGCGCAGGGCCAGTTGGCGGACCTGTCGTTCACGGTGCCGGAGGGCGACCTGAAGACCGCCCTTGAGGCGGTGCGCAAAGTCGTGCCGGAGGTGGACTCGGCGGGGGTGACGCACGACGCGGACATCGCGAAGGTCAGCATCGTCGGCGTCGGTATGCGCAGCCATTCCGGCATCGCGGCGCGGATGTTCTCCGCGTTGGCCCGCCAGGGCATCGACATTCAGATGATCTCGACCTCGGAAATCAAGATCTCGGTCGTCATTTCGAAGCCGCAGGCGGACGATGCCGTGCGCGCGCTGCACCGCGAGTTCCGGCTGGACCGCGGCCCCGAGCCGGCCGCGCCGGCCCCACGGCGCCGACGGCGCCGATGAGCACGCGTGTCGAGTTGTACGACACCACGCTGCGCGACGGCGCGCAGGCCGAAGGCGTGTTCTTCACCGTCGCGGGCAAACTGCAGATCGCACAGCGGCTGGCCGCCTTCGGGATGGAGTACATCGAGGGCGGCTACGCCGGCGCCAACGAGAAGGAGGACGAATTCTTCCGCGAGGCGCGACGGCTGTCCCTTGGGACCGCCCGGCTCGTCGCCTTCGGCAGCACGCGCCGCGCCCGGCATGGCGCCGGTTCGGACCCCGGCCTCGCCGCCCTGTTGGACGCCGGCACGCCCGTGGTCACCGTCTTCGGCAAAGCGTGGCGGCTCCACGTCCGCGACGTGTTGCGTGTCAGCGAGGAGGAAAACCTGCGAATGATCGCCGACAGCGTCCGGTTCCTAAAGGCGGCCGGCCGGGAGGTGATTTTCGACGCGGAGCATTTCTTCGACGGATACGCGGACAAGCCCGCCTATGCGATGCGCGCGCTCGAGGTCGCCCGCGGGGCGGGGGCCGATGCGCTGGTGCTCTGCGATACCAACGGCGGCACGCTGCCCGACCGGGTCGCAGAGGTCACACGGGAGGTCGTGCGGACGTTCGGCGGACGCATCGGGATCCACGCCCACAACGACGCGGAGCTCGGCGTCGCCAACTCGCTGGCCGCCGTCCGGGCGGGGGCCGTTCACGTTCAGGGCACCGTCAACGGCATCGGCGAGCGCTGCGGCAACGCCAACCTCGTCTCGATCGCCGCCAATCTCGCGCTGAAGATGGGCATGGACTGCCTCCCGCCCGGCGCCCTCGCCGAATTGCGCGAGGTCTCGCGCTTCGTTTCCGAGATCGCCGACCTGCGGCCCGACCCGCGCCAGCCGTTCGTCGGCGACAGCGCCTTCGCCCACAAGGCCGGCGTCCACGCCGACGCCGTCCGGAAGAACCCGCGCGCCTACGAACACATCGAGCCCGCCGCCGTCGGGAACCGCCGCCGCGTGCTGATCTCCGAACTCTCCGGCGCAAGCAACGTCTTTCTCAAAGCCCACGAAATGGGCCTTTCGATGGACCGCGACTCCGCCGAGGTGCGGGCGGTGCTGAAGGAGTTGGAGCGCCTCGAAAAACTCGGGTACCAGTTTGAGGCCGCCGACGCCTCCTTCCGGCTGCTGATTCAGAAGCTCCTCAAGCGCCACCGGGCCTTTTTCTATCTCGAGGGGTTCCGGGTCATTGTCGAGAAACGCCGCGCCGGCGAGCCGTGCATCTCCGAAGCCACCGTGAAATTGCGCGTCGGCGACCGGCCCGTCCATACCGTCGGCGAGGGCGACGGCCCCGTGGACGCCCTGAACCACGCACTGCGCAAGGCGTTGGAACCGTTCTACCCCGCCGTCCGCGACGTCCGGCTGGTGGACTTCAGCGTGCGCATCCTGGATCCCAAGGCTGCCACGGCCGCCAAGACCCGCGTGCTGATCGAATCGGCCGCCGGCGGCGAGAACTGGAACACCGTCGGCGTCTCGGACAACATCATCGAGGCGTCGTGGGAGGCCCTCGTGGACGGCATCGAATACAAGTTGTTCCTCGATGAACAGGTGGCCGGCGCGACGGGCGGGGACACGGACGCGCAGTAAGGCGGAGGTCGCCGCCGCCCTTGGCGTCGCGGCGGGCGACGGCGAGATCGTGCTCGACGACGCCACTTGGCGGCTGGACGACGCGACCTAGATCGTGCGGGCGGCACAGTCGTCCGGCGCGATCATCCGGGTGACGCGAGGGGCCTGCCTTTCCAGAATTCGACCCCCGTCGCGCCGGTCGGGGCTTTCCTGTCCGATGGCATTACGAGGGGCCGCTGCGGCCGGCCTTGAATCTCGCGGGACGGCTGACCATCGTCGGCGCCGACGACACCAAGCGCCGTCTCATCCACTCGGCCGACCTGGTCGCAGAGTGGAATCTCAGCCTCCCCGCGGCCAAACTGGCGCGCGTGCCGTTCGATCCCCGGAAACGCCGGCCGCACGCGTTCGTGCCGTCGGAGGACAGTTGCGGCACCGCGCGGATCTCGCCGTGTGCTCCGGCTCCGGCGGCGAGGGGGCGCGCGTCACCCTTACCGATCCGTCGGGGACGACCGTCGAGGCGCCGACGACCTAACGGCGCCGCTGGAGGAGGTCAGCATCCAGCCGTTCGGCGGCGCGCCGGCGATCGAAATGCCGCTGCCGCGGTGACGTCAGGCGAAGAGTTTTCGGACGTAGTGCCCGTTGCGCCGCGCGTCGGCCACGCCGTCCTTCGACGGGCTCGACGTCTCCAGCACGATCCATCCGGAATAACCGATGTCGCGCACCGCCGCAGCGATTTCCTCGAAGATGGGGGCGTCTTCGTCCAGGTATTTCGGTCCGTTCTTGAAGTGCAGTTGCGAAATCCGGTCCTTCAGTCGCCGCAGTTCGCCCGGCACGCCGTAGCTGCGGGTATTGTAGACGTCGTAGTAGATGCGAACAGCCGGATGGCCGACGGCGTCGAGTAGCCGCTCGTTCTGCTCGGCCGTCAGCGTGTTCTCCACCGCCAGGATCACACCAGCGTCCGCGGCTCGGGGCGCGGCGTCCTTGAGGCGATCCACCACGGAGCGGAAGTCGTCCTCCTTCAGCTTTCCGTTCTCCAGGAGGCTCCCCTTTCCAAAGAAGGCGACGAGGATGTTTTTGGCCCCCAAGTCCCGAGCGCCGTCGATCGTCTGCTCGAGCCAGGCCGGCGCGCGCGGATCGGTCGCCAGCGGACATTGGTTCAACAGGCCCATCATGATCGAACAGATCACCAGACCGGTCTCCTGCATCTCCGCCTTCCACGAAGCGCGACGGGCGGGGTCGGCGATGTCCAGCGTATCAGATGGATTGCCGGCCCGAATCTCCACGCCGTCCAGTCCGGCCTCCCTGGCCTGTCGGAGGCCGAGGGTACACGTTCCGACGCGGATACTGGAGGCGGCTTTCACGCCGACTGCTCTGCCGAGCGAAGCGACACTGATCGCCGATGCGCTGGCGAGGAATTGACGACGCGAACATTTCATGCTCTGGTTCCCCCTATGGATATACACGCGAACCTGTATACAACGGAACGAAGCTTCGACGCAATAGCTAAGGGCAGACCGAAAGGGTGGGCTGCAGCGCAATCTTGGGTCGTGAATAAGTAGAATTTTCATATATGCAACCGTTTTCAAAACCGATAATCCCATGCCCAAGGCCGGCCTGTCCCGCCTGATGGAATCGGCACCCTGGCACGGGGAATACGCGGGGTGTGCCGTCTGGCACATAGCATGCTCGTCAAGGGACAGGATTTAAGGCCATGTCGCCGATGAAGCCGAAGGGGCAAGGAAGGCAGGGCGGGAGAAGCGGCCTGACGCTGATCGAGCTGATGGTCGTCGCGATCATTGTCGCGATCTTGGCGGCGGCAGCCATCCCCCTGATGGCGGGCGGCAAGAAAAAGGCGATGGCGACCGAGGCGGTGGCTGCGCTGGGGACCGCCCGGACCTCCCTTCGGACCATGTACGCGGAGACACGAGACTATACCCAAACGCCCTCGGGTGAGACGCTAGCGCCGATGGACCCCTTGACGTCCATCCCGGGGGTGACCGCGGCGGAGTTGGCGGGCAAGTATTTCAAGGAAGGCGATTACAGCATCGAGAGCATAAGTCGGCAGACCTACGTGCTGAAGTGTGCAGGAAGCACGGGCGAGGTCGCAGGTGTGGTGATCCGACTTGACCAGGCGGGCAATTTGCAGACCCAGGGGATTTGATGTGATTTGAGGGAACCGGACGGCGAAAGCCGGACGCGAAGGAGAAAGGGGATGGCCCTCGGGAGAGGGCGGGCGCAGGCGCGGGTGCGCAGGCGCTGAGAAGATGAGAGAACCGGCCCTCCGGCGGGTGCCGGAGGATGAAGTGGAGAGGGAACGATGAAGAGGACACGGAAGAGCGGGTTCACGCTCGTGGAACTGATGGTCGTGGCGGTGATCGTCGCGATCCTGGCGGCGGTGGCCATTCCGTTGATGAGCGGGAACAAGAGACGGGCGATGGCCACGGAGGCCGAGGCGGCGCTGGGCAGCATTCGGACCGCGTTGCGGGCCATGTACGCGGAGACGAAGGCCTACAACCGGGATCCCAATGGCGGCACCATCTTGGCGGGTACGTCTTGCACCAACATCCCCGGTGTCACGGCGGAGGATTTGGAGGGCAAGTACTTCAAAGCCGGCGACTATACGATCAGGAGCATCGGCGTCACAACCTATGAAATCCAGGCGGCAGGCAGCACAGGCGATGTCGCAGGGGTCACGATCATCCTCAATCAGGATGGACAGTTCACCCGACAGGGGCTGTAAACAGTCTCGGGAAAGTTGAAAGAAGGACGGGCGGCGGAGAGCCCCAGGGGCTCCCGCCGCCCGTGGCGCTTGTGGGAAGAGCCTGCCTTGTGGAGAATCCCAAGCGTGAAAAGAGATGGCTATCCCGGTTTCACGCTGGTTGAGCACATGGCGGTAGCGGTGATTGTCGCGATCCTGGCCGCGGTCGCCATTCCGCTGATGGAGGAGGTTAACGGCCAACGCGCAATGGCGTCGGAGGCCCAGGCCGCCCTGGGAACAATCCGGGGGGCGTGGCGGGCCGGTGTATGCGGCGACCCGGGACTACTCCAAAGCGCCGGACGGTATCGCAATCGGTTCCGGACCCGCTCTGGTGGTGCCGGGCATTGGGCCTGTGGATCTGGATGGGCGGTTTTTTGCGTCCGATAATTACGTGATCCTGGATGTCGCTCCGGCGCGATTCCTGCTTCAATGTGGTGGGGCGACCGGCACGGCCGCCGGTGTGGTGGTGACGCCTGACCAGGATGGCGTCTTTCAGATGTGCGGTCCGCAGGCCGTTCCAAGCCGCCCGATCTGAGTCATGGCGATTCGTGAACAGGTAGCCGGCATCGACATCACGGAGACCGGGGTGGCCGCCGCCTGCATCGCGTCGGCACGTGGGGGAGTGGTGGTCACCCATGCGTGGTTCGAGCCATTGCCTCCCGAGGCGCCTTCAGCGGAGGTGGCTCACCGGATTCGCAAGGTGTGGCACCGGGGCGGTTTCCGTACGCGGACGGTCGCGGCCGCACTGAACAGCGGCGCCCTGCTGGTCCGGCATTTCCGCTACGAAGGTTTGTCCGAGGACGAAGCCCGTTCCGCCCTCCGCCTGGAGGCGGAGGAGTCCCTTCAAATCCCGGCGAAGGACCTCTGCACCGATGTCCACTTGGTTCGCGCCCCGGGCAACAGCGGTGAGGGTCGGTGTGAAGCGTTGGAGGGGTTGATGGTGGCCGCGCCACGTGATGCAGTCAATGGCCTCGTTCGCCTCCTGGCCGAAGCCGGCCTCTTTCCCGTGCTGGTGGATGTGGGCGCGATGGCGGTTTGCAACCTTTGGCTCTACCTGAATGCCGGCCGGGAGGGGGACGAGGTGGTCTTCGCAATCAACCTGACCCACCGGCAGGCCCACATGGTGATCCTCGACCGCGGCGGCCGCGCGTATCCGCGCACCGTCGTGTGCGGCTCGTCCGACTGGACCGGTTCTCTTGACTATCTGGCCGAGAACATTCTTAGCCAGATCGAATACGCCGAGACGAACCTCGGGTTTGCGCCAACGAGGAAAGTGCTTCTCACTGGCGAAACCCCGGCGGACCCGGCGATGATGGATCGCCTCGCCGCCGCGACCGAACTGGGGGTGGAGGCGTGGACCCCCCTGGCCGATCCGTCGGTTCGAAAAGCCGGACGGGTCCGCGTGGTCTCTGACGATCTGGCGATCGCACGGCGTATGACGGTCAGCCTGGGGCTGGCCTTGCGGGGGCTCGATGGCAACGCTGTTTAAGATTAACCTGATTCGCGGCTTGGCGCCTTCCCCCGAGCGCCGGCGGCGGTTGTACTCGCTCATGATCGCGTACTTCCTCGCGACCGGTGGGGCGACGGTGGCCGTGCTGGGTCACCATGCGCGACTGGCGGTCCGGCTGTGGTCGGCCAATCGCGTCGTGGACGCCCAAGAACGCTGGTTCCGCCGCCAATATCCAGCATTCGGCCGCCTAAGCGAGTTTGCGGACGACCTGCGCATGGGGCTGAGCGTATGCCGTGACCAGTTGACGGCGGTGCAACAGGTCATCCGGCGGCGGACCGATCTGTCGCCCCTCATGGCCGCCCTGCTGGAGCCGATGTCCCCCGGTATGCGCCTGTTGTCCTTTTCCATGGATCGCGAGAAGAAGACGATCAACTTTGAGGTGGCGTTCCCGACCTGGCTGTTTGAACGCCGCAGCCGAGGCGAGGGGGACATCCTCGCCGCGTGGAATGGGAATCCCTTGCTCAAAACCCGCTTGCGCAGCATTGCCCTCACCGGGACTCATCGCGCCCGGGGGCCAACCGGCTTTGAATACGTGCTCACATTCAGCGGTCTGTTGTCTGAGGGACGCGGCGAAGGGGGACCTTGACCGATGGACGCGGCTATTTTCCTCCGATCGAAATGGCTCTGGGGGGCATGGTGCGCAGCCCCGGTGGTCCTGCTGACGGTCGCATCGGCCGGCGGGGCTGCTCTGTGCGCTCGTCTGCGGAGCGACGCGGAATGGCGCACCAGTTTTTTCGAAACCATGCCGGAACTGCGCGCGACCCTCGACCACGCTCGGGCCATGGTGACAAACAGCTTCCACACTGCGCGCAGCCCCAGCGAGGCGCGGGAACGCATTAGCGGCCTGCTCTCCCGGATCGCCCAGTCGTGCGCCTTCACGCTGCAGTCGATCCAGATCGAAGAATCCAAGGCGGACCCGCGCGCCCTCGTGGCCGTCGTTCGAGGCGACGGGCGTCTCTCTAGTATCCTCGCTTTCATGCAGGAAGCCGAGCGCCCCGCTCATCTCGTCGTTCTCGCCAAAGCGAACCTGTCCGCAATGCAGCCGGTCGCCGATCCAATCTACCAGGTGGAGATGACGTTCCACTACACGTACAATCCCAGGTGAGGCGAGAATGAGCGGATCTCCCAGCGGCGGGCGGAAGCCGCGGTGGCCCCACGGGGCGGTCGCCCTGGCCGTGGCGGCGCTGTGGGTAACGGGATGCCGTCGCGAGAGGATCGAGCCGTTCACCGAGCACCGCGCAACGGCCGAGGCTGTACTTCGTAACGTCCGCGACCTCGAAGCGCGACGCATGGCCATCGAATCTGCAAGCGACATCGCTGCACTGATTGCCGGCCTGAAAATGCTTCAGCCCCCGCAGGAGCCGGAACCCCCGCACGCGCCGGCGCCGACGGATCTCTCGTCCTCTTCCTCCCTTGCGCGCGGTGATACGGCGGCCCCGTCGTCGCCGGAGCAGGTAGCGCCCTCCGAGAAGGGGCCGCCCCGGCTGCGGGGCATCCTACGCCATCCCCGCGAGCCGCTGGTCATCCTCGGTGGGCGGACGGTTGGCGTCGGGGAAGGAGTGGACGGCTATCGGGTTGAACGCATCTTGGACGACCGCGTGGTCCTGATCGGCCCCGACGGGGCGCCGGTGGAGCTACGCCAATATGAAGCCCCCATTCCTCCGCCGTGACTTGTCCCGCCGGCCCCAACGGGGCACCACCCTCGTCGAGGTTCTGTGGGCCGTCATTCTGCTGACGGTGCTTGCGATCGCTGCGGGAACATTCGTTTCCCTCTCCTCCGGCATGATGGCCGTGTCACGCAATCAGCGCACCGCTGTCGAAATCGCCAACAGCCGTCTCGAAGATCTCCGGTCGGCGGGATTCAACTCGATCAAGCCGCCGACGCAAAGCTACGCCGTTTTTTACGTCCGGCCGCGTGCCGGTGGCGGATGGGATCATTTTTCGTCCGATCCCGGCGAAACCGTTCGCATGCTCGGCTGGGATTATCCAATTTTCACCACGATCCAGTACGTCGACATCGACGGGGGCGCGCCGTCCTATGACGTTGTCCAGGTGAACGTCGCCGTTCGCTACCGCGTTCAAGAGCCGAACACCGTCCGCCTGTGGGCATACCTTGGGCCATGAGCTCTGTGGAACATCGCCGCGGCTTCACGATCGTCGAACTGCTGGCGGCGGCTGTGGCCGCGGCCGTGCTGGCGGTGGCGATGGGCTCGGTCCTCTATTTTTCCTACGCGGCGCTGCGTCGGGCCAACGAGGTGCTGGCGCTGCAGCGCGATCTCGCTGACGCCGTGGATCAGATCCAGCGGATCGGACGCAGCGCGTCGCCCTCGGAAATCACGATCGCTTCCGGCTCGATCACGTTCGGAACAAATCTGTTCCGGAACGTCCGCTGCCGTTTTTACGACAACCGCACCGGCGACTTCGTGTTCGATCCCAACATGGCCGTCGGCGGCGACGAGCGGACGCTGATCGACGACCGGCTCGTCCTGTTCAAGCCCTCGGTGGAGGGAAGCCGGATTGTCCTGGAGCTGTCGGTCATCACGGGAGCTGGCCAAGTGCTGGCGATTTCCAACTCCATCACCATGCGAAACTGAGGAGGCGTGAAGCCATGAACGCGATGCCCTCCGCCATTCCGCCCCGGCGGCGATGTCGGGGCGCCTCCCTGCCGCTGGTCACCGGGCTGGGCCTTGTGCTCGTCGTGGTGGGGTCTGGCCTTCTGGCGACCTCCGGGGCCGGACGGACCGAGGCCGTCCGCCGCCAGCAGGCGCTGCAGTGCTTCTGGGGCGCCGAGTCAGCCCTTGCGTTAGTCCGCTGCCGCCTGTTTGGCGACCCGGCCTATCGCGCCGCGCCGTCGCCGGTGACGGTCACCGGGCGTTGGGTGGTGGGCGAGGCCACGGTCACGGTGTCGGCCAACGTCTACACGGTCCAGGCCCGCGGTACGAATCCTGCCAGCCGCCTCAGCCGCCGAGTGCGGCAACAGTTCCGAGTACAACGGTACGACTATTGGGACGACTTCGCGCTCCTCGTGGGCGGTCAGGGCCTTGACCTCGCGCAGAGCGTGGCCATCTATGGGGATGTGTACTCGATCGGCAGCGTCCGAATGAGCCAGTCGGCGGCGATCTTCGAAACCCTGTACTGTTTGGGCAGCCTTCAAATGAGCCAGAGCGCCGCCATTTACGATCAGGCCTTCATCGGCGGCTCCATCAACCTCGGCGGCTCGTCGGTGATCTACGGCGGCTCCTATCCCTTCAGCAGCCCCGCCAATCCCTACTACGCCGTTCAGCCGGAGGTGCCGACCTTCGACTGGACGTGGTACGAATCCCTCCTGGCCCAGGCGGCTGTGCAGGATTCCGGCCTGGACTTCAACAACAACGTGGACCTGAGCAACCAGGTCCGCTTCGTCCGCGGCAGCGCGGCCCTCCGCCAGATGAAGTCCCTGACCAGCACGCCGCCGGGGGGAGTCCTCGTGGTGAGAGACATGTTCGAGATCCAACAGCAGTGCTGGATCGGCCCCGGGGTCACGGTCGTGTGCGGCGATCGGTTTTGGATGGGCCAGAACACGCAGGTGCACAGCAATGCCATCATCTACGCGCGAAACCGGATCGAAATGAAGCAGTCGGGCATCGTGGCCACCGGCGCTTCGCTGGTGACGCCCGGCACGATCGACATGAAACAGGCCGCGCAGGCGACGGGCTTTGTGTACGCCGGCACGCTGCTGGACCTCTCGCAGGGTATCCAGATCCGCGGGCTTTGTTACGCCGGACAAAGGGCGTTGCTTTCCCAGAGCGTCACGATTAGCTATGCGCCATCTGCTCTGCCGTTCACGCTGCCGCCCGGCCTTCAGACCAACCAGGCGGTCGTCATTACACCATCCGATTGGAGGGAACTATGAACTCGCACCCTGCTCTCCGGACAGGTTCGCCGGCCCCTTCGCCGGGGCCCGCGGCCCAGCGCCGGCCCCGGCGCGGCGCCTCGTTGCCCCTTGTTTTGGGGGTAATGGTCGTCGTATCCATTGTCGGGACGGGTCTGCTGGCCACTTCGGGCGTCGCCCGCACAGAGGCCGTCCGGCGCCAGCAGTCACTGCAGTGTTTCTGGCATGCGGAATCCGCGTTGGCGGTCGCACGCACCAGGCTGTACACCGATCCCGCCTTTCGGCAGACTCCCACGCCCATCGCATTTACAAACGGGCTGACGATGGGCGCAGCGGTCGTCGGCCGGACCGGCAACGTGTACACCGTGTTCGCGGGGAGTTCCAATGCCTACACCCGCCAGTCAAGGCGACTGCTCCAGGAGTTTGTTGTGGAGTCGTACGACTACTGGGACGATTTTGCGCTGATCGCCGGCGGGGACGGCATCGGGATGGCGCAGAGCGTGTCCATCTATGGGGATGTCTTCACCAGCGGCAGCATCTCGATGAGCCAGTCGGCGGGCATCTTCGAGACCCTCTACTGTCTGGGAAACCTCGACATGAGCCAGAGCGCCGCGGTCTCCGACCAGGCGTTCGTCGGAGGCACCGTCAGCCTCAGGCAGGGCTCGACGATCTACGGGGGATATTACCCCTTCGACAGCCCAGGCAATCCCTACGCAGCCTCGCCGCCGCAGGTCCCCGCGATCGACTGGGCCTGGTACGAAAGCCTTCTGGCCCAGGCGGCCACGCGTGACTCTGGACTGAACTTCAACGAGAGCATTAACCTTGGCGGAACGAACAATTTCGCGAACGGCAGTCGGTCGTTGAAGCAGGTCAAGACCCTCACTAGCACCCCGCCTGGCGGAGTGCTGGCCGTCAACGGCACGTTCACCATCCAGCAGGCCTGCCAGATCGGCTCGGGCGTCACGGTGATTTGCGCCGACCAATTCCGGATGTTCCAGAGCACGCGGGTCGGCAGCAACTGCATCATCTACGCCCGCAACCGGATCGAGATGAAACAGAGCGGCATCGTGGCGACCGGATGCTCGCTCATCACCCCGGGCACGATCGACATGAAACAGGCGGCGCAAGCCTCGGGCTTCATCTATGCGGGCGACACCCTCGACCTGTCGCAATCCGTCGTCCTCCGGGGATTGAGTTTCGCCGGCCGCCGCGCCATCCTTTCCCAGAGCGTAAGCATCCACTATAATCGTGGCGTGCTGCCGTTTCTCCTTCCACCTGGGCTTAACACAAACCCGGTCGTGCGCCTGCATGCGCGGCGGTGGCGGGAGCTCTGAGCAGCACGGAGGTCGGGCGATGTCACTTCGGGCGTGGTGGGCGTCGGCGAGTGTGGTGGGGGCGGTGGCGTTCCTGGGGACGGTAAGTTGCGAAACCGTCGAGTCCTTCGACAAGGTTCTGACCATCGTGCCCTCCTCCACCAACCTGACCGCCGCCGGCGAAACGGTGGTGTTCCAGGCGGTGGTGAACACCGTCGACAATTTGGGCATTACCGTGGGCACCTCCACCAATCCGGTTAGCGGGCCACCGGTCCTGCTGCCGCTGCGATGGGGGGTCAGCGATCCGGACCTGGGCGTCATCCGCGCAGGCGGCGGCCTCTCGGCGATCTACGAGCGGAACGGTGCCGCCGAGGGGGTCAATTACATCCACGTCCGCGACTCGGGTAACCGGTACGAGGCCGTCGCGACGGTTCGACAGTTGCCAGTACCGTAACGGCGGGCGGCGCAGGGCGGCCTTTCCAACGCGGGCGATGACGGACCGCCAGGCGCGCCGTCCTGTGTTCCGTGGGCCAGGTGGCCGACTTCGGGAATTTCCGGGGGGGGTGTTCGTCAGGGCGACGCCGGCCGTAGCCCGAACATCCGCCAAGCTTCCCACGGCCCAACGAAAAGGGGCGCCCCGCGAGGAGCGCCCCTCGGAGTAATTCCGTTTCGGATCAGTAGTCCATTCCGCCGCTACCGCCGCTGGCCGGAGCTTCCTTCTTTTCTGGAATCTCCGCGACCATGCACTCGGTGGTCAGCAGAAGGCCCGCGATGGACGCGGCGTTCTGAAGGGCGGTGCGGGCGACCTTGGTCGGGTCGATGATGCCGGCCTTGACCATGTCGCAGTACTGACCGGCCGCCACGTCGTAGCCGTAGTTGCCCTTGCCCTTCTTGACCTCCTCCAGCACGACGGCGCCTTCGAGGCCGGCGTTGGCTACTAGCTGCCGCAGAGGGGCATCGCAGGCCTTGCGGACGATGTCCGCGCCCACCGCCTCGTCGCCTTCAAGCTTCAGGCCGTCGACCGTCGCCGCGGCGCGGACGAGCGCGACGCCGCCACCAGGGACGATCCCCTCCTCGACGGCCGCGCGGGTCGCGTGCAGCGCGTCCTCCACGCGGGCCTTCTTCTCCTTCATCTCGGACTCGGTCGCCGCGCCGACGTTGATCACCGCGACACCGCCCGCGAGCTTCGCCAGCCGCTCCTGCAGCTTCTCGCGATCGTAGTCCGAGGTGGTCTCCTCGATCTGTTTGCGGATCTGGTCGATCCGGGCCTTGATCTCGGAGGTCTTGCCCCCGCCCTCGACGATCGTGGTGGTGTCCTTGTCCACCGTGATGCGCTTGGCGCGGCCCAGGTCGCTGAGCTGGATGTTTTCGAGCTTAATCCCGAGGTCCTCGCTGATGAAGCGGCCGCCGGTCAGGATCGCGATGTCCTCGCACATGGCCTTGCGGCGGTCGCCGAACCCGGGGGCCTTCACGGCGCAGCAGGACAGCGTGCCGCGGATGCGGTTGACGACCAGGGTCGCCAGCGCCTCGCCCTCGACCTCCTCGGCGATCACCAGCAGGGGCCGGCCGCTCTTCGCGATGTTCTGCAGCAGCGGCAGGATGTCCTGCAGGCTCGAGATCTTCTTTTCGTAGATCAGGACGTAGGCGTCCTCCAGCACGCACTCCATCGTGTCGGTGTTCGTCACGAAGTAGGGCGAGAGGTAGCCCTTGTCGAACTGCATGCCCTCGACCACGTCGAGCGAGGTCTCGATGCTCTTGGCCTCCTCGACGGTGATCGTGCCGTCCTTGCCAACCTTCTCCATCGCGTCGGCGATGATCTCGCCGATGGCGGTCTCGCCGTTCGCGGAGATCGTTGCGACCTGCGAGATCTCCGCGCGGTCCTTGACCTTTTTGCTCATCTCGTCGAGCTTCTTGACGACCGCCTCGACCGCCTTATCGATGCCGCGCTTGAGGGACATCGGGTTGGCGCCGGCGGTGACGTTCTTGAGGCCCTCGCGATAGATCGCCTCGGCCAGAACGGTCGCCGTCGTCGTGCCGTCGCCGGCGACGTCGCTGGTCTTGCTGGCGACCTCGCGCACCATCTGGGCGCCCATGTTCTCGAACACGTCCTTCAGCTCGATCTCCTTGGCCACCGTGACGCCGTCCTTCGTGACGGTGGGGGAACCGAACTTCTTGTCGATGATCACGTTGCGGCCTCGCGGACCCAGTGTGACGGCGACCGCGCGAGCCAGTTGCTGAACGCCGCTGAGGATCGATTGACGGGCGTCCGCATCGTACCGGAGTTGTTTCGCTGCCATGTGGTTTCTCCTTTGGTGAGGGTCGGAATCACTCCTGGATCACCCCGAGGATGTCCTCCTCGCGGATGATCTGGTATTCCTTGTCGTCCAACTTGACCTCGGTCCCGCCGTACTTCGGCATCAGGACCTTGTCGCCGACCTTAACGTTGAAGGGGATCTTGTTCCCTTTCTCGTCGATTTTGCCGGTGCCCACCGCGATGACCTTGCCGCTGGTGGGCTTTTCCTTCGCGGTGTCGGGGATGATGATCCCGCCCTTCCGCTGTTCCTCCTCTTTGATCGGTTCCACCAGGACCCGATCGGAGAGCGGCTGGATTTTCATGCTCTATCGGTCTCCTCTTCTTTCCGGGGTTGGTTCCACGCAACGGCCGTCGCGGTCGGACCCCTCCGGCCGCCCGGCCCCCTGAAACTCATTTCTTCTTCTTGTCCCGGTCGTCGACCATCGTGAACTCGGCGTCGATCGCTTCGTCACGGCGATCGCGGGCGTGACTGCCGTCGCCCCCGCTGGCCGCCGACGCGCCGCCGGCCGCCCCCTTCGCGCCCGGCGCGGACTGCCGCGCGCGGGTGTACAACTCGGTGGAAACGGCCTGCATCTCGCGGTTGACCTCGTCCATCGCCCGTCGGATCGCCTCCGTCGGCTCTTTCCGGTCCAGCGCCTCGCGAAGCCGTCGGACGGCGTCCTCGACTCGTCGGCGGGGTTCCGCGGCCACCTTGTCGCCCAGGTCCTTCAGCGTCCGTTCGGTTTGGTAGGCCAACGTGTCCGCCTGGTTGCGGGCCTCGACCTCCTCCCGGCGTCGCTGGTCCTCCGCGGCGTGCGCTTCGGCCTCCTTCACCAGGCGCTCCACTTCGCTCTTCTCCAGTCCGCTGGAGGCGGTGATGGTGATTTTTTGCTCCTTGCCGGTGCCCAGATCCTTCGCGGCCACGTGCAGGATGCCGTTGGCGTCAATGTCGAAGGTCACTTCGATCTGCGGGACGCCGCGCGGGGCGGGCGGGATGCCGTCCAGAATGAAGCGGCCGATCGTGCGGTTGTCGGCGGCCATTTTCCGCTCGCCTTGGAGGACGTGGATCTCCACGCTGGTCTGTCCGTCGGCGGCGGTACTGAAGATTTGGCTTTTCCGAGTCGGGATGGTCGTGTTCCGTTCGATCAACGGCGTTGCCACCCCGCCCAGGGTCTCGATGCCGAGCGTCAGCGGCGTCACGTCGAGCAGGAGGACGTCCTTGACCTCGCCCTTCAGCACGCCGCCCTGAATGGCGGCGCCGACCGCGACGACCTCGTCCGGATTCACCCCCTTGTGGGGATCGCGCCCGAACAGGCCGCGGACGCGCTCCTGGACCCGCGGCATCCGCGTCATTCCTCCGACCAGCACGACCTCGTCAATGTCCGTGTACCGCAGGCCGGCGTCGCGCATGCAGTTCTCCACCGGCGAAACGCTGCGCTCGACCAGATGGTCCACCAACTGCTCGAGTTTCGAGCGGGTCAGCGTCATGTTCAGGTGCTTCGGCCCGGACGCATCCGCCGTGATGAACGGCAGGTTGATTTCGGTCTGCAACGAGCTGGACAGTTCGCACTTGGCCTTCTCCGCGGCCTCCTTGAGCCGCTGCAGCGCCATCGGATCCTTGGACAGGTCGATGCCCTGATCACGCCGGAACTCGTCCAGCATCCACTGGATAATGACCTGGTCGAAATCGTCGCCACCCAGATGCGTGTCGCCGTTGGTCGCCTTGACCTCGAACACCCCCTCGCCGATTTCGAGAATCGAGATGTCGAAGGTCCCGCCGCCGAGGTCGTAGACAGCGATGGTTTCGTCCTTCTTCTTGTCCAGCCCGTACGCCAGCGAGGCCGCCGTCGGCTCGTTGATGATCCGCAGCACCTCGAGGCCTGCGATCCGACCCGCGTCCTTGGTCGCCTGCCGCTGGCTGTCGTTGAAGTACGCGGGGACCGTGATCACCGCCTGCGTGATCTTCTCGCCGAGGTACGCCTCGGCGTCCGCCTTCAGTTTCTGGAGGATCATTGCCGAGATCTCGGGCGGGGAATAGACCCGCTCGCCGACCCGGACGTGGGCATCGCCGTTGGAGGCCCGCACGACCTCGTACGGCACTAGCTTGATCTCATGCTGGACCTCGTCGTACTTGCGGCCCATGAATCGCTTGATCGAGAAAATCGTGCCCTTGGGGTTGGTCACCGCCTGCCGCTTGGCCGCCTGCCCGACCAGGCGCTCCCCGCTTTTCATAAAGGCCACTACTGACGGCGTCGTCCGTCCGCCCTCGGCGTTCTGGACCACCACCGGCTCGCCGCCTTCCATCACCGCCATGCACGAGTTCGTCGTGCCCAAATCGATCCCCAAAACTTTTGACATGACCCGCTCCTTAAAATGCGCTGCTCTATGGCAGCAGATCCGGTGCCAAATTCCGGCATACAACCACGGGCCAGGACAACACATATAAACTGATTAAATTCACCATCAACCAATTACAACATTCTTTCTCCACGTTTTTAGCCATTTTTATGTCGCTTGAATTCGCGCCAGAATGGCACGCGGTAATGGTTTAGCGTGCCGGATAGGCCCGGCAACGCTGGGTTCGAGATGGAATGGTACGGATCTTTACGGTCCCTAGGATCGCCGTCAGTTGCCGGCTGGCGTCGATACCCGGCCCGCGGCCCCAATTCACATCGCCGTGTGGCCGCCGCAGATTACGGAGCATCCAAGAGCCTGCGCTGGGAGGCTTGCTCAATGGCTGCCAGGGCGTCCTCCGGCAGCAGGAACCCCTCCCGCTGCAAGGAAAGGGCCGCGGCGGTCACGCGGGCGATGTAGTCTGCTTGGGTCGGATACCGTTCCCGGACGGATAGCCGTGGATCGCCGCGCGCCTTTCGCTCCCCGGCGGTCCCCTCGAAGGGCAGGAACATGCCGTCGTGGCGGGTGGGTGAGCATGTAGGGGGCGCCAGCCGCTGGCGACCGGAGGTTCCATCCCGTGTAGGTGCCGAGCGGAACGGCGACATCCGGCAGGCGTACGCCGGCGACCTCGTTGCCGTCGGCATCCACATGCGGAACCAGGGCGATGTAGCGCGAGCCCATCGAGGGCGGAATGACGTCGGCAACGCCCCCCGCATAGAAGCGCGGACCGAAGTCCAGCCGCGGCGGCCGGAAGCAGTAGACGGGCAGGTTGACGCCGGGGATACCGCGGAAATCGTTCGCTGAACCGCTCCACCGGCACCAGGGTGCCGTCGTCGATCCTCGGGTGACGGTTGCGCGGCGGTTCCACGCCCCGTGTGGCCCAGGCGTCCAGCGCCAGGAGCATGGCTCGCAAGATCGGCCAGCGATCGTCGAGGATATTTCGCGGCTGCTGCGCGATGCCGGGCGTGTGCGGCCCACCACCAAGGTGCTGCGACCCGGCGACGAGGTAGACCCGCACCTCTGGGGGCAGCTCCAAATCCCGCCGCCCCTCGAGATCGGTGTGCAACAGCGACGCACCGCGGCACCAGTACTCGGTCGAGGACTGGGTGAAGATGATCTTCAGGGGGCGGCCTGACGCGCGGGCGCGCGCCAGCGTGTCGCCGCGCTCGCCCGTGACCGGGTCCACGACCTCGACCGGCGCCATCGGGAAGAACTCCGAACCTGAGAGGTGCCCCTCGTGAGGTGAACCGAAATCGGTGGACAGCCGGAAGCGATGGTTGAAGTGCCCCTTGCCCGCACCGGCCCCGTGCAACAGCGCGCCGTCAAACACGATCCGACCGCGTTCGTCGGCGTTCAACCCCTCGTAGATCAGGTGGTGCCCTACCCGGCCAGACTGGGAGATGCCAAAGACGAAGGCGGCCTCGCTCGCGCCAGCCAGGGGATTGACGGCGCCGGCTCGGTCCACCCCCTCGTACCGGAAAAAGGCGACGGCATCGCGGATCGCCGCCAGACCCAGCCCCGCCACACGCGGATCGCGCGCGACGTAGACCAGATCGTACAGCCGGCCGGAAACCGTCCCGAACATACAGGCTGCGCGGATCGGGCACGACCCGGCCCTCCTCCCAGCGTTCGAACGCCCAGGCGTCGGGCGGGATCTCCACGGCCGGCTCGTCCCGTGTCGGCCGCATCGTCAGGGACGCTTCCCGGGCGTCGAGCGACGCCGCCGGAAAGGCGTTGGCCACGCCCCACGGACTCCATCCGAACACGCGGCTGAACGCGGGCTCGTCGACCGCAAACTCCAGGTGGACGCGGCCGGTGATCGTCCGGCCGCTCTCGGTGGCCACGGGCACGCCGCACAACAGCCGCCGCTGGCCGTCGTCCATCACCTCGCTGTTCCAGCCGCTCCAGAACACGGCGTAGCCGTGGCGCATCAGAAAGCCGTTGCCCGCGTGCGGTTCGTCACGGGGATCGTTGGACCGCTCGCTGCCGTTCAGCGTCGATAACACGAGCTTATTGCCGCGGTTGTTGATGTCGTAAACGAGGCGCCGGTTGCCGCGGGCAGGATCGGCAGGGGCCAGCGGGAAAAAGTCGGCCCACGACTCCACCCGTCCGCGCTCGTTGCGGGGGGCGAACTTCAGATCGCAAATCCGCCCATTGGCCGGCAACGAGGGATCGGTCTCGAAATGCAGCCGCCCGACGATCCGTTCATAAGGGCCGGCCGGTCCGAACGAGCGCCCGCCGGCAAAGGGATCTCGCTCGCGAATCTCGAAGCGGACCACCTCCCCGCGGCCGACGGCGGCCGCCACTGCAGCGGCCGCCAACGCGGCGCGCCATAGGCCGCGCCCCGCCACCTGCCGGCGGACCCTCTCAAGCGCTTGTGCAATCACTGCCACTTCCGTGCGTACTCGACGAACGCTCGGGCCGCGCGGTCGAGGTTCTCGACGCTGCCGCCGCCGTCGAGCACTTCGCACATTTCGTACGCGACGTACCCGCGGTAGCCGATCGCCTTCAGCGCGGCGAAAAAGGCGTCGTAGTCGATGATGCCCGCGCGGTCCATCGGGACGGCTCGGATGACGTCGTCCTGCCGCAGGTAGTTGGTGAGCGGGGCGTCGTAGCGGTACCTTGGGTGGCGTTCGTACTGCGCGACGGTGGTGTGGACAATGAAGGGCGCAAGTGCGCGCACACCTTCGGCGATCTCCACCGGCGACTGGCCCTGCAGCGTCGGCGCCCACGCATCGAACGCCGCCCGCACGTTGGGAAGCGCCACCTCCCGAAGCAGCCAGGACATCGCGGCGTGGTGCAGCGCGATATCGTGGTGATTCTGGACGGCCAGCGTGACCCCCTGTTTGGCGGCCTCAAGGCCGGCCAGCCGCAGGCCCTCGAGCACCGACGCGTATTGGCGGTCGTACGGAATGCCCGGCCGCTCGTACCCGGTGAACACCCGGATCATGTCCGTGCCCAGGTCGCGCGCCAGCTTCGCCAGTTCGCCGACGTACGCCGCCTGGATCTCCGTGTGCGGAATTCCACCCCGATCGATCCCGCCGCTGAAATCCGTGTAGCCGGCCATGCATACGAGCTTCAGGCCGAGTGACTCGATCCTCCGGCGCAACTTCGCCCGGGCCTCGGCGTCGTAGTCCAGCGGCGAAACGTGCGGCCGCTTGGCCACCAGCATCACGCCGTCATAGCCCAGCACCTTGGCCTTTTCGAGGAACTCATCCACCGTCAACGTGGCTTGCCCGCGCCAGATCCCGGCAAAGCTAATCGAATGGAGACATGTCTTGAACCGGAAGTCCTTGGGATTTCCGGTCGGCTCCGGTGGGGCGGCCACCGCTCCAACGGCAGCCAGCCCGACGGCCAGCCATGGTCCTCTCTTCACGGCGCACCTCCTAAAGCGCAAAGCCATCATCGTTCGGCTTTGCTCCCTCACTCTTTTGTGAGAATACAAACAGATTTCTGACGGAATCAATCCGAGCCTTGCAAGCCTTCGGGAACCGGACGCAGGATGATGGCCGTGCCGACCATTTCCTCGAGCCTCGACGTGGACGGCCCTGCCGCCGGGCATACCGATATCGTGCTCGCCACGATCAACGCCGGCTACGCGCACGCCTCGCTCGGCCTCCGCTGCCTCCGCGCCAGCCTGGGGCCGCTGCGCGATCGGTGCCGTCTGCTGGAGTTCGACGGCCGCGCGCGGCCGGAAACGGTCGCGGAAGCCATCGCGCGGTGTTCCCCCCGCGTATGCGGCCTGGGGGTTTACATCTGGAATTCGACGGCGATGGCCCGCGTCGTTCCGCTGCTGCGTGCCGCGATGCCCCGGTGCGCCATCGTGCTGGGCGGGCCCGAACTGGACGGCGGCCCGGACCGGTGTCGCGCCGCGGACCTAGCCGACTGCACCGTGCATGGCGAGGGGGAAACCGTGTTCCGAGGTCTGTGCGAGGCGGTGCTGTACGGCGCGCCTCTTCCGCGCCGGCTAAACGCCCCGCCGGCCTCCGTTGACCGGATGGCCGGCCCGGAGGAGGAGTACGCCGATAACGACCTGCGTCACAGGATCGTCTACCTCGAAAGCTCAAGGGGGTGCCCCAATGCCTGTGTCTACTGCCTGTCGGCCGCCCGCCCCGGCGTCCGCTTCCGGCCGATCGAACAGGTGGAGACAATGTGGACCCGCCTGCTGGCGAGGGGGGCGCGACGGATCAAGGTCGTGGACCGCACCTTCAACGCCGATCCCCAGCGCGCTGCGCGGCTGCTCCTCCTGTTCGCCCGTGGTCTTCCGCCGGATGGGGTGGTCCAGGTGGAGATGGTTCCCTCGAGGCTGGACGGCGCGCTGATGGACGCCATTCACGCATTTCGTCCGGGAGCGCTACGGGTCGAGGTGGGCGTGCAGACGTTCAATCCCCTCGTCGCGCGCCGCATCGGACGCCGTCCCGACTCGGCTGAAGCAGAGAGGGTGATCCGCGCGCTTCGCGCCGCCGGCGCCGTGGTTCACGCGGATCTCATCGCGGGGTTGCCGGGGGAGACGCCGGCGTCGTTTGCGGCGGGCTTTGACCGTCTGTTGTCTCTCCAGCCTGACGAGTTGCAGGTCAACATCCTGAAACGTCTGCCCGGCGCGCCGCTGGACCGCCACGCCGAGGAATGGGGGATGGTGTTCGACCGCGATCCGCCCTACGCGGTAATTGAGACTCCCGACTGGCCGGCCGGCGGGTTGCTGGCCATGCGGAGGTTCGAAAGGTATTGGGAATTGCTCCACAACCGCGGTCGTTTCCGCCGATCGCTACCGATCGTCTGGTCGGCCGGCCCATCGCCGTTCCTCGCGACCTTCGAGCTCTGCGAGCGGCTGCACGAGCGGCTGGGCCGGACCCACTCGATCGCGCCGGAGGAACTGGCGGCCGCCATGCTTGATCACGCCGTCGCGCGCGGAATCGCCCGGCACTTCATCGCCGCGGCTCTGCGCGACGATCTGGCCGCTGCGAACATCCGGCCGCCCCGCCCGCTCCGTTCCTGAAGCCCAGCAGGACTGGTGCTGCTACTCACGGCCGCCCAACGCCAGCCGCACCGCCCTGAGCATTTCGGCGACCGGATACGGTTTTTGAAGGAACGTAAACCCGCGCTCTCGAATGGTCTCCCAACGGGCGTACTCGTCGGGATAACCGCTCACCATCAACACCGGAACGTCGGGGCGACGGCGGAGAAACTCGTTCACCAGATCCACGCCGTTGCCGTCCGGCAGAACGACGTCGCAGAAAAGCAGGTCAACGTCCATCCCCCTCCGCTCCCACACCTTGCGCGCCTCCGCCACGTTCCGGGCCAGCTCGATCCGGTAACCGTGGCCGATCAGGGAACAAGCGGCCAGATGGCAGATGTTCTCGTCGTCTTCGACGACCAGGATCAGCCGTGCGGACGGCACCGACGGCTCGCACGGCGGGGGCGGCGGAGACAGCGGCTGAGCCGATAGCTCCGCCGCGGGCAGATATACGCGGAAACAGGCCCCATACCCCTTCTCGCTGTACACGTGGATCCAGCCTTTGTGCTGTTCCACAATCCCGTAAGCAGTGGCCAATCCCAGCCCCGTTCCCCGCCCCCCACCCTTGGTGGTGAAGAACGGCTCGAACAAATGCGCGCGGACCTCATCGGGGATGCCTGGGCCGGTATCGGCCACAGAAAGGCAGGCAAACCGTCCGGGGAGCCCACCGAGCTCGTTAGCCTCCTTTTTTGCAAAGGACGCCGGACGGGTCGAAACGATGATGCGGCCACCATCGGGCATCGCGTCGCGAGCATTAACAATAAGGTTCAGAATCACCGACTGAATCTGCCCGGGATCCGCCACGACGGACGGCGTCGCATCGTCCAGATTCTCGACGACCTCGATGTGTTCCCCGACCACTCGTCGCGAAAGCTCCACAGTGCTGTGTGCGATCTCGTTCAGATTGAGGGGACGGGGCTCGATGATCTGACGGCGGCTGAAGGCCAGAAGCCGCCGGGTTAGATCCGCCGCCTGCCGGGCCGCTGCTTGGATCATCTCGGCATCCTTTCGTTTCTCATCCGTCTCGGGCAGACGGGCGATCAGCAACTCCGAAAAGCCGGAAATGGTTTGCAGCAGGTTGTTAAAGTCGTGCGCCACCCCACCGGCCAGCCGCCCGATGCTTTCCATTTTTGCGGCATGGGCGAGCTGTTCCCGCAGCCGCTGCATCTCCGTGACGTCCTCTTTCACGGCGATGAACCGGCTGATCTGGCCATTCTCGCCGCGCAACGGAGTGATGGTCATCTGCTCGGTATACAGCTCGCCGTCTTTCCGGCGGTTGACGAGCGTGCCGCGCCACACGGAGCCGCCCACGACGGTCGACCACAACACGCGGTAAAAAGCCTCGTCCTGGCGGCCGGACTTCAGAATCCTGGGGTTCTGGCCTATGACCTCTTCGCCCGAGTACTGGGTCATCGCGCTGAAGGCCGGGTTGGCCCACAGGATGCGGCCCTCCGCGTCGGTGATCACAATGCCGTTGGCCGCCGCCTCGACGGCGGCCGCCAGTTCCCGCATCTGGGCCTCCACGGCCAGCATCGGGGAGATGTCCCGGCCGACGGCCACCACCATCCCGCATGTGTCGGAGCACGTAGCCCCCCACGAGATGATGCGCCATCGCCCCAGTCGGTCGCGGCAGCGCGCCTGGAAGTAGACCGTCGGTTCCCCCCTTCCCAAGCGTGTCACGGCATTCAGCATGGTCTCTCGATCGGCCGGGTGGATGCACCCCTCCTCCATCTGTCCCGGCGCGCCGGCCTCCGGAGGCCATCCGCTCAATGCCCGCATCGCGGCGTTGGCCGCCACCGGGCACCCATGGTCATCGAACCAAAGAACCAGCGCCGGCAGCCGCTCGAGAACTTCCCTCTCCACCTTCGAAGGTCCGTTTTCTGTGGGTTCTTTCACGACACCGTGACACCTACCCCAGCCCGGAGCCCAACACAAGCGCAACCCCGGATGCAATATCGCCCGCCTCTGCTTCGTTAACTATACGAAGATGATCCGCGCCTACCGGACGAACGGATGGCGATGGGTGGCGGTTGCCGCGATGGCGGTCGCCTCGGCGGCGCAGGACCCGGTTTTTGACGGCGGGCCGGCCCGGCCGCGCAACCGCATCGACCAGACCGTATTTGGCCGCCTGGCGGAACTGGGCATTCCGCTAGCACGCGATTGCTCGGACGCCGTATTCGTGCGCCGGGTGTACCTAGACGTCCTCGGCACCTTGCCTACTGCGAAGGAGGCCGCCCGTTTCCTGGACGACCCCGCACCCGACAAGCGGGCCCGGCTGATCGATGAACTGCTGGCCCGCGACGAATACGCCGACTACTGGGCGATGAAGTGGTGCGATCTGCTCCGCGTCAAAGCGGAATTCCCCGTCAACCTCTGGCCGAACGGCGTGCAGGCCTATCACCGCTGGATCCGGGAGTCGCTCAAGAACAATCTGCCGTATGACCAATTCGTACGGGCGCTGCTGACGACCAGCGGCAGTAACTTCCGCGATCCTGCCGTCAACTTTTACCGCGCGGCGCAGGGGGGTGAGCCGATGGCCGTCGCCCGGCAGGTGGCACTGACCCTGATGGGCATGCGGCCGGACAGGATGCCGGCCGCACAACTGGCGGGTCTGGCGGCCTTCTTCACGAAGATCGGCGCCAAAGGCACCGGCGAATGGAAGGAGACCATCGTCTTCTTCGACCCGGCGAAGACTTGCACCAACCCGGCCGTCGCATCGCAACCGGTGTTTCCCGATGGACGCCCTGCCCGCATTTCGCCCGGACAGGATCCGAGGGTCGTCTTCGCCGACTGGCTGCTGGCGCCCGACAACCCGTGGTTCGCGCGCGCGATCGTCAACCGCGCCTGGTCCTGGCTGTTTGGGCGCGGCATCGTTCACGAGCCCGACGACATCCGAGACGATAACCCACCTTCCAACCCGGCGTTGCTGGCCCTGTTGGAAACCGAATTTCGCGCCGCCCAATACGATCTACGCCAGTTGTTCCGGCGGATCCTCAACTCGCAAACGTACCAATTCTCGCCGCTGCCGGGCGGCTCGCATCCGCAGGCCGCCGCCCAGTTCGCGTACTACCCCATGCGACGGCTCGAGGCCGAGGTGCTTATGGACGCCATCTGCATGGTATCCGGCACGCAAGAGGAATACCAAAGCCCGATCCCGGAGCCGTTCACGTTCGTCCCGAAGACCATCCGGTCAGTACAGCTAGCCGACGGCAGCATCAGCAGCCCGTTCCTCGAAATGTTCGGCCGCCCGCCGCGGGACACGGGTCTGGAGTCCGAACGCAGCAACCGCATCACGGCCGACCAGCGGCTCCACCTCCTGAACTCCAGCCACATCCGGCGCAAGATCGAACAGGGGCCGCCGCTGGTGGCTTTGTACACTCTGAAGGATCCTGAGGACGCGGTTTCGAAGGCCTATCTCCTCATCCTGTCGCGGCGGCCCACCGACGAGGAACGTCGGAGGATCCGGCAGCATGTTGCCGCCACCGGGCGGGGACGGGAGGCGATGATCGATGTCGTATGGGCGCTCCTCAACAGCACGGAGTTCCTGTACCGGCACTGAACGGTGGCGCGGCACCGCGCCACGGGAGACCGAACGCCATGAACGCGATACACCATGACGGCGGCGTCCAGCGCCGCGATGTGCTCAAGACCGGCCTCATTGCGACGGCCGGTTGGTGGCTGACCGACCGCGCCGCTGGGGCGACGGCCCTGCCCGCGGCGGCCGGGCGAGCCAAATCGGTGATCCAGATCTGGATGTGGGGCGGCCCCTGCCACATCGATACGTTCGACCCGAAGCCGAACGCGGGCTACGACTACGTGGGGCAGCTCGAGAAGGACATCCCGACCAACGTGGACGGCATTCGGATCAACGAGAACCTACCGCTCCTAGCGAAGCAGGCGGACAAGTTCTCGGTCATTCGATCGATGACGCACGGCAACAACGCGCACGAGACCGCCTCCTACATCGTCCAGACGGGACGGAAGGCCGGGGACGGACAGGTGTACCCCTGCGTCGGCGCCGTCGTGTCCTACTTCAAGGGATATGGCCGCGGCTACAAGGGCCTGCTGCCGCCCTACATCGTGCTGACCAAGCCACAGGGGCGGTTCTCCGAGGCCGGCTTTCTGGGCAACAAGTACAAGCCGTTCGCCACCGGCGGCGACCCTTCGAGCCGAACACGCTTCGTCGTCGAGGGCGTCGTCGCCGAGGGCCTGACGCCCGAGCGGCAGAGGGCCCGTCGCGACCTGATGCTGGGCCTCGATACCCTCCGCGCCAAACGGGCCGACGACCCCGAGATGGTCGATCTGGCGAAGGCCGACGAGCAGGCCTACGACCTCATCCTCGGCGACGCCGGCAAGGTCTTCGACCTCTCCGAGGAAAAGGACGAGCTGCGCGACCGCTACGGCCGGACCAAGTTCGGCCAGGCGTGTCTTGTCGCCCGCCGCCTCATCGAACGCGGCGTGCCCTACGTCACCATCAACTACGATGGATGGGACACCCACAAGCAGCACTTCACCGCGATGCGGCGCATGCTGCCAGAGATGGACAAGGGCTTCGGAACGCTCCTCGACGACCTCCATCAACGCGGGCTGCTCGACACGACGATCGTCTGGTGGGGCGGCGAGTTTGGGCGGACCCCGCGCGTCCAGTGGGAGCCGCCATGGAACGGGGGCCGCAATCACTTCGGCCGCGTCTTCTGCCACGTCGTCGCCGGCGGCGGGTTCAAGGGGGGTCGCGTGGTAGGCGCCACCGACGACAAGGGCGAGTCGGTCGCCGCCCGTCCGGTCTATCCCTGGGATCTCATCGGCACGATGTACCTGCTGCTCGGGATCGACGGGAAGGCCACCTTGCCCCACCCCCAGGGCCGCACCGTCCACGTCAGCCCCCAGCCCGACGAGGGGTACGAGGGCGGCGGCCTACTGACGGAGATCGTCTGAAGCCGTCCGGAGGCCACCCATGATTCCCGGTCTCCACCGCGCCGGACGGCTGATCGGAGTGTTCGCCCTGGCCGCTCTTGGCGCGGCCGCCCGGCAGCGCGAACCCCACGCCGGTTACATCTACCCCGCGGGGGGAGGCCGGGGGACGAGCTTTGACGTTGTGCTGGGCGGGCAGTACCTCGACGGCGCAACCAACCTGCTGGTCTCCGGCGGCGGCGTGAGCGCGGTGGTGGTGCGGCACGTCAAGTTGATGACGCCCCAGCAGCTCAACAACTTGCGCAACCTGTTCGAAAAATACGTACAGGTCGAGCAGATGGGCCGCACCGACCCCGCGCGGAAAAAGGAGGCTGAGGACCTTCGCCGGCGGATCACCGAACAACTACGCGTGATCGGGATCGACGAGTTCAGCATGCGCGCCCTGGCGGACTACCGGCGCATGATGAGCGACCCGAAGCGCCAGGTGAACCCGGCGATTTCCGAGCAGGTGCGCCTGAAGATCACGATTGCACCCGACGCCGCCCCCGGTGACCGCGAGCTACGGCTGCAGGCCGCGCTGGGCCTGACCAACCCCCTCAAGTTCCAGGTCGGCGTGCTCCCGGAAAAACAAGAGAAGGAGCCGAACGATAGCGGACCGAACGTCGTCTCCGGCGCCCTTCCGCTGGTGTTAAACGGCCAGATCCTCCCGGGCGACGTTGATCGCTTCCGCATCCGCGCCAGGAAGGGCGATCGGCTGGTCGCCTGGGTGCAGGCCCGGTCGCTGATCCCCTACCTCGCCGACGCCGTTCCGGGTTGGTTCCAAGCCACCCTCGGCCTATACGACACCGAGGGCCGCGAGCTGGCCTACTGTGACGACAACCGCTTCGACCCCGACCCTGTTGTCGCCGTCGAAATCCCCGCCGACGGCGAGTATGACCTCGAAATTAAGGACTCGATCTACCGGGGCCGGGAGGACTTTGTCTACCGCATCGCCGTCGGCAACATCCCCTTTGTCGCGGGCATTTATCCGCTCGGCGGGCCGGCCGGACAGACCACGCCAGTCCGGCTGACGGGATGGAACTTGCCCTCGCCGGAGATCCCCTTCGCCCCGCTCGCTCCGGGCGTCCATCGCGTCGCCGTCCGGGCGGGAGACCTGATCTCCAACTGGCAGCCGTTTCAGGCCGACACATGGCCGGAAACCGCCGAACGGGAGCCGAACAACGACACCGCCACGGCCATGCGCGTTTCGGCTCCGATCATCGTCAACGGCCGCATGGATGCCCGCGGCGACCGGGACATCCTCCAGTTCTCCGCTAACGCGGGCGTCAAGGTCGTGGCCGAAGTCATTGCGCGGCGCCTCAATTCTCCGCTCGACTCGATCCTCCGTCTGACCGACGCCGCAGGCCGCGAGCTGGCCGTCAACGACGACCACGACGACAAGGGCGCTGGGCTGGTCACCCATCAGGCCGATTCACGCCTCGAGGCGGTCATCCCCTCTAACGGGGTCTATTTCCTGACCGTAAGCGATACGCAAAACAAAGGCGGCCCGGACTTTGCCTACCGCCTCCGCCTTGGTGTCCCGCGGCCCGATTTCGCCCTGTGGGTGACGCCCGCCAGCCTCAATTTCCGCGCCGGCGCCACGGTGGCCGCAACGGTCTTCGCCCTTCGCAAAGATGGCTTTGACGGTCCGATCGACCTGACCCTGCTCAAACCGACGAACGGGTTTGCCCTCGCCGGTTCGCGCATTCCGGCCGGGGAGGACAAGGTGCGCGTCACGTTGACCTGCGTCGGCCAGCGATCCGGCGAACCCATTCCGCTGACGCTCGAGGGGACCGCGACGATCGGCGGGCGGCAGGTCAGCCGGTGTGCGGCGCCGGCCGACGACATGATGCAAGCGTTCTTCTACCGCCACCTCGTTCCGGCCGCGTCCTGGCTGGCCTTTGCCCCGCGCACCGACTTCCGGTCCCCTCCCCTTCCGCCGCCCGCCGTCGCCGCGCCCATGCAGATCGTCCCTGGCGCCACGTCATCCATCCGGATGCGCCTGCCGCTGATCTCCAACCGCCGGCGATGGCACCTCGAACTAAACGAGCCGCCGGACGGGGTGTCGCTCGAGAAGACGAACTGGGGGACCGACCAAATCGAGCTGGTGTTCAAAGCGGACCCCGAGAAGGCCCGGGTGGGCGCCCGGGGCAATCTGATCATCGAAGTGTTCGGCGAGGGGTTGGGCGGCGGCCGGAGGGTGCCGGTTGGATTCCTGCCGGCGATTCCCTTCGAGATCGTCTCGCGGGGAAAATCCTGACCTGCGGCGTTTGCCGGTCGCCGTGCCGCTCAACCTTTGACGACGCCCAGTGGTCGCAGCCGCACCACCGGTTCGACCAAATCGCGCTGCGCCTCCATGACCCCCTCGATCGGCTTGTACGCCTGCGGGGCCTCCTCCAGGTCGTACTCGCCCGGCCGGTCGCGCCGGCGGCCCGCTCCCGGCAGGCGGCGCCAGCCGTCGAAGACGATCCCGCGCATCGCCGCGTCGCACTCCTCCCGGCTGAGCGACCGGCACGCCTCCATCCGGCCCATCCTCCGCCCCGCGCCATGGGCGGAGGAGGAAAAGGAGTCGGGGTGGCCTAACCCGCGAACGATGTACGACGGCGATCCCATGCTCCCCGGTACAATCCCCAATGCGCCGGCCGCGGCCGCCGTCGCCCCCTTGCGGTGCACCCATCCCGCCTCCCCGAAATGGCGTTCGAGCACGGCGTAATTGTGGTGCACGTCGAGATCGGGCTCGAAGTCCGCCTCCGGCACATGACGGGCCACCGCCTCGCGAAACCGTTCGCTCATCCGTCGCCGGTTCTCGCGCGCGAACCGCAACGCGAACTCCATGTCCCGCAGGTACTGCCGCCCCTCCTCCGAATCGACGGGGAGATGGGCGAGATCGCGGTCGGGCAGCCCGACGCGCCGACGTTCGCACAGGCGGCGCGCCACCTCCTGGTAGTGATGCGCGATCCTCAAGCCGAGATTGCGGGATCCGGAATGGATCATGAACCACACCCGCCCGTCCTCTCCGGCCTGCAGTTCCAGGAAATGGTTCCCCCCGCCCAGCGTGCCAAGGCTCCGCAGGGCCAGGTCCCACGCGTCCCGCGTCTTCCACGGAGGCGCGGCGTCGTACTCCTCGAACCCCTCCCACTTCTGCGGTCCCCGGTGCGACCTCCCCTCCCCGATCGGCACCGCGCGCTTCAGGTCGTCCAGAATCGCCCGCACCAGCGGCGACGTCATCCGTTCGACGGGTATGGAGGTCCGCACGGCCCGCATCCCGCAACCGATGTCTACGCCCACCGCGTTCGGCAGAATGTCGCGGGGGCAGAAGATAACCGCTCCGATCGGCATCCCGAAGCCGACGTGGCAGTCAGGCATCAGCGCGACATGCCGCTCGACGGCCGGATGGCGGGCCAGGTTCGCCGCCTGCTCGGCCGCCTTCGGGTCGGGCTGCTCGCACCACGAGATCACAGGCACCCGCCCCCAGTCCTTCCGCGTCCACTTCACCGTCGCGATCTCCGCCGGCGATGCCTCCGCCGCCGGCACTTTTCTGATACCATGCCCTCCGCGGCGCCCAGACATCGCGCTCGCCGCAGGAGCCAATATATCATGCACCGGTTTCCGCCCGTTCAAATCGCGGCCGCTGGAGGGTTGGCCGCCCTCCTGGCCATCGCCGCCGACTCCGGGTCCGAATGGCGACCGCTCTTCGCCCCCAATCTCGCCGACGCCGACGATCCCGCCCGCGTCTGGACCGTGCGAGACGGCGAACTGACGGCGTCGGAGGACCAGTGTCTCTGGACCCGCGACGACTACGAGAACTTCGTCCTCGACCTCGAGTTCCGTCTCGGCCCGGCGGCCAACAGCGGCGTCATCCTGTACTGCAGCGACGTGAAGAACTGGATCCCCAACTCCCTTGAGATCCAGATCCTCGACGATGCGGCGCCGAAGTGGAAGGACGTGCCGCCGACATGGAAATGCGGCGGCGTGTTCGGCCGCCTCGCCCCGTCCGGATCCGCCGTCCGGCCCGCCGGCGAATGGAACCGGATGAGCATTTATGCCCGCGGCCCGCACATCGCCGTCGTGTTAAACGGCCAGACCGTCGCTCGGATGGATTTGCGCCGGTGGACTTCGGCCTCGAAAAACCCCGACGGAAGCGACGCGCCGCCGTGGCTATCCCAGGCCCCTGCCGAACTGCCGACGAAAGGCCGAATCGGCCTGCAGGGCCGGCATGGCGGGGCGGATATCTTTTTCCGCAACGTCCGCTGGCGTCCGTTGACGCCCGACGAGCCGTTGCCCTGACGAACGTTCAAGCGACCGCGCGGATCGTCTCCGCGATCGCGTCGGCAACGTAGTCGAGGTTGGCCGGCGTCAGACCCACGACGTTCACGCGCCCGTCGACCGTCATGTAAATGCCGTACCGCTCCCGCAGCCGCGTCGTCTGGGCCGGGGTCAGGCCGGTGAACGAGAACAAGCCCCGTTGCCGCCGGATGAACCCGAAATCGCGATCGGGCATTCGCGCCGAAAGGGCGTCGGAGAAGGCCGTGCGGACGGCGGCCAGCCGAGCGCGCATCTCCGCCACCTCCCGGTCCCACATCGAGCGCAACAGGGCATCGGAGAGCACTGCGGTGGCCGTCAGCGCCCCATGGGCGGCCGGGTTCGAATAGAGGACTCGGATCACGCGTTTCACGTGGCTGAAGATCGCGTCGGCCGACCCCGTGTCCGCCGCCGCCAACACCAGCGCCCCCACGCGCTCGCGATAGAGGCTCATGTTTTTCGAAAACGAAACCGCGACGAGGAAATTGACGCCCGCTGCGAGCAGCCGCCGCAGCGGCGCCGCGTCCTGCTCGACGGTGCCGGCGAACCCCAGGTACGCGGCATCGACGACCGGGATCCATCCCCTGGCCTGCGCGGTGGCGGCGACCCATTCCCAGTCCGGTTCCTCAAGATCCACACCGGTTGGGTTGTGACACCCGGCGTGGAGAACAACGAGGTCGCCCACCGGCACCCGCTCGAGCGCCGCCCGGAATCCGTCTCGGTCGAGGCTGCCCGTGGCGGCGTGAAAATACGGGTATTCCCTCGTCTCCAGCCCCGCCGCCGAGAAGATGCCGCGGTGGTTCGGCCATGTCGGAGTGCTCAGCCAGACGGTGTGGCCGCGCCCGCCCAGGGCGGCCGCCAGGTCTCCCGCCACGCGCAACGCCCCCGTTCCGCCCGGCGCATAGGCTGTGCGGACCCGCCCGCCGCCGGCCGGCCGATCGCCGGCGCCGAAGACCAGTTCCTCAACACGCCGCGCGTATTCCGGCTCGCCGGCTATGGGCAAATAGGCCTTCGTCGTCTCGCGGCCCAGCAGCGCCGCCTCGGCCGCCTTGACCGACGGCAGCACGGGCGTGCGTCCCTGTTCGTCCTGATACACGCCGACTCCCAGATTGACCTTCTGCGGATTCGGGTCGGCCTTCCACGCCTCGGTGAGGCCAAGGATCGGGTCCGGAGGTGCCGGTTGGGTATCGCGCCACATAGGTTTATCTGCCGTAGTATTTTTCGATCCAGGGAGTGACGAGGTCCTCTTCGACCTTCACGATCGCCATTTCCCGCGCGGCGCTCTCGGGCGAGTCCGAGGCGTGCGCGGCGTTGATCATGATGTTTTGCCCCAGTTCCCGCCGGACGGTGCCGGGTTCGGCCTTGTCGGGATCGGTCGGGCCGAGGATGCTGCGGATCTTGGCGACGGCGTCGACGCCGCGGTACACCAGGGTCAAGCACCGCTCGGTGCCGGGTTCGTGCTTGGCCTCTGGCGTGCACCGCTGGGGCCAACGACCGGTCATGAAGTGGACGATATTGTAGAATTGCTGGTCGGCGTAGTAGGGACCGAGCAAGTCGCCCAGCTTCGCGCGCAATTCCTCGGGTACCTCCATCGGTAGCTCCCGCTCGATGACGTAGGCCGCGCGGTCAGCCGCCACCCGCTTGAGCTTCTCCCGCAAAACCGCCCGCACCGGGCCGTAGAATTCCTCGGCCTCGGCCACGTTCATCCGGTGGATCTTCGCTCCGACGATCCGGAGGCCGGACCGGGAGAACATGTCGATGATGTGCCCCGTGCGGGCACTGGGGAACCGAAAGTTCTCGGGTTTGATGAGCACCAGCGTCCGCTCGATCATCGCGGCCGCCTCGACGTCCACGGCGTTCTCCACCAGCCCGCCGTCGGCGGCGCTGTACTCCGCCCACAGTCGCAGCGAGCGCACGCAGGACTCCACGTTGGGCGCCACCATGATCGCCGGCTCCATGTACCGGACCTGGCCGTCCTCGCCGAGAATGAAATCGCCGTAGGTGTCCCGGATCGTCTGCCCCGACACGCTGTTCGCCCGCACCGGCCCCGCAGCCTGGAACACGCGTTCGACCGCATTCTCGCCCTCGAAGAGCAGCATCAACACACGGCGGCGACGCCCGGTCGCGGGGTCGGGGGCGTAGGCCCGCCGGACGTAGTCGGCGAGGAGCTGGGCCGTCATGTTGTCCGGCCAGGCCTCCGCAGCGATCTGGTCGGCGTACCGCTCCGCCAACTCCCGGGAAGGGCCGAACATGCGGGCGGCCACTGGGTCCATCCCCGTCCGTGTTGCCAACCGCCCGATGATGCCCCCGGTCCGGGATTTGCTCAGGGAATAGGGGTTGATCAGTGCGAACGCCAGTTCCCGTGCCATGCCGTTTTCCGTTTCCCCCAGCGTGCGGCGGCCCGCCGGTTGCCCCCGCCACGGGGATGAGTAGTCTAGGCGGCATCATGGCCGAAAGCAACCCGCCCGGCCCGCGAGCCGCCCGGCAGGCCGCGCGTCTGCTCGAAATCGTCTTGGAGGTCGAAGAGGCCGTGGCCGCGCGGCAGCCGGCCGACAAAACGCTGGCGGCCGCCTACCGCGCCCGCCCGGAACTCGGTTCCCGCGACCGCCGGCTCATTTCGGGCTGCGTCTTTGCGCTTTGGCGCTGGCGGGGATGGTGCGGTTCCATCCAGAGCGACGGTCCTCTCGCGGTGCTTCGTGCCCACCTGCTCGACCGGCCCGCCGAACCGACGCCGGCCGCGTTGGACGTCCTCGTGCCGCCCCCCCACCCTCTGCCGCCCGCGTTCCAAGGATTGGAAGACCGGGCCGCCTGGGTTTCCAAGCATTGGAAGCCTGGCGCGCGGATCGAGGACCTCGTGCCCGCCTGGGCGCTGGACGCCCTCGCCACCCCCAGCGGTGTTAACCGCATTCAGTGGACCGCCCGATGGATCGCCTCGCTTCAGCAGCGCCCGCCCCTGTGGCTCCGCGCCGCCAACGGCGATGGCCCCGCGCTCGTCCGCCGGCTCGCCGACGCCGGCCAAGCCGCCGCCGCGGATCCGCGCGTCCCGGGCGCTGTCGTCCTGCCGGACTACCCTTCCTTGCCCGATCTCGAACGGCGCGTCGGACCGCTGTACGAGGTCCAGGACATCGCTTCGCAGGTGGTCGGGCAGCTCTGCGGAGCTCGGCCCGGCGAACGATGGTGGGATGCTTGCGCCGGCGCCGGCGGGAAGGCGCTTGCACTCGCGACCGCGATCGGAAACCACGGCCTTGTCGTGGCCACCGACCGGCGATCCGCGGCGCTCGCGGAGGGGCGGCGCCGCGCACGGCGGACCGACGCGCGGGGCATCCGATGGCTGCTCCACGACGCCCACCGGTCGCCGCCCGGCGACACCGCGTTTGACGGAGTGCTTCTCGACGCCCCTTGCGCTGGCCTCGGCACATGGGCGCGCGCGCCCGATGCGCGCTGGCGTGAGCGTCCGGAGGATGTCGCCGCCGCCGCACGTCTCCAGCGCGAGCTGCTCGAGTCCGCCGCGCG
>OGCI01000618.1_pt1 | contig 37907 bp, 31 predicted proteins | sample 1570021 | NCBI WGS metagenome assembly OGCI01 (sample SAMN06264664, study PRJEB24512) | hot springs metagenome | isolation source: Hot spring water | place: South Africa: Tshipise | collected 2015-06-21 | reverse complement strand
GAGCCGGATGAGGGGAAACGCTCACGTCCGGTTCTGAATCGGCGGTGGGGCGGGTGACCGCCCCACCGACCGTAACCTGGGAAACACAAAAAGCCGTTTTTTGGATGAATTTGCGCCTGCTGCACAACCCCAAAAAGGCCTCACCGCCCTTTTTCGGCCAAGCCTGTCCATCTGAATCAATTTTTCGGCGCGAACGGCACGGCGTCGAGGAGAAAATCAGCTTTCTGAACGGGGTCGCCTGGGGCGCCACCAATGGATAAATCATCGCAGCCGGAAACCACGTTGCACCTCGGGCGGCTTACGCCTGCGCCAATGCGAATTGTACGGCTTGCGTGCCTGCCGTTTTTGAGTATAATGTGGATTGGGAGCCGCGCCCCTGTTTCCCCCTGGAGGAACGACGGCCCTGCCGCCGAGGGATGTTGCAGCCGACAGCGCCTTCGGCGCTGCGGCTGAAGCGCCAGCCTCTGGGCGGCTGATGTGCAACACAAGCGCAATTCGATTTCATAGGTTAACTCGAATGTCAGAGAGACAATCCAAGTCCGTCCCAAGTTCCGTAGAACCGTTCTATTCGGCAATTGTGAATTTGACAGACGCTGTGTGCCATCAATATTTGAACAGCGAATATGCAGAACTTTCTCGTCGCTTAGCGGCAACGCTTGCAAGAAAACGCCCGTCCCCTATTGTTCGGGGAAAACCTGAAATTTGGGCTTGTGCTATCATCTATGCCCTCGGCCAAGTCAATTTTCTTTTTGATAAATCACAAACTCCACACATGCGGGCCGATGAATTATGCGCCGTATTTGGCGTCCGTCAAAGCAGTGCCTCAAACAAGGCCAAACTCATCCGTGATATGCTGAAAATGTATCCACTTGATCCAAACTGGTGCTTGCCAAGCAAAATAGATGATAACCCTATGGTTTGGATATTACAGGTCAACGGGGTGATGGTAGATATTCGTCACATGCCTCGTGAAATCCAAGTGATTGCTTACGAAAAAGGATTGATCCCATACATTCCAGCAGACCGATAAAACGTTTTGGGTATGTTGAGTGGTCAGTCAATTTGCCGTGGGCTTGTTCAATAAGCACCCTTGACGCAAAAGGAGAGCCCGGTAGAGCAGGCATGGAAGGGGATCAGCAATAGGAATCAGCCGCCGATTTAAGGGTCAAACGGCCTGCTTGTGGCTCTTCTAGAGACGGTTCGCACCATCCAAAGAGACTTATTGAACAAACCCTCGGGCAGTTGTCAAATTCTGCGCTTTATGGCATAATCGTCCCAAACGCAATGATGGGAACGAGTACCCCTGTGGATCCGCCAGAGAGCCTGCGGCTGGTGTGAAGCAGGTCGGTGAACCAGGGCGAAAATCCTCCCGGAGCGGCAACCTGAAAGGCTTGAATCATGGCCGAGTAGGGGCGACGGCTTCGCCCGCCGTTACCCGGGCGCGGGGTTGATGGACCTCGGCAGAGCGCCTGTCCTCTCGGGCAGGAATCAGAGTGGTACCGCGGGAGTGACACTCTCGTCTCTGATATAGAGACGGGAGTTTTTCGTTACTTAGTCCTACTTGCTGCCTATCTGACATCATGTTCTATTCTTATGGAGGCTCGATGGCCTTTAAACCGGTATCCCCAAAACTCGATGTGGTCGCCATGGAAGAGGCGATCCTAAAATTCTGGAAGCGCGAGCGTATCTTCCAAAAAACCCTGGAGCAGCGTGAAGGTGGCCCAGAATACGTCTTCTACGAAGGCCCGCCCACCGCTAACGGCAAGCCGGGGGTGCACCACGTCCTAGCCCGTGCGTTCAAGGACATGTTCCCCCGCTATAAGATCATGCGTGGGTACCACGTCATCCGCCGGGGTGGGTGGGATACGCATGGCCTTCCGGTCGAGATTGAAGTCGAAAAAACGCACGGCTGGACGAGCAAACAGCAGATCGAGGAGTATGGGATCGCTCGCTTCAACGCCGAATGCCGAAAATCGGTCTTCGATTACATCCAGGACTGGGAGCGCTTGACCGAGCGCATCGCTTTCTGGGTAGACTTGGAGACGGCCTATGTCACCTACACTAACGATTACATCGAGACAGAATGGTGGATCCTCAAGAACTTCTACGAGCGCGATCTGCTCTACAAAGGCTACAAAGTGGTGCCCTATTGCCCGCGCTGCGGCACCACCCTCTCGGATCATGAAGTCGCTTTAGGTTACGACGAGGCAGTTGACCCTTCCATCTTTGTCCGTTTCCCTTTGGTGGACCGGCCAGATACATCTCTCCTGGTGTGGACGACTACCCCTTGGACGTTGCCCGGAAACGTGGCCGTGGCAGCTCACCCAGAAGAAGAATATGTGGTCGTGGAGCGCTCTGTAGATGGCCGCAGCGAAAAATTGATCTTGGCAAAGTCGCTGCTCAAGCGGGTCTTCCGCGACGAAGCGGTGCGGGTGGTGGAGAGCATGAAGGGGAAGAAGCTCAAAGGATTGAAGTATCATCCCTTGTTTACCTTCTTGCCGCCCGACAAGCCGGCCCACTATGTAGTGCTGGGCGACTTCGTGACCACCGAAGACGGCACTGGTCTGGTGCATATTGCCCCGGCTTTCGGCGCTGAAGACATGGAAGCGGCCCTGGAGTACGATCTTCCGGTCCTGATCACTGTCTTGCCCGACGGCACCTTCATCCCTGAAGTCAAGCCTTGGCGTGGCATGCTTGTGAAGGACGCCGACCCATACATCATCCAAGACCTGCAGACCCGCGGCTTGCTGCTCCGCGCCGAAACCTATACTCACACCTACCCCTTCTGCTGGCGTTGTAAATCCCCGCTGATTTATTACGCTCGCGATGAATGGTACATTCGCACCAGCCAATACAAAGATCGCCTGGTCGAATTGAATCGCACCATCAACTGGGTCCCTGCTCACATCAAGGAGGGTCGCTTCGGGAATTGGCTGGCTAATAACGTTGATTGGGCCCTTTCCCGCGAACGCTATTGGGGAACCCCCTTGCCGATCTGGGAATGTGTGGATTGCAGGGAGCGCGAGTGCATCGGCTCGGTGGCTGAGCTCTCTGAACGGGCCGGCCGCGACCTCTCGGACCTCGACCTACACCGCCCTTATGTAGACGAGATCACCTGGACCTGCAAAGCCTGCGGTGGCCGCATGGAACGGGTGCCGGCAGTGATTGATTGCTGGTTTGACTCCGGTGCCATGCCCTATGCTCAGTGGCATTATCCCTTTGAAAACCAGGAGATGTTCCGTCGCCAATTCCCTGCCGATTACATTTGCGAGGCCGTCGATCAAACCCGCGGCTGGTTCTACTCGCTCCATGCCATCAGTACCCTCCTGATGGATACCGCTTGCTACAAGAACGTGATCTGCCTCGGCCTGGTCTTAGACGAGCAAGGACGCAAAATGTCCAAGAGCTTGGGCAACGTCGTTGATCCATGGGATGTGCTCAATGTTCATGGCGCCGACGCCTTTCGCTGGTACCTATACACGGCCAGCCCGCCTGGACAAGAACGTCGCTTCTCGGTCAACCTGGTTGGCGCTGTGGTGCGCGATTTCGTCCTCACCCTGTGGAACGTCTACTCCTTCTTCGTTACCTATGCCAATCTTGATGGCTGGAAACCTTCACCTGGCTTAGCCGAGGGCCACGGTCACACCTCGCTCACGGTGTTAGATCGCTGGCTGCTTTCTGAGTTGAACGTCTTGGTCCGTGAGGTGACCGAAGGCTACGAGACCTACGACGCCCCGTGCTCCACCCGTCCGATTCAAGACTTCGTCGAGAAACTTTCCAACTGGTACCTGCGCCGCTCTCGACGCCGCTTCTGGAAATCCGAATCCGACGCCGACAAGCAGGCGGCCTACTCCACCCTCTACACTGCTCTGGTGACCCTGTCTAAACTGCTGGCCCCGTCCATGCCCTTTCTCGCCGAGGAACTCTATCAAAACCTGGTGCGCAGCGTGGACCCGACGGCCCCTGAATCGGTGCACCTGGCTTTCTGGCCAGAAGTCAACGCCGCCCGCATTGACGAATCCCTCAACCGCGATATGGACGTGGTCCTCAAGCTGGTCTCCCTAGGGCATTCGGCGCGGCAAAAGGCCAACCGCCGCGTGCGCCAGCCCTTGAAAGAGGCGGCGTTCTCGGTGGGCAACCCCGCCGAACGGCGGGCAGTGGAGGCCTTCGCCGACCTGATTGCCGACGAACTCAACGTCAAACACGTCCGCCTGCTGGATGCCGCTACCGAAGCGGTTTTTCACACTGTGAAACCCCTGCCCAAACAACTCGGCCAGAAATACGGCAATCGCTTCCCGGCCATTCGTCAGGCGATTCTCTCCCTAGACCCGGAGCAGGTTGTCCGCACCCTGATTTCTGGCCGCCCCCTGGAGATCTCTGTGGACGGCGAGACGTATTCGATCCTACCGGAGGAAGTGGAGATCAAAGCCCAAGCCAAGGCCGGCTTCGCTGTTGCCGAAGATGGGGCGTATGTGGCTGCCCTGGTGACCGAGCTGACCCCTGAGTTGGTTTGCGAGGGCTTGGCGCGAGAGTTCGTGCGCCGCGTTCAGGACTTGCGCAAGACGACCGGCCTAGACGTGGCCGATCGCATCCGGCTGTTCGTCACTGCCAGTGATGGATTGCAAGAGGCAGTCAACGCCCATCGGAAATATATCATGACCGAGACGTTGACGGTCGATTTGCAATTTGCCGCCCCGCCGGCTGAGGCTGCCACCCTGCAAGACAATTTCGACGGCGAAACGCTGACGGTTGGTCTGGTCAAAGCGGTGTGAATACGTGGTTGGTTTAGCCAAGCAAACAGCAGCCTTCTCGCTCTTGGGAAGGCTGCTGTTTTTTGATCGGTCGATGGTTGCTCTTAGCGTTCCAACAAACCCAACACTATCGGCAGCAACTGTTTCTTGCGTGAGACAACGCCTGGGGCATCGCGAGTGCCATCGGAGAGCGGTGGGTAAGGTAGATCGTTGAGGATGGGTGGAGGCGAGGAGGTGAGCAGCAGGCGGCTGGTGCTGCGCACCACATCGGTGATCAGCAAAATGGCAAAATCCAAGCCGCGCTTGTCTTTTAGGGCATCTAGGGCTTGGCGCAATGGTTCCAGATGTTCCCCGATCTGCAGTAAGTCGGTCACTTCGACCTGGGCGATGGCAAATTTCAATCCGCCGGCCTCGAACTGCTTGATGTCGGTGCTGACGATCTCCTCTGGCCGACGATTGGCCAGGCCGACGCCGGCTGTGAGAATGCTTTGACCGTATGATTGAAGGGTCTCGCCTTTGAGCGGGCTGCCCGCCACGAAAGCCCAGCGGGCTAGCTTCTCGGCTGCTGTTCGGTCGCGCGGGGTCGTGGTGGGCGAGGTCAGGTTCAGCGTGTCGGATAGAAGGCCGGCTAGAAGCGCCCCGGCCAAGGCAGGGGGCAGGGCCAGGCCGGCCTCCGCTACTCGTTCGGCGACCAGAGTCGAGGTGGAACCCACGATGTCTACGGTGAAGCGGATCGGGGCATGAGTGTGGGGGTTGCCCAGGCGGTGGTGATCCAGGATTTCGAGCAGTTCGGCTTCTTCCAGTGAGGCGATCGATTGACTGGGTTCGTTGTGGTCTACCAGGATCACCTTCAAGCGCGGTGGGTTCAAGGCATCGCGCTGGCGAGCCACACCGAGGTAGAAGCCGTGCTCGTCTACTACCCAGAAGTCGTCGTATTCGCTGCGCAGGATCTTATCCAGGAAATCCCGAATGTGAGCGTTGGCTTGATACTTCGGGACGTTGACGTCGGCGGCTTCTTTGCACGGGACGGACATCATGTCGTGCACGGTAATCCTGCCGGGATGGGGGCCGAGCACCTGGCTGAAGTAGCGGAACAGGCTCAAGCCGTTGATCAGGCCGTAGGGCCAGCCGTCATCGGTGACCACTGGCGCGATTCCGCCGGTCCTGCTGGCCAGGGCCCAGGCTTCCTCCAGGGGAACATCGGGCGGAATGGTATCCAGGCGCTTGGTGACCGAAGAGAAGCGCGGCGAGGCATCGGTGAGCAGGACGGGCGGCTCGAGTTCCAGGGTACGCAACACCCAGGCAGTTTGGGGATTGAGGGGGCCAGCCCGGACCGGGATGGTATCTAGGCCGTCGCGCTCGCGCAGGAGCCAGGCATATCCCATGGCCGAAGCCACTGTGTCGGTATCCGGATTCACATGACCGATGACATAGATTGGTTCGGGCATCCGTCTCCTCACTGCTGTCGTGTGCGCAGCGCCAGGATGTCTTCCACACAGGGCTGGCGCTGAGCCGTTTGGGGATAGAGTGCTATGATCTGGTAGACCTCTTCTGGCATGTCGGTGCTCACTGGCAGCCCCAACTCATGCGCTAGAAGTCCATGGATGATTTCTCCTCGAAGGTAGACTCGTCGCACATGGCGACGGTATCCGAAGAAGGGGGCCAAGATCAAGCCGGCCACGAAGCCACCGACATGGGCCCACCAGGCCACGCCGCCCAGGGCTTGAACGCCCGAGATCACAGTGAACATGCCGTTCATCAGTTGCGAGAGAAACCAAAAGCCTAGATAGAACAAGGCCGGGATCTCCACAAACCAGGGTAGGAAGAAGAAAGGCAACAGAGTGATCACGCGTGAGTGAGGGAAGAAGATGAAGTAAGCAGCCAATATGCCGCTAATGGCACCGCTGGCTCCCACGGTAGGAATGATCGAGAAGGAGTTAAAGAAGATATGAGCCAGCGCAGCGGCTGCGCCGGACAGTATATAAAAGATCAAGAAGCGCAAGCTGCCCATTCGGTCCTCGACGTTATCGCCGAAGATGGATAACGCCAGCATGTTGCTCAGCAAGTGCGCCCAGCCGCTATGCATGAACATGGAGGTGAACAAGGTGAGATATTGGTGAGGATCGTCCAGGCCAAGCAAGAACCGCCGTGGGATCAAGGCGTAGGTCAACACCGTTTCCTGCACCCATGGGCCGGCCGAAGCCATCTCCAGGAACACGACGACATTGATGGCGATCAGAGCCCAGTTGACCAAGGGAAAGGAACGGGAAGGGATGGTGTCTTTGATAGGCAACACGCCTATATCCTGCTCTCGCTTTGGCCGGCTTGAGCGCGCAGAGCGAGCCAGACTTTCTCAGGGGTGATCGGGATGTCGTCGATCTGCACACCGACTGCTTCTAAAATGGCGTTGCCCACCGCCGGCGCGACTCCGTCCATAGGAATTTCGGCTACAGCCTTGACTCCAAAGGGGTGAGTCGGCTCGAACGTCTCAACAAAGATCACGCCCAGCTCGGGCATCTCGTCGGCTCGGAAGATGTGGTAATTGCGGAAGTCTCGCTGGAACATACGCCCGTTTGCGTCCCAGGTCATCTCCTCGCATACAGCGTAGCCCAGAGCCTGAGTCATGCCGCCCTCGACTTGGCCGGAGGCAGTGAGCGGGTTGACGATCACGCCCGAGTCTACGGCCATGACCAGCTTGTCTACGGTGACTGCGCCGGTTTCCAGGTCTACGGTTACTTCGGCAAACTGGGCGGCGAAGGGGGGCGGCGAGGAGGGGGAGACGTAGGATGCTACGCCCATGATCTGCTCTTGCTCGCTGCGATGCAGCGTGTCCAGGGCGATCTCGGCCAGCGGCACAAAGCGGCCATCGGGCGCCCAAGCCTTGCGGTCGGCCAGGCGGATCTTGTCGGGCTGAACGGGGGGCCGGCCGTTGGCTTCCCGATTCAGCATTTTTGCCGCTCGAAGCTTGATGCGCTCAGCGGCCATTTGGGCTGCCTTGACCACCGCTGTCCCGGAGATATAGGTGGTAGAAGAGGCATAGGCGCCTTTATCGAAGGGCGTGAAATCGGTGTCGGATGAATAGCAGAGGATGTCTTCGACTGGTACGCCGAGCACTTCGGCGGCCATCTGGGCCAAGACGGTGTCAGAGCCGGTGCCCAAATCGGTGGCGCCGACCAGCAGGTTGAACGAGCCATCGTCGTTCATTTTGATCGATGCGCCGCCCATGTCCAGGTAGGGGATAGCGGTGCCCTGCATGACCAGCGCGACACCGATCCCCCTGCGCTTGTTGGGGCCGGCCGAGCGATGCCAAGCCTCGTTTCCGAACTTGTCATCCCAGCCAATGGCGGCCTTGCCTTGGGCGACGCACTGCTCTAGCCCGACGGTGTGGATGATCTCAGGACGGGGTTCGCGCCCCTCATTCCAGGCGGTGCTGAAGGGATGGTATTCTCCTGAACGTAGAGCGTTCTTTAGCCGGAACTCTAGCGGGTCCATGCCCAAAGAGCGGGCGATCTTTTCCATGTGCCGGTCCACGGCCCAATAACCCTGAGGCACGCCGTAGCCGCGGTAGGCGCCGGCCGGTGGCGTGTTGGTGTACACCACATCGGCGTAGAAGCGAATATTCGGCGACTTGCGATATTCTCCATCGCCCACGTAGAGCGCCATGGCTTTGTGACCGGTGTTGCCGGTCACTGTCAGGGCATGGCAGCCGTAGGCGCCGGTATCTGAGAGAACGTACATTTCATTGGCGGTGATGGTTCCGTCGCGCTTGACGCCCGTTTTCAGGCGGATGCGCATGGGGTGACGCGATCGCGCTGCGATGAACTCTTCTTCACGAGTGTATTCGTAGAGGACCGGCCGGCCGGTGGCGATCGTCAGATGGGCCGGGATGTCTTCAATGAGCACTTCTTGTTTGCCGCCAAAGCCGCCGCCGATGCGGGGTTTGATCACGCGGATACGCTTGATGGGCAGCCCCAACACCGGCGCCAGGATGCGTCGCACGTGGAAGGGCACCTGAGTCGAAGTGCGGATCACCAATCGATCGTCTTCATCCCAGTAGGTCAGGGCGACATGGGGTTCAATATGAGCTTGCTGGACCTTGGGCACCACATATTCGCCCTCAAAGATCATGTCAGCTTGGCGGAAGCCCTTTTCCACGTCGCCGATGTCAATCCGAATCTCGGCCGCCAGATTGCGGTGAGGTTGGGAATTCGCAAAGTTGACGTATTCCGGCTCGTCGTGGATCACAGGCGGGTTGTCGATCGCTTGACGCATGTCCAAGATGGCCGGCAATATCTCGTATTCCACGTCGATCAGAGAGAGCGCTTGCTTGGCGATCTCGGGCGTCTCAGCCGCTACGAAGGCCACCCGGTCGCCCACAAAGCGCACTTTGTTATCCAGCGAAAACGTGTCCAGCGGACCTGGAATGGGGTCGGACTGCCCGGCGGTGGAATAGACCACCCTCGGCAGGTCTTTCCAGGTCAAGACGGCAGCTACACCCGGCAGGGCTTTGGCCTTGCTCACGTCGATGTGCTTGATGCGGGCATGAGCATGGGGAGAGCGCAGCACTTTGGCGTAGAGCAAGCCGCGCTTTTCTATATCGGCGGTAAAGGCCGGCTTACCCTGGACCAACTTGACCGCATCAACTTTGACCTCAGGCTTGCCTACCGTCTGCCAGGTTTTGGCCTCTGGAGCGAGGATCACTTTCGGCATTATCCGTGTAGCCACCTGGGGAAGCCGGCTATCCGGCGCAGGTGAGGACGACTCTTCGGCAGACGTATCTAGGAAGGCTACACCTGCCACATCCTGGGGTTGCTCGGGGACGATCTCACCCCGCATTTCGGCGGCTGCGCGCAAGACGGCCTGCACCGGTTTCAGGTATCCTGTGCAGCGGCAGAGCACGCCGGCAATTGCCTGGCGCACTTCTTCTTCGGTGGGGTTTGGATTGCGATCCAACAAGGCTTTGGCAGCCAAGATTTGGGCTGGCGTACAATAACCGCACTGGATAGCGCCAGTTTCCAAAAAGGCGCGTTGCAAGGGATGAAGGCCTTCGGTTTTCTTCCATCCCTGTTCTGGGTGTTGACCGAGGGCTTCGATGGTGGCGATCTTGTGGCCTTCGGCTTGTGCAGCGAGCATGACGGCAGCGTTTATGGGACGTCCATCGAGCAAGACCGTATCGGCGCCAGAGAGACCGTGTTCATCCCCAAATTTCACGCTGTGGTAGCCAAGGGAGCGCACGGCGGTCAAAAGGGTGGTATGAGGGGGCACGTCTAAGGTGTGATCTAGGCCGTTAATGTGTAAGGTGATGTTCATAGACTGCTCCATTTCTTACGATTAAAACGGTTAAGCTTCAATCGTTGCCAGACAGCGCCGAGCTAGGGCCATCGCAATCTCTTTGCGGTATTCGGCGGAGGCGCGCTCGTCGTTGGCGTGATAGCATGCGTTGTATACGGCGGCATCGTAGCCGCTGGCTTCAGGGCCGTCCATGGCCAGCGCTGGCGATGTGCCCCAGCCGCCCACGGCTATCCGCGTTCGTCCTGTCATCCATTGCGTTAGGGCGACGCACAAGAGAGGCAGGTCGGACGGCGTGCGGCTCGCGTGTTCAAATGCGAATCGGACGTGCATGGGAAGGACGATGCGGCAGATCAGGCCGGCCGGCCGGAAGGGCAAGTATTCTCCGATCGGCAGCACGGTTTCCTGTTCATCGGCTAGGATCAGCTTTGCGTCCAGAGCTAGCAGGGCAGTCACAAAGGGCGAGCGGCCGTCGCAAGCAACGATGGTGCCGGCTGCTGTGGCAACATTGCGCAGGTTAAGCGGCATTTCTAGATAAATCGCCTTCTTCAATGCTGGCGGACAGGATCCCGATTCAAGTAACTGTTGTAGGGTAACGGTTGCACCAACATCTAGTTCGTTCCCCCGAAGTTCGATGCGGTTCCATCCAAGGGCTTGCAGGTCTACTACGGCGATGGGAGCACCGCTCCAGCGAGCGAGCACGGTTCCACCACCGAGAGGCCGAGTGTTCGGTTGCGCCAGGAGCGCTTGGGCTTCCTCCAGGCTACGAGGGCGATGATAGGCTATGATCACGACAACCTCCAGCATGGACTTTAAAGTATTGAAACTATTCGCCACTGGCCTATATCGTGCAGCGGCGAAATCCTGGATTACAAAACGACCGGTTTCTTCGCTCACTTTGTGATCTCACGCCCAGATCGTGCTCTGGTTTGATCTAATCAACATCGGACAAGCATTTCACCCATCAACGAGTTGCATCTTGCGCTGGTGAGGCCAATCATCATTCCGAAGCCGAAGGTGATGTTTCCTCCTCAGCGAGTTGCTGGGTGACCCATAGGTTGAACTTAGCCAGCCGATCTGCCGATATGCGGTCGAAGCGGTAATGCAGGGTAGAAAAGTTGGGGATGGTTTCAGAAAGAGATTTGATTTGGCAATGAAGTTGGCGGTAGGAAAGCTGGTTGAGCTGCTTAAAAAGCCATAGAGCGAGGATCATCGGTTCAGAATAACGGGTCGGCCGCCCACGCTTGGAAGGGGAGATAGGGTATTCTTGGGCGAAATGCTGGGCGAGTTGATATAGTTGCTGAAGCGTAAGCGAAGAGCGAGGAGGTTTTCCGGGTGGGAATTGGAAGTTTGGGGTGTCGCGTTTCATGGCCTTAATTTTACCACTTTTCTTGGGGATTTTCAAACGAAGTTGAGGGGCGGATTTTTCATACAGAGACACAAAATACGGGGAGGCTCTTTGATCCACGTGTTCCCATGCGAGTCATGTTGCACGGCGGAGTGGAGGCCGGATCCCAAGCACAGGCTGACCCCGAAGGGAAGAACGCCGAGTTAGGCCATGATCTCGCTCGCCTGGCGCAACGCTCGCGCTGTTTTTCTTGCCGCGTGGTCCAGAAGCCTTGCAGGCAGTCTTGAAACGTTTGATGTCTTGCTTCAACCGACGTCCATGGCACAAGCAGCGTTTTTCCAGCTATCCTGCTCATGAGTTTATCGAACCTATAATTTAGCCACTCCGGAGGGGCGGAAGAAGGGTGAAATACGTTCTCAGCTGGGCGTGGTAAAATCCCGCTGTCCAAGGAGGCTATGATGAACGATACTGTCAATGATGTGCGATTTCTTCACGCTGTAGAAATGGGATTAGGGGCTTGGCAGTTTGGCGATCGTGTGTTTTGGAATTTTGGTCAGACGCACAATGAGGAAGACATTCGAGCGGCCTTCGAGACCAGCGTTCGTCAAGGGATTGGCTTTGTGGATACCGCTGAAGTGTATGGGATGGGAAAGTCAGAGCAGTTTATCGGTGAATTCTTGAGAACCATCGATCAGCCGATCCTGATTGCGACGAAGTACTTTCCTTTCCCTTGGCGGGTGCATCGCTCGTTTATGCGACGCGCCCTGCGCCACAGCTTGGAACGCCTAGGACGGGAACGCGTGGATCTGTATCAGATTCACTGGCCCATGCCCTTGTTCTCTGTGGAGACCTTGATGGAATGGATGGTGGATTTGGTCAAGGAGGGATGGGTGCGCGCTGTGGGGGTCTCGAACTTTAACCCGACCCAGACGGTGCAGGCATATACGACCTTGATGCGCCACGGCATTCTATTGGCATCCAATCAGGTGGAATACCATTTGCTTAACCGTGCGATTGAGAAAAACGGTTTGTTGGCGCGCTGCCAGGAGCTAGGGATACGGGCGATCGCCTATTCTCCCTTGGCCAAGGGCTTTTTGACCGGCAAGTATTCGCCGGAGCGTCTCCCGCCTGGGCCGCGCGCGCTGCAGGCTGCGGCTACGCTAAGGCGCATTCAACCGCTGATCCGAGCAATGACGCGCATCGCTCAGGATTGCGGCGGAAAGACTGTTTCGCAGGTAGCGTTGAATTGGTGCATTTGTAAGGGGACACTTCCTATCCCCGGCGCAAAGAACGCCCAACAAGCCGCTGAAAACGCCGGCGCTCTGGGCTGGCGTTTGTCTCCTGAGCAGGTTGCCGAGCTTGATCGCATGAGCGATGAGGTGATGGCCGGGTAAAGCGGTTGCCAGGCAGCTAGCCAAGCGGGCCGGCTAGTGTCCGCCTGTGATGTACCGTTCGAGTTGACTGAGCATGAATTTCTGATAATCTACCAGTTCTTTCAATGCATCGCGCGCCGAGATGATCCCGATCAACTTGCCGCCGTCGTAGACCGGCAAATGGCGGATGTTTTTGTCGATCATGATGGCCACGCACTCTTCTATCGAACGATCGGCGTCCACATAGAAGACTTTGGTGGTCATGATCTCGCCCACCTTGGTTTCGCGGGAGTTGCGTCCCTGAAGGTCTAGCCGACGCAGGCAGTCGCGTTCAGATAGGATGCCAACCACTTTTCCTTTGTCGATCACGAGCACAGCGCCGACGTTCTTATCGGCCATCAGCTTCATGGCCTCGAAGGCCGTCGTATCTGAACGCACTGACCAGATCTGATCGCCTTTCTTGCGAATCATCTCGCGAACTGTGATCATGTCAGCCTCCTTTGGAGATAGCAGATGGTGAGAGTATAGACGGAATTGGAGAAACTGACAAGAAGTTTTAATGAGGTTGAGCCGCTATGGTTGAGGAGCGACTTTCCTTGCATCCTAAGGTTTGGGAAGGGCTGCGCTTATTCAACGCAGGTCATTATTTTGAGGCGCATGAGGCGCTGGAAGCGGCATGGAACGAGGATCTCCGCCCGATTCGGGAACTGTATCGTGGTTTGTTGCAAGCGGCGGTTACTTACTTGCATATTCAACGCGGCAATTATGCCGGCGCATGTAAGATGTATGTGTATGAGGCGGCTCGCCTCCTGGCCCGATTGAGTATTGCAGCATTGACTTGGCGACTCTACGCGCCGACTTGACGAGCGCTATCGAGCACTGGAAGCACCTCGGGCCGGAGCGCATCCATGAGATGGACCGAACATTGCTGAAGCCGGTTCGGTGGAGGGAATAGCATAGTTATCGGTTTTGTTAATCCGTACCGGAATACTATTCCCTTCTGACAAGAAATGTTTTATAAGAGGGGTAATCTAGAGCAGTTATCGGATTGTTTCTTGGCCGAAGGAGGTAGCGATGCGAATTTTGTTGTTTTTCTTGATCGTTTTGTCGTTTCTCGTCCTCTGGGATGGTGGAGCCATTGTTCAGGCGCAAGCTTCTTCTCCCAATCTTTCTCTGCGATTTTATGGTCATGGGGTGAACGATATTGACCGGGTTAAGATCCGCATCGATCCCCATGCGCCGGCCGATGTGGGGGGCAATTTTACTCTCGAGTTCTGGATGAAAGCTAGGCTGGCGGATAATTCGAGCGGGCCGTGCGTCCCCGGTGGGGATAATTGGATCAACGGAAATATTATCGTGGATCGGGATGTCTACGGCGGGGGCGACTATGGCGACTTTGGTATTTCTATTGCCAACGGCCGCATTGCCTTTGGGGTTGCTCGCGGCAGCAACAGCCAAACCATTTGCGGCTCTACGAATGTGGCCAATGGGAAGTGGAATCATATCGCTGTAACCCGCAATGCCACCACCGGCCGGATGCGCATTTTTGTGAACGGCCGCCTGGATGGCTCTGGCTTTGGCCCGACGGGAAATATCAGTTATCGCAACGAGCGCTCGACGTCGTATCCGAATTCGGACCCCTTCTTGGTGTTGGGCGCCGAAAAGCATGATGCCGGCCCAGAGTATCCTTCTTACAATGGCTATTTGGATGAGTTGCGCATTTCTAAGGTGATTCGTTACACCAAGAATTTCACCCGGCCTAGCCGGCCCTTTCAACCCGATAGCAATACGGTGGCTCTATATCATTTCGACGAAGGGCCGGTGGGTCCCTGCCGAGGGACGATCCTGGATGCTTCGCCGAGCGGCCTAAGTGATGGGAGCTGTAGCTACGGGGGGAGTGAGCCGGCCGGCCCGGTGTACACCACCGTCTCGCCATTTGCCAGCGTCACCTGGCAGCCAGCGATTGGAGATTGGTTACAGGTTTCACAGGGTGCGGTTTTGCCTTGACAATCTTTGTGTCTTTACAATAGAATATGGCCCAGCATGGGCCACCTGCATTTTTCTCATCGTTTGACTCGATCTGCCTCAGCAGGCGGCCTGGGCGTGTCCTAAAGAGTTTTTTCACTCATCTGGCTCCCGCTGTAGCGGGAGTTTTTTATACGCTGCAGAAAAGGCAATGATGATCCCTATTCTCGACTCACAAATCGCTCGAACGACGATTCTGAAACGCCGGCCCTGGGACGATGCAGAGGTGCCGGCCTCACTGCTCGATCGAATCGAAGCTACTTTCGGTCAACGCCTGACGCCCCAGCAGGCGGTCCAACATATCTTGGCCGATATTCGTCGCCGAGGCGATGAGGCGCTTCGCTTTTGGACCGAGAAACTGGACGGCAAGGCTCCGGAGCATTTCCGCGTCTCCCAGGAGACGCTGGACGCAGCTCGTCGGATGATCTCTGCCGAGGAGCAAGCTGCGTTGGAGCAAGCTGCTCAACGGGTGGAGGCGTTTTATAAGAAGCAGCCCTTGATTTCTTGGTTGACGCAGGAGATGGGGGGGGTGCTGGGGCAGTTGATCCGACCGATCGAACGAGTGGGATTGTATGTGCCGGGAGGGACGGCGCCTTTGCCGTCGAGTGTGATTATGTCGGCGGCGCCGGCCCGGGTGGCTGGAGTGAGGGAGATCGCCTTGGCCGTGCCGCCTCAGCGCGGGACGGGACAGATCGCGCCGATCATCCTGGCAGCAGCCGCTATCGTCGGCGTGGATGAGGTGTATGCGATGGGCGGCGCTCAGGCCATCGGCGCTTTGGCTTATGGAACGGCCTCCATTCGCCCGGTGGATAAGATCTTCGGGCCGGGTAATTTGTTCGTGACGTTGGCCAAGCGTGAGGTGTTTGGCGTTGTGGGCATTGACGGCCTGGCCGGCCCTACTGAGACAGTGGTCATCGCCGACGATACGGCTCGCCCAGAATGGGTGGCCGCCGATCTGTTGGCCCAGGCCGAGCACGACGTGTTGGCCTCGGCTATTTTGCTCACGCCATCGCGCCCGTTGGCCGAGGCGGTGCAGGCCGCCATCGGCCGACAGTTGGAAACGTTGCCGCGGCAGGAGATTTTTGAGCAATCCCTACAGCACCGCAGTGGGTTGGTGGTCACTCGCGATTTGGAGGAGGCGATCGAGCTTTCGAATGTGTATGCGCCAGAGCATTTGTGTTTGGCGGTGCACGATCCATGGGAGGTGAGCCGCAAGATCACGGCCGCCGGCGGGGTGTTTTTGGGCGAGTATTCGTTTGAGGTGTTGGGCGATTATCTCGCCGGCCCAAGCCATGTGATGCCTACCGGTGGGACGGCGCGCTTTGCTTCGCCGTTGAACGTGTGGGATTTTGTGAAGATCATCAGTTTGGTGGCATTGGACGAGACGACCGGCCGAGCGCTCTCTGGGCCGGCGGCGGTTTTGGCCCGCTCGGAGGGCCTGGAGGCCCACGCACGAGCGGCCGATCGACGCGTATAGGGCGGAGATGTCCTTGGCCCTGCATCGCTGCGCTGAGGCGGCTGGAAGGCGATCGGGCGTGGAAGCGGCTTGGAGACGGGGCCGGCCGGCTGTTCGGTAGGGTGAACCGCCAGGAAGTAGCCATGGGCCGTCCGAAGACGCTCGGAAGGTGGGAGTTGGCTCGGGCAGGCGTTTGGCCGGCCTGTTTTGCCCGTTGGTTAAGCCCTGTTTCGGCAGTTCGTCTGTCGTGAGGGTATCTTCTTGTAAGGAGTGTGGATATGATAGTCCGTCTCTCTCGTTTGTTGATGTGGTTGATGGCGGCTGCCTTAGTGTTGGCCGCCTGTGGACCAGCGGCTGAGCAACCGACCGTGGTCCGTATCGGCACCCAGCCCTGGATCGGTTATGGGCCGTGGTGGATCGCTAAGGAGAAGGGGATTTTCGAGAAGTATGGCCTGACGGCGGAGTTGGTGGATTTTGTCGAGGATAAGGAGGTGAACGCCGCTTTTGCTTCGGGCCAGATGGACGCAGCGAACTTGGCGACGCATACGGCAATTAAGTTGTTTGCCGCCGGCGTGGATTTGCGGATTATTCTGTTTGAGGACGCTTCGTATGAGGCAGATGCGATCCTTGCGCCGAGCGCAATCACGTCGATTGCCGATTTGAAGGGCAAGAAGATCGCGTATGAGGAGGGCACGACCAGCGATTTGTTATTGAATTATGCGCTGGCGCAAAACGGGATGAGTTTGGCCGATATTACGCCAGTGTTCATGCCGGCCGCCGACGCCGGGGCGACGTTGATCGCCGGCCAAGTGGATGTCGCAGTGACGTATGAGCCGTATATCTCGGCGGCGTTGGCGGACAATCCGGACCTGCGCTTGCTTTATACGGCGGCCGAGCGACCAGGGTTGATCTCGGATGTGTTGGTGATCCGCGCTAATCTGGACCCCAAGGTGGCGACGGCGTTGTTGCGGGTGTGGGATGAGGCGATGGCTTTCTATAACAGCAATCCCGAGGAGGGGAAGGCGATCATCGCTAAGGCGGTGGGCTCTACGCCGGAGGAGTTGAAGACCGCTTTTGACGGTGTGGAGTTTTATACGCTGGAGGACAATCGGGCTGGCTTGCAGGGCGAGTTTGCGGCGATCTTGAAGGATGTAGCCGAAGTTTCGCTTGCGATCGGTTTGATCGAGGGTATTCCCGATTTGACGAAGATCGTGGATGTGTCGGTCTATCCGTAGAGCGTCAGTAGTTGGTGCAGCATTCCCGTCGTGGTGGGAAGGCCGCTGCGGCGGGGATGCTGCCGTCGGAAGGGAGGGGGAGAGCATTGGATGAGCGGAGTGTTTGGGATCGGATTGCGGGTGAAGTATGAGTGTTTCTCTGCCTCCTTTGCGTAAGCGCCGGCGCGGGTGGTTGGATTTGCGAGCCGAGATCTCGCCGATCATGTATTGGATGGCCGGCCTAGGGTTCATTGCAGTGTTTTTTGTGGGGTGGTGGTTGGTGACGGCGTTGAGATGGGTGGGGCCGATCTTTTTGCCGTCGCCGGCCGCGGTGTGGCAGGAGTTTTTGCGCCAATTGGGGGATGGAACGTTGTGGATGGATGTGCGCGCTAGTGTGTATCGCATCACGGTCGGATGGTTGATTTCGACGGCGATTGCGCTGCCGATCGGGATTTTGATGGGCAATTTCCGGTTTTTTGAGGGGTTGTTTGAGCCGTTTATTGATTTCGTTCGGTATATGCCGGCGGTGGCGTTTGTGCCGCTCACGATTCTGTGGGCCGGGGTGGATGATGGGCAGAAGTTTGTTATCCTATTCATCGGCACGTTCTTTCAGCAGGTGTTGATGGTGATGGATAACGTCAAGACGGTGCCGTATGAGATGATCCAGGTCAGTTACACGTTCGGCCTGAGCAAGTGGGAGGTGTTGCGCAAGGTGGTGTTGCCGGCCGCTATGCCGGGGATCTGGGATACGCTGCGCATCACGCTGGGCTGGGCCTGGACGTATTTGGTGGTGGCCGAGCTGGTGGCGGCCAATGTGGGGTTGGGGTATCGGATTATGCGTGCCCAGCGTTTTTTGCAAACGGATACGATTTTGCTGGGGATTTTGGTGATCGGTCTGTTGGGGTTGGTCACGGATTATCTTTTTAAGTTTGCGTATCGGGCGCTGTTCCGCTGGATGGAAGGGAGGAACCAGGCGTGAGGGAGGTCTTGCGAGCGATTCATGTCTGGAAGGTGTATGGGGTGGGGGAGAGGCGCCCCTTGGTGGCGATCCGCGATCTGAACTTGGCTGTGGGGGAGAATGAGTTTGTCTCGATCATCGGGCCGTCGGGGTGTGGCAAGTCTACGTTTTTGTTGATGGCGGCAGGGTTGGACGAGCCTTCAGCCGGGGAGTTGCTTTTTGAGGGGGAGGCGGTGCGCGGCCCGAGCGCAAAGCGGGGGATGGTGTTTCAGACGTATACGCTGTATCCGTGGTTGAACGTGGAGGAGAACATCCGCTTTGCGTTGCAGAAGTCGTCCCTGGGGCCGACGGAGCAGAAGGCGTTGGTGGAGGAGTATATTGCGCTGGTGGGGCTGCAAGGGTTTGAGCGGGCGTATCCTAATCAACTTTCGGGGGGAATGCGTCAGCGAGTGGCGATCGCTCGGGCGTTGGTGTATCGTCCTCAGGTGTTGTTGATGGATGAGCCGTTTGGCGCCTTGGATGCCCAGACGCGCCGTTTGATGCAGGAACTCTTGCTCCAGGTTTGGGAGACCCATCGCACGACGGTGTTGTTTGTGACGCACGATATCGAGGAGGCGTTGCTGCTCTCGGATCGGGTGTATGTGATGACTGCGCGGCCGGGGACGATCAAGGCTGAGGTTGTTGTACCGTTGCCGCGCCCGCGCACAGTGGAGATGGAGACGTCGCCTGAGTTTTTGGCGTTGCGAAGGCGGTTGTTGGGGTTGATCAGGGAAGAGGTGGGGCGGATCAGTGTCTAATGGTCGGTCAGCGGTCGAGGGAGGATGGACATTTGTTTATTCGTCGTCACAATTCGTTGATGGCGCTTGTGCCAATCAGGGCACCGAAACACACCTCAGAGGGAGATTGACAGACGGCGGTTTCGGTCGTATAATAAAAATGTTTTTGATAAGTAACCTTATCACAAACATAAGGAAGCCCATATGAAAACCCCCGAAACTGGCAAAACCATCGCCGAAGCCGCTCAGGGCTACCTGGAGGCCGTCCGCGCCGCCCGCAGCGGAAACACCGCCCGCACCTATGCTAACGCCATGGCTGCTTTCCTGCGCGTATTGCGAGAATACCAATTGGAGCCAGAGTCCCCCGTCTCAGCGTTGAATGAAAACGGCATTATCTGGTTGCTCTCTTACCTCAACGTTTTCTCCTCCGCCACCGAACATCTCTATACACAAGCTGTCAAAGGTTTCTACCAGTACCTAGCGGCTGAGCAACTAAGCGAAATCAATCTTTCGCGCCTCGAGCAACTCATCCGCCGGCGCAGCCGTCGGACTGGTCAACGCATGCCCCAATTCCCTCGGGAAGATATCGAACGACTACTCAAATTTGTGAATAATTTCACGAATAATTTGTCTGACAACCCGATCGAACGATTACGCGCATTAAGGGATCGCGCTTTTCTCCTGACTCTAGCCGATACTGGCCTGCGAGTCCACGAGGCCTGTAGTCTGCGCCGTGGCGATATAGATTGGCAGGAACATCGGGCGATTATCATCGGCAAAGGCGACAAGCAGGCCGTCGTTCGCTTCTCGACCCGTAGTCTGCAAGCTCTCAAGGACTACCTCTCCGCCCGCGCTGCGCTGGACGGCTCTTCGGGACGTCCCCTTTCCTCTCTGCCTCTCTTCGCCCGTCACGACAGAGGCGCCGGCAGGAAAGTCAAGCCGATCACGACAGCCACGGGGCGTAATATCGTGAATGAGCGTGCCCGACAGGCTCTGGGCGAGGAAGCCGCTCGCAGTATCACACCCCACTCTTTCCGTCATTATTTCGTCACCACCGTGCTGCGCGCCAGCGGCAATCTCAAGTTAGCCCAAGCTCTTGCGCGACATGCTAGCATCCAAGTCACTCAGCGTTACGCCCACCTTTCGGACGATGAACTTGACCGCAGGTATCATGAGATTTTTGAACACAAAACAGATCGGCATGAAGACCGATAGGAATTAGACGAATTGCCTCCTCTCCACTCTCTCGCTCTCAACCTCTCCTTCTTACGATCTCCTCTGCCTTTTCCATCACATACGTCTCATAGGCCTGCTGCAAATAGCGCGTGATCGGCCCTACTTTCCCATCTCCTACTTTCCAATCATCTATCTGTACGATCGGCACTATGCCGCGTGAGCTGCTGGTGAGGAATGCTTCGGATATGTTGGTTTTGTTGTTTGTTTTGGATTTGGGGTTGGTTGTCCTGGCTACACGAAATTTTTGCGAGCGGTTCGGCCGGTTCGGCGCGCCGGTCTCGACGGCTACACGAAAATCTCGCGCACTGTCCTGCGCCTCCATCGCCATCTCTCGATCTCCTTCCACAACCGACAACGCTTGCCAAATCACCTCCAAGCCGGCCCGCCTTGCCAAGCGCAACACTATCCGCCGTGTCATCCCCGGCAACACCCCGCGTCGCACCGTGCCCAGCCGCCCTTGATCCACATAAAAAAAGTTGCTGGTTAGTCCCTCCAGGATACGATCGCGCCAAACCATCATCCCCTCAAACGCCCCTGCCTGTTGCACCGCTTGGCGAGCTTGCTGGCTCAGAACAATAAAATCCGTCGCCTTCTCACTCGGTCGCCGACGGTGCAACGGCAACGTGATCACCTTGACCCCGTGTTGATACACCTCTGCCGGCAAGGGCTTCAACGGCTCCATGGCCAGATATATCTCACCTTGTCGGGTGAGCACCAGACGCACCCGCGCTTCACCCTGTAGATCGGCCAGAGCCTGCGCTAGAAGAAAGCGCAGCCGATTTTCCTCAACCGCTGGGATAATCCCATACTTCTGGGCCGGCACATACAGACGATCCAGGTGTCCACACAACCCAAGCACACGTCGGCGCTCGTCATAGGTGCGAAACGTGGTATAAAACCCCGCAGGCAAAAGACGGGTAAACTCGTCCAAACTCGATGCGCCCGGGACTGTATAGGCGTGTAGACCAGAAGCAGTAAGGCGATAGGTCAACATAGTTTGAGAAATGCTCCATTCCCCTCGTGAGATTCTCGGAATGTTTATGATCAGGACTTTTGCTTGCAACGCTTTCATGATACCATGTAGACATGATCATCAAGCAGCAAGGAGCATCATACAATAAAAAGACTTATTGAACAAGGCTTTTTCCCCTGGCCTTGTTCAATAGGGAGTGAATAAAAAAGGGGATTTTTTCACACAGAGACACAAAGACACGGGGGAGCTCTGTGGTCTACGTGTTGGGTTCTCATACGACTCACGTTGCACGGCAGGGTGGAGGCCGGATCCCAAGCACAGGCCGATGGTGCGAAAGGAGAGCCCAGTGGAGCAGGCATGGGAGGGGATCAGCGATGGAATCAGCCGCCGATTCAAGGGTCAAACGGCCTGCTTGCGGCTCTTTTAGAGACAGTTCGTACCATCCAAAGAGGCTTATTGAACAAGCCCTTTTCCCCTTGACGGAATCGCAAATCTGCCTATAATCATACCAAACTTCAGAGCTATGCCAAACGTACTGCACTTCCTCTCGCTTATCGTTGTCCTGCTTGCGGTCCTTATCATCATTAAGGGCCTATTTGTGGTTGGGACGGCGAAAGCCAGGGTACGTGCAGCATCATAGCAGCACACCAGTTTGAGGAACACATGAGCCGCCCAACCCAGGGCGGCTCTTTATTTTCACCCGAGTCGAGGAAAGCAAGGATGAGCTGGAAACCCAACAGTTACGTGATCACAGAAGGACCCCACCGCGCTCCGGCGCGCGCTATGCTCAAGGCGACCGGCCTCACCGACGACGATCTACGCCGCCCGATTATCGGGGTCGCCAATACGTGGATTGAAATCGGCCCGTGCAACTATCACTTGAACCGCCTGGCAGCCAAGGTCAAAGAGGGGATTCGCGCCGCCGGCGGAACGCCTCTGGAATTCAACACCGTATCCATCTCAGACGGCATCAGCATGGGCGCTGAGGGAATGAAGGCCTCGCTCATCAGCCGCGAGGTGATTGCCGACTCGATCGAACTGGTGGCGCGCGGCAATCACTTCGACGCCTTGGTCTGCCTCTCCGGCTGTGATAAGACGAACCCAGGGGTGATGATGGCCCTCGCCCGGCTTGACATCCCTGGGCTGGTGCTTTATGGCGGCTCGATCCAGCCGGGCAAATTGGGTGATCGCACGCTGACCATCCAGGACGTATTCGAAGCCGTCGGCGCCTACACCAGCGGCAAGATCAGCGCCGAAGAATTTGCCGCCATCGAAAATCACGCCTGCCCTGGGCCGGGTGCTTGCGGAGGGCAGTTCACCGCCAACACCATGTCCACCATTATGGAGGTGATCGGCATCTCGCCCCTGGGGTTCAATAGCATCCCTGCCACAGCTCCGGAGAAAGAACAAGCTGCCTACGAGACCGGCCGAATGGTGATCGATCTGCTACGAGCCCATCTGCGCCCCTCTCACATTTTTACCCGCCGAGCCTTTGAAAATGCTATCACAGCAGTGGCAGCTAGCGGCGGCTCAACCAATGCTGTATTACACCTTCTGGCGCTCGCCTGGGAAGTCGGCGTAGACCTAGAGATCGATGACTTTGATCGCATCTCTGCACGCACTCCCCTGATCGCCGACCTCAAGCCGTTCGGGCGCTACACCGCAGCCGAAATGCACGCCGCTGGCGGCATCCCACTGTTGGTCAAGCGCCTGCTGGAAGGCGGATACCTGCACGGTGATTGCCTGACGGTCACCGGCAAGACTTTGGCTGAGGCTGCCCAATCTGCCGTAGAAACACCCGGCCAGCAGGTGATCCATGCAGTGGATCGGCCACTCAAACCCAATGGAGGCTTGGTTATCTTGCACGGCAACCTGGCCGAGGAGGGATGTGTGCACAAGATCGCCGCCAATCAGGTCGCCTACTTCCGAGGGCCGGCCCGGGTGTTCGATTGCGAAGAGGATGCCATGGCTGCCGTGACGTCGCAGAAAATCCGCCCAGGCGATGTGGTGGTGATCCGCTACGAGGGGCCGAAAGGCGGACCGGGGATGCGTGAGATGCTGGGCGTGACGGCGGCCATCGCCGGGGCCGGCCTAGGTGAGCAGGTTGCCCTGCTCACCGACGGGCGCTTCTCCGGCGCTACGCGCGGCATCTCGGTCGGTCACATCGCTCCCGAAGCAGCCGTCGGCGGAACGATCGCCTTGGTACAAGACGGCGACATGATCACCATTGACGTCGAAAAGCGCCAACTGCGCCTGGAAGTAGACGAAGCCACCCTAGAAGCTCGGCGCAAGGAATGGCGTCCACCGAAACCGCGCTACGAGCGCGGCGTGATGGGCAAATACGCCCGCACGGTGTCTTCGGCGGCTCGCGGCGCAATCACACAATGAAAATATTGAGGAGAAATAAGTATGAAACTGAGTGGAGCAGAAATCTTGTGGGAATGTTTGATCCGTGAGGGGGTGGAGGTGGTGTTCGGTTATCCCGGCGGGGCGATTATGCCGGTCTACGATGCCATGTTGAATTATCCGATCCATCACGTACTGGTGCGTCACGAGCAAGGAGCCGCCCATATGGCCGATGGTTATTCCCGTGCCTCGGGCAAGGTGGGAGTGGCCATGGCCACCTCAGGCCCTGGCGCCACCAACCTGGTAACCGGTATTTCGACGGCCATGATGGACTCTTCGCCAGTGGTGTTCATCACCGGACAGGTGGCAGCCCACTTAATCGGCGGCGACGCCTTCCAGGAAACCGACGTGACGGGCATTACCCTGCCGATCACCAAGCACAACTACCTGGTCACCCGCGCCGATGAGATCGCCCAAGTGGTGCGCGAGGCCTTCTACATCGCCCGCACCGGTCGCCCGGGTCCGGTTCTGATCGACATCTGCAAGAATGCCCAGATCGAGAAGACTGAGTTCGTTTATCCCGAGGAAGTGCGCCTGCCCGGCTATCGTCCACCCATCCGTGCGCCACGCGAGGCCCTACAGCGGGCAGTGAAGCTGATTGAGAACGCCAAACGCCCGGTGATCCTGCTCGGCCATGGCGCGATCATCTCCGGCGCCGAGCAAGTGATCCAGCATTTTGCCATCAAGACCCAAATTCCGGTGGCGATGACCCTCCTGGGCTTGGGGGCTTTCCCCGCTTCGCATCCGCTCAGCTTGGGCATGATGGGTATGCATGGTGAAGCCCATTGCAATCTGGCCATCCAGAACGCCGACCTGCTTCTGGCCTTCGGCATGCGCTTTGATGACCGCGTGACTGGCAATCTGAAGACCTACGCCCCCAATGCCAAGAAGATACATGTGGAAATTGACCCCTCCGAAGTGCATAAGAACGTGCGCGTCGACGTGCCGCTGATCGGTGACCTGAAAGCCATCGTCAGCGATCTCCTCCCCATGGTGGACGAATATGACCACGACGAATGGCTACAACAGATTGCCGAATGGAAAGCCGAAGGAGACGCCCGCTCGATCATGAACTGGCCCAACGACGGCAAACTCCACACTGCTCACGTGATCCACGACCTATGGGAGATGACCCAAGGCGGCGCTATCGTGACCACCGACGTCGGCCAACACCAGATGTGGGCAGCCCAATACTACTTCATGGACAAGCCAAAGCGCTGGATCACCTCCGGCGGCGCAGGCGCCATGGGATTCGGTCTGCCCTCGGCCATCGGCGCCTGGTTCGCTCACAAGAACGAGGAAATCTGGGCCGTCGTGGGCGATGGCGGCTTCCAGATGACGGCGGCTGAACTCTCCACCGCCGTGCAAGAAGGAGCCAATGTGAAAGTGGCGATCATGAACAACAGCTTCTTGGGCATGGTGCGGCAATGGCAAGAGTTCTTCTTTGAAAAACGCTATTCGGCGGTGTACCTACATAACCCGGATTTCGTGAAATTGGCCGATGCTCACGGCGTGCCAGCGCGACGGGTGACCAAACCCGAAGAGGTGCGGCCGGCCATCACCTGGGCACGACAAACCCCCGGTCCGGTGGTGTTGGAGTTCGTCGTCGAGCAAGAAGATGCTGTCTATCCGATGGTGCCGGCCGGCGCCTCGTTGCACGAGATGCTGCGCCGACCGATCCGTCAACCGCAATCGTGAGCGCAGAAAGGAGTGGGCTATGCAACACACGTTCATTGCCCTGGTCGAAAACAAACCCGGCGTGTTAAACCGCGTCGCCTCGCTGTTCCGCCGCCGCAACTTCAACATCGAATCGTTGGCTGTGGGGCGGACTGAACGCCCAGACATCTCACGCATGACCATCGTGGTGGACTGTCAAGACAAAACCGATGCCCACAAGATCGAAGCCAACCTCTACAAGCTAATCAACGTGATCGACGTTCAGGACGTGACTCACAAACCTACGGTGACGCGCGATCTGGCCCTGATCAAGGTCAAAGCGAGCCCCGAGCAGCGCGCCGAGATCAACAACCTGGCCGCCATCTTCCGCGCCCGCATCGTAGACGTAGCCCCCGACTCAGTGATCGTGGAAGTGACTGGTACCGAAGACAAGATCGAGAGCATGATCGAGCTGTTGCGCCCGATCGGCATCTTGGAGATGGTGCGCACCGGTCAGATCGCCATGACGCGTGGATCCTACCAAGGTGAACGCCGCACCCCTGGCGCTAACGGCAACGGCTGGTACGAACGCGATCCAGAGGAGATAGGATTGGCGGAATTCTAGTCGGATCCCCGCCGATCCTTTCTAGACCTATCCCCACTCAGGAGAGAAACCTTATGGCTCAAATTGATTTCGGCGGCGTAATTGAAGAGGTCGTTACTCGCGAAGAGTTTCCCCTCGAACGGGCGCGCCAGGTGTTGAAAGACGAAGTGGTGGCCGTGTTGGGCTACGGCGTGCAAGGGCCGGCCCAGGCGCTGAACATGCGCGACAACGGCATTCGCGTCATCGTCGGTCAGCGCCCGGGCACCAAAAACTGGGAGAAGGCCATCGCCGACGGCTGGATGCCCGGCGAAACGCTCTTCTCGTTGGAAGAAGCGGCCGAGCGCGGCACCATCATCCAATACCTGCTCTCCGATGCTGGCCAGCGCGAACAGTGGCCCAAGATCGTGGAGCATCTGAACGAAGGCAACCTGCTCTACTTCTCCCATGGCTTCTCCATCACCTTCAAAGACCAGACTGGCGTGATCCCTCCCTCCAACGTGGACGTCTCCCTGGTCGCCCCCAAGGGATCGGGAACCAGCGTGCGGCGCAACTTCCTGGCGGGCAGCGGCATCAACGCCAGCTTTGCCATCTATCAGGATTACACCGGCCGCGCTTGGGAGCGAACCGTGGCGCTCGGCATCGCCATCGGGGCCGGCTACCTATTCCCCACCACCTTCGAGAACGAGGTCTACAGCGACCTGACCGGCGAGCGCGGCGTCTTGATGGGAGCGCTGGCCGGCGTGATGGAAGCCCAATACTACGAATTGCGCCGCCGCGGCCATAGCCCCAGCGAAGCCTTTAACGAAACGGTCGAAGAACTCACCCAATCGCTCATTCGCCTGGTTGGCGAAAACGGCATGGACTGGATGTATGCCAACTGCTCCACCACTGCCCAGCGCGGCGCCCTGGACTGGAAAGATCGCTTCCGCCAAGCCGTCGAACCGCTGTTTCGTGAACTCTACGACAGCGTCGCTAGCGGCAACGAAGCGCGCATTGTGCTCGAAGCCAATTCACGCCCTGATTACCGAGAACAACTGGAGAAAGAGCTGGCCGTTATGCGCAATTCGGAGATGTGGAAGGCCGGCGCAGCGGTGCGCGCCCTGCGCCCGGAAAACTGGAAGAAATAGCGACTACGCTCATTTGTCCATAACTTTACCTGTGTGAGGGAAGTGCTATGAACAATTACGTAAAGATTTTCGACACCACCTTGCGCGATGGCGAACAATCCCCTGGCGCCACCATGACCTCGGCCGAGAAATTGGAGGTTGCGCGCGCCCTAGCGCGCTTGGGCGTAGACATCATCGAAGCCGGTTTCCCGGCAGCCTCGCCCGACGACTTAGAAGCGGTGCGACGGATTGCGATCGAAGTGGGCAACCCGCCGCGGGGCAAAGAGCACGCTCGAGTTCCGGTGATCGCCGCCCTGGCCCGGGCGAGTAAGGCCGATATCGATCGGGCTTGGGAAGCCGTCCGTCAGGCTGCCCATCCTCGCATCCACACCTTCCTGGCCACGTCCGACATCCACCTGCAACACAAGCTCAAGATGACGCGCGAGGAGGTGATTCAGCGCGTGCGGGAAATGGTGGCCTACGCCCGCAGCCTGTGTGAGGACGTGGAATTCAGCCCAGAGGATGCCGGCCGCTCCGATCCCAACTTCCTGTACGAAGTGCTAGGAGAGGCCATCCGGGCCGGCGCTACCACCCTCAACATCCCCGACACGGTCGGCTATACCACGCCAGACGAGTTCGGAGCCTTGATCGCCGGCATCATCAAGAATACCCCCGGCATGCACGACGGCATCACCATCTCAGTCCACTGCCACAACGACTTGGGGCTGGCCACCGCCAACACCCTGGCCGGCATTCGCGCCGGGGCGCGTCAGGCCGAAGTGACCATCAACGGCATCGGCGAACGGGCCGGCAACACCGCTCTCGAAGAAGTCGTGATGGCCCTCAAAACCCGCTCCCCCATCTTCGGCTTGGAAACCGGCATCGACACCCGCCAGATCGCTCGCGTGAGCAAGCTGGTCAGCAACTATACCGGCATCCCTGTTCAACCCAACAAAGCCATCGTCGGAGCCAATGCCTTTGCCCACGAAGCCGGCATCCACCAAGATGGAATGCTCAAACACTCACTGACCTATGAGATCATGCGTCCCGAAGACGTAGGCATCAGCCAATCGCGGCTGGTGCTCGGCAAACACTCCGGCCGGCATGCCCTGCGCGTTCGCCTGGCTCAGATGGGCTACTCGCTCGACGAAGCCGAGCTCGACCGGCTATTCACCCGCTTCAAAGCCCTAGCCGACCGCAAGAAGGTGATCACCGATGCCGATTTAGAGGCCCTGGTCAATGACGAGTTCTACCAGCCCCGCGAAGTGTACACCCTGGACAGCCTCCAGGTAAGCTGCGGGACCATGGGCCTGCCCACCGCCACAGTGCGCCTGCGCGGCCCCGACGGCAAAGTCCATGTGCATGCTGCCATCGGCACCGGCCCGGTGGACGCTACCTACAAGGCCATTGACCACATTGTGCGCGCCCCCAACACTCTGCTCGAGTTCAACGTCCATGCCGTCACCGAAGGAATTGACGCTATTGGCGAAGTCACCGTGCGCATCCAGCCGAAAGATGGCATGCAAAAATTAGATGCCCAACACGAGGTCCTATACGAGCGCGTCTTCGGTGGTCATGGAGCCGACACCGACATCATCGTGGCCAGCGCCAAGGCATACCTGGCGGCCCTCAACAAACTGCTTGTTGCCCAAAGCGAAACACGCCACATGGTCACCAATGACTATGGCGTGATGCTCGGCTAGCTGGTGAACCCTACCTCACCCATGCCCCACCTCACCCACTAAAGGAGATGACCATGAACCCACAAGCGACTCCCTCCCCCTCAGAACGCCTATACCCCGATCCCTTTCCTGAACCTCGCACCTATCCTTCCCAATGGGACGTGACCGTGCTCCTGAGCGCCGATGCCGACAACACCACCTCCCTTCAGGAGAAAGACAAAGAATGAAGCCGAGAACGCTCTTTGAAAAAGTCTGGGACGCTCACGTCATCGCTCAAGAGCCGGACTCGCCCGCTATCTTGTATATTGACCTACACCTGCTCCACGAAGTGACCTCACCTCAGGCCTTCGATGGCCTGCGACGCCGCGGGTTGAAGGTGCGCCGGCCCGATCGCGCCGTGGCTACCATAGACCATTCCGTGCCCACCACCCCGCCCGACGTGCCGATCACTGATCCCCTGGCAGCCGCCCAGATCCAAAAGCTGGAAGACAATGCTCGCGAATTCGGCTTCCGCCTATACAGCCTCCAAAGTCCACAACGCGGCATCGTACACGTTATCGGGCCGGAGCTCGGCTTGACCCAACCCGGCCTGACCATTGTCTGCGGCGATAGCCACACCGCCACCCACGGCGCCTTCGGCGCCCTGGCCTTTGGCATTGGCACCAGCGAAGTGGAACACGTGCTGGCGACCCAGTGTCTGCTGCAACGCAAACCCAAGACCTGTGAAGTGCGCATCGAAGGGATCCTGCCGCGCGGTGTCACGGCCAAAGACATCATCCTGGCTCTGATCGCCCAGATCGGCGTCGGTGGAGGGATTGGACATGTGTTTGAATACACCGGCTCAACCATTCGCTCGCTTTCTATGGAAGAGCGGATGACGATCTGTAACATGTCGATCGAGGGCGGCGCCCGGGCCGGCATGGTAGCGCCTGACGACGTGACGTTTGAATATCTCTACGGGCGCGAATTCGCCCCCAAAGGCGCTGATTGGGACCGCGCAGTGGCCTACTGGCGCACCCTCCCTACCGACGAAGGCGCCACCTACGATAAAACCATCACCCTGGACGTCTCTTCCCTAGAGCCGATGATCACCTACGGTACCACGCCGGCCATGGGCATGAAGATCAGCGAACGTATCCCCGATCCTGATTCCCTCAGCGATCCCGGCCAGAAGCGCGCTCTGCAGAAGGCCCTGACCTATATGGACTTGCAACCCGGCCAATCCCTGCTGGGCAAGAAAGTAGATGTGGTCTTCATTGGCAGCTGCACCAACGCTCGCATTTCAGACCTACGCCAAGCGGCTGCCCTTCTCAAGGGGCGCAAAGTTGCCGATGGCTTGCGTGTATTGGTGGTGCCTGGCTCACAGCAGGTCAAGCGACAGGCCGAGGCAGAAGGCCTGGATCGTATCTTCCGCCAGGCCGGCGCCGAATGGCGCGAACCCGGCTGCTCCATGTGCATCGCTATGAACGGCGATCAACTGGAGCCCGGCCAATACGCAGTGAGCACCAGCAATCGCAACTTCGAAGGACGCCAAGGGAAAGGCGGACGCACCTTCCTAGCCAGTCCGCTCACCGCCGCTGCCACCGCCCTGCGCGGCGTGATCACCGATCCCCGCACCATGCTCTAACCCCTTGCTTATCGGAGTCCCTATGCCCCAATTCACAACCGTTACTTCACGCGCTGTGCTTCTTCCTATCAACGATATTGACACCGATCAGATCGTCCCGGCCCAGTTTCTGAAAATTACCGACAAAAACGGCCTGGCCGACGCCCTGTTCTACCATTGGCGCTATCTGCCCGATGGCCGGCCCAACCCCGATTTTCCGCTGAACAAGCCCGATGCAGCCGGCGCCCAGATCCTGATTGCCGGCGACAACTTCGGCTGCGGCTCCAGCCGCGAACATGCGCCCTGGGCGTTGTTGAGCTTTGGCATTCGGGCGGCGATCAGCACCTCCTTCGCCGACATCTTCCGCAACAACGCCCTGAAAAACGGCTTGCTGCCTGTTGTGGTAGACCCCGACACTCATCGTCACCTGATCGAACAGGTACGAGCCGACCCGAACGCTCGGTTGACCATCGACCTGGCCTCCCAGACCCTTTCCTTCCCAGGCGGACAGGTGACCTTCCCCATCGATCCCTTCAACAAAACCTGCCTGCTCAACGGCATCGACGAACTCGGCTATCTCCTGCGCTTTGAAAACGAAATTGCCGCCTTTGAACAACGCACATCATTTCCCTCTTAGGAGTAGCCCATGACATACATTCAGATTTACGACACCACCTTGCGTGATGGAACACAATCGGAAGGCTTTAACCTATCGGCCAATGACAAAATTCGGATCGCCCAGCGGCTCGACGATCTCGGTGTAGCGTTCATCGAGGGCGGTTGGCCGGGATCGAACCCCAAAGATGCTGAATTCTTTCGCCGTGCCGCCGACCTGGAATGGAAACACGCCCTGATTGCTGCCTTTGGCTCGACGTGTCGGGCAAAGGCCGGCCCTGAAGACGACCCTAACATCCAAGCCCTACTCGCCTCCAAGGCGCCGGTCTGCACCCTCTTCGGCAAATCCTGGACGCTGCACGTGACCGATGTCCTGCTCACCACGCTAGACGACAACCTGCGCATCATTGAACAATCGGTAGCCTACCTGCGCGCCCACAACCGACGGGTGATCTACGACGCAGAACACTACTTCGATGGCTACAAAGCCGATCCTTCTTATGCTCTAGAAACCCTGCGGGCGGCCATCCGTGGGGGCGCTGAGATTGTGGTCCTATGCGACACGAATGGCGGAACCCTCCCTTGGGAAATCGAGCGCATAATACGAGAGACCAAGCAGGCCATTCCATTCCCCTTTGGCATCCACGCCCACAACGATGCTGAATGCGCCGTAGTGAACTCCCTGATTGCTGTGCGCGAGGGCGCCATTCAGGTCCAGGGCACAATCAACGGCGTGGGAGAACGCTGCGGCAATGCCAACCTATGCTCGATCCTCCCCGATCTAGAACTCAAGATGGGCTACCAGTGTCTCCCGCCTGGTCACCTAGTCAAACTCACCGAGCTCTCTCACTTTGTGGACGAAGTGGCCAATGTGACCCCCAACGATCATCTGCCCTATGTGGGCAAGAGCGCTTTTGCTCACAAAGGCGGCGTCCATGTGGCGGCCATGCGCCGTTCGCCCCAATCCTACCAACACATCCGGCCCGAAAAAGTGGGCAACCGCATGCGAGTAGTGGTCTCCGACCTTTCTGGCCGCGGCAACCTGCTCTCCAAGGCCGAGGAGCACGGTATAGAAATGGAAGGCGAGGAAGTGTTGCCGGTGCTCAAAGAGATCAAAGAACTCGAAGCGCGGGGCTTCTCCTTTGAAGCCGCTGAAGCCTCTGTAGCGATGATGCTCAAACGTCAGGAGACGAACTACCGGCCGCCCTTTGAACTGATTGACTTCTTGGTCAACGTAGAACATCGCTACGGACGCGGCATCTTCGCCGAGGCCACCGTCAAAGTGCGGGTAAACGGCGAAATCTTGCACACCGCTGCTGAAGGCAACGGCCCGGTCAACGCTCTCGACTTGGCCCTACGCAAGGCCCTGCTCCCCTATTACCCGATCTTGAATTCCTTCCAACTGGCTGACTACAAAGTCCGCATCTTAGACGGCAACAACGGCACGGCTGCTATGACGCGCGTGCTGATTGACATGCAGAACGGCACCCACCGCTGGAGCACCGTGGGAGCTAGCACCAACATCATCGAAGCCTCCTGGCGCGCCCTGGCAGATGCCATTGAATATGGCCTGTTGATGGCTCATTGAACACGATGAACCTGCACATCACCCTCCTCCCCGGCGATGGCATCGGCCCAGAAGTCATAGCCGAAGCAGTGCGCGTGCTCGACGCCATTGCCGCTCGCTATAACCATACGATCCGCTATACCGAACGCCTGATCGGCGGGTGTTCGATCGACCGCTTCGGCCAATCGCTCACCGAAGAAACCCTAGCCGATTGCCTAGCCTCCGACGCCGTCTTGCTCGGCGCAGTAGGCGGCCCCCAGTGGGACGATCTAAACGCCAAAGACCGCCCGGAGCGCGGCCTGCTGGCCCTGCGCAAGGGGCTTGGGGTGTTTGCCAACCTGCGGCCGGTAAAGGCGCATCCACCATTGATCGACGCCTCTCCGCTCAAGCCGGAGAAGCTGGCCGGTGTAGATCTGATCGTGGTGCGTGAACTGACAGGCGGCTTATACTTCGGTCAACCCAAAGAACGCCGTTTGCGCAACGGCTATGAGTGGGCGGTAGATACGCTGGAATACTACGACTACGAGATTCGGCGGGTGATCGAATTGGCCTTCCGGTTGGCTGCCGGACGACGCAAAAAGGTCACCTCGGTGGACAAGGCCAATGTTCTCGAGTCCTCGCGCCTATGGCGACAAATCGCCACTCAAGTCGGTCGAGAACACTCCGAGATCACGCTCGAACACGTGCTGGTAGACACCGCTGCAATGCGGCTGATCGCCTCGCCGGCCGCTCTGGATGTGGTGGTCACCGAAAACATGTTTGGCGATATTTTGACCGACGAAGCCTCGGTCTTGGCCGGCTCGATGGGGCTACTGCCCTCAGCCAGCCTGGGCGAGCAAGGGCCCGGCCTCTATGAACCCATCCATGGTTCTGCGCCCGACATCGCCGGCCGAGGGATCGCCAACCCCATCGGGGCCATCCTCTCAGCAGCCATGATGTTGCGCTATTCGTTCCAGCTAGAGGCTGAAGCGACAGCCATCGAGCAAGCCGTCGAACGGGCCATCGCCGATGGGGCGCGCACCGCTGACCTGGGGGGCACTCTGCGAACCACCCAAATGACCGACGCCATTGTAGCGCACCTGTGAGAGGGTAAGAGCCGAAAGATGCACATCTCTGCCCTCCCCTACCACCCAGCAGGGCTTTTCAAAATCTAACTTTGTAGCATACTCACAAAGTTTGAGCACGTTCTGGACAGTACTGAGCCGGCTGAAGGAAGGCGCAATCGAAAGCGGGGAGGAAGTGGCCACCGCCGCGGATGACATCGCTTGCGCCTGGTCAACGCGCTGCCAAGATGGTACGGGTGATAAAAGGACATGGGCGGCTGGAACAATACGCGTTACATCCAGGAAACTTTCACGACAAACGTCTATTGTTCAATCCCCACTATCCGTGCTACACTGTTAATCAGGAGACAAAACGGATGAACGCCAAAACCCTGTTGTCCATTGGAGCAGCGATCGTCTTTCCCGGCCCAGGCGCTTCCGATGCTTGCTCCAGCTCATCCTATCCCGTAAGGAGGGCCTATGAAAATCTTCAATCGCCTTGCAGATTCCTTCAAACCGATTAAGCCCCTTCCGGCCGGCCTCTACCACCTACATCCAGAGAACAAACCGTTGCGCATTCACCTGCGCCTTCACCAGGATGGCAGCGGTCTACTCATCCTAAATGCCTCCACCGTATTGCGCCTCAACCGAACGGCCGCTGAATACGCCTATCACTACATCAAGGGCACGCCGATCGAGCAAGTGGCTCAAACGATCGCTTCGCGCTACCGCATCAGCAAGCAACGAGCCCTTGAAGACTACACCGATTTTGCCCATCGCATCCAAACTCTGATCGAAACCCCCGACCTGGACCCGGTCTCCTTCTTGGACCTCGAGCGGGTCGCGCCGCACTCAGCCAATCTCACCGCCCCGCTGCGTCTCGACTGCGCCCTCACCTACCGCTTACCCGAAGGCATCCCCTCTCAACTTGCCCCAACCAAGCGTGTCACCCGTGAAATGACCACTGACGAATGGCGGCTCATCCTCAACAAAGCCTGGAGCTTTGGCATTCCCCATGTCACCTTCACCGGCGGTGAACCCACCCTGCGCGACGACTTATCGCTTCTCATTCAACACGCCGAGTCGCTTGGCATGGTTTGTGGTCTACTGAGCAACGGTCTGAAACTAGCCGAGCGGTCCTACCTAGAAACGCTGCTGCAAACCGGTTTAGATCACCTGATGTTTGTCCTACAGCCGACCCTTCCCCTCTCCTGGCAAGCGCTGAGCGTTGTTCTTCCCGAAGACCTATATACCACCGTCCATCTCACCTTAACCCCAGAAAACGTCGAAGACTACCCGGCCATCCTCGAGCATCTGGCCTCGCTTGGCGTGAACAGCCTCTCGCTGAGCGCTTCCGATCCCGCCTTAGCCGAACAGCTTCACGCCGCCCGTCACCGTGCCGCCGAGCTACAGCTCTCCCTGCGCTGGGACTTGCCCGTGCCCTACTCTGCGGCCCATCCGGCCGCCCTAGAAACCGCCGAAGAAGGATTACCGGATGGGGCCGGCTGCGCCTGGCTCTACGTCGAACCTGACGGCGACGTGTTGCCGGCCCAAGGCCATGCCGGCCGCGTATTGGGCAACCTACTCACCGACTCATGGGAACACATCTACCCCGCCTCACACTAAAAGCTCCTTGCGTAGACCACAGAACCTCCTGGTGTCTCTGTGTCTCTGTGTGAAAAAATCCCCTTTTTATCCACTCCCTCTGTGCAACCGTGGCCAATCTGTGGCACAAACATGATAAAATCCCCTTCCACCAAACCCTCACCTTACCAACTCATGTCCAAACCATCCCGTTTCACCCGTGGCAAGGGTTTGCTCGAGCCCCTATTGGCCAAACTGCGTGCCCAGCAAGCCAACGCCCTCATCCCGTCTCACCTACGTGATGGTCGCATCCTCGACATCGGTTGCGGCTCCTATCCCTATTTCCTAGCTCACACCGTCTTCAAACAAAAATTTGCTGTAGACCAACTGCCGCCCAGCGAGGACGGCCGTCGTCTGAACATCAAATGGCACACACTGGACCTGAACTCCACACCCCGCCTGCCATTTGAAGACAATTTCTTCAACGTCATCACCCTGCTGGCCGTAGTAGAGCATCTGAATCCCAACAGCCTGGTCTTGCTCTTCCAAGAAACCTACCGTGTGCTTCGGCCGGGCGGGGTCGTGATCCTGACCACTCCGGCCGCCTGGTCCGACGGGCTGCTCAAGCTTATGGCCCGGCTGGGGCTAGTGAGCGCCGAAGAGATCGGCGAACACGTCTTCGCCTACACCCTTCCCCTGATCGGTTGGTATTTTGGGCGTGCCGGCTTCGAAATGACCAAACTAAAATTTGGCTACTTTGAATTCATGCTGAACATGTGGGCGGTTGCCCAGAAGTGATATGCACCGGCGTTACCTCCCCATCCCCAACTCCTACTGGGTCATCCCCAAGCGTTTCCTTGCCGGCGAATATCCGGGCGGGTTCAATCGCGAGCGCGTCCTACAGCGGCTGAACGCTTGCCTCAAAGTAGGGCTAGATACCTACATTGACTTGACCCAACCTGACGAGCTTCCTCCATACGAACCCCTGCTGCGTGAACAAGCCCGCAAATTCAACCTCAACATCGAGACCTTTCACCTGCCGATTCGCGACTTCGGCCTGCCCAGCCGCGAAGAAATGCTCGTCATCCTCGACACGATCGACGATGCCCTGACTCGTGGCCGCAACGTCTACCTGCACTGCTGGGGCGGGATCGGCCGCACGGGCACAGCCGTGGGCTGCTACCTGGTGCGTCATGGTCTGAGCGGTGAAGAAGCCCTGCGCCAACTGGCGCGCTGGTGGGAAGACGATCCACGCCGCCCCTACTACCCTCGCACCCCTGAAACCGACGAACAGGTGAACTTCGTTCGCACCTGGCATGAATGAGCACCTCGGCTAGACGCGCCGGAGTCCCTGGTCGCCCTTGGCCGCCTGCAAACCCAGGCCCTGGTTGACTGCGGCGCCGACGTCTCGTTCGGCCGACGCCTGGCCGAGACTTCGCTCGGGCTGGGATCGAGATCCTCGAAACGGGAACCCTGCGCGGTTGGGAGCAGGAACCGCCGGCCGAGGAGTGGGAAGGCAGATGAGGGGAGCGGCTAAATTATGGGTTGATAAACTGAAACACATGAGCTGGATAGTTCAGAAAACGCTGCTTGCGCCATGGACGGCAGTGGAAGCAGTACAGAAAAATCTTCCAGGCTGCCTTTCAGGCTTCTGGACCACGCGAAAAACAGCGCGAGCGTCGCGCCAGGCGAGCGAGACTCATGGCCTACCTCGGCGTTCTTCCCTTCGGGGTCGGCCTGTGTTTGGGACCCTGCCTCCACTCCGCCGTGCAACGTGAGTCGCATGGGAACGCAACGCGTAGACCACAGAGCCTCCCCGCGTCTTTGTGTCTCTGTGTGAAAAAATCCCCTTTTTATCCACTCCCCCCAGATGAGCTACAATCGAAGCCGATTGGCCTGGTCGGGTATAATAAGCGATCGTTCTATGCTCGAGTTTAGACAAACGCTATCGTCCTGACGGTTCATCAGGGTAAGAACTTGCACCTTACCAATCGCATTTTCAGGCCGGCTGCGCCGCCGCAGCGCCCTTCTTGACCACTTTGTAGCGCTGTTTGGGCGTGCGCGGCTTGCCGTTGGGCCAGCCGGGCGGTTTTCCGCGCTGTTTGGGTGCTCGAGCCGGCGAGCCGATCAGCGCGAAAATCGGCTTCAGGCTCTGCCGCACCCGCTGGGGCGTAAGGCGTGTCTGGGGCTTTTGCCAGGGCAAAGGCATATCCTCGACCAGCGGACGCGCCAGGAAGAGCATCCAATGCGCCAACGCCACCAGCAGGGTCCAGGTATCGCTGGTCTCGGCGTGCTGAAAGCGGGGCAGGGTCCAGCCCAGGTTCTCCTTGCGGAAGCGCACCCCCGGCTCGATTGGCCAGCGGTGGACATAGGCGCTCCAGATCGTGGCGGCGGTGACGGTGATGTCGGGCGGCAGCGTTGGCGGCGACAGCCAGGCAAACCAGACGGCAGCAGGTGGCTTCTGCCGTTCACGATGCACGCTCGCCCGCACCACATCATAGACCAGGGTGGGCGCCTTACGCTCGTGCAGGCCATTCCAACGCTCCAGGCGTACCTGTCCATACCGTTCGTCCTCGCACTCGACCACTTCGTCGGGCGGGCCCCAGGTCGCCGAGTTCTTGAAATCGAAGCGGGCCCCG
>OGCI01000617.1_pt1 | contig 37934 bp, 37 predicted proteins | sample 1570021 | NCBI WGS metagenome assembly OGCI01 (sample SAMN06264664, study PRJEB24512) | hot springs metagenome | isolation source: Hot spring water | place: South Africa: Tshipise | collected 2015-06-21 | reverse complement strand
GAATCGCCGATAGCGTCGCCCGGCAGGAAGCGCGTGGGCAGGCGGAAGGGAAAACCACGTTCGGCACACAGTTGAAAGACCAGGGGAAGGTGGCTCTGCACACCCATCACACCGTAGAGCGACCCCATGTGATTGTCCAGATGCGAGACGCGCACCCCCCACCGCTCGGCATACGCCAGTTGTGCCCGCATTTCTCGATTGACGTCTGCCGGTTGAGAGAAGCGCTCCACACTGAACACATCTGGATAAAAATATCCCTCTGCATCCACCAGCGAAGGGACTTCTCCCTGTGCAATCGGGCGCCAGCGTTCATCTGGCGTTTCTCCACTTGTAAAAGTCAAATGCAAACCAATACACTTCTCCGGATGCGTGCGGGCATATTCTGCTGCTTCAGGGAACCAGGGACAGGGTGTCATGAGAGTAGCGGAGGTGATCCAGCCCTTTTCCAGCAAATCCATGATGGCAAGATTCGTGGAATGGTTCAATCCAAAATCATCGGCGTTAATGATCAAATAGCGTGTCATTCTTTTTCCTCTTGCTGCGTGCCTGCCCCAGGCTGTTCGCCTGCCAGTTTGACGACAGGGTGTTCTTCTCGATATAAAAAGGTGATGGCAAATGCAATCAACAGCAGGGCAAACGGTACTGCGCTGATCAGAAAGCGAAACGCGGCTTCCGGGTTGGGACCAGGGTTTTGACCGCTTTCGTAGCCGTAAAGCATACCCACGATCCAGAAAGCCACTGCAGAAAGAAAGGCGCTCGACCGCGTGATAAAGCCGCCTACAGCGCCGTAGATGGCTTCGCGCCGCTGTCCTGTGCGTTCGGCATCCAGGTCAATGATGCGCGCGCCAACCACACTGGGGGTGACCAGAAAGCCCGCCAGACCAAAACTGACCAGAAAGCCCCCCAGCGCTCCGCCGATCAGCCCTTCAACAAATGCCATCGGGATGACGGAAAGCCCATACACAACCATGGCTGTCTGCCAGGCGCGCTTTGCTCCAACCTTGCGAATCAACCATGCCCATACCGAAACGAGCGGCACTACGGGGATGAAGATCATTGCCAGAAGGATGGAGACCTGACTTTCGGGAATTTTGAGCGCGTATTTGGCGTAGAAGGGGATGATGGAGCCAAGCAAGCCGTTGACCGTCTGAGCAAAGGAGTTGGCGATGTTGAACACCCAGAATGGACGGTTTTTAAGTGTTTCTCGAAACGCCTCGGCAAATTTGAGCGGGGGTTTCTGCTGCGCTTCGGAACTTTCGCGCACCGTGAGAATGAGAATTACCATTAAAATGGCGTACACGACTGCGAACAGCAACGCCATGCGCTGGAAGCCGAACGCAGCGAAGACAATCGGCGTTACAGCCGCGCCAATCAGAATGCCGATGATCTGATACCCTTGCTGGATCGCCGAAGCCCGCGCGCGCTGTGCATCTCCACGGAAAATCTCGGGAAAGAGCGCACCGTAATTCGTCCACTGGATGGCGGCGGTTGTCTCATACAGGATCAGCGCCAGAGTGAACCAGATGAACAGACTCTCCCCCTGGAATACGCGGGGTGGCGAGAAGACAAGCACGAAAAAGAGGGCAAATAACGGCAAAGTGGCTACCAGCCAGGGTCGCCGCCGTCCCCAGCGCGTGCGGGTGCTGTCAGACCAGTAGCCGAAAAGGGGATCGTTGACGGCGTCCCATACCATATAGATTGTGCGGGCTATGGTTGCCAGCCCAACTGCCAGCCCCAGCGTCTCTACATAAAAATACGTGTAATACGTGCTGAACGCCTGCCCCGGGATCATTAAAGCCAGCATCCCCAGTGAATACGTCCACGGCGAATTGATAAACTTTGATTTCATGGGCGTCCCTTTCCTGTCTGCTGAATCTTTTATTAATTCTAGCATGAATACCCGATTCACTGATTTTTGCCTTGCTGACCGGGGGCGTGGATGAAATGGTCTTTGCCTGCACTGAACGGACTGGTCTCAAGAGTCTGTCAGGCAGGTTTGTGAATGGTTATATTATCCTGTCTTTCAGCCGGATACCGGTATCCGCGCCAGCGTTTCCCGGCGTTTTGTGCCTGTTTGATGGGGGGGCTTTTCAGGGCATACCCGTTCAGTAGATGCGCTCACCGGGTTTCAGGTCGCCAAACCAGCGCTCAAAGGTTGTGTTGTAGAAGGACAGAATGGCAAGGTTGCCCAGTCTCCAGTCTGCGTGGAAAGCCTTTTGAGGGCATCCGGTCAGGCAGCGGTAACAGCGGATACAGCGATCTCCCAGAATCGGATAGGGTTGCAGGGTGATGTTATGCACCGGACACTCATAGACGCACCACTGGCACCGATTGCATCGTGCCGGGTCAGGTTTGGGTTCTGGCAACATCCGGCGCAGAAAGCCATCTGTGCTGATGAGGGCGACAAGGTTGTAAAACCTTCCTCCCGGCTTAAAGGTATCGGGACGGCTCTCAGCCACAGGGTCAGGGGAGCCAGCCGAGACATGTTCGATGAGCGCTGTAGCGAAGCGCCGCGCCCGGGCAAAATCCTCTGCGTTGGGGCGCCCCGGAAACCTGCCCTGAAGACAGGGCGCAGGATGATGAAGTTCTCCACGGGCGAGAAAGCCGCTCACCACATCAGCCCCCCTGGCTTGCAGCAGGCGCGTCAGGTCGAAAAGGACTCGACCCGGCGCACCGCCCGATGTGGCAAAAACAAAAGCACGCCTGCCTTCCAGCGCCGGCAGATTCTGCAGGAATGTTTTGATGGGCGCAGGTGCCTGGCTGGAAAAACAGGGCGTTCCTATGCCCAGCAAATCGCCCGCGGCAGCATCCTGAGGAGAGGCTTTCTTCAGCGAGATCAGCCGTGTGGCATGTCCCGCTTCCCGAAAACCTTCAGCCATTGCCTCAGCAATGCGACGCGTGTTGCCCGTCTGAGAAAAGTAAATCAGTCTGATATCCATGGAATGTCTCCAAATAGTCCACCACTGCCCGGAGACATCGGGTTTAGCCAGACCGCAGAGAGCAGCGTCGAGTGAAAGGGGATGTCGGATCTTTCCTGTACGATCCTGACGTTATTCTCCTTTCATGACCAGAGGTAAATGGATCTGAGCACCCGGGGCAATCACGGTGAGGGTGGGGTCGTACACCAGCACCGTACCCGAACCGCCGTACCGTTTGCCGAGGAAGTAGAAAGTATGTGTGCCGGCGGTTACCGGCTTGAGCACCGAGAGAGCCACGGACTCGTCCGTGCCGTCTCCGGAGTCGTCGTAGATGTTGACCCAGCGGTCAATGTCAGCATCGCCGCTGATGGTATCAATGCCAATCTCAAAAAGGGCTTCGTATTCGCCATTTTGCCGCGCCACCGAACCATTGGTGGAGATGAACACCCAGCCGGCTTGCGGTACGGTGAGGGTGCACTGGCGAATGACCTGAAAACTGCTGGAGGTTGTCGTCCAACTTGTATTTCCCGATGCGCCGCAGGTTAAGAGGGAGCCACCCGCGGCGAGTACTGCTGCCAGGTTACTGGAGAGGGTAGATGACATCCGCTCATCGTCGTTCCTGGATCCAGAATCGGGTGGAGCGCTCCATGTTTCTCCAGAGGGGTTCTCAATGACAGGTCTGGCGCTACCGTTTTTGGACAGGGGGTCTGGCGTAAGAATGGAAAAGAAATCATCGTCAGAGTCCGGTTCGGGAGGCAGAAAACTGTTTTTATCGGAGGGAACGGGGGTAGACGCCTCGGGTATGGGAATATCGGATGGCAATCTGTCGACATTAGAACCCGATACGCGATTTGTCTGTGGCAGTGCCATGATGCTGATCAGAGCGATAATCGCCCCAAACACATACCGTAGATGAGCAATGCGTAACCTGTTCACAGTCGGCTCCTTTTCAGGTGGATTGACCTTCTCTCCTGTGCAATCAACCGTTAAGGGCAGGGATGTGCCGCGGCTGTGATGCGTGGTTTGCTCACCCCCATAAAGAGTAAATCTTCTACTTCTTAAAATTATATATCAAAATTATTTATTTAACCTATTCCGGGTGTGGAAACATCGACCACGGGTAATCCCGTTCGAAAAAAGGCTGTTTTTTTTTTCTGTGGGGGGAAAGGTTCTGGCTTTCTACATTAAAAATCCCTTCCTTGACGCCCGGCGCAAGATTCGGTAAGATGAACGCATGTATTTATCTGGCTCCAGGTGGAGCATGACGCGCCGCAAACGGCGCGCCAACCCGCTCAGGCTGATGGTCTTGATTGCCGCCGTCGGGGTGATGCTGTACGTTAACCAGTTCGTCGTGCCCAACACCCCGCCGCTCTTTGTGCCTACCCCCACCCCGACCCGCTCTCCCGAATCGTTCCTGCAGGAAGCCCGCGCGTTTGCCGCCGAAGGGCGCTTTACCCAGGCGGAAGCCGCCTACCAGCAAGCCTTGCAGGCAGATCCCAAGAACATCACCATTTATCTGGAACTGGCGCGTCTGCAAGCCCTTTACGGCAAGTATGCCGAGGCGCAAAAGAACGCCGAGAATGCCATCCTGCTCAACCCCAACAGCAGTCTGGCGCATGCCATCCACGGATGGGCGCTGGGCTTGCAGGGCGAGTACCTGCCCGCTCAGGCAGAACTGAACAAAGCCATCGAAATGGAGCCCGGCAACGGGCTGGCGTATGCCTATCTGGCAGAGGTGCTGGCACTGCAAAAAATCGAGGGGAAAGACGACCCCACCACGCTGGATAAAGCCATTGAAGCCTCGCGCAAGGCGGTGGAACTGGCGCCTGATCAGATGGAATCCTACCGCGCCCGCGGCTACGTGCTGGAGATCACCAGCAATTACGCCGATGCGGTGGTGGCGTTCCAGCAAGCCATTGCCCTCAACAGCAACCTTGCCGACCTGCACCTGGCGCTGGGACGCAACTACAAAGCCCAGGACATTTACGATAAAGCCATTGAAGAATTCAACAAAGCCATTGCCCTGCGACCCGACGATCCACGCCCCTACGTGGAGACAGCCCTGACCTACCTGCGCTACGGCGAGTTTGCCAAAGCCGCCCAGTACGCCGAGCAAGCCATTCAGCAAGATCCCTCCGACCCCTTCCTGTACGGCTATCTGGGCACCATTCACTACCGCTCGCGCAACTACAATCAGGCGGTGAAGTTCCTGCGCCTTGCCACCCGCGGCGGACTCTCTGAGAGCGGTACGATTGTGCAGGGGCTGCCCCTGGATGCCACCAGCCAGTATCTCTACACCCGCTACGGCATCTCGCTGGCGTATGTGGGCGAGTGCGGCGAAGCCCTGCAAATTTCGCAGGCGCTCCAGCAAGCCTTCCCCGATGATGCGGTCAATCTGGACAACGCCGCCGAGATTGTGCGCATCTGTGAGACGGGCGGCGACCAGCCCACCCCCACCCCATAAGCCATGGCGCAAAAATACCTGTTCCGCAAACGGTCTTCTTCCAACCCCTACACCATTCTGGCGCTTACGGTGGTCTTGCTGGCGCTGGTGGCGGTTCTGCGCGGCTTGCAAACGCAGCAAATTGAGCCGCTCTTTCTGCCCACCCCCACCCCCACGCGCACCTCGAACTCTTACGCGCTGGAAGGGCAGACTCACTTTCAGGCGGGCAACCTGAAAGGCGCCATCGAAGCCTATCAGCAAGCCCTGCAGACCGAGCCCAACAACGCACGCATCTGGATGGAACTGGCGCAGATTCAAACCTACTCCTACAAATCGCTGACCACCCGCGAAGCCCAGCGCCAGCGTCTTGCCGAGGCGCTGGAATCGGCAAACCGCGCGGTGGAACTGGCGCCCGAAGACAGCAGTGCCTATGCCATCCGCGCTTTCGTGCGCGACTGGAACGCCGGACTGCTTGAATCGGGCGAGGAGCGCAGTCGCCTGCTGGTGGAAGCCGAGCAGGACGCTCAAAAAGCCCTCCTGCTGGATAAGAACAACGTGCTGGCGCTGGCGTACTCTGCCGAAATCCTCAACGACCAGCAGAAATGGGATCAAGCCCGCCAGTACATTCAACTGGCGGTGGAGCGCAACCCCAACCTGATGGATGTGTGGCGGGTGCAAGCCGCCATCCTCGAAACGCTGGGCGATTATCAGGGCGCCATTCAAGCCTACGACCGCGCCATCGAACTTGCCCCCAACCTCACCTTCCTGTATGTGCAGGCGGGCGTCATTTACCGTCATCTGGGCATGACCCAGACCCAGAAGAACGTTGCCATGCAGTATTACACCACCGCGCTGGATTACTTTGCCAAAGCGGTGAACAAAAACAAACAACTGGGCATCGAAGACCCCGTGCCGTATATCGCCATTGGTAAGGTGTACACTCAGATGGGCGAGTTTTTTGTGGCGGCACTGAATGCCAAGAAAGCTCTGCAGATTGACCCCTACAGCCCTGACCTGTACGGACAACTGGGCATGGTGTACTTCAAAGCCCGCAACTATGAGACAGCCATCCCCGCCCTGCAGTGCGCGGTTGAGGGCTGTCCTCCGCAGGTGTCCTGCGAGGTGCGCGACTGCGACCCTGCCACCGACCCGCCGATTGAGATTCAGGGCATTCCCCTGGAACCCAATGACCCCGCCACGGTGGTGTATTACTACACCTACGGCTCGGTGCTTGCCGGAATGTACCGCCCCGTGGGCGAGACCAGAGACTACTGCGACCGCGCGCTGAAGGTTTTTGACCGGGTGCGGGCGCTCTACGCCAGCGACAGCACGGTGATGGGCATCGTGCAAGCCAGCGAGTCCATCTGTGCGTCGTTTGGCATTACCCGCAATCCGTAATACGGGGCGGCGTTATCGCGGAGCGGTTTCTTCCCGACGGGTGCGCGCTTCCAGCGCTTTGTAGAGCATGATGGAACCTGCCACCGCGGCGTTGAGCGATTCAATCCTGCCGCGCATGGGCAAACTTACCAGCACGTCGCAGTGCCGGCGAACCAGCGGGCGCATGCCTTCCCCCTCATTGCCCACCACCAGCACCAGCGCCCCATCCAGGCGCACGCGATCGTAAGGCTGGGCTTCGGACGAGCCTTCCAGCCCGACCACCCAGGCATCGGCATCTTCCTTGAAGGTTTCCAGCGCCTGTGCCAGGTTGGCTTGCGCCACCAGCAAGTGCTCGCTGGCGCCCGAAGAAGCCTGCACCACCGCAGGGGTGATGCCTGCCGCCCGCGCCAGCGGAATCACCACCCCGTGCACCCCCACCGCCTCGGCACTGCGCAACAGCGTGCCCAGATTCTGCGGATTCTGGATTAAATCCAGCCCCAGTGCCAGCAGGGGCTCGCCGCGCTGACGCGCCAGTGCGAGGATATCCTGCAGGGTGGCGTAGGGGTAGCCCGAACACTCCAGCGCCACCCCCTGATGACTCTCACTCAAACTGTCCAGTTGCGCGCGGGGAACACGGGAAACAGGCACCCGCCGCGCGGCGCTCAGGGCAAGAATCTCTTCCACCCTGCCCTTTTCTTCCACCCCGCTGGCAATCAGCAGGCGGAAGAACTGCCTGCGGCGGGCGCGCAGGGCTTCGTAAACGGCATTTCTACCGCTGATCCACTCTTTCACTTCTCGTACCGCCAGAGGGTGCCTTCGCGGGTATCTTCGAGGGTCACGCCCAGCGCGGCGAGACGGTCGCGAATCATGTCGGAGAGCGCCCAGAGTTTCTGCTTGCGCAGTTCGCTGCGCACCTCCACCAGCAGGTCAATGAAGGGGGCGGCTTCCTGCGGTTTTCCCTCTTCCATGCGCAGACGCAGACCCAGCACCCCCGCCAGTTCGCGCAGGACGTTTTGACCCACCGCCAGTTGTTCATCGGTAGCGCCCTCGGTGCGGGCGGTGTTGATGGCGCGCACCAGTTCAAAGAGATGGCTGAGCGCCCCCGCGGTGTTGAAGTCATCGTCCATGGCTTCCTTAAAGCCTGCGCGGGCGGCGCGCGCCGCCTCTTCCAGCGCCTTGACCGCCTCGGCGGAAATGCCCGCCGCCCCGGGCAAAGCCGGACGCAGGGCAGATTTCAGGCGCTCCAGGGCGCGTTCGGTCTGCTCGATGACCTCGTCGTTGAAGGTCAGGGGAGCGCGGTAGCCCGAGTTGAGCACCATCAGGCGCAGGACATCGGCATCGTGTCTGGCGAGGAACTCGTCAATGGTCACCAGATTACCCAGCGACTTGGACATCTTCTCGCCGCCGAACTGGAGCATGCCGTTGTGCACCCAGTAACGGGCAAAGGGTTTACCCGTGTAGGACTCGGACTGGGCAATCTCGTTTTCGTGGTGCGGGAAGATGAGGTCGTTGCCGCCGCCGTGGATGTCAATTTGCTCGCCGAGGTGGTGCAGGTTCATCGCCGAGCACTCGATGTGCCAGCCGGGGCGTCCTTTGCCCCAGGGGCTGTCCCAGGCGGGTTCGCCGGGTTTGGCGGCTTTCCACAGGGCAAAGTCCATGGGATGTTCCTTCTGTTCGCCCACCTCGATGCGCGCGCCCGCCTGCATCTCGTCCAGTTTTCTGCCGGAGAGGCGTCCGTAATCCTCATCGCGGGTTACTCGGAAGTACACATCGCCGTTGGGAGCGGCGTAGGCATAACCCTTCTCGATCAAGCCCTGGATGATGGTGATGATCTGGTCAATTTCCTGCGTGGCGCGCGGGTTGATGGTTGCCGGAAGGACGTTGAGGTCTTCCAGATTCTTGCGGTATTCCTGAATGTGCATCTCCGCCAGCGCAAACGGATCCATGCCTAACTGGCTGGCGCGCAGGATGATTTTGTCGTCCACGTCGGTGTAGTTCATGGCGTGTTTGACCTCATAGCCGCGGTATTCCAGATAGCGGCGGATGATGTCGAACACCAGTGCCGACATGGCATGCCCCACATGGGCTTTGTTGTACACCGTCGGACCGCACACGTACATACGAACCTTACCCGGTTCGATGGTCTCGAAGGGTTCTTTCTTTCGGGTCAGGGTATTATAAATTTTCAAAGCCATAGGTCTTTCCCTCTTTTTTCATTCGTTTTCGCGTTCAGGACGGGCAAAAATCATGCGCCCGGCGGCGGTTTGCAGAACTTTGGTCACCACCACATTGATTTCCTGATCCATGTAGTCGCGTCCATTCTCAACCACCACCATGGTGCCGTCATCCATGTAGCCCACCCCCTGAGATGGCTCTTTGCCTTCCTGGATGACGCGCACCTGAAGCATCTCGCCGGGGAGCAGGACCGACTTCACCGCATTTGCCAGTTCATTGATGTTGAGGATGGTGACGCCCTGCAGTTCGGCAATGCGGTTGAGGTTGTAATCGTTGGTGAGGATGGGACAGCGCAGTTGACGGGCAAGGATGACCAGTTTGTCATCCACCTCGCGCACACCCTCCACATCCAGATCGGTGATGCGCACCGGGATGCCGGGCTCTTTCTGCAGTTGCGCGAGCACCTCCATGCCGCGCCTGCCGCGCTGACGGCGCAGGGCGTCTGGCGAATCGGCAATGTACTGCAGTTCGTTGAGCACGAAGCGCGGGATGAGCAGGGAGCCGGGCAGAAAACCGGTGCGGGCAATGTCGGCAATTCGTCCATCAATGATGACGCTGGTATCCAGCAAGATGGTACGTTCTGCCATGGGAGCGCCCCCCTCGCCCGCCATGCCGGGGGCTCCGCCGCGCGAAAAGCCCTGCATCAGGGTAAAGAGGTCATCCTGCCGGGTGACAAACACCGAGACGCCCAGATACGCCATCACCAGCACGCCGATGAAAGGCATGACCTGCCCGAAGGGGGCGGGCAACAGCGAGAGCGGAAACGACAGCAGGGCGGCGATAATCAAGCCCACGATCAGCCCGATCAGCGATGCCAGCAGGGAGCGGGTGGACAGGCGGCTCAACTGCATGCGCAGAGATTTAATGGGGCGAGTGGTGAGATAAGGGGTCAGGATGAGTCCAATCAACGCGCCAACCATGCCGATGGTGAAGGCGTACTGTTCCACAGAAAAAATGAACTCGCCGGGGGTCTCATTTGCCAGCCTGCCCAGGTGAGTGCCCAGATATACGCCGAGGATGGAAAAGACGATCATGCCGATCAAGCGAGCCACAAAATCAGCGCTCATGAATAATTCCTCCTTTTTTAAGGTGCAGAAAAAAATAAGAAGATAATTGCTGGTATTCTGGATGATAGCATGCCTTGAGGGGGTTCGTCAATGAGAAATGTGCCCTTTTCCCCTCGCCCTTCGGCAGATGAAAAGCCGCCGGGTGTTGTTGCTTCTCCACTCGAGGCGCTCCCTGCGGTGGTCTCTCCGGCAGACAAGCGGTGAACAGCGTCGAACTGCAAAAGAGGTCAAAAAAGGGTCAAGACGGCTTTCTTTTCGCTGACGATATGTTATTTTTAAGTGAGGGACGGGATGATATGCTCACAGAACTCAATCGGCGTTTGACGGAGACGGCGGAAGCCCTGCAACGAAAAAATGCCCTGATGCAAGAGAAGCAAACCACGGAGGAAGTGCTCTGGCGTCTGCGTCAGGATCTGGATGATCTGGAGGATCGCCTGCAAAAGTCGGCGGCGCGTCTGCAGGCGCTGGAAGGCGCTTCTCTGCAGGCGGGCTGGCACAGTCTGCTGGGAGACCGTGATGAGCAGGCGGCGCAGGCGCGCCAGGACCTTCAACGGCTCAAAGGGCAGGTGCAAAAGACGCGGCGGGCGGTACAGGAAGCCGAAGCCCGTCTGTCGGAACTGGAAGCGCAACTGGCGCAACTGATGGGGGTGGAAGATGCTTTTGAAAACCTGATGCTCCAGAAGGAACAGGCGCTTCTCTCTGCCCGGCACCCCCTGAGCGCGGAACTGCAGGAAATCAACCGCCGCCAGCAAAGCCTGCACGCCGAAAAGCGCGAGATTGGTGAGGCACTGCAGGCAGGACTGGATGCGCTGGACAGGCTGAAGGAAGCCATTGAGGCGCTGGAGAGCGCCAGCGGGCTGGGCGTGTGGGACATACTGGGAGGCGGAGGGCTGGTAAGTGTCTTCAAGCATTCGCGCATTCGAGATGCCCGCGACCTGCTGGAACAGGCGCAGAGGGCTCTCAACCGTTTTGAGCGCGAACTGCGCGATGTGCAGTCTTCATCCGATTCTGATCTGCAGGTGGGCGGGCTGGAACTTTTCCTGGATATCTTTGCCGACGGTTTGCTGGTGGACGCGTGGGTGCAAAGTAAAGTCTCTGCCGCCCTGGATCGCGCCCGTGACCGGCACGCTGACCTCATTGCCGCGCTGAACCGGCTCAACCAGCGCTACCGGCAACTGGAGCGGGAAGAAGTCGACCTGCACAGGCGCCGCCGCGAAATCCTGACCGCCCCCGGCTAATTTTCCGGATGGGATCTTTCCAGAAGGCAGGTGTAAAAAGGATGTGAATCAGGGTTCAGCAGGTTCAGGGTGCGGGGCGGCAGAGGCTTTCCACAGGTCGCTCAGGTGCATCACCGGGCGGTAGGTGCGGCGGTGCAGGGGGCAGGGACCCCACTGCTGAAGCGCACGGCGGTGACGGGCGGTGCCGTACCCCTTATGCACCTCAAAACCGTACTGCGGATACTGGCGGGCAAGGTCGCGCATCAGCGCATCGCGGGCCGTTTTTGCCAGCACCGAGGCGGCGGCAATGCTTAAACTACGCGCATCGCCCTTGATCAGGCTGGTTTGCGGGAGGGGGATCTCCGGCAGGCGCAGGGCGTCAATCAGCAGGTGGCGGGGGTAGAGGGCGCATTCCTGCAGGGCGCGCATCATCGCCAGGCGGGTTGCCGGGACAATGCCGTGGGTCTCGATCTCCTCCACGCTGGCAAAGCCCACTCCCCAGGCGAGGGCTGTCTCGCGAATCACGGCGGCGAACCCCTCGCGGGCTCTGGCGGTCATCTGTTTGGAATCGCGCACGCCGTGCAGGTGTTTCAGTAAATCGGCATCGTCAGGGGGCAGAATCACCGCGGCGGCGGCAACCGGTCCCGCCCATGCGCCGCGTCCGGCTTCATCCAGACCGGCGGTGGGGAAGACACCTGCCTGCCAGAGGCTTTGCTCAAATTCCAGCGTGGGCAGAGGGGGAAGGTCAGCGAGGGGCTGGCGCGCCATCGTACAACCCCCGGCGGGCGTTCAGGCGGATGCGGATTAAATCGGCAAACATGGCGTAGGAGTCGCGCAGGACGCGAATCTTGCTCTCGGCGTTGTAGTACCACGGGATGGGCACTTCCACCACGCGGTAGCCCATGCGCCGGGCAATGAAGAGCACCTCGACGTCAAATGTCCAGCCGTGCAGGGTCTGCAGGGGGAAGATGCGATCGGCAATGTCGCCGCGGAAGCACTTGAAGCCGCACTGGGTATCCTGCAAGCCGGGCAGTGCCACCCAGCGCACCAGCGTGTTGAAGCCGCGCCCGATGATGTGGCGCAGGATGGGCTCGTGGTAGCGCACCGCGCCGGGGGCTTCGCGCGAGGCAATGGCAATTTCCACATCGGGCAGGGCGGGAGGGATGAAGCGGGAGATCTGCTCCACGGGCATGGAGAAGTCCACATCGCAGAACATGCGGTACTGTCCGTGCGCCGCCAGCATGCCGCGCTGAACGGCTAAGCCCTTGCCGCGCCGCTCGTCGGTGAGGGGAACGATATAGGGAAAGCGTGCGGCGTACTCTGCCAGCACCTCGCGGGTGCGGTCGGTACTGCCGTTTTCCACCACCACCACCTCAAAGGCAAACGGTTGAGCGGAAAGGAAGGCGTGGAGACCCTCCAGCGCCGGGGGGAGACGGTGTTCTTCGTTGTGGGCGGGAAGGATGATGGAGAGGAAAGGGGCGCTCACGGTTGCCTGCCCGGCGATACCCGCCCGTTACAGAATGGGGACGCCCTTGAGCACATCCCGCGCTTCGGCAGTGTCGCCATCGCCACAGCGCACCCATTCAGCGCCGTTGTGGGAGACGAGGGTGACCGGCGCGCCCAACTCAAATTGATTGCCCCAGGGGGCAAGACGTTTGCCGCTGTAGATCACCTGCCGGGCGCGCAGGCGCTGGATCAGTTCCTCGCGGCGCACCAGAATGTGATCGCCATACACGGCGCCCCGACGTTCATGGAGACGGACGAAATCAATCTTCCCCTCAGGGGTGTAATGGACGGCTTCGACAACTGCATCCACTTTGCGGGGTGCCTTTCCCATAAGGCTTCCATGCTCCTGTCTGGATATGAATTCAACCGCCAGCAAACCCGGCGGTTGGTTGAATTCAGTCGGGGTGGGCGGATTTGAACCGCCGACCACATGCCCCCAATGCACGTGCGCTACCGGACTGCGCTACACCCCGGGCATGTACGAGTATAATCCGAATCGGGCGAAACCGTCAAGAAGCCCTTAAGAAGGGGGAAGAAGAGGCTTTTAGCGCAGGGAACCGGTATGCAACGGCTTTGCTGACAGGTCTTCATTCCAGCGCCGGCTCACCCGTTTATGAATATACCAGGTATACGGCAATCCAAGATTGGTTTCAATGAGTGAATTTACAACAACAGGCTGCCAGAGAGGCGGGCGGATGCCGTTAATCAGCAGTGCGGCTTCCCAGGCAAATTGAACGCCAATGCCGATTGCCAGCAACCAGAGGATGTTTACTTTTTCTCCTCCCTTCAGGTTTCGAAAGACGATAAAGGCATAGCCGATACAAAGAATCAGCGCCATGACGCCGTGATAGGACCCTGTGCCGCGCGAGATGGTTATTTCCGGAAACCCGCCCCCGAAGTTATGACTCAACTGCCCAACGGTGATCCACCCCAGGATGGGTAAAAGGGACCATTCGACCGCATGACCATCGCCGTCCAGTAAAAGCCATATCCATGCGAAATTGGTAAACCCATAACTCATGCTCAACCACAGCAGGAACCAGAAAGGATCTGCGCCGTAAACCTCTCGTGTGCCGAGAAGTTTGTAGAAAATCCCGAAATCAACCAGAAAATAGACCACACCCGCCAGCAGTCCCACAATGACAGCCAGCCTTCGTCTAAAGTAAAGCAGGAAAGCGGCAAAAAACAATAACCAGATGATGTCAAGGAAGATATAAAGCGAACTGAATGTCCGTGAAACGGTAAAATCCATCTGTTTCTCCTGCGGGTATCTGCCTTAACTGCGGAGATTCTGCATGAGTTTAATAGCCGTGGCAATCTCTACATTGAGGGTATCGCCGTTATGTTTTCCATACCTCGTGATTTGAAGAGAATCCCCAAAAGCATCCATTGCAATGCCTGCATCCAGGGAGGAAAAGATTTGCACCCGTTCCGCATTGAAAAAGGTTTCAGCCTCTTCCTGGTTTTCGCCAAGCAAGATGAATTTTCGGTCAAATTCCGGGAAGGCGGTTAGATGGACACGTTGCAATCCTCTGAAGTTGGAAGCCCATCCAATCATGGAATCCGCAAGCCTGTTCATGATGTTGCCCAGTCTGTCATCCAGGTCTGGCATTTGCATCAGGGCAAAATGGGGCAGTCGTAAGAATGGAGAAACTGCAACCAATCGATCTTCCAGTTTCATATCGCTGTTCAAGACCCCATCATAGAGATATAAATCCCCGTCCAGGGTCTTTTTTTTGACTTATACGGATGATTTGCAGGTTTGCTGTATCGTTATGCTGCAAGGCGCGAATGCGGTTAAAGAGTTCTTGCGGTGGAGATTCAAGGGGATGAAAACCCAGTTGCTTCCGGCGGATTTCTCCCGGGTCCACTCTTTCTTTACGCAGTACGCCCAGTACAATCAGAATGGCAACAAAAATGATCAGTGTGAGCACAATAACAAGGAGGGAAGAATTCATAAGACAGGTTTATTTTTCACTCTCGCCTTTTAATCCATGTTTTTCAATGGCTTGTGTTACTTTAGTTAGCCACGCAAACAACCACTCGATTTCCTTCTCTGAGAATTTTCGATTTATCTGGCACTTTAATTCTCTACCTGCGGGCTGAAATAGACCAGAATTCTGTGCTTCTTCAAATAAAGCCTGCAGTTCTTGTTCTGAAATATCTATTTTGCCTGATAAACCGCCGCGTCCAAAAAGAGCCGTATATATGGATTGCTGAAACACAGATGTTGGTGGATACCCAAAACAAAAAACCACGTGATTACCGGATAAATTGACATTCAGTGAGAAACCCTTAATGCCCCAGTGAATTGGAAACGATTTCGATTTCGCCCATGTCAGCAATTTTTCAAAAATGAATCTACCGTTTGCGTCTACCGAATTGAAAAAGGCTTTTTCAGAAATTCGGGGCAATGAACCCGATGTGATAGTAGAAATATTATCTGCTTCGTTCCCAACGACGATATTTGTGGAAAACAACCTTAATCCGTCATCGGCTTTGTAAAAGGTAAACTCTACACAGGTGACCCTTACGCCTTTTTTTCGCAGGAAAGTGGACGTTTGACGAATTTCGGGTGTGATTTTTTGACCAATAATTACAATCCGCTGCTCTTTATTGAATACAACTGCTTCGTCAGTGTCTAAATGGAAATACTCATGATGATACTGGGCAAGATTTATGACTTCATCACCTGCATATTTTCTGAAAATTTCGTCCAACTGCTCATAGCCTAATTTTTCAACAAAGGACAGGTACTCAAGAGCCTGTACCAGCGTTTCTCGGGGAGTGCGGTTTCTCTTCAGTTCGATAACGACTGAATTGCCCTCTTTGTCGATGGCGAGCAGGTCAATAAACCCCCCAAGATTTGTTGCAACCTGTCGCCCAATCATTAACAAATTGCCGTTTTCAATGATCTTATCTGGATTATTTTCAAGCCAGGTTTCTAAAACGGATTCATGGTGTTCATCATGAAATCCAATCTCAGCACATTCTATAAACTTATCATCGGGTGTGATACTGTATATTTTCATCGGCTCCTCGAATTTCAAAGATAACGGTTTCCCTTACCCGATAAGCCATCCTTCCCAATTAAATTACTGCTGAAAACCACACGTTTATCCGAAAAAACATGAACTATTCTGTTTTTCCGGAAGATCGTTACTCCTCTTTTCTACCCTACCGCAAGGCGGCGGTAGGTGTCGCAGCGTTCGCACGTTTCCCGCTGGCACAGCAGCGCCAGGGGATCCTGCCAGATGACCTCGCGCAGGCGCTCCAGCATGGGCGCCAGCGGGATGACCTGTACCACCGCCCGGGCAATGCTTGCGCGGCGGGTGAGGTCTTCCAGCAGAGGGGCGGCGGCGTCGAAGCCGTCGGAACAGCCGGGAAAGCCGGGGCATTCCCACACCCCCCGGGGGGTGAGCGCCCAGCGGATGAAGCCCTGCCTGCCAGCCAGCGCCTCGGCGTAGTGGATGCTGGTGTTGACGGTGTGGTTCACCCCGATCAGCACCACCTCGCCGTCCATCTTTGTCAGCGCGCCGATGGGCGCCAGCGGCTCCGCCAGGGTTTGCGCGGCAAGCACCTCCTCCAGCCCGATGCCCGCAAACGAGAGGATGGGATGCATGGAGCGCTGTGCCTGCGGGTGACGGCGCACCGTCTCTGCCAGAATGCCCATCAGCGGGTCGGCGGGCATGTCGGGAAGGAAGAACTCTGCCATCTGATTCAGGTCTTTGCCCGAGCCGTAGGTCAAGCCGTTGTTTTCCGGTCCAGCCTCGGGGATGATCATGGTCCTGTAGGTGAAGGCAGGCGTCATCACCCGCCCGCTGACGGCGAGCAGGGCGCCCAGCAGGGTATCGGCGCCGCCGCGAATCTCCTCTCCAAACGAGGAGAGCGAAGCGTGCACCAGAACGGGTTGCCGGGGTGAAAGCCCCAGCGAGCGAAACGTCTGAACCAGATCGCGGAATGAGAGCATGTGATTTTCCTCCCCGGGGTTAATGCGTTATGCCCAGTCGCCGGTATTATCCACCTCGAACAGCGTGCCGGGTTCAGCCTGGGTGTGACCGTGCAGGATTTGTGCCGCTAGTTGCGCCGTAATCAACGCGCCGCGCGGGTTGACGCTTTCCAGACACAGCCCCAGCACGCGGATGCCCAGCGGCGCCAGTTCGGCGGCAGAGCGGGTGAGCGCGCGCAAGCCCGCCTGACTGGCGGCAAAGGCGGATTTTCCCGCCCCGGGCGGACGCGCCCCGCCGCCGGTGATGACGTGCAGGATGGTGCCGCCGCGCCCTTCCTCGCGCCAGATGCGTCCCAGCGCCTGAAGCATGAGGAACGGACCGCCGATGTTGCTTTCCAGCGTGCGCTGGAAGTCCCACTCGTCCAGTTCCAGAATGCCCGCAGTGGGCTGTGCCAGCGGGCAGTTTACCAGCGCGTCCAGCGTCTCCCAGCGTTCCAGCACCTCGTCAATCAGCATGCGCACCGCCAGCCCTTTGGAGGGGTCGGCAACGTGGGTGGAGACCTCTGCCCCCTGTGCCTGCACCAGCGCCGCCGTCTCTTCCAGCCCCATGGGGGTCAGGTCGGTCAGCGCCAGGCGCGCGCCGGGTTCCGCCAGCGCCAGAGCAATGGATTTTGCCGGTTCGCGCCCGGCTGAGGTGATTAAAACTGTCAGCGGGCTCATCCTAACTCCGCATGGTTGCGAAATTCCACCACCGGACGGTGCAGATCATCCAGTTCCAGCACCACGATTTCGTTTTCGCCTTCTTTCAGCAGGGGGGCAGGCACGTAGAGCGTCTTCTGCGGTCCGCGCTTCCAGTAACGCCCGATGTTGAAGCCGTTGATCCACACCACCCCTTTGGTCCATCCCGGCAGGGCAAGGAAGGTATCGGCGGGTTTTCCGGGAATGGTCCAGGTGCCGCGCAGGAAGGCTGGAAATTCTTCCGGCTCACCGGGCAGATAACGGATGGCGGAGAGGTCATCCAGCGGCAGGGGATAAACCGTCCAGCCGAACAGCCACTGCTGACCCAGCAAAACCCCCTCGGTGATGCCCTTGCGGTCGGCAAGGTCGGGACCGTAGTTGACCCGTCCCATGTTCTCCACCAGAATGCGCAGGCGCACTCCCTGATCAATGACCGAGAAGGACAGCGGTCGGGCGTGATTTTCGCGCTCGACGATGCCCACCAGGTCGTTATCCACAAAGACATGCCCGCGGTCGTGCAGTCCGCGGATGATCAGGCGGGCTTCTTCGCGGGGACCGGTCAACTGGGTCTCGTAGAGGATGAAGCCGTAGTTCTGGTCGTACATCTCCATGGGCAGGGGGGCGGTGCTGTACTCGGGGGTGGAGAGCGCATCCACCTGCGCAAGCAGGGGCGCCCACTCCTCCAGTTCCACCTTGCCGTAGGCTTCCCGGTGCACCGGTGCAAAGTCGGGCATTTTGGGCAGGTCCACGTACCTGCCGATGACCTCGCGCAGGGCGTGGTACTTGGGGGTGATCTCGCCGTACTCGTTGAGCGGGGCGTCGTAGTCGTAACTGGTCACCGTGGGGGCGTAACCGGGAGAGGGGAAGGCGTTGGCGCCGTTCATGAAGCCGAAATTGGTGCCGCCGTGGAACATGTACAGGTTGACCGAAGCACCCTCGGAAAGTAAATCATCCAGCACGCGGGCAACCTCTCCCCCCGAGCGGGTGTGATGGCGCTCGCCCCAGTGGTCAAACCAGCCGTCCCAGAATTCCGCCACCAGCAGGGGACCGGTGGTCTGGTACTCGCGCAGTTTGTCGAAGGCGTCGCCCGGGCGGTTGCCGAAGTTCACCGCCCTGAAGAGGTGCGGCAGACCGCCGTACTGCATCATTTCGTCGCTGACGCCGTCGGCGGTGAAGAGGAACACGTCTACCCCGCACTGGCGCAGGAGTTCTTCCAGATATTTGATGTAGCGGGTATCGTTGCCGTAACTGCCGTATTCGTTTTCCACCTGCATGGCAATGATGGGACCGCCGCGGGTGCTTTGCAGGGGCACAAGCCGGCGCATCAACTGGCTGAAGTAGGCTTCCACTGCATCCAGATAGGGCTGGTACATACAGCGCAGTTTCATCTGCGGGTCTTTGAGAAGCCATGCCGGCAGACCGCCCATCTCCCACTCGGCGCAGATGTAGGGACCCGGGCGCACGATGACGTACAGTCCCAGTTCGCCTGCCAGTTCAATGTAGCGTTCGATATTCAGCCAGTCGCCGAAATGAAATTCCCCCTCATGAGGCTCGTGCAGATTCCATGCAATGTAGGTCTCCACCGTATTGAGCCCCATGGCTTTGAGTTTGAGCAAACGGTCTTTCCAGTACGCCGGGTGCACGCGAAAGTAATGCATTGCCCCGGCGAGAATACGGAAGGGCTCTCCGTCTAACTCAAAATGGTCATCCTCGATTGTTAAAGTGGACATAGGGATTTCTTCTTTATGCCTTTATCCAGAGAAATGTGTACCCTTATTTTAACGTAAGTTTGGCTCCAGTTGACGCCCATTCGGGGAAATGGGGGCAAAATTCAGGGGGAAACATTGTCTGAGTCGGTGGGCAGGCAGGTGGGGATGCCGTTCTGCAGGGTTTCGGTGTTCAGGTTCATGCCGAAGTACGGCGAGGGGTCGAGGGTGTTGGCGATTTCCCGCTCGTCGAGAAAGCGTCCGGTGCCGTCGTCGCGCACGATGGAGAAATGCAGGTGTACGCCCACCGGCGTGCCCGGGGTGCCGGAGAAGTTGCCCTGATAGCCCAGCAGAGTGCCCGCTTCCACAAAGACTTCCTGCGTGCCCGGCGGGAAGGCAGGGTCAATCAGGGGGGTGCCCTGCGGGTCTGCCAGATGGGTGTAGTAGGTCCAGATCTGCCGGTCCGGCTGGAGCGGGTCGCGGGGGATGCGGATGATCAGGCTGGAGCGCCACTCGGGCAGACGCGTCAGATAGCCGGAGGCGGCGGCGTATACGGGGGTTTCTCCCGGGGCGGTGCCGCCGAAGATGTCCAGCCCGGTGTGATGATGTCCCGGACGGAAGGAATCATTCCACACGTAGCCGATAAAGCCGCGCGTGGGCAGGCGGAAGGAGGCGCCCGGGCACTGCGTGCCGGCGTCCAGCGCCCAGTCGGCGTGGGCTGAGGGGTTGCGGATGAAGGAAATCACCCGCTGGTCGCGGGTGGAACTGCCCTGCACGGTGCGGCGAATTGCCCACGCGCCCAGAGCGGCGGCGGCAAAGGCGGCAAGGATGAGCAAGAAAAACAGGACTTTGCGCATGGAGAAAAAAAGCCGCGCAGGGCAGGCGCCCGGCGCGGTGTTCCTCAGAAATTTATTTCTTCAAACTGCCGATCATGGACCACGGACCCGTCCAGGTGATGTGTACGTCCCGGATGTGTCCGCGCAGGTCTTCCTCGCTCTCGACAAAGACCAGTTTGTTGGTGGGGGTGCGCCCTTTCCAGCGCTGTTTCACCTTTTCCTCGAACAGCACCGGCACGGTCTCGCCCAGATAGCGGGCGTTGATTTCGCCCGCGATGCGTTCCTGCAGTTCCTCCAGCATGCGGAAGCGGCGCATTTTTTCCCCGGCGGGGACATCGTCCTTCATGCGGCGTGCCGAGACGGTGCCCGGGCGGGGGGAGTAGCGCGCCAGATGGGCAACATCCAGGCGCAGTTCTTCCAGCAGGCGGTAGGTGTTCATGAATTGCTCTTCGGTCTCGCCGGGGAAGCCCACGATGATATCGGTGGCGATGGAGACGCCGGGAATGCGCTCGCGGATGCGGGCAATCAGCGCACGGTACTGGTCGGCGGTGTAGCCGCGCTTCATGTTCTCCAGCACGGTGTCGTCGCCCGCCTGCACCGGCACCTCGATGTGAGGCATCACCTTGGGCAGGCTGGCAACCGCGTCCAGCAGTTCGTCGGTCATCCAGTTGGGGTGCGAGGTGAGGAAGCGGATGCGCTCCAGCCCGTCCATTTCGTTCAGGCGGATGAGCAAGCCTGCCAGCGTGGGATAGTCGGGGTTGTCCTTGCCGTAGCGGTCCACAATCTGTCCCAGCAGGGTGATCTCTTTGACGCCCTGGCGCACCAGCGCGCGGGCTTCTGCCAGAATGTCCTCAGGGGGACGACTGCGCTCAATGCCGCGGCGGTAGGGGATGATGCAGTAGGTGCAGGCGTGCGAACAGCCGTACACCACCGGAATGTGCGCCGAGACCAGTTTGCCGCGTTCGGCTTCGGGCAGGACCAGGTCGCCGTCCATGTAGGCGTAGCGGGTGGCGGTGGCGCTTTCTTCCATGGCGCGCACCTCCGACTGGGTGAGGAATGCCACCAGCGGCGAGGGGTCGGACGGCGGCGAGAACACATCCACAAAGGGGAAGCGTTTGCGCAGGGCATCGTTGTTGCGGATGCCCACCAGACAACCCATTAAATTAATCACCAGATGCGGGTTCTTCTCCTTCAACGGGCGCAGGGAGTTCAGCCTGCCGTAGGCTTTATCCTCGGCGGACTGGCGCACCACGCAGGTGTTCAGCACGATGACATCGGCTTCTTCGGGTCTGGGCGTGACCGAATAGCCGAGGTGCTCGAGCGCCGAAGCCACCCGTTGAGAATCTGCCACGTTCATCTGACAGCCTTCTGTCCAGATATGGTACTTCATAGGATGAAATTATACCAAATTCAGACTGGTTTGGGTGGATTCGGTGCAGGCGTCTGGCGGGATCTTCCAGAACAGCCTCTGTTCTGTATCCTCCGCGAGAGCGGTGTGCCTTGATGCCCTGGCGTTTATGTTACAATACTTTTGAAGGGTACTTATGGACGAAGAAGAGAAACTCCCACCTGTGAATCCCCCGGAAGATACCGCCGGGCGGAAACTGCGCCGCATCCTTGAGGAAGGCAAAAAGGCGGAAGAAGCCCTGGAAAACACCCAGCCTTCCCGCCTTTCTCCCAGACCCGTCGAACCGCCCGCCGATGCCGCCGCCACTCAGCCGGTTACGGGCGAGACGACACCCCCTTCCCCTCCACCCTTTTTAGAGGAAGACATCGTACCGCCCCTGCGTCCGCGCGGCGAACCTGCCGGGACTTTGCCGGTGTCGCCGTTCAGCGCGCCGCCGGAAAGTTTGTCCATCCCACCAGCCGATGAAGCCCCCACCCTGCCGCCCGAGGTGGCAAGCGAAGCCCCTGCGCTGAGCGGCGGTGTGCCGGACGATGAAGCCCATCTGGCGCCCACCATCCCACCGTTCCTGCTGGAATCGGACGCCGATATCCTGCCCATACGGGTGGAAGAGACCGATCTGGAAGCCACTCAGGTGTCGCCCAGCGCCTATGACCTGCCCACCCTGTATCCTTCGCGCCCGGCGACGCAGGAACCGCCCACCCAGCCTTTTGCCGTGCGGGTGCGACCTGCGGCGCGCGAACCCGGTTCACGTCCCACCGTTCCGCCGCGCACCCCGCCTTCTCCGCCGCCCGCGGCGCGCCGTGCGCGTCCCGTTCAGCCCCGCCCTGCGGAGACAGAAGAAGGCGGCGGACGCTCCCCCTGGGGATGCATCCTGCAGGCGGTACTGGGACTTGTTGTCCTTATCATTGTGCTGGCAGGTGTGGTGGCAACCTTCCTGATTTATCAGTACTTCTCCATTGCCCGCACCCTGCCGGATATTTCCAACCTGAAGGAACGCGCCTCGCAGTTTGAGACCACCCGCATTCTCGACCGCAACGGCAACGTGCTGTACGAAATCCTCGACCCCAACGCGGGACGGCGCACCTACGTGCCGCTCAAGCGCATTTCGCCTTACATGGTTGCCGCCATCATTGCCACCGAGGATAAGGAGTTCTACAACAACCCCGGGTTTGACCCCTTCGGCATTGCCCGGGCGCTGTGGCAGAACTACACCAGCGGAGAGGTGGTTTCGGGCGCTTCGACCATCACCCAGCAACTGGCGCGCGCCATTCTGCTCAGCCCGGAAGAAGCCGCCCAGCGCACCGTTCAGCGCAAGGCGCGCGAGATTGTGCTTGCCGCCGAACTCACCCGCCGGTACAGCAAGGATCAAATCCTTGAACTGTACCTGAACGAGATTTACTACGGCAACCTTGCCTACGGGGTGGAAGCCGCTGCCAATACCTACTTTGGCACCAGCGCCGACAAACTGACCCTGGCGCAAGCCTCGTTCCTTGCCGGTCTGCCGCAAGCCCCCAGCGTGTACGATATCTTCAGCAATCGAGAGCAAGCCCTGCGCCGCCACAAGCAGGTGCTGGTGCTGATGTACGAACTGAGCCGCGAGAAGAACTGCATTGAGGTCTCCAACAGCGTCCAGCCGGTGTGCGTGGATGCCGCCGCCGCTACCGCCGCGGCGCAGGAGATTGAAGCCTACAACTTCCAGCCGCCGCGCAACACCATCCGCTATCCGCACTGGGTCAATTACGTGCGCTCCCTGCTGGAAGAGCAGTACGATGCCCAGACCATCTACCGCTCCGGGTTTACCGTGTACACCACCCTCGATCCCAACCTGCAGGAGCAAGCCCAGAACATTGTGGCAGAGCAGGTGCGTTCGCTCTCGGGGCGCAACGTGCAGAACGGCGCGCTGGTTGCCATCCGTCCTGCCACGGGTGAGATTCTTGCCATGGTGGGGTCGGCGGATTACTTTAACGAGGACATCAGCGGGCAGATCAACATGGCACTGGTGCCGCGCCAGCCGGGTTCATCCATCAAGCCGCTCACCTATCTGGCGGCGTTTGAAAAAGGCTGGACGCCCGCCACGCTCATCTGGGACGTGCCCTCCGAGTTTCCGCCATCCGGCAGACCCGACGACCCGCGCGAGCCGTACAAGCCGGTCAACTACGATGGACGCTTCCACGGTCCCGTCACGGTGCGCAGTGCGCTGGCGAATTCCTACAATGTGCCTGCCGTCAAAGCCCTGCAGTTCGTGGGCATCTACGATGACCCCAGCACCCCGCAGAGCGAGGGGCTGATCGGCATGGCGAAACGTCTGGGCATCACCACCCTGACGCGCGATGATTACGGGCTTTCGCTGACGCTGGGCGGCGGCGAGGTGACCCTGCTGGAGATGACCTCGGCGTTTGGCACGATGGCGAACGCCGGTCGGCGCATGCCCCCGTATGCCATCACCCGCATCGAGGATTACGCCGGTAACGTGGTCTATGAGCACAAAGCGCCCCCCGGCGAGCAGGTTCTGCGCCCCGAACATGCCTTCCTGATCAGTTCCATCCTTTCCGATAATCAAGCCCGCGCGCCCATGTTCGGCACCAACTCGGTGCTGGCATTGCCCTTCCCCGCCGCCGCCAAGACCGGCACCACCAACGACTTCCGCGATAACTGGACGCTGGGCTATACCCCCGACCTTGCTGTGGGCGTGTGGGTGGGCAACGCCGATTACACCCCCATGGAAGGCGTCAGCGGGGTGACCGGCGCCGCACCCATCTGGGCGCAGTTCATGCAGACTGCCGTCCCCGCCCTCACCGGCGGCAACCCCAGCCCCTTTGTGCGCCCTGCCAATGTGGTCGAGCGGGTGGTGTGCGCCATCTCCGGAACCGAGCCTTCGGAGTGGTGTCCGGGTCAGCGCACCGAGTTCTTTGCCGCCGATCAACTGCCCCTGCCCAAGGATGAAGATCTGTGGAAGCGCGCTCAGATTGACACCTGGACGGGGCTGCGCGCATCGGCGGCGTGCTCCGGCTTTACCGCCGAGAAGTTTGTCCTCAACGTCACCGATAAGGACGCGGTGCGCTGGATTCGGGAGACCGAAGAAGGACGCCGCTGGGCGGAGAGCATTGGCTTTTCGGATGATTTCTTCTTCATCCCCGAACGGGAATGTCGGGAAAGCGATCCCCGTCCCAACATTTACTTTGCCGGGCTGGCGGAAGATCAAGCCATCCTCTCGGCGCCGCTGGATATTTACGCGGTGGTGGACGCCACCGACGATTTCCGCCGCTGGCGTCTGGAGTGGGGACTGGGGAGCGACCCCGGTGAGTGGAAGACCCTGCTGGAGGGCATGACCTCGCCGGTCAAGTCGCCCGACCGCATTTACTCGTGGGATTTGCAGGATGTGCCGCGTGAGACCATCACCCTGCGCATTTATCTGGAGAGCACCGAGGACGGCTACGCCGAGAAGCGCATCCGCCTGCGCATTCAGGCGCCCACGCCCACCCCGACGCCCACCCTGACCCCGACGGTGACGCCCACGCCCACTCTGACACCCACCCCCACGCTGACGCCTACCCCCACGGAGACGCCCACCCCCGTGCCAACAGATACGCCCGTAGCCACCGCGGGGGCAGCGCTGGAACGAGTGTAAGCCCCGGGAAGCACGGTTTTCACTGGCTGTGCGCCGTTGTGCGCCGGTGAGGGAAAACCGTGCTATGCTTAACCTGTCCATCCAATTTGCCTCTGGAGGGTTGACATGGAAAAGCGTTTCAAAGTCCTGCGTTTCGTGGGGACGCTGTACAAAATCTTTGGCGTGGTGGTCGGTGTGGCGATGCTGATTCTCGCCCTGGGCATTTGTGCCGTTTCGGTCATGGGCGGCGCCAGCATGGCAGATTATGCCCGCGAGTACGGCATGCACGGCATGGAAGTGTTCGGCGCGCTGGGCGGGGTGATTATAAGCGGTGTGGTGCTGATCGCCGGGGCGGTGTGGGCAATTTCCCTGTATGCCATCGGCGAGGGGGTGTACCTGTTTATTGCCATTGAGGAAAATACCCGTGCCGCCGCCCTGCGCCTGCAGGCGCCCGTTCCGCCAGTTGAATGATGGATTCGCACAGCGCACCTTGAAAGAAACGCCAGCCTGCTGTATAATTTGGCGCGCACACGCCACCGTAGCTCAGCCGGCAGAGCAGACGTTTCGTAAACGCCAGGTCGTGGGTTCGAATCCCACCGGTGGCTCTTTTTGTTTAAATTTCCCGGAATTGGCTCAATCGAATCCTACGGGACGCTGAGCGGCGCAATGCGCCCGACCTGCATTTCCGCCAGGACGCCGCGCACCAGTTCCTGCCTGCCGGGGGAGAAGAGCGCCTCGTTCACGTGGGTAAAAGCAATCGGCACCCGCACCAGGGCGGGAGGCGCAGAAGCGGAGAAGACCTCATCCAGTGCGGCGGTGAGATCCCAGTCCAGCGTCACCGCCCACTGTTCGGATAATGCTTCGGGCGGGGGGACGATGCCCAGCACCCGCACCGGCTGGGTGAACTGCACCAGCCCCTTCAGGTAAGCAATCACCTCGGGGTGAACGGCGGCATGGGAGAGGTAGAAGACGTCCACCTTGCCTTCGTCGAACAGTTTTGCCGCCACTGCCGCCCAGTCGCTGCCGCTGTCCGTGTCCACCCCGGCGGTGAGGGGGAAGTTCATGCCGAGGGGCCAGCCGGGCGAGCATACCCCGCAGAAGTAGCGCCCGCCGTTCAAAAAGGCTTCCTGAATGCCGGGCTGACTGGAGGGAATCAAACCCGCGGCGCGCCAGTCATCCGAAATGACCGTGGCGGTGAGACCGGCGGCAAACGCCAGCGCCTGTGGATCGGCAAGCAGGGTGGTGAGGTTGGGGGCTTCGGGCAGGGTTTGAGCGGAGAGCACCACAAAGCGCGTCTGCGGCGCGGCGTTGAGGGCATCGCCGAGCGAGGGAGGTTCTGCCAGCGCCAGCACCAGCGGCACGTCTGCCCCGAAGGCCCGTTCGCTCCACTCTGAAAGCACCTCTACGGGGGCGCCGCCGCTGGCAAGCGTTTCCAGATGGGCGCGCGCTGTTTCCACCCACTCAGGGTTGACATCTGCCGGAGCGTACACCACCATGCGTTGCGGGGGCGGGGTGGGCGTCTCGGAGGGAGAGGGGGTGGGAGAAACGACAGGGGTATTCTCCGCCGTATTGCCCGGGGCGGGCGAAGGCGACACCGGGCTCTGTCCCTGACAGGCGGTCAGCCACAGGGCGAGCAGGAGCAGGGCAAGTACACGTCTCATAAGGGCGAATTGTACCCGAGAACCCCACGGAGGCAAAGGCAGGGGGTTAACGCTCCACTTCAATGAGTACTTCCAGTGCACCGGCGTTGTCTTCCAGGCGGGTATCGTTGATGCGCAGGAAGAGCGTTCCGCGTTCGCCCAGACGCTGATCGAAATCCCGTCCGACGTAGAAGGGCTGACTGTTGCCCACCCTGCCGATGAGCGCGGCGTGTGAGATGCCTTCGGCAACGTTGCAGTCACAGCGGGGATCGCCGCCCGACCCGACCGCGTCGAAATTGCCGCCGTTCCACGGCGACCACAGCCCGGAAATCTGGCGGATGCGCACGCGCATGCCCGGTTTGATCGGGATGCCGGTGTCCTGCCAGTCAGCATCGGCGCGCACCACAAAGGTGAGGGCATCGTCATTTTCGACCGAACCGGGGAGCGAGAGACGGCACCCCATCAGCGGCAACAGCGCCGCAAACAGCATCACCCACCGCAAGGCTTTCATGACGGCATTCCTCCAACGAGGATTATACGGTGCGGGGAGGCTCTCCGGCAAGACAGAGGCTGTCTGGATGCGGCGCTTCTTCATTGCAAAAACGTCTCAAAAAAGCCTTTGCACCGGGCGGGAAATTCGGTTATGCTTTTTTTATCCCGGAAGGGACTTTCAATGAAAGGAATTTACAGATGAATGGACCTGTTCCAAAAATTTTATCTCCCGGAGAGCGGGAGGAACTGCTCCGCACGCTGAAGGTGCGTTTTGAGAAGCACATGCACCGCCACGCCGGGCTGGAATGGAGCCGGGTGCAGGCGCGTCTGGACGAGCGCCCCGAAAAATGGTTCTCGCTCTACGAGATGGAGCGGACGGGCGGTGAGCCGGATGTGATCGGCGTTGACGAGAAGACGGGCGAAATCCTGTTTTGCGACTGTGCGGAGGAAAGCCCAAAGGGACGCCGGAGTCTGTGCTACGACCGCGAAGCCTGGGAAGCCCGCAGGGAAAACAAGCCCTTGGGAAATGCAGTGGACATGGCGTCCGCCATGGGCATCGAGATTCTGACGGAGGAGCAGTACCGGTTTCTGCAAACGCTGGGAGAGTTTGACACCAGAACATCCAGCTGGGTGAAAACGCCCCCGGAGATTCGTCGGCTGGGCGGCGCGCTCTTCTGTGACCGGCGGTATAACACTGTCTTCGTCTATCACAACGGCGCCGATTCTTACTACGCATCCAGAGGGTTTCGCGGTCTGTTGAGGGTGTAAAGGCGGTTCCATTGTTCTCTATCTCACCCTTTCATTCCTTCCTGGCAGTGTGAAGGAGAAAAAGTTTTGCTTTTTCTGCCATCGGCAGTATCCCAGACAAACAGCCCCCCTTCTCCTCGGGGAAGAGGGGCAGGGGGGATGGGGCGAGTGGAGGAATGCTTTCTTGACGTTTACAGGTTGTGGTTTCACCGTTTTCAACTTTGAGAAAGCCCGTTAAGCGTTCTCCCATGCTTGACGCCTTCCCCCGCATGTGATAGATTGCTCTTTCAGAACCTGGCAGTGTCTCAGCCGTGTCTCTGCGGCTGTATATAATGGAGGAATGATTGTGAAACGCTGGATGCCTCTTGTGCTGATGACTCTGGCGCTGGTGAGCGGATGTATTGTGCCGCCCAGCCCCACCCCGGCGGCGAGCGTCACGCCCACCGCCTTACCCCCTACCCCCACCGAAACGCCCATCCCCACCCCGGAAATGCCCCGTACGCTGGTGGTGTGCCTTGCCGAAGAACCGCAGACGCTGTATCCCTACGGCGGCAATTCGCGCAGTATGTGGGCGGTGCTGGAAGCCCTGTACGATGGTCCCTTTGATACCCGTCAGTACGGCGTCCAGCCGGTGATTCTGGAGAAGATGCCCGCGCTGAGCGACGGCGATGCCCGCATTGAAGCGGTTGAGGTTCGGGCAGGCGACCCTGTGGTGGATGCGGCGGGCAATCTGGTGGCGCTGGCGGCGGGTGTGCAGGTGCTCCCGGCGGGGTGTGCCTCGCCGGAGTGCGCCGTCACCTGGGACGGATCCAGTTCTCTGCAGATGGATCGTCTGACGGTCACCTTCCGCCTCAAGGAGGGCATTCAGTGGTCAGACGGCGCCCCGCTCACCGCCGAAGATTCGGTCTTTTCCTTCAATATTGCCGCCGACCCGGCAACGCCGACCGCCAAGGGGCTGATTGACCGCACTCTCTCTTACACGGCGCTGGATGAGCGTACGGTGGAGTGGGTGGGCGTGCCCGGTTTTCTGGAGCGCAACTACCCGGCGTATTTCTTCCTGCCTCTGCCCAGACATGCCTGGGGGACGCTGAGCGCGGCGCAGATTTTACAGGATGAGCAGATTCGCCGCGCGCCGCTGGGCTGGGGGGCGTATACGGTGCAGGAGTGGACGGCGGGCGATCACATCACCCTGAAGAAGAATCCGCTGTACTTCCGCGCCGCCGAGGGGTTGCCTGCCTTCGATACGCTGGTGTTCCGCTTCTCGGGCAATCCGCCCGACAGCGCTTTGATGGCGCTGGTGGCGGGCGAGTGCGACATCGTCGAACCCAATGCCGATTTCCTGCCCCTGCTGGAAGAACTCATCAACACGCAGAACAACGGGCGCTTGCAGTTACTGCTGGCGCAGGGTCCGGAGTGGGAGCATGTGGCGTTTGGCATCCGCCCGGCGTCTTACGATGACGGCTACGACCCGGCGGCGGGCGACCGCCCCGATTTCTTCGGCGACGTGCGCACCCGCCAGGCGTTTGCACTGTGCGCCAACCGGGAGGCGATTGTCCGGCAGGTGTTCTTCAACCGTGTGGAAGTGCCGCGCGGCTATCTGGCGCCCGATCACCCCGCCTACAACAAAGAGGCACTGCCCGAATATCCCTACGACCCGGCGCGGGGGAGTGCCCTGCTGGATGAGGTGGGCTGGAAGGACCTCGATAACGACCCCGGCACCCCGCGCGTGGCGCAGGGGGTGAGCGGCGTCCCCGACGGCACCCCTCTGAAGGTGGAATTGCTCACCACACAGGCGGCACTGCGCACCCAGACCGCGCAGACCCTTCAGCAGTCCTGGCGCGCCTGCGGCATTGAAACGACCATTGCCCAGTTGCCCCCCGGCGAGATGTTCGCCCCCGGTCCGGATGGGGCAGTCTTTGGCAGGCGCTTTGACCTTGCCATGTTCTACTGGCAGACCAGTCAGCGCAATGCCTGCGCGCTGTACACCAGTGCCCAGATCCCCGGTGCCATCAACCAGTGGATTGGCGTCAACGTGAGCGGTTTTTCCTCGCCCGCCTACGATGCGGCGTGTCTGGATTCACTGCGGGCGCATGCCACCCCCGCAGAAGATCTGCAAGCCCTGCAGAACGCCGAGAAAGTCTTTGCAGAGCAGTTGCCCGTCCTGCCGCTGTACTTTCAGTTGAAGATTGCCATTGCCCGCCCCGATCTGTGCGGTTTTGCGCTTGATCCCACGGCGCGCAGTTTCCTGTGGAACATTGAAGATATCCATATCGGTGAGGGTTGTCAGCCGTGAAAAAAGGCTACCTGTACGCGTTTCTGGCTTACGGCATGTGGGGCGTTTTTCCGTTGTACTGGAAAGCCCTGCAGGATGTGCCTTCGGTTCAGATTCTGGCACACCGTGTGGTGTGGTCGCTGGTGTTTCTGGTCTTCCTGATCTCCCTGCGGCGGGAGTGGGAAGCCCTGCGCGGCATGCTTTCGCGGCGGGTCTTGCTGGTATATGCCCTCTCGGGGGCGCTGGTGACCCTGAACTGGGGACTGTACATCTGGGGCGTCAACGCCAATCATGTGGTGGAAGCCTCGCTGGGGTACTTCATCAATCCGCTGGTGAACGTCCTGCTGGGGGTGGTGTTCCTGCGCGAGCGTCTGCGCCCTGCGCAGTGGGCGGCTATCGGGCTGGCGATGGTGGGCGTGCTGTACATGACCGTTGCCTATGGGCGTTTGCCCTGGCTGGCGCTGGCGCTGGCGTTCACCTTTGGTATTTATGGCTACCTGAAGAAGACCTTTCCGCTTAATTCCCTGCACGGATTGACGCTGGAGACCGGCGCAGTCACCCCGCTGATGCTGGCGTATCTGGTGTATCTGGAGGTCAACGGGCAGGGGGCGTTCCTGCACGGCAGTGCCCTGCGATCTTTTTTGCTGGCGCTGGCGGGGGTGGTGACGGCAACCCCACTGCTCTTCTTCGGCATGGGGGCGCGCCTCATTCCGCTCTCGACCATGGGGTTGATTCAGTACCTCTCGCCGACCATTCAGTTTCTGCTGGGGGTTTTTCTCTATCATGAGCCGTTCGATCAGGCGCGCCTGATTGGCTTTGGGGTGGTGTGGCTGGCGCTGGCGCTGTATCTGGTGGAGGGGTATCTGCATCAGCGCCGGGCTGTCCCTGCCACCGGGTAGAGATGCCGGAATGCGCCCCGGGATGCCGCAACGGGCGTAAAATGAGGGTATCCGTCTGGTGTATGGAGGATTTTCATGGCTGAATCCATGCGTGAGATTCTGGCAAAGGTGGAGCGCGGGGAACTGACTCCCGAAGAGGCAGAGGCAATGCTGCGCGGGGAGACCCCGTCCACCCCGACTGAGCCGCCCGCGGAGGATGTCCCGCCGGTGGAGGGTGAGGTGCTGGAAAGCCCTGCGGAGGTGGATCTCCGCCTCAACCGCTGGCGACTGTGGTGGCTGGTGCCGCTGGGCATTGGCGGTTTCATCCTGGTGGTGGGCATTTCCCTCATCACCCTGGGATATGCTTCCTCAAGCCCGTTCTGGTTCGTCTGCGGCTTTTTCCCGCTCTTTCTCGGTCTGATGGTGGCGGTGCTGGCGCTGTGGAGCCGGAAGGCGCGCTGGCTGCACCTGCGGGTGCGCGAGAAAGGCAAGATGCAGGTGGCGCTTTCGTTCCCCATTCCCATTCTGATGGGAAAGTGGTTCTTCACCCTGTTTGGCGGCGTCATCCCCGGATTGCGCGACCAGCCCGGGGTGGTTGAATCCATGCCGGAGATGCTGGACGCGGTCGGCAGGTCCCGCGAACCGCTCATCGTCGAAGTCAACGATGGGGATACTGAAGTAAAGATATATTTAATTTGAAGATCCAATACCGGATTCCTTACCGGACGTGCGGTGATGCTCGTGTTATACTTTCCCCATGCAGACGACTTCCATTCAAGCCCTTCTCTTTGATGTGGGCGGGGTGATTCTGCGCACCGAAGATCCCGCGCCACGCGAGGCGCTGGCGCGTGAGTACGGGATGACCCGCGCCGAACTGGAGAAACTGGTCTTTGCCTCTCCGGCGGCGCTGGCGGCGGAACGCGGCGAGGTGGATGAGCCTGCCGTGTGGGACGCCATTGCCCGCACCCTGCGCCTTTCGCCCCCGCAGTTGAGTGCCTTCCGCGAGCAGTTCTGGGCAGGAGACCGCGTGGATACGGCTCTGCTGACCTTTCTGGCAGAGGCGCGTCCGCGGGTGCGTACGGGCTTGCTCTCCAACGCCTGGACACGCGACCTGCGCGCTCTGCTGTGCGCTTACGGCGCCCCCGCCGACCTGCTCGACCGCGCCGTGGAGGTGTGGCTGACCTCATCCATGCTGGGGGCGCGCAAGCCCGATCCGCGTGCCTTTGCGGCGGCGCTGGAGCATCTGGGTGTGTCAGCCCATCAAACCGTCTTTGTGGATGATTTTGTGGAAAACGTGGAAGGCGCGCGCCGCGCCGGGCTGGTGGGCGTGCACTTCCAGAACACCGCTCAGACCCTCGATACCCTGCGCCGCCTGCTGGAGAACAGATGGAGCCGCTGATCACCCTTGGCGTGGTTGCCGATACGCACGTCCCCGACCGGGTTAATGCCCTGCATCCTGAACTGATTTCTTCTCTGCGCAGGCAGGGTGTACAGCGCATCCTGCACGCCGGAGATGTGTGTGTTCCGGCGGTGCTGGAGGAACTGGAGCAGGTTGCGCCGGTTACAGCGGCGCGTGGCAACCGCGACTGGATGTTCCATCCGTCCCTGCCGTGGGTGGTGGAGATGGAACTGGGCGGCGTGCGTCTGGCGCTGATTCACGGGCAGGGCTCTTTCCTGCGCTACTGGTGGGACAAAACCCTGTATGTCCTGCAGGGCTACCGCTTCGAGCGCTACCGCAACGTTCTCCTGCGCACCTGTCCGCAGGCGGATGTGTATCTCTACGGGCACACTCATCAGGCAGAAAACCGCCGCGAGAACGGCAAACTCTTCTTTAATCCGGGTTCTGCCAGTCTTGGCATCATCCCCGGGCGGGTGCCGCCTTCGTTTGGCATCCTGCGCATGGACGCCAGCGGCAGGGTGGAGGGGGAAATTCATGTGCTGAAAGGCTGGAAAGTCCAGCGCGGTGGGTGGGTCAGAGATTAAGCACCTTACTCATCAGTACATCCAGAATCTGGACGATTCGGCTTACTCTGTGGTAAAATCCATCGGCTCGCCGAAGAGGGGAGCAAAAAATCAACTCACACGCTGGCTGACTGCTTCTGCGTGCCCCCGCAGGGGGTGAGGAAGCGGGATGAGGACAGCGGGAGAATAACGCAAAGGAGAAAAAAGAATAATGGCTACTGTGATCTCCATGAAAGCCCTTCTGGAGAGCGGCGTCCACTTTGGGCACCGCACGAACAAATGGAACCCCCACATGCGCCCGTACATCTTCACCGAGCGCAACGGGATTCATATCATCGATCTTCAGCAAACTGTTAAAGCCCTGAATACGGCGTACAACCTGGTGCGCGATACCGTTGCCAACGGCGGTACGGTGCTGTTTGTTGGCACCAAACGCCAGGCGCAGGAAACCGTGCGCGAGGAAGCCGAGCGCTGCGGTATGCCCTACGTGGTGGAGCGCTGGATGGGCGGTATCCTCACCAACTGGATTACGTTCTATCAGCGTATTCAGGAACTGGAGCGCATGGAGCGCATGCGCGATAGCGGCGAGATTTCCCGCCTGACCAAGAAGGAAGGTCTGCTGATTCAGCGTGAGATTGACCGCCTCGAGGTGCGCCTGGGCGGTATCCGCAAGATGAAGCGCCTGCCCGACCTGCTCTTCGTGGTGGATGTGGATCGCGAAGCCACCGCCGTGCACGAAGCCAACAAGATGGGCATCCCCGTGATTGCGCTGGTGGATACCAACTGCGATCCGCGCGGCGTGGACTACGTCATTCCCTCCAACGATGACGCCATCCGCGCCATCAAACTGCTGGTGGGCAAGATTGCCGATGCCGTCATTGAGGGCAAAGCCTACCGCAAGGAAGAAGTGAGCGAGGAAGAAGCCGCGGTGGACTTTAGCGCGGTGACCGTGGGCGTGGAAGAGGATATTGACGACGAAGCCCTGCTGGGCGAATCCACGCTGGCAAAGATGAAGGGGATGGTGGATGACGAGATCGAGGAATAGTGCATTCCTCTGGTAAGCGAATCTGGCACATTTTGAGAAAGACGGGAAAAAGACCATGGCAATTACGACTGAAATGATCAAGCAACTGCGCGAGGCAACCGGCGCAGGTATTCTGGACTGCCGAAAGGCGCTGGAGCAATCCAACGGCGATTACGAAAAGGCAGTAGATTACCTCCGCGAGAAAGGGCTGGCGCAAGCCGCCAAGCGCTCAGACCGCACTGCTTCTGAAGGCGTTATCGAAGTGTACTCGCACGGCAACGGGCGTGTGGCAGTGGTGGTGGAAGTCAACTGCGAGAGCGATTTCGTCGCCCGCGAAGCCTCCTTCCGCGCCTTTGCCCATGAACTGGCGCTGCAGATCGCGGCTTCCTCCCCCCGCTGGATCAAGGAAGAGGACATCCCCGAAGCCGAACTGAAGCGCGAAGCCGACATTGCGGCGGCGCGCGCCCGCGAAGAGGGCAAACCGGAAGCGGTGATTCCCCGCATTGTCGAGGGGTACCTCAATAAATTCAAGGACGAGACCGTGCTGATGCGCCAGAAGTACATCCGCGATGAGAGCAAGACCATCCAGGATCTGTACAACGAACTGGCAGTGTCTTTGAAAGAGAACATCGTCGTGCGGCGGTTCGTCCGCTGGGAACTGGGCGAAGCCTCGAGTTAACCTCTCAAAGCCAACCGAAAGGTTGGCTTTTTTTCTGGAAATGGAGAAGAGTACTGCATGGAAACAACCCCCTCAAATGGATTGAAATACCGCCGCATCCTTCTCAAACTGTCGGGCGAAGCGCTGGCAAAAGAAGATGGTTTCGGCATTGACCCTGTGTGCGTGCGCGATATTGCCCGGCGCATCAAACAGGTGCGCGAGATGAACGTGGATGTGGCGGTGGTCATTGGCGCGGGCAACCTGTGGCGCGGACGGGTGGGACAGAACAGTGGCATGGATCCCGCCACCGCCGACTATATGGGCATGCTGGCGACGGTGATGAACGCTCTGGCGCTGATGGATGCGCTGGAAAGCATGAACGTGATTACGCGGGTGCAGTCTGCCATCGAGATGCACTCGGTTGCCGAGCCGTATATCCGCCGCCGCGCCATCCGTCACCTGGAGAAGGGGCGGGTGGTGATCCTCGGCGGAGGCACGGGAAACCCCTACTTCACCACCGATACCGCCGCCGCCCTGCGCGCCACCGAATTGAAGTGCGATGTGCTCATCAAAGCCACCAAGGTGGATGGGGTGTACGACAGCGACCCCAAGAAAAACCCCAACGCCCGCCGCTTTGAGCGCATCACCTACATGGAGGCGCTCAACCAGCGCCTGGAGGTGATGGACAGCACCGCGCTCTCCCTGTGCATGGACAATAAGATGCCCATCCTGGTCCTCAACCTGTGGGATGAGAGTGCCCTCATTCGCGCACTGAAGGGCGAACCCGTGGGCACACTGGTAAGCGATTAAGCGCCCCTTCAACCAGCCTGCTGTTTTGCGCACGGGGAGAACATCTCCGTGCGCTTTTGTTTGTGGGGGGGAGGTGCAGGGTATGGATTATTTGGGAACAGAGAATACCCGGTTAAGGAAGGCATCCAAAAGTGCCGCAGAATCCTGCCAGCCGGCTGAGGGCTGAGTTGGGTGGTGTTTTGTTGTGAAATACTTTACTTGCTATTAAGGGCATGTGCGCGCTCGTAGTTCACGACAATAACACCGCTCGGGGTGACTTTGCTTTCTGTCACCTTGAACCTCATTGGAATTGTGCCATCGGCAAATAACCGCTTTCCAGCGCCCAATGTGATTGGGTATATCATCAGCCAGAATGCATCTACCAGATCATGCTTGATAAGGGTCTGAACAAGTCTGCTACTTCCCCAGACGTGCAAATCTGAACCCTGTTGTTGTTTGATTTCGGCAACTTTTTCTTCAATATCTCCATTTAAAAACACAGACGGCTGCCAATTGCTGGAGGTTCTGGTATTTGATGCAACATACTTGGTTGCTGCGTTGACATTGGGCCATATATTCCCATGTTGAGGCCAGTATGACTCCCAGATTTCAAAGGTGGTGCGTCCTAACAACAGGTCGAACGGCAAGTTCATCTGCCTTCTCAGAAGCATTCCAAGGACATCATCGGAAAATAAACTGATCCACCCACCATGCACAAAACCACCACTCATGTCCTCTTCGGGTCCGCCCGGGGCCTGTATGACACCATCAAGGGAAATATGTTCAAGCACAATAATTTTTCTCATAACTGGGTTTCTTCCATGTTTGAATGATTATAGTGTAATCCGGTATTTTTTTCAGCAAGCCAGCCAGCGGTTTGCGTCAGCGGGTTGCGAAGTTTAGAACAATTTCCATCGCTTATATTTTCCCAGTTCTTTCCTGACACGGTTTTCAAATTCTTTCCGATCTGTCAGCATGGCATCCGTTTTTGCGGCTTCAAGGGCCTGTTCCAGGTACTTTCGGGTATCTTCTTCTCGTCCAACCTGTCTGGAGAGGGTAGCCAGGTTGAAATAGAGGGGTGCACTGCCAGGGCGAATCTGTTGAGCCTGTTCCATAGCCTTAAGCGCTTCTCCCGGGCGATTCAAAGCGCTAAAGCAGGCCGATAAGTAAAAATAGGCATCAAACATCTCTGGCGTGCGATCAATCACCTCGAGGAAGCACGCGATCGCTGCCGCATAATGTTCTTTATAAAATAATTCAACTCCACTGCTCATCAGGATGGTGATCTCTTTGTCGGGTGAGCGATATTCGGGGTTTTCACTGCCGCAGTACGAACATACTTTATCGTAGTCAGATACATTGGCTCCACAACTGGTGCATTTTACTGCCATGATCCTGATCTCCTGCTGAATGTGTTGCAGATCATCTGCTGGAAAAACGCTGTTTCTACTGTGTTTTTTTTTATGGTAGGGGGTATGGCGAAACGCTCAGACTATCTTTTGATACGCGGTTTTTTCGCGTACAGCCAGCCGAAAAAGGATGTTATGACCTGTTTTGCCCTGGGATTGGAAACCCTCCGAAATGATTAATAATAAATAAATTATATATCTAACTCCGCAAAATCAAGTATTTTTCCCGCCTGTTCCATTCCCCCCTGGATATCAGAACCCCTCAACCTGCACGAAAACCACCCTCACCCATCGGGCGAATGATGGGCAGGTCCTCGGGGGCTTTTGTCAGGTGGGATTCGATTTCGGCTTGCATGGAAATCTCTCCTGGAAAATCCTGTACCTTAATGCTCCGAAAGGCTTCGGGGGCATCAGATTCCAGTCTGTACGTACCCGGCATGCTCCTGAGCGCCCTCATTCGCGCACTGAAGGGCGAACCCGTGGGCACACTGGTGAGCGATTAAGCGCCCCTTCAACCAGCCTGCTGAGAATCCCCTTTGCGGGGTTTTCAGGTACAATCATTGCAGACTTCATGGATGCTCAGGCTGGCGAAATTGTCCTTCTGTCTCTGCGCGTTTCCGGGGTAGCCCTGTTTTTCAGTTCTCTGCTGGGAATTCCTGCGGGTGTTTTACTGGGACTGAACCGCTTTCCCGGAAAGCGGCTTGCCGTCATTCTGATTTACACCGGCATGGGCTTTCCCCCGGTGGTCATTGGCTTGCTGGTGTATTTTTTGCTCTCCCAGCGCAGTCCGCTGGCGGGGTTGCCTTTTCTGCCCGATTTGTTCACTCCCGAAGCCATGATTCTGGCGCAGATCATTCTGGCGTTTCCGCTGGTAGCGGGCTTTACCATGACCGCCATCCAGGCGGTGGACCCTGCTCTGCGCCTGCAGGTGATGGCGCTGGGTGCCACCCGCGCCCAGGCGGCGCTTTCCATCCTGCGCGAAGCCCGCAACGGGGTGATTGCTGCCATTGTGGCGGGTTTTGGGGGTATTATCTCCGAGGTGGGGGCGGTGATGAT
>OGCI01000616.1_pt1 | contig 37968 bp, 39 predicted proteins | sample 1570021 | NCBI WGS metagenome assembly OGCI01 (sample SAMN06264664, study PRJEB24512) | hot springs metagenome | isolation source: Hot spring water | place: South Africa: Tshipise | collected 2015-06-21 | reverse complement strand
AGAGTTCTTGCCATTACGTGATGGATGCCGGGTTTTCCGTTGGCTGTTGGAGGTCCTTCATAAAAAGTGAATGATTTATTTTCATCTCTTGAAGTAACGCTTTTTTCGAAGATTTTATTTTCTTTCCAGAATTCTAAAATTTCTTTTTCAATCTGTGGATAACCAAATTTTTCTAGATTTTGTTTGAACATAAATAGTACTAAAGTTCCTTGTATTTCTTTAATAATTCAAATTCACTTTTAATAAGTTGTTTCAGTTCATCTTCCGTTTTGTTTTTTATCATATTAATCTTCTCTGCTTCCAATTCCGCATTAGCGATAATTTCTCTGGCTTTTAATTCGGCTTCTTTGATAATCAAAGCACCTTGAAGTTCATAATCCGTTTTACTGTTTTCTAAAATTTTAATTTTTTCTTTCAGGATAATCACTTCTCTGGCACCTTGCAAAATAAACTGCATTGCCATTCCGAAGAATCCCATCGCACCAAGAGTAATATTTTTAAGACTGTAAAGAATAAGGTTTTCTGCAGAGATGTTGTCGCTTCCAAAATACTCATTAAAAAAAGTAATTGTAAAAAGACTAAAAACTAAAGTTGCAACAATAACTGCAAATAATATTTTACCGCCATATTGCCATCCTGCTTGTCTGGATAAAAACCATCCACTTGCAAAAGATAAAACTGACAAAACAAACCAAACGGCAAAATTGTTTGCTCCGAAATTAAAATAATCAACTCCAATAAAATTTGAAGCATACATTAATAAAGCTATTAAAAAAGCCCCGAAATAATTCAATAAATGTTTTTTCAAATCAATCAATTTGCATTCTCTCAATTAGTTCTAAAAATAAAGAAGTCATTTTAGGTTCTGCACTATTTGCAGCTTGAATAATATCTTCAAGAACAACTGGTTTAAGGTTTTCAGGGAAACATTCATCTGTTACAATACTAATTCCGAAAACTTTCATTCCCATATGATTTGCAACTATATTTTCGGGAACAGTTGACATTCCTACAACATCAGCACCAATGGCACTTAAAAATTTATATTCTGCTTTTGTTTCTAAATTAGGACCCGGAACTGCGACATAAACTCCAGTATGAACTTTAATATTTTTTTCATCAGCAATTTTCTGAGCAAGATTTATTAATTCTTTTGAATAAGGCTCACTCATATCCGGAAATCTTGGACCAAGCTCATCTTCATTTTTACCAATTAAAGGATTATCGCAAAGAAGATTGATATGATCTTCAATAATCATTAGGTCGCCTTTTCGATAATCACGATTCATACATCCACAGGCATTGGAGATTAACAAAATTTTCACTCCAAGAAATTTCATCAATCTAACTGGATAAGTAATTTCCTTCATCGAATAACCTTCGTAGAAATGAAATCTTCCCTGCATAACGACTACATTTTTCCCGCTAACTTTACCAAGGATCAATCTGCCGTGATGAGATTCTACTGTAGAAATAGGAAAGTGAGGAATTTGATCGTAGTTTATTTGGTGTTCAATTTCAATTTCTTTTACTAACCCTCCAAGTCCGGTTCCAAGAATAATTCCAATAGGATATTTTTCAGTTGAGAATTTTCTGATTACTTCAAGTGATTCTTTTATTTTATTAATAAGGTTACTCATTATCCAATGACTCTACGATTTTATCAATATCAATTTTTAGAAAATCGACATTTTGCAAATTTTCTTCGATTGTTTTTGTTGTGTCGAAATTATATTCCGGAATGATCATCCTAACCTGTGTATTGAGAATGGCTTCAAGTTTAGCAATAATTAGATTTTTTTCTTCTTGAAGATTTAAAATTGCCTCGTTCAGTTTTTTTGCCTGTTCTTTTGCATTCTCAATTATCTGATTGGCTTTAACTTCCGCTTCCATCATCATAACCTGGGTTTGCTTCCGAGTTGATTCAATGGATTTACTTGAATTTTCTTGAGCCTTTAAAAGCGTTTTCTGTAAATTATTCTCGATTTCTTTGTAAGATTCTATTTGCTCACTAAGCTCTGTTGTTTTTGATTTTAGATGTTCATTCTCCCGCAATAAATGATCAACTTCTTCTGCAATTCGATCAAGAAATGTTTTTACCTCTTCGGGATTAAACCCTAAAATCTTTTTTGAGAATTCCTGATTTTTAATTGAATTTGGATTTAATTTCAAATTTGTCTCCAATCTTTAGAATAATCTCTATCACCAAAAATCGCTGAGCCAATACGAAGAATAGTACTTCCTTCCTCAATTGCAATTTCATAATCACTTGTCATTCCCATTGAAAGTTCGTTATAATCAAAGCCTTTTTTATTTAGTTTCTCTTTGAGATTTCTTAAGTAACTGAAACTTTTTCTAATCAACTTCTCATCTTCTGTTAAAGGTGAAATTGTCATCAAACCAAGAGCTTTAACGTTTGAGAGCTTCTGGGCTTCTTCTGCCAATCTAAAAATTTCTTCTTCCGAAGTAATTCCAGCTTTTGTTTCTTCATAAGAAGTTTTTACTTCAAAAAGAACTTTCTGAATTTTATCAAAAGATTCAGCCTTTTTATTTATCTCAAAAAGTAAATCTAAACTATCCACTGAATGAATAAACTCTGAACATCTTACTGCATACTTAACTTTATTTTTCTGCAAAGTTCCTATAAAATGCCAAATAACAGAATTACCAATTTTATCGTATTTGAGAGTTAACTCTTGAGCACGATTTTCTCCAAAATTTAAGATTCCCGAATCCTTTGCCTGAAGAATAGCATCAATTCCGAAATATTTTGAAACTGCGACAAGAGTTATTTCTTCGCTATTTCTTCCACACTCCGAACATTTCTTCTCAATTGAATACTTTAGCTTATTTATATTATCAGAAATCATAAAAATAAGGTTGTGAATTTATCTTTATACATTCTAAAAAACAACGAATACTGGTTGATAGACCAAGACATTAAAAATTTGCTTTGCAAATATACGTTGTTTAAGCGTAGAGATGTAGAAAATTAGTAGGAAATACGAATTCCTTTTTAGTAAAAACTATCCGCTTTCTTGAAAAATTATTTACCTAATTGTACGATAAGCAGTAAAATTGTTGCTATACTTCCGATAATACTGAAGTAACCCGATAACTCCATCGCAAAAGTTCTGAATGATTTTAATCTTTTTTTCGGTACAAAAATGAAATCGCCTTCTTCAAGAATAACATTATCCTCAGCTGAAATCCAATTACGAGAACTTCCTTTGATTATCATTATATCATCTTCAGCGTATTCCCCGATTCCTCCTGCCTGTTCAATATAGTATTTATAGTTTTTACCTTCAGAAAATTTAACGTGTCCCGGATTTGAAACCTGTCCGAAAACGTAAACAGTATTCATCTTCGGAGGAATAATAATAACATCACCCGGATACACAACGAAATTATAAATTTCTGAATTTTCATCTGTTACTTTTGTAAAATCAACCGCACTGCCTTCATTAAGTACACGATATTGATTTTCCGCAGCGAAATACGCCTGATCTTCTTCAACAAGATTTGACATTCTGAACATCATTTGTTGTTCGTAATTTACTATTCTATCAACTAACTCTGGATTATTATTTATAAGTTTTTCATCTATTTTTATTCCGTATTGTTTCTCAAGTAGTGTAGTAATGCTATTTCCTCTGAAAATTCTTGCTCTTTTGAGTGAGGCGTTTGAAGTAAATCCATTTGTTTTTTTAATCAGCTCACCAAGTTTTGTATTGTTTTTAGTAATTGGTATATATCCCGGCTGATTAACTTCACCTAGGACTAATGCAAAAAATTGCTTCTTTTGTGTTTCATTGGCAAGAATAACTACCTGATCACCTCTTTGAAGGTAAAATTCATTATTTAAATCAACTTCCAGAATTTTTTGTGTTTCTCCATCATAGCTTAGTCTGCTGACTTTGGCTTTCCCAGATAAATCTAACGCTGGATTTAAACCGTAAGCAAGTTCAATCAAATCTGATAGCTTATCGCCTTCAACATATAAAAAAGTTCCTGGTAAATTAACCGCACCAGAAATTGAGATAAAATTTCTTTGAATATCATTTGGAGGGAAAATTATCACATCATCATTCTTTAAATATGGATTATTTATAAAATCCCCATTTATTCTGAACTTTTGGAGATCAATTTTTAATTCAGTTCCATCAGCTCTTTTTAATTTTAATCCTCTTAAAGAGAAATTAGAAAAATCTTTTTTAATTTTTTCAAGAAGTCTTTCTTCATTAACTGAGCCAATTGCCCTCTCAAGTGACTGATTGTAAATTCTTGTAACGAATTGATCAACACGCTCTGCAATCGTTGATACAAAACTTCCTGTTACGGGGAATTGCCCTGCAATACTTACAGAAATTGTAGTTGGCATTACATTCTGATTTGAACGTTCATTATTTTGTGGAAATACTAATGTTGAAAAGACGATAATAATTATTATTTGAATTATTATATGCTTCATTTTCTATTCTGGTATTGTTCATTATAATATTTAATATAATCACCGGAGATAATTCTTTTCCACCAATTTTCATTCTTCAAGTACCAATCAATGGTGTATTGAATTGCAGAATCAAATGAAAATTCTGGTTTCCAGCCAAGTTCATTCTGAATTTTTGAAGAATCTATAGCATATCTTCGATCATGACCAGGTCGGTCTTTTACAAATTCAATCAAATCTTCGCTTTTATTAAGATATTTCAGAATCAACTTAACAATTTCAATATTCTTCATTTCATTGCTTGCACCAATATTATAAACTTCTCCAACCTTACCTTTTTCCAGAACCAAATCAACAGCTTTGTTATGATCAATTACATATATCCAATCTCTGACATTAAGTCCATCTCCATAGACCGGAAGTTTTTTATTGTTAATCGAGTTCAAAATCATCAAAGGAATTAACTTTTCAGGAAATTGAAAAGGACCGTAGTTGTTTGAGCACCTTGTTATGAGGACAGGCATTTTATAAGTATGATAATAAGCTAAAACCATCAAATCAGCAGCAGCTTTGCTTGATGAATATGGACTGTTTGGAGAAATCGGAGTGGATTCAGTAAATAAACCAGTTGGACCTAAACTTCCATAAACTTCATCGGTGGAAACCTGAAGAAATCTTTCAACTTCGAATCTGCGAGCTGTTTCGAGCAAAACATTTGTTCCTATCACATTTGTTCGATAAAATATTTCTGCACCGAGAATGCTTCGGTCAACGTGAGACTCGGCTGCGAAGTTTATTACATATTTGATTTTGTACTTTTCGAATATGTAATTGACAAGTTCATTATTGAGAATATCTCCTTTTATGAAAACATAGTTTGGATTGTTTTCTGATTCCTTTAGATTTTCAAGATTTCCGGCATAAGTAAGTTTATCTAAGTTGACAATAAAATAATCATCTCTTTCTTTAAGAATATGATTGATGAAGTTACTACCGATAAATCCTGCACCGCCTGTTACTAAAATGTTTTTCATAATTAAAATGCAAAAAATCCGAAATAAATTCCTGTTTGAATAAAAAATGAATTTCCATTAAAACTGTCAGGAGCATTAAAAAGTGTTTGATTATTATTCGCTTTCCATTTTCCACCAAAAGCGAGTTGATACCCAGCTCCCAATCTAAATGCTAAAAATCTGTAAATAGGAATATCAATATTTAATATCGGAGAGAGTAAAAAGAAGTCATTTGAAATCTTTGTATAATTATTTTTTTGCGAGGAAGTAAAAACTTCATCCCATAAAAAATTTTCTTTATTTTCAAAAAATTCAACTGCAATTTCGCCACCACCCAAAATTGCTCCAACAGAAACCGCAACATCTTTTATAAAAGGAAGAGAGTATTCAACGGTAAAACCTCCTACTCCAAGGCTATAATCAACCTGATAATTTTTATTTTCTTTTGCAAAGGATAAACTTTTCATTCCTCCGTATCCAATACCACCAACTCTTAACTGAGGAATAAAACCCACATAAATATATCCGCCACCACCCGTTATAAAAACAGCATTGTTATCGAAATTTGGCATAGCTAAAGAAGTTAATTTAGTGTTTAAGTCATCGAGCTTAACAAAATGAAATCCGGGAATAAATCCACCACCGCCACCGAAAGGAGAATCAAAATATGTCTGTGATTGCGGAAAACAGTTACAGCTAATTGTTAAAAAAATCAAAAATATTTTTTTCATAATATTTCATTTATTGTTTATAAATTTAGTGAACTACTATAAATTAGCAAACAGCGAAAATAATTCAAGTTTCTGATTGATTATGAAAATACTAATCACTGGAGGTAGTGGTCTTTTAGGACAATACCTAAATCTGTTTTTATCTAAGAAGCACGAAATTTTAACTCTCTACAATTCCAATACAGGCAATTGTCAGCAGTTCAATTCCAGAAATATTGACCTTAGAGATGAAATCGGTTTGAAAAAAATCTTCTCAGAGTTCCAACCTAAATTGGTTATTCACTCAGCCGCTATTACTTCAACGCTACTTGATGGTAAGTATTCATTAAAGGATTATTTTCAGGTAAATGTTTTGGCTACAGAAAATATTGCAAGACTATCTTCAATTTCTAAATCGAGGCTAATTTATATTTCAACTGATTTAGTCTATGATGGGAATAGAGGTTCGTTCCAAACAGAAAATTCAAAATTGAATCCAGTTTCTCCTTATGCTGAATCAAAACTAATCGGTGAAGAAAAGGTAAGAGCCTATTCTGATGATTATTTAATACTCCGTCTGGCTCTAATGATAGGATTTGGACTTAATCACTCGGTTTGTCATTTTCAAACAATGTATGAAAATCTGTTAAAGAACAAATCTGTAAAACTATTCACAGATCAGTTCAGGTCACCAATATCATTATTGGAAGCTGCAAGTGTAATTGAAAAAATTATTGATAGTAATCTTCCGAGTGGAATTTTTAATTTAGGTGGACATGAAAGAATATCACGCTTCGAACTTGGTTTAATGCTTGTTAATTCAATCAGAGCCGATAAAGATTTACTTATTCCTATAAGTTTGGAAGAAGCTCCACAAGTACCAACTGTTAAAGATGTTTCACTTAATATTGACAAACTGAAAAGTTATGGAATAGAAGTCAATACACTTGAAAAGATGATTTATGATTCTATGATATTTAATAACAAAAAAATATTTCCTTCAAAATAAATACTTGACTTTAATAAAATATTAGTTCATATTCGCAGTAGAAATTAAAAAGGAAAATTTATAAGAGACTTGTTACTTTTTTAAACTTAATGCGTCTAAAACTTTAGTTCTAAGAAAAGTAACATTTTTTACCGATTTAGGGAATTTCTCTTATCGGTTTTTTGTTAGATAGAAAAAAAGGAGGATTAACCAAATAAATTGATACGACTTGTAAGCCCCGAATCAACAAACAAAAAGAAAGGAGAAAAGACGATGAAAGAAATCAAAGCAAAATTAGAAAATCCTTTATCTGAATTGATAAGCGATGATATTTATGAACTTTTGCATTCTCACGGGTTGATTGACGAAAAAGCTGTTAGAGATTATCAGATTAGGAAAAAATTCAAGCAATTACGTGCCAGCAAAATAAGTGCTGGTGATGCAATTGATGCAATCAGAGAAGAGTATCCTTATTTGCAATTCGATACAATAAGAAAAATTGTATATCAGATAAGCAAATAAATATTAGTAGTTGACAAATACAAATTAATGTTTTATTTTTCAACTGACTTTTTCAGAGGGTTCTCCCCTGCCCTTTGAAAACTAATAAGTCAGGCCCGGTGTCTCCCCGTCACCGGGTTTTTAATTTAATTAAGGAGATAATTATGGCTAAAGCTGTTAAAAAATCATCTGTTAAGGTAGCTAAAAAGTTACCGTCTCCCTTCTTAATTTATTGGGATAAATCAAATTATTATTTATTGATTTTCGGAATTGTTCTTCTGATTCTTGGTTTCTATGCAATGAGTATCGGTCCCTGGGATAGCACATCCTCACTAGTTGTTTCTCCTATAATTTTATTTATTGCTTATGTTTTTATCTTTCCTCTTGCTATTCTTTTTAGAAAAAAATCTAAATCAAAGGATGAGATAAACAATTCTCAATAAATATTTTGAGTAAGCTTTCATTTGAACAGCTTGTCGATCTATTCTTACTGCTTTCAGTCGATCAAATCGGACCTTCAAGAGTACGGTCATTATTATCAAAATTCAAGAACTTCAAAAACATTTTTGATGCTTCTTTATCTGAATTGGAGAATGTTGAAGGCATTAGTTTCGAATTGGGAAAAAGAATCAGAAATGCAGTTAATAAAAGAGATGAAATAATTACCTCCGTCGAAAGTCAGCTAAATAAACTTTCCAAACTAAATGCGAAATTAATTTCTATCTGGGACAAAGAATATCCGTCATTACTCAAAAAAATTTACGACCCACCTTTAATTATTTACACTTTAGGAAATTTTTCAGAAAAGGATAACTACTCAATCGGTGCAGTTGGAACAAGAAATCCAACACAATATGGAAAAATTCAAACTGAAAGAATCATATCTGAATTAGCTTCTCAAGGAATTACGATTGTTAGTGGACTTGCAAGAGGGATTGATTCGATTGCTCATCAGACTGCCTTAAAAAATGGCGGCAGGACTATTGCAGTGATTGGTTCCGGATTAGACGTTGTCTATCCACCGGAGAATAAAAATCTTTATAATAAGATATGTGAGAATGGATTAGTCCTTTCAGAATTTCCTTTAGGAACAAAACCAGATGCTCAAAATTTTCCTAAAAGAAACAGAATTATTTCAGGACTTTCGCTTGGAGTAATTGTTTTTGAAACTGCAGTTAATGGTGGTGCAATGCAAACAGCGAGATTTGCTTTAGATCAAAATAGAGAAGTTTTTGCCATACCCGGCAATTTGGGTGTCAGACAATCGGAGGGAACTAATTTGCTGATTCAAAGAGGTGAAGCAGAGCTTGTAATAAATGCTGAGGATGTTTTGACAGAACTTCAACTTAAATTAAAACCGGTAATTGGAAAGAACATTCCGAAGCCGGATAAGGAACTAAATGTTTTCGAAGAAAAAATTGTATTTACATTAACCGAACAAGGTGAATTGCATATTGACAAACTTGCTGAGTTGACTAATCTTTCAACATCAGATTGTCTTGTAAACTTACTAACGCTTGAATTCAAAGGTATAGTTAAACAACTTCCCGGTAAGATATTCTGTTTGATTTAATCTCACTTAAACTAATCATACTTTTTTTTGTTCTCCCAAATAGATTTCAGATAATCTTTTAATTTCTTCTCCTGACCTTGCTCTGTTGGGAAATAAAACTGCTTACTTTTAATTTCATCAGGTAGATAATTCTGCTCGACGAAATGATTATCAAAGTTGTGCGAGTATTTATATTCTTTGCCGTAGCCGAGTTTTTTCATCAAATCTGTTGGAGCATTTCTTAAATGAATTGGCACAGGGAACTGAGAATTGTTTCTAACTTCTTCGATAGCTTTATCAATTGCAAGATATGAGGCATTGCTTTTAGGAGATGATGCAAGATAAGTAGTGCATTGAGCGAGAATAATTCTGGCTTCAGGCATTCCGATTTTTTCAACTGCACTGAATGTTGCTTCAGCAAGAACTAAAGCATTCGGAGAAGCATTACCGATATCTTCCGATGCTAAGATAATTAATCTTCTTGCAATAAAAATTGGGTCTTCGCCTGCATCCAGCATTCTCGCAAGCCAATAAATTGCTCCATCTGGATCACTTCCGCGAACACTTTTTATAAATGCTGAGATTAAATTGTAATGCTCCTCTCCGCTTTTATCATAAATCAAATTTTTCTTTTGAACTACATTTTCAAAAACTGCCTTTGAAAGAATTATTTCATCTTTACTACTTTCCTGAATAATTGATGCTTCGAGAATGTTCAACAAAACTCTTGCATCACCAGAAGAAAGGTAGATCAGAAAATCTTCATCAATACTTTTAATTTTTAATGACGATAAAAACTCATCTTTCTTTATTGCCTGCTGAAGAATTTGTTTTAAGTCTTCGTATTTGAGTTGATTCAAAACAAAAATTCTCGTACGAGATCGAAGAGCAGGAATTACTTCGAAAGAAGGATTTTCAGTAGTTGCTCCGATCAAAATTATCAGTCCTGATTCAATTGAATTAAGAAGGGCATCTTGCTGAGCTTTATTGAACCGATGAATCTCATCAATAAAAAGAATTGTTCTTTTGTTCAAATTTTTATTTTGCTTTGCCAGTTCTATTGCGTGCCTTACTTCTTTAACTCCGTTTGATACAGCATTCAAACTAAAAAATTCTGAGTTTGTCTGATTTGCAATTATTCTTGCGATAGTAGTTTTACCACTTCCCGGAGGTCCCCACATTATGAAAGATGAGAGATTATCTTTAACAATCATTGAATGAATTGGTTTACCTTCTCCTAATAGATGTTCCTGACCGATGAATTCATCAATATTTTTCGGGCGAACTCTCTCTGCTAATGGAACATCAGGGAATTTCAATTTATTCATTCAATTATTACATCAATTTTCTTCTCAGTTGGTTTGGTCATATTATATTTTTCTCTGGCAATTTGCTCAATTTTGGCTGGCTCATATCTCTTCAAAGAATCAATTTCAGCTTCGAGCTTTTTATTCTCCAATTTAATTTCTTCAATCTGACGAGTGAGTGAATCAACTTCTTTTTTCAATCGCATATATTTTATCACACCGTAATTATTGAACAACAGATATAATCCGCCAAATATTATTATGACCAGAAAAAGAATTACTCTGAATTTATTGTTGGAAATGAATTTTTTCATAAACTGATTTTTACAATTTGATTAACTAATTCCTCAAATGAAATGTTCTCTGCTTTAGCCATTTTTGGTAACAAACTCAACGATGTCATCCCTGGCAATGTATTTATTTCGAGCAGATAAAATTTATTGTCTTTTGAAAGCCGATAATCCAATCTTGCATAACCTTCACATTCAAGTTCGTAAAAAGCTTTTAACGAAACTGCTTTTAATTGTTCAGAAATTTCTTCATCAATTTCTGCTGGGACGATGTACTTACTCATTCCAGAAGTGTATTTGCATTCGTAATCATAGATTTCATGATTAGGAACTATTTCCAAAACAGGAAAAACTTTATCACCTACAATTCCGACAGTTAATTCTCTGCCTTCGATAAATTCTTCGATTAAAATTTTATCAGAAAATTTTGCAGCAAGATTCAATGCATCAGATAAACCTTTTTCTTCTTTTACAATTGAAAGTCCAACAGTAGAGCCTTGATCGTTCGGTTTGACAATCAACGGATAACCAATTTGCTCATTTATTTTTGATAATAAATTTGGTGAAAGGAAATCCTTTTTATGAAGCGATATCCATTTCGGAGTTGGAATGTTAAACTTATCAAAAAGAATTTTAGATAAAATTTTATCCATTGTTACAGCACTCGAAAGCATTTTAGAGCCAGTGTATTTGATTCCTTTCATATCGAGCAAAGCCTGAACAGTTCCATCCTCTCCCCACTTTCCGTGAAGTCCGATAAAAACTAAATCGCAGTGATCAAAAATGTGGAGATTGAAAGTTTCCAAATAATTTTTTTCTGAAACCTCAAAAAAATCTTTTTCTTCAAAAAACTTTTCGGAATTATCAGGTTGATTTTTCCCATAAGCGGGATCAATCAAAGTAACTTTATAACCGAGTTTATCAAGTGCCTCATAGATTGACTTTGAAGAGCGTTTTGAAATTACTCTTTCAGTGGAACTTCCACCGACAAGTAAAATGATGTGGAGATTTGAATTCATTTTTAGTTTTAAGAATTATAAACTTTTTTTATTCCGTAAGTTGATTCAGCAATTGAAATAAGTTTCTGAATTTCTTGCTCATTTAGTTTTCTTGGCTCTCCGAGAAGACGAGCTAAAAATAAAGTCTTAGCAGAATGTTCAAGTTTTTCCATTTTATAATAAGCGTCAAGAACCGAAGTACCGAAAGTTACTGCTCCATGATTCTGCAATAATAAAGCGTTGTGATCATTGACAAAATTTTTTATTGAATCTGTAATTTCGTCTGTCGAAGGAGTTGCATAATTACAAAGTGGAACTTTACCAATCGTTAGAAGAACTTCAGGAAAATAATTATCAGTAAAACCTTCACCGATAAGAGTAAACGCAGTTGAATAAATCGGATGACAATGAACAACTGCTTTAACATCTTCTCTCTTTGAATAAATAAATCTGTGAAGTTTATTCTCTGTTGAAATTTTTCCGTTGCCTGAGATTAAATTTCCATCAAAATCAATTTCGAGTATATCCTCAGGTTTAATTTCTCCTTTACACACACCAGAGCGTGTTATTAAAATTGTATTGTTTTCTGTTAGTGCAGAGATGTTTCCATCAAATGCTGACACAAATTTATTCTGATAAACGAGATGAGCAACTTTAACTATTTCATCTTTGATTGACATTTTCTTTCCAAATCTTCCATCAGTTTCATATTTATCAATCCGTCATAGCCAGTTGCTAAAGGTTGTTTGTTTTGTAAAAAAGATTCCTGAACAGACCTCAATGCAAACAGCATTCTGTTTCCACCTTTTCTGAAACTTTTTTTAGCTTCACCATCAATGATGATTGAGAGTTTTGTTCCGATAATTTTTCTGCCGATTAAATTATCAATTTCAATTGAACCGCGATGACAAATTATTTCCAGACGATTAAATGTTTTTTTTGCATTGTATGAAACATTAAAATAACCGTATCCACCTTTACTGAATTTCACAATTCCAGATGCAAAATCTTCAACCTCACTTTGGTAAACGATGTTATCAATAAATCCATCAATTTCAGAAATTTCACCACCAAAATATCTCAGAAGATTAAGCATATGTGAACCCAGATCACGCAAAGCACCGCCGCCACTCTTCTGTTTGTTAAATCTGTAATTATTATCTGGCGGAAAATCTATATTAAAGTTTGCCTGAACAGAAACTATTTTCCCAAGTTTGAGTGTGTTGATAAGTTCCTTTGCTTTTATAGTGAGTGGATGATAGTTGTGAATAAAATTTACTGCAAATAAAACTTTATTATCGTTGGCTGCATTTACCATTTCTTCTGCTTGCTTTGAATCAATTGCAAGCGGCTTTTCGCAGAATATATGTTTTTTCGCTTGAGCTGCTTTTATTACTTGTTCGTAGTGATCACTATTTTTTGAACAGATATAAACCGCATCAATGTCTGACTTCAAGAAACTTTCAAAGTCATCAAAATATTCAGGGACACCAAACTTTGAAGCAATTGATTTCGCTCTTGCTATATTATGACTGTAAACAGAATTCACTTTACTTTTTCTCAGATATTGAATTGCAGGAAGAAAATTATTTTCAGCAAATCTTCCTAAACCTGCGACACCCCATTTTAGTTTTTTAGTTTTTATCAGCTCTGTGACCATTTTATAGTTTCAATCTTTCCATAAGTTTAACAATTGGTTTTGAATTCTGCATCACATAAAAGTGAACTGCAGGAACATTAAAATTCAAAAGCTCTTCAACTTGTTTCGCAGCCCATTCGACACCAATATCAATCACTTGTTCATTTTTAGCAGAGTGCACTTCATCTGAAAGCTCTTCGGGAATATTTATATAAAAGTTTTTGGGAACTGTATTCAACTGAACTTTTGAAGTAAGAATTTTTAGCCCAGGAATTATTGGAACAGTAATTCCCATTTCTCTGGCTAATTGAACAAAATTGAAGTAATGTTTATTATCATAAAACATTTGAGTTACGATATATTCAGCACCAGCTTCGATTTTTTCTTTCATAAACTTTATATCTGTTTTAAGATTTGGTGCTTCAAAATGTTTTTCGGGATAGCCAGAAACTCCGATGCAGAAATTCGTTGGTTTTGCGTCAAGTAAATTGTCTTCAAGATATTTTCCATTATTCATATCCTTAATCTGTCTCACAAGATCAACAGCATATTTATTCACACTTCTGCCGTGAGGAATTGGTTTATCATATCCGCTATCATCACCTCTAATTGCAAGTACATTTTGAATTCCGAGATAATTTAGTTCAATCAGAAAGTCTTCTGTTTCTTCTCGAGTAAATCCCTTTGTCAAAACGTGTGGCACAGCATCAACATTGTATTTGTTCTGAATCAATGCACAAATACCCAAAGTTCCGGGACGTTTTCTTTTCACTACTTTTTTTATTCCGTTAGGACCTTCTTCATAAGTTACTTCAGCAGCGTGACTTGTGATATCAATAAATGGTGGATTGTATTTTACCAAATCGTCAAGTAATGCGAGAATGCTTCCAATATCACCACCACGCTTTGGCGGAATAATCTCAAAACTAATTAAAGGATTTTTAGCTTTATCAAGATGCTCTATAACTTTCATATAATCTTAGTTTTATTGACGGGCAAAGTTAATATAAAGAATGTTAATCTTCATCAATTCATTTTTTCTTTATCGTTAATTTGTATTTATCGGCTGAACTAATTGAATTTAAATCAGTTTTAATTTTTACATATTTACCTTTTAACCAGAAATCTGTCATATCTCTGTAATGTTCACTCAAAATATTGCCTGATTGACCTGTTGTCAAAACTATATTCACTTCATCTGGAGTTCCAAAATCATAAATAAATCTCATCGAAGGACCTAAAACATTATCAAATTGATTATTGAAAAAATTTGATAAGCCCGCGGGTCTTTTGGCGAAGGAATATTCTGTATTAAAAATTGTAGTTCCATCTCCACCTATTTCGAATGGACCTACATTGATGATTTGATCAACTGGTTTGAATGCTCCAGATAGTGGATGTTTGAAAAGAACATTATGAATTTTCCCCCACTGCCACATTTTCATATCTTTTCCGTAGTTTGTCTCAAGAAAAGTTAATGCATCTGCAAGAGATTTTCTGATTATAGAATTTTTATCAAAACTTTTCTTTGATTTAGTATCTTCAAACCACGAGGATTCTGAAGATAAAACTTTAAGTAAACTTCTGTATGGAATATTTGCTACAAATAAAAACTTATGATATAAATCCTCGCCCATTTCATCGTAAAAAATATTCTTCAATAATTTAGTCAAAAAAACCTGATAGATAGACGCAGTTTGAGAATATGCATCCATTTTGTAATCCCAATTATCAAATAATTCTAAAGCCTGTTCGAGATTTTTATCCTTAATTTTCACTTCATCAAACGCTGATAAAATCTGAGGAATAATTTGTTCAGCATATTTCGAAATTTGATCAAACTGATAGTTTTTGAAATCATCAGTTGAATGCTTTTCTTTCTGCTTCAATAATTCGTTGATTCTTTCAAATCTCGAAGACGGCTCCCACAAATGCGTAATGTAGAAATTCAGTTTATCGAAATGATTACTATTTGCAGTAGCTAAAAATCCGGATTCAGGATTGAGAGAAATTAGTTTATCATTCCTTTGAACAAAACCCGCCCAATCACTTGAGGATTTTGTTCCATCAGAAATGATTGTAGATGAGTTAGTAGTTCGTAGTGGGATTGATGCACCAGCGAGGTAACCAATATTTCCGTTTTTATCAGCGTATAAAAAATTTTGTCCCGGCACTGAAAAATCTTTAACTGCATCGCTGAACTCCTGAAAGTTTTTTGCTTTATTTATTTTATAAAATGCAAGCATTTCATCACTGAATTCTAAACCAAGCCAACGCATACTTATTGCAGGAAAAATCTTTTGATCTTCATTGTAATAAAAGGTCATCTGATGAATGTCAGAGATTATTGGTCCACGATGAGTACTTAAAATCTGAATCTCTTTAGGTTGTGAATTTTTTACTCTGATGGTGTCTTTTCTGACCTTTATTTTTTCCCACTTCTGATTTAGCAAATAATAGTTTTTTGTTGAATCAAGTTTTTCATAATAAAAATCTGTTTCATCATTCATCAGATTAGTCAAAGCCCAAGCAATATCTTTATTTTTCCCGATAACAATTCCAGGTACTCCCGGCAAAGTAACACCAGCAATAACGTCATCATTATTTTTCAAAACTGCTAAATACCATTTTGAAGGAATACTGAAAGGCAGGTGTGGATCATTTGCAATTATTGGTTTTCCTGAAGCTGATTTATCAGAATTAACAACCCAATTGTTTGAACCTATTTGAGTTCCTTCAAATCCGAAAAATTGTTTATAAGCTAAATTAGATTGGATAAAATTTTCTGATAGTGCTGAAACATTATTGAAATTTTTTGGAATATTCTGCAAATCCTTCAAAGATATGTCAGGAAGAATTTCTATTGCTTTTTCTACTCCAAATTTTTCTACAAGCTCAGCATAAACAAAATCAGCCCACCAATTGAGATTTAATTCCCAAGCCATCATTCGGATTATCAGCAAGCTGTGAACTTCAGTCCATTCTTCCGGATAATAACCAAGCAAATCAAATTCAACCGGCAGTCTTGATTTGTTTTGCTCAATGAATGTATTCACTCCATCAGAATAGGATTTCAGAAGTCGCAAAACATTTTTATCGTATTTATTTAAGTTAGATTTTATGGTTCTTACAATACCAATGGTTCTGAACAATTCATCAAATTTTATAGTTCGTTCACCAAAAATTTCACTAAGTCTTCCTTCTCCAGCCCTTCGATATAAGTCCATCGAGAAAAGTCTTTCCCTTGCATGCAGAAAACCAAAAGCAAATGCTACATCATAATCACTCTCAGCGACAATGTATGGAATTCCCAAACTATCAGTATAAATAGTTATATCTGAATTTATCTTTTCTGATTCAATTGTTCCGCTGTATTCGGGAAGAGATCTTTTCAGCATCGAAAAGAAAAAAATTCCGGCAAATACAATTATTAAAATGAAAGTTAGAGAAATTCCAATCGTTACTTTTAACCAGTTTGACATAAATTTTTTAACTAACTGCCTTGAATAAAGTCCCAAAAATTCTCTTTGTTAACTATCAAAGTATTTTCAGGCTCATAATTTTTTAAGAATGTTCGTGAAATATGTTTTTTCTTAATTAGATTATAAGAAAACTCAAAAGCTGAAATTTTACCTTCGTATTCTTCGATGTAATCTACTTCCTGCTGCTGAGAAGTTCTCCAAAAATAAGAATTCAGATCTGCTTGTCGTATATTATTAAATTTTAATCTTTCTGAAATCAGAAAATTTTCCCACAAAGCACCTTTATCGTTTCTATTTTCCAATTGATTAAAATTTGAAATTAAAGCATTCCTGATTCCAGTATCATAAAAATAAATTTTTCTCATTTTAGTAATTTCTGAGCGTAAATTCCTGCTGAACGGTTTTAATCTGAAGATAATAAAAGCTTTCTCTAAAATATCTATGTATTTACTGACTGTATCCTTATCCATACGGAGAGTGTTTGCAAGTTCATTATATGAAACCTCATTTCCTATTTGAGCTGCAAGCAAAATCAACAGCTTCTCAACCTGATCTGGTTTTCTTATTCCATCAAAACTTAAAATATCTTTAAACAAATAACTTCTGGTTATTTCTTTAAGCAAAGTTGTTTTTTCTTCTGGTTTAGAAACTATTTCCGGATACATTCCAAAAACTATCCTTTCATCAAGCGAACGATTAGCTTCAAGCCAACTGTAAGAGTTCCTGATTTCATTCATTGAAATTGGTGTTAATAAGAAAACATATTTTCTTCCTGTGAGAGGTTCATTTATAATGTTCGATAATTCGAATGAAGAGGATCCGGTTGCGATTACTTGTACATTACTAATTTCATCTGCAAAAAGCTTTAGGGTAATTCCGATATTCCTTACTCTTTGAGCTTCATCTATTATAATAAGCTGTTTATTTCCGATAAGACTTTTCAGTTTTGTTGAAGTAGGCTGAGTTAGCAAATCCTTTATATCGGGTTCATCGCAATTCAAGTAAAGAGACTTATCAGAATATTTTTTTTGAAAATTCTTTACAAGGGTAGTTTTACCAACCTGTCTGGCTCCATAAATTATTATTATTTTACCTTTAAACAATTTTTGTTGAATTAAAGGCTCGATATCCCTTTCAATCATAATTTTCTCTTTTTTTACGTTGAAACATAAGATTTTTCGATTACAATCGCAAAATATTATAAGAATTTTCGATTACAACCGAAATTTATTGTTTTTTTGGTTTATTGTGGATGGCATTCCATCTCTGTCTGAGATAGAGTTTGTGCAGAAATCTTGGGTGAAATATACGGAATGCCCAATGCAAGTCCTCTTAAAATAAAGAGGATAGCAAGAATTAACGTTAATGAAGGAATAGCTTTACTTATTTTCTTTCTCAAATTAAGATTAATAAATCTTCCGAATATTGTTGCGGCAAACATTGCTGGAAATGTTCCCAATCCAAAAAGGACCATAAATATCATTCCAGAGATTGCATCGCCGGAAGAAATAGCTCCGGCAATTGCAACATAAACTAATCCACAAGGGAGCAATCCGTTCAACAAACCGATTAAAAACATTGCTGGAACAGTTCCTTGTTTGAATAATTCTGCAATACTTGTTTTGATTGGTGAAGAAATTTTTTGCACTAATTTATGTTGATAGAACTTTGATTTGTATTTCATTGGTGTCAGAACAAATAAAATAATTATCACTCCAACTGTAATCGTTATTGTCTGTTGAAAACCCGCTATGATAAGTCTCGAACCAAGTAAACCAAAAATAGCTCCGATGAAAGAATATGTGGTTAGTCTTCCGAGATTATAAACAATTCTTCCTAATATAAAAACTGAAACATTTGAACTCGGATAAGGTAATGCAATTGCAATAGGTCCACACATTCCGATACAGTGTGCTGAACCGAAAAAACCTATTGCTAATGCAGATAGAATTTCAGGAGTTATCATATTAAAAGTTTATTGTGCTTTCTTTGTAATAATTATTATTGTTATAACTCCAATTTAACTTGACTCTCCAAAAACCTTTTTTCAATGATGAAACAGGAATAATCTGTTTTTTATCATTTAATTGAATTGGGAATTTCATATCAAGCGATGAGTCAGAAGGACGATAAAGCAAAATCTCTCCACTTACTAAATTATCTTGAATTTCCTGAGGAAATACTATAAGTAAAATTTCTCCATCAGAATAAATTTCTATCTGATCAGAATATTTATTAGACCTTTCTTCTTTATCAATTTGTTTCTGAAAATCAATTCCTTTTTTGTAATAATCTTCTTCAACGAGATCAACTTTTTGATTCATAAGGAAAATAGTTTGAGCAAGAACTAATATCACAAAAACTACAATTGCAATAACTATTCCTGTTCCCCAACTGATTCTTTTCATTTTATTTCTTCTCCACAGGGCCTAAAAATGTTGTATTGATTGATTTAATTAGTTTATCGCCTTGATAAACTTCAAATTGAATAGGGGTATTCATTTTAGTTATCTGGTCTTTGTTTATTGAGACCATAAATTTCATTTCCTTAATTTCCTGTGGAGCTAATTTCAAATCTCCACCAATTAGCTTTATTTCCCCTGCAAGATTTCCAAGTCTCATATTAATCTCTGCGGGATTGAAAGTTTTATTTACAATATTCAAATCATATAAATTGCTGATTTTGCCATCTGGTTGTTCCTGAAATAGAGTCCCGCGGGTTCGTAAAATAGTTATGACATAATCAGACCGATTTATTAAAAGAGTAGTAAGAATACTTACAAGAATAACAAGGATTACAGTATATAATGTCATCCTTGGTGTGAATTTGAACTTTGCTTTGTTCTCAATATTTTTTAACGAAGCATATCTTACTAATCCTCTCGGGCGATTGATTTTATCCATTATACTATCGCAGGCATCGATGCAAGCAGTACAGTTTACACACTCGAGTTGAATCCCGTTTCTGATATCAATGCCGGTAGGACAAACGTCAACGCATAAATGGCAGTCAATACAATCTCCTCGTGAAGAAAAATCATCTCCTTTTTTCAACTTCCTACGTGGTTCGCCTCTTTTGTAATCGTAAGCAATTACAATAGAATCCTGATCTAACAACACTCCTTGCAATCTTCCATAAGGACAAACTATCGTGCAAACCTGCTCACGAAAGTATGAAAAGATGAAATAGAACACTCCGGAAAAAACAGTTATTGCAAATAATCCGCCAAGATGTTCTGAAGGTGGATCAGTAACTATATCAATTAGTTTATCCATTCCTATTATGTAAGAAAGAAAAATATTAGAAATAAAAAATGAAATGCCGAAGAAAATTGCGTGCTTCAATCCTTTTTTGAAAAATTTCTTTATTGTCCATGGAGCATTTTTAAGTTTTATTTGTTCGCGTGCATCACCTTCAATCCAATATTCAATTTTTCTGAAAACCATTTCCATAAAGACTGTTTGCGGACAAGCCCAACCACAGAATATTCTTCCGAAAATTACAGTGAACAATATGATGAAAACGATAAGCGTTATCATAGCAAGAGCAAAAAGAATAAAATCGTGAGGTCCGAATGGAACACTGAATAGGATGAAACTTCGATTTGGAAAATCCAAAAGCATAAACGGATGCCCGTTAACTTTAATAAAAGGGGCAAAGATCAAAAATGCAAGTAGTATTATGCTGACTACTATTCGTGCATTATGAAATCTTCCCGAAGGTTTCTTCGGGAAGATCCACTTTCTTTTACCTTCTTTAGTAACCGTAGCTAAATGATTCCTGAATTCCTGATGCTCTTCGTTCACTAAATCAATGTCCATTATGCAATCCTAAATTAAAATTTTATTCTTCTTTCCAAAGCTCTCCTTCTGCATTCTTTGGATTTGCCGGAGTTGTTCCTTGTAATGTAACCACATAACTTGAAACTTCCTGCATTTGTTTTGGATTTAAAAGATTCTGCCAGGCAATCATACCCTTGTTTACAACTCCATATTTTACAACTTTGAAAATATTTTTAATCCCACCACCGTGAATCCAATAATCATCAGTGAGATTAGGTCCGACAAGCCCTCCTCCATCTGCAGCGTGGCAAGCTGCACAGTTAGTTATAAAAATCTGTTTTCCTGATTCTAACATAGCAGGCTCTGTAAGTAAAGTAACTGTTTCTTCATTAATCATGGCTCCACTTCGCATTAGCTCGGCTCTTTGTATTTCAGCTAATTTAACCTCCTGAGCATATTCAGCTTCTTGTAAATCACCCGTTCCTAAAACGTGATAGTGAAGCATATACCAAACAGAAAAAATAATTGTTGCATAGAACAAACCACTGAACCAAGGCGGAATTCTGTTATCCAATTCTTTTATGCCATCGTAATTATGATCAACAAGCAGAACTTCATTTTCACGTTCAATTGGAGTAGATTTTGTTAATAAGTGTCTGACTTTTGCCCAAAAGACTGATGGCTGTTTCTCTTTGACAATCCTGATTTTACTTTCGAAGTATATTAAAGAGAGAAATCCAATTATTATTACGAAAATCAGAAATAGTGCAACTTTATCGTAATAATTTTCGGGATAATCTGATTCACCAGCAGCAATTATAAATTGATTAAAAAACATTACTGCTGAAAAAAACTTTAACGCAAATGAATTAATTATTCTTTTCATTTATTTCACCTGAAATTAAATTTTGATTATTGTCATTATTTAATGGGAGATTTCTCATTCTATTAACTTTTTCTTTATCCATTCTAATCAACCAAACAACTATTCCAATAAATAACAGAAAGAAAACAATTAACGAAATTATCGGATAAATCTCTACATCTTTAATGGATTGCAAAATATCTTTAATCATTTTACTTACTTGCAGTTTGTGTATTAGTTTTAATATCTGTCCCAAGTCTTTGTAAATATGCAATTAATGCAATTATTTCTTTCTGAGGTTCAGCTGGAATTCCATTCTTCTGTAAATCTAGAGCTATTTGTTCAGCTTGTTTAACTAATTCGGCATTAGCTACTTTTTCAAATCCTTCTGGATATGGAACTCCGATTTTTCTCAAAGCATTTATCTTAGCCTCTGTCGTAGTAGTGTTTAAATCATTTACTAATAACCACGGATAAGGAGGCATCGTTGAGCCGGGAGAAATTTGCCTTGGATTTTCAAAATGCAAATAATGCCAAGAATTCGGATATTTGCCACCAATTCTGTGCAAGTCTGGTCCACTTCTTTTTGAACCCCACAAAAACGGATGGTCATAAACATATTCACCTGCTTTTGAATACTCACCATATCTTTCCGTTTCCGATCTGAAAGGACGAACTAATTGGGAATGACAACTATTGCAAGCTTCTCTAATGTAAATATCTCTTCCCTGAAGTTCTAATGGCGTGTATGGTTTAACAGAAGCTATGGTTGGAATGTTAGACTTAACTAAAAATGTCGGAACAAATTCAACAATTCCACCAATTAAAATTACAATTAAAGAAACAACGAGGAAATAAACTGGCTTACCTTCGAGCCATCTATGTCTTGTCCCCTTTCTAAATGGATCTTTGAACTTTTCTAAAGCAGGAGCTTCTGCAATTTCTTCATTAACAAACGAGCCTTGTTTCATAGTTTTAATAAGATTATAAACCATAATTACAAATCCAGCGATGTATAATGCTCCTCCAAATGCTCGAATTATATACATTGGAACTATGTTTAAAACTGTCTCAAGAAAATTAGGATATTGAAGAATGCCAAGCTCATTAAATTGCTTCCACATTAATGCTTGAGTAATCCCTGAAAACCACATCGGTAAAGCATAAAAGACAATTCCTAAAAATCCAATCCAGAAATGAACATTAGCCATCTTTTTAGAATAAAGTTCTGTTTTCCAGAGTTTTGGCACTAACCAATAAAGAATTCCAAAAGTTAAAAAGCCATTCCATCCCAAAGCACCGACGTGAACGTGTGCAATAACCCAATCTGTAAAATGAGCAATTGCGTTCACATTTTTGAGTGATAGGGTTGGACCTTCGAAAGTTGCCATACCGTATGCAGTAACAGCAACAACCATAAATTTCAAAACAGGATCTTGTCTGACTCTATCCCAGGCTCCTCTTAATGTAAGCAGTCCATTAACCATACCACCCCATGATGGAGCGATTAACATTACTGAAAAAACTGTTCCTAATGACTGTGCCCAATCTGGTAAAGCTGAATAAAGCAGATGATGAGGTCCAGCCCAAATGTAAATGAATATCAAAGTCCAAAAGTGTAAAATTGATAATCTGTATGAATAAACAGGACGGTTTGCAGCTTTCGGTAAATAGTAATACATAAGTCCGAGATAAGGAGTAGTCAAGAAAAATGCAACTGCATTATGACCATACCACCACTGAACAAGAGCATCCTGAACTCCAGCATAAAGTGAGTAACTCTTTAAGAAAGTTACCGGAATTTCAAATGAATTTACAATATGAAGAACTGCAACTGTAACCCAAGTTGCAATATAAAACCAAATTGCAACGTAAATATGACTTTCTCTTCTTTTTATCATAGTGCCAATCATATTGATTCCAAATACAACCCAAACCAAAGTTATAGCAATATCTATCGGCCATTCTAATTCAGCGTATTCTTTCGATGTTGTAATTCCGAGTGGCAATGTAATAGCAGCTGATACAATTATAAGTTGCCATCCCCAGAAATGAATATTACTAAGCAATTTACTGAACATCGGGGTCTTTAATAATCTTGGCAGAGAATGATAAACACCCATAAAAATTGCATTGCCGACAAAAGCAAATATTACAGCGTTAGTATGCAATGGACGAATTCGTCCAAAGGTTAAGAATGGGATTGAAAAATTAAGTTCCGGAATAAATAATTGAAGTGCAATTAGCAAACCAACTATCATTCCGACAATGCCCCACAACAATGTTGCATAGGCAAAATTCCGTACAATTCTGTTATCGTAACTGAATCGTTCTAGCTCCATTGATTACTCCTTACTTTTAGTTGAATTATTTTTTGAATTTTGATTATCAGCTTTGTTCTGTTCGTCAAACAAGATTCTGATTGACGGAGTAACTGTATCCTTATATTGACCGGTTTTTACATTCCAAATAAAAACGAATAAAAATCCGGTTGCGACTAATAGACTAACAATTATAAGAATTATAATTACTTCTATGATAAACCTCTTCTTTTTCCGAAATAATTAGTCATTAAAGTAGCAAAAGCCACCACAGAAATTGAACTTAAAGGCATTAATACTGCAGCAAAAATGGGCGACAACAATCCTTGCACTGCGACAGAAGTTCCAATCAAATTATAAAACAACGAAATCAGAAAACTCATTTTTATAACTTTTACACTATTCTTAGAATATTTAATGAACTTTGGAAGTTTATATAACTCTTCACCTTGCAGAATGGCGTCACAAGCCGGTGAGAAACTGCTGATATCATCAGTAACTGCAATACCAACATCACTTTTACTCAAAGCTCCTGCATCATTCAATCCATCTCCGAGCATTAAAACTTTTTTCCCTGACTCCTGTAGTTTTTTAATAAATTGTAATTTGTTTTCAGGTGACTGATTAAAAACCAAATCAGAATTCTTTCCAAAATACTTTTCTAAATTTATTCTTTCACCTTCATTATCTCCTGATAAAAGTGATAATGAATACTTGGATCTAAGTGAATTGATTACTTCATCAATTTTATCTCTGTATGAATTAGAGAAAATAAATTTTCCCACATAAAAATCATCAATTGAGATATGAATTTTCGTTTGAAGATTCTCATCTTTTTCACTAAATGCTCCAACAAAATCTTTTGAGCCAATTCGAACTGAATGACCATATACGATTCCCGAAATTCCTTTCCCTAAATTTTCTTCAAAATTTGTAACTGGAAGAATTGTTTTATTTTCAATTGAATCAAAAATCTTTTTACTCAATGGATGAGTAGAATTTCTTGTTAATGATTTTATAATCTGTTTTTCAAGTTCTGTTAAAATTCTTCCGTGATAAATTACATCTGCAGTTCCTGTTTGAGTTATAGTTCCGGTTTTATCAAAAACGATGTGATTTACTTTAGCAATTTCTTCAATGACATAAGAATTTTTCAGATAAAGTTTATTTCTACCCAGAATTCTCATTGCATTTCCCAAAGTGAACGGCGTGGATAAAGCCAATGCGCAAGGACAAGCAACAATTAAAACTGACGTAAAAACATGAACTGCTGTGGTTAAATCAATTGTAAGCCAATATGCAGAGGATAGAACTGCAATTAAAAGTACGATAATCGTAAAATATTTACTAGTTGTGTTTGAAAAGCGGGTAAAAAAGCTTTCACCGATTTTATTAAAAGTATCATTATTCCAAAGTTTCGTCAGGTAGCTCTGAGACAATTCTTTTACAACTTCAAGTTCTATTGCTCCGCCGAGCTGTCTGCCGCCTGCATAAACAAACTCACCGCTTACTTTGGGAGTCGGATGAGATTCACCAGTTACGAAACTATAATCAATAATTCCTTCACCGTTAATTAAAATTGAATCAGCCGGAATAATTTCATTTTTCCTTATGATAATTCGATTTCCAATTCGAAGATTCGAGACAGGAATTGTTTTTTCAATTTCGTTTTGCCTGATTGAAACTGACAATGGGAAATAAGATTTATAATCTCTTTCAAAGTTCAAAGCTTCATAAGTTTTTTCTTGTAAGATTTTTCCTATTAAAAGAAAAAATACTAATCCTGCCAGCGAATCAAAATAACCGGGACCGACCTGAAAGATTATTTCATAAGCACTTCTGAAAAACAAGACCAAAATTCCAAGTGCTATTGGAATATCAATATTTATGATTTTCTTTCTAAGTCCTTTCAAAGCTGAGATAAAATAGCCTGACGCTGAATACAGAAAAACAGGAATTGCAAGCAGTAAATTGAGATAAGAGAAAAAATCTTTTAGTAATTTATCCTGAACATCAATGGATAGATATTCGGGAAAACTGAAAAGCATTATGTTACCAAAACAAAAGCCCGCGACTCCAATTTGATAATACAATTTTCGATTTTCATTATTTGTTTTCTTAGCATCTTGAGAATCAAGAGAGATTTGTGGTTCATATCCGATTGACGAAAGTAATATTACTATTTCTTTCAAAGAAACCTTTTCCCAAAGAAACTTTACCGTCAGCTCTTTTCTGACAAAATTTACTTTTGAGTCAATTATTGATGGATTTAATTTGAATAGATTTTCAAGAAGCCAAATACAGCTGCTACAATGCATTTGTGGAATGTAGAATGTAACAACAAAAAACTTATCATCACGAAATTCAACGAGTTTGTTTATTACTTCGCTCTCATCCAAATAATCAAACTTCTTTTCATACACAAGTGATGGCGATATGCCCGGACTTTCCTGAAAAGAATAGTAATTACATAGCTGATTTTGATTCAAAATTTCATAAACAGTTTTGCATCCAATACAACAGAAAATTTTATCATCAAATGAAATGGAATCATCGGGGCAACTTTGTCCACAATGATAGCAAACTAATTGTAATTCTGTTTTATTCATTCAAATTATTCGCTCGATTGAAGAATAATCGAATTCGCTATTTTTATGCCAATGATTTTACTTAATATTTGGCAATAAATTTTAATTTTTCAAATAAATGTTCTAAAAATTAAGAAATTTTGAAATAAGATTCTTTAATCTGAAAAAGAAATTTTTCATTATTGACCAAATCACATTATGATATCTTTTATTGTTTATTTTTACAAGCAAAATTTGGAAATAAATTGTTTATAATTAAGCCATACATTTTCAACAAATTTCCAGAAATCACCTGCGGTTTTACGACTAAAATTGGTCTTGAAAGAAAAGAGCCGTATTTTTTTAATATATCTTTCGCTGTTGGGGATGACGAAAAAATCGTAGAAGAAAATCGTTCTGCCTTATTTTCCTCTATGAAATTAGACGGTTTTAGGATACATTTTCAAAAACAAACTCATTCTGATATTGTCAGAATCGTTAATTCTGATTCTGTCCCTGAAGAAAGTGACGCAATGATTTGCTCGGAAAGTAAAAATGCACTAGTAATAATCTCAGCAGATTGTACATCTATCTTTATTTTTGACTCTGTTAATAAAATTATTGCAGCCGTACATTCGGGTTGGCGTGGAACTCAGAAAAGAATTTTGGAAAAAACACTTAATTTTCTTTTTGATAAATTTAATTCCTCAAGTAAAGATTTATTTGTTTATATGGGACCTTCCATTTCTCAGGCAAATTATCAAATTGGTGATGAAGTGGCAGAATTATTTGAGAGCAAATACTTATTAAAAATTGAGAATAAATTCTACCTTGATGTATCTTTCGTTAATTATGATATGTTAATGGATTATGGAGTTCCTAAAAATCAGATACAAAAATCTACCATTTGTACTTATGAAATGAATGAATTATTTCACTCATATAGACGAGATGGCGAAAAGTCGGGAAGATCATTAGGGGTCATAGCATTAAAATGAAAGAAACACCTGCTTATAAAATAATAATTACTTACGCGATATTGTGTTTTGTTTGGGGATCAACCTGGCTGGCAATCAAAATGAGCTTGGAATCTTTCCCGCCATTTTTATCCGCAGGAATAAGATTTTTCATTGCTTCATTTACAATAATAATTTTAATTCGATTAAGAGGAACTGAACTTCTGACAGATAGAGATTCAATGCGTTTATATTTTATGATGGGATTCTTTTCTTTCGTTATTCCATTTGGATTGGTTTACTGGGCAGAGCAGTATGTTGATTCTGGACTGGCATCAGTACTTTTTGGAGTATATCCTTTTTTTGTTGCAATATTCTCTTATTTTATGATACCAAATGAAGAAATTGGATTAGTTAGAATTGTTGGAATGATTTTGGGTTTTGTAGGAATCACAATAATATTCAAGGATTCATTTTCTTTGAAAATTACCGATTATATTCTTGGAATGTTTGCTATTGTTTTAAGTGCTATGATGCAAGCATTTATGGCAGTTACAATAAAAAAACATGGAAAACACTTAAATCCATTAAGTATGAATTTAGTACCAATGATGATAGCAGGGATAGTAATGCTTTCAGTTGGACTTTTGTTTGAGGGTTTCGGAAGAATTAAAATTACAGAGACAGGGGTACTGTCAGTTTTATATCTTGCTGTTATAGGTAGTGTAGTTACATTTACTTCATTCTACTGGTTATTAAAAAAAGTCAGTGTAATCATAATGTCTTTAATTGCATTTATCACTCCGGTTGTGGCAATATTTCTTGGTTGGGTTCTTTATGGTGAAGTATTAAGTGATAATCATATGGTCGGGACAACTTTTGTTTTAATTGGGGTTTTAATTGCCAATCTTCCATCAGACAAATTCGATAAAATAAAAAAAATGGCCATCAAATAATTCTTTGACAGCCATTAGAAACTAAAAATTTAGCTACTTTTAGAATCCAAATTTATATGCAACACCCAAGTTAATAGCGGTGGTTTCGCTTGCATAACTTTGGAATTTAACTGACAAGTCTAAAGAATTTTTACCCATAGGTAATTCATAACCAGCACCAACAGCAAATCCAAAATCTGATCCACTGGCTTCAACTGTTGTTTTACCAAAGAAAGGTAATGTTATTGTAGCTTTTGTATTCCAAAAATTCATTCCAACTTCACCCATAGCATAGAAACTATTTCCAAAATAGTATTTAGCTCCAGCTATTACAGGAATGATTGACCTTTCAACACCAACAATATCATCCTTTGCGGCGAACATTAAATATTGTGCACTACCAGTCAAATGTAAATTTGATTGAAGAGCATATTCAAACTTTGCTCCGCCACCAAATCCCATATTTGCAACATCTCCGAAAGAACCGATTGGAAACGCTAAATTTCCCCTACACTAACTGCCATTTTGCTTTGTGCATTAGCAAAAGTAAATGCAAAAAGAACAACGAAAAGAACTGAAAAAAGTTTTTTCAAAATAATTACCTTTCTTTTGTTTATAAATTAGTTATTTGTGCCAAACGAAAATGTTAAAAATTTTGATATAAAGCAAATTTTTATTTCTTGGCAATATTTTTTAATTATTTATTTCAAGAAATTTCAAAATAACTATGCTTAAGTTACTGATTGTCATATCAACACAAAATAAGGCAAATGAACTATTTTAATGATAATTCATTGAACTCCCACCAATGAATTCGCGTATAACTGAATTAGATGGGATTGCAGATTCATCAGCAACGGGAATTACTGTTTTCAATAAATTATACACTCTTACGGCTCTCTGATATGCATCAGTTTTGTAAATATTGCCTTGATAAACTTCAGTCCATTCCTGAAATAATTTTAACATTCTGTTTGCATAAATCGGTAATTCGTAAGGCATAGCACTACTGATAATGAAATCAGCTGTGTTACTGTAAGGAATAATATTTCTTAATTCGCTTGAACGAACATAATGCCAATGTTCTAAAGTTTGTTGTGGATTATATGCCCTGAAAACAGAATCCCTCAGCATTCTTCTTATTAACCGGATATCTGTCCATCTTACATATTTTCCATCATTGCCTTTGACTTGTAATAGTGGTTCAAGATAAAGCTTGAATTTTACAGAAACCGAAATATCTTTACTGAAATCAGGATACAATCCGTGCAATGAATCTATTAAAAGAAGCTCGTCTTTTTGCAATTTCATTGGAGTAACGTTCAAAGTTCTTTTGCCAGTTTTGAAGTCATAGTATGGAATCATTACTTCTTCGCCTTTACTGAGTTTTACAAGATGTTCATTTATCAGTTCTAAGTCGAGAGCTTGAGGAGTTTCGAAATCATAATCACCGAATTCATCTTTTGGGTGTAATTCTAAATCAAAAAAGTAATGATCAACTATTAGAGCTTTGAATTTAAATCCTTTTTTCGTGAGTTTTTCTTCTAATTTAAGAGTTGTTGTTGTCTTTCCTGAAGAAGAAGGTCCACTAATCATAACCATACGTACACTATCTAATCTTTCGATTATAAGATTTGCAGCCAATTCCACATCATCTTCGTAAAGACATTCGGATTCGTGGACAATTTGAGGAAATTCACCTTTTTCGATTCTTTCATTCAGTTTTTCTACTGTATGCAAATTGTGGGAAACAGCCCAATCGAGATTTCGCCAGATTTTCTGCCATGGAATATTATCATTTATCTTTGAAGCATATCTGGTTTCTGCTTCCCTTGCTCTTTTTCTTTCATCTCTGTAAAGAATATATTCCTTTGCAACTTTGGCGTGACCATTTTCAATTAGAACTTTCTCAACTAAATCCTGAATTTGTTCGATATGAATTGTGCTTTCGTTAGAATAAACCTGATTAATCAATGCAACCACTTTTTCTGATAATTCCTGCGCTTTTTCTTTATCACGACCGCCTACAGCAACTGCAGCCCTGTAAATTGCGTTGGTTATCCTGCCCTGATTGAAAGGGACGATTGTACCGGTTCGTTTTACAACTTGTTTTATGTGTGTTTCCATTTTTTTCTCATTTGTTAATTTTCAACATTTCAAACTTATAGCTTTATTTAGCTAAAATAAAGAAAAACGAATACTTTTACGGTTTTGTAATTCTTTTCATCGCGCTGGAAGATATGTTTTTCGAATATTTTTTTTATCAACAATCCAAAAATCAAGACCTTATTACCTTGTTAATTCCTAATACCAAAGGTAATTTTGTAAACATTTTTTATTAAAAAAAGGATTATTATGAATTCTCAGTATTATATAGAACTTGAAAATAAATATGGTGCTCACAATTATCATCCACTCGAAGTAGTAATAGCAGAAGGCAAGGGAGTTTGGGTCTGGGATGTTGAAGGTAAAAAATATCTCGACTTTTTATCAGCTTATTCTGCAGTTAATCAAGGACATTGTCATCCGAAAATTGTCAACGCAATGATTCAACAAGCACAGAAGCTGACATTGACTTCAAGAGCGTTCTACAATAATGCACTCGGTGAATATGAAAAATTCATCACAGAGTTATTAGGTTTTGACAAAGTTTTACCGATGAATACCGGTGTTGAAGGTGGTGAAACAGCAGTTAAATTAGCCCGCCGATGGGCTTATGATGTAAAAGGAGTACCGAAATATGAAGCAAAGATAATCGTTGCAAATGAGAATTTTCACGGACGAACTATGATGGCTGTTTCTGCTTCAACTGATCCTGATTCTTATGAGGGATATGGACCTTATTTACCCGGATTTATCAAAATACCTTTTAATGATATTCCGGCATTGGAAAAAGCTCTTGAAGAACCGAACGTAGCTGCTTTTATGGTTGAACCAATTCAAGGAGAAGCAGGTGTTTTCGTGCCTGATGATGGCTATCTGAAAAAAGCTCAGGAATTGTGCAAAGCAAAAAACGTTCTTCTCATCTGCGATGAAGTTCAGACCGGATTAGCAAGAACCGGGAAAATGTTGGCTTCTGATTATGAAGATGTGAAACCAGATATTCTAGTTTTAGGAAAAGCTTTGTCTGGCGGAACAATGCCAGTAAGTGCTATTCTCGCAAATGATGAAATTATGTTGACAATTAAACCCGGTCAGCACGGCTCGACTTTCGGTGGAAATCCCTTGGCTTGTAAAGTTGCTATTGCATCACTTGAAGTTTTGATCGAAGAAAAATTAGCTGATAATGCATTCACTCTGGGAAATTATTTCCGAAGCGAAGTTCAGAAATTTGTTAATGAATTTGAACACTTAGTATTAGTACGAGGGAAAGGACTTTTGAATGCCATCGTAATTAAACCAACTGAAAGTGGAAAGACCGCATGGGATGTTTGCGTGGCTCTGAAAGAAGAAGGTTTACTTGCAAAACCAACTCACGGTGATATAATCAGATTTGCTCCTCCATTAGTGATTACAAAAGATGAAATTGATTTTGCTTTAGAGAAAATTTATAAAGTGCTTAAAAATTTTAATTAAAATATTTTAGGTTGGTGAAAGTCTTTAATAAAAAAGATTTTTGCCAACTTCCATATCTATATGATTAAAGTCGGTTATGTAGCATTAATTGGTTTGCCTAATTCAGGCAAATCTACTTTGTTGAATTGTCTGCTTGGACAAAAGCTATCAATAGTTACCCCAAAACCTCAAACAACAAGAAAAAGAATTCTTGGTATTCTTTCAGAAGAAAATTATCAGATTATTTTTCTCGATACTCCCGGAATTGTAAAACCCTCTTACTTGCTTCACGAAAAAATGCTCGAGCATATTGATATTTCTATTGATGATGCAGATGTGATTGTGCTTATTTCTGATGTAAGTTCTGAAGAAAAACTAAAAGAAACTGAAGAATCAGAAGCAGTCAAAAAAATTATTTCAGAAAAGAAGAAACCGATTATTCTATCTTTGAATAAAATTGATACTATCACTCAGTATAAATCGAAAGAACTTATTGAACATTTCAAAATGTTAAATCAGTATGATGCTGTGATTCCTGTATCCGGGATTGCAAATTTTAACATACAATCACTTCTTGAAAAAATAATTGAATTGTTGCCCACAGGTAAAAAACTTTATCCTGATGATATTGTGTCAGAAGAATCAGAAAGATTTTTCGTTTCAGAAATTATACGTGAAAAAATCTTCGAGCTTTATGAAGATGAAGTTCCATACAGCACAGAAGTTATAATTGCCGAATTTAAAGAGCGAGAGAAAGGTAAAGATTTTATCAGTGCTGAAATTATTGTGGAAAGAGAATCTCAAAAACCGATTATAATTGGGAAAGAGGGAAAAGCAATAAAACGACTTGGACAACAAGCACGCAAATCGATTGAAGATTTTCTTGAGCGTGAAGTTTATCTTGAATTGCACGTAAAACTAATAGAAAAATGGAGACAGAACGAAAAAACTCTTAAAAGTTTTGGATACTCTCTTAAATGAAAAAATATCAAGGTGAAGCAGCTTTACTGCTTATAACTGTAATTTGGGGTGGAACTTTTGCTTTGATAAAAAATGCTTTAACAGATATTTCGCCCTCACTTTTTCTTGCTCTCCGATTTGGTGTTGCTTCAATTATTCTTTTTCCTTTTCTTTATTCACAACTCAAAAATGTAAATCGGGAAACAATTGTTGCAGGCACTATTCTGGCAGTTTTTTTCTTTCTCGGATTTCAGTTTCAAACAATTGGTTTGAATTATACCACTGCTACGAAATCGGGATTCATAACTGGGACTTTCGTCGTAATCATTCCTATACTTCAAACATTAATTGAAAAAAGAAAACCAAGAACGCATAATATAATTGGAGTAGTTTTAGTTTTTATTGGACTTGTATTTTTATCAAGTAGAGGCGAAAATCTTTTTCACTTTTTTGAACAGTTTGGAAGTGATTTGAACATCGGTGACTTGTTCACGTTCATCTGTGCAATTTTATTTGCATTTCAAGTTGTTTATGTTGACATCTTCACAAAGAAATATCCATTTATGCCGATGGTTTTTATCCAGCTTTTTATTTCAGCAATCGGTGGAACTTTAGCTGCAATTATTTTGCCTTCTTTTGGTCTGGAGCAAACAAAATTTATTTTGAATTCAAACGTAATCACAGCGATTCTCTACACTTCTATTTTTGCTTCAATAATTGCTATATCAATTCAACTGAAATATCAGAAAGTTGTTAGCCCTACTAAAGCTGGAATTATCTATTCATTCGAGCCGATTATGGCTGCTATTATTGCGTACATCATATTAAGTGAAAAAATTACAAACTTTGGCTTAATTGGTGGTGCATTTATTTTTGCAGGGCTACTTGTATCAGAAATTTTTTCAAATAAAGATGAGTGAATTCAAACGTGCTAAAATTTTAGTTGACGGAGTAGTTCAAGGTGTAGGATTCCGTTATTTCGTTTACAGAAATGCCTTATCTTTGAACTTGAAGGGTTACACAAAAAATTTAATGAATGGAAAGGTTCTGACAGAAGTTGAAGGCGAATTGGGTTTGATAAATGAGTTGATAAATAATTTGAAAGTCGGACCACCTCACGCACACGTATCAAATTGTGTGGTTGAATGGCTTCCGTTCAAAAATGAGTTCAATAGTTTTGAAGTCAGATATTACTAATTAAGAGGTTAGATTGAATTACAGAATCGGATACGGTTTTGATGTACACTCCTTCGCTGAAAACAGAAAACTGATTATCGGCGGAGTAGAAATTCCATTCGACAAAGGATTGGAAGGACATTCTGATGCTGATGTTTTATTACACGCAATTTCTGATGCCTTACTCGGAAGTTTATCACTTGGAGATATTGGCCATCACTTCCCAAATACAGACCCAAAATGGAAAGATGTTGATAGTTCAATCATACTCAAAGAATGTAATAATTTAGTTTTACAACACGGATATAAAATTTCCAACATTGATTCAATGCTTGCAGTTGAAGCCCCGAAGATTTATCCACACATTGAAAAGATGAAAGAGAAAATCGCTCAAGTTCTCGGAATTTCAGCAGATCAGATTTCAATTAAAGCAACAACTACAGAAAAGCTCGGATTTATCGGACGTTCTGAAGGTGTTGTTGCAATCGCGAATGTTTTAGTTTATAAAGACTGATTATGTTTGAAGAAATTTTATCAAATATATCCCAACTCAGTCCGATGCTGATTTATCTGATTTTGTTTTTCTTTGCTTTCCTCGAAAATATTTTTCCACCGTCACCGAGTGATATTATTGTTGTGATAGGTGGTTCACTTGTTGGAGCATCTTATCTTCATTTCACGCCTGTTTTGGTTTTTGCAACTGGCGGTAGCATTGCCGGTTTTCTTACTGCATTTGGAATAGGTTGGCAAATTGACAAAAAAATAATTCATTCAGGAAAAATTAAATTTTTATCCGTTCAGGCAATTGAAAAAGTTGAAGCTTCATTTCGTAATTATGGATATTATCTGATAATTGCAAACAGATTTTTACCCGGAACGAGAGCAGTTATTTCTTTTTTCGCTGGGATGAGCAGACTTAATGTTCATCTTACTATGTGGCTCTCCTTAATTAGCTCTCTGCTATGGAATGCTTTGTTGATTTCAATGGGGATGATTTTCGGAGATAATATTTCGCGAATTGATAAGTTCCTTGATACTTATACAAATATAGTTGTTACTCTCACAGTGCTGATAATAGTTGGATTATTAGTTAGAAATTTCTGGATTAAAAAGAAGAGCTCATCTTGAATTTCTTAAATATTTTTCGAAAGAAAGAAATAAGCCCTGAATTAAAAAGAGAAAATTGGAACAACAGATTTTTATTGTTGCTTTCAGGAATACTTTTCGGGATTTCATTTCCACCCTTTCCTTTTCCGGTTACATTGTTCATTTTCTTTTTCCTTCTGCCTTACATATTTGTCATCGAAAAGCGAAACTCTTTACTTGAAATTAACAAATCTTCTTATCTGACTTTTTTAATAATCAGTTTAATTACTCTTTATTGGGTTGGAAGCTGGCAGAGCAAAGCAGACCCATTTTTAATGATTGGTGGCGGAGTTTTAGTTTTTTTCTATCCGGTTGTTTTTTTGTTAGTAAGTAGTCTTTATTATTTCACTAAAAGAATTTTCAACGAAGAAGTTGCACAGTGGTTATTTCCAATTAACTGGGTTACTTTTGAATTTCTACTAACTCTGACAGACTTGAAATTTCCGTGGTTAACGCTCGGTCATTCTCTGGCAAAATTTACTGTCTTCATTCAAATAGCAGATATAATCGGAAGCTACGGATTGTCTCTAATTATTCTTTACATAAATATTTTGCTTTACAAAGCAGCAAAGAATTTCAAAAACAATTCGGCTTCTGCAATCAGATATGTATTCATCTCGGTTGGAATTTTCTCCTTAGTAGTATTTTATGGTTATCTGAAAATAGATAATTCAAATGATGAGAAGAAGATAAAAGTTGGAATTGTTCAACCAAATTTAGATCCTTGGGAGAAATGGAATACAGGCGGGCTTGAAAATTTACTTAATAAATATCTTGCATTATCTAAAGAGTGTATTAATGAACAAGCAAAACTGATAATCTGGCCTGAAACTGCTCTGCCAGTTTACTTACTTTCAGCTGAATATTCAAATCTTGTTGATTCAATTTATTCATTCATAAAGAAACACAATGTTCATTTACTTACAGGTATGCCTGATTTCAGAGTTTATTATCAAAATCCTCCTGATGACGCAAAATTTAGTAAAGCAGGCGAGTATTACTTTACAACATATAATTCAATTCTGTTGTTTAGTCCGTTCACTAATGAAATTCAGAGATATGGTAAAATGCATTTAGTTCCCTTGGGAGAAAAAGTTCCCTTCGTCGAGTCACTTCCTTTTCTAGGAGAGTTCTTCAAATGGAATGTTGGATTAAGTAGTTGGAACACAGGTCTGGATACTACAGTGTTTCATTTAATTTCAGAGTCAGATACAACAAAACTTGCGGGGTTAGTTTGTTTTGAATCAGTGTTTCCGAGTTTTGTATCATCTTTTTCAAAATTAGGAGCAGAGTTTATTGTAGTAGTTACAAATGATAGTTGGTATGGAAACTCAAGTGGACCTTATCAGCACAAAGAATTTGCTGCATTGCGAGCAGTTGAAAACAGAAAGGCAGTCGTTCGTTGTGCCAATGGCGGTATTAGTTGTTTGATTAACAAATTTGGATTCACTGAATATGAAACAAAAATGTTCACGAAAGAAACCTTTGTTATTGATGTGCCATTAAATAATGAAATTACTTTTTACTCTGAAAATCCTGACATTATTCCTATTTTGGCTTCGGCAATTTCTGTTTGGATTATTGGATTAAATATACTTTTTTCAATAAAGAGAAAATTTAAGGGTCAAGTATGATAGTCACTCTTCCAAAAGAAGCATTAAAATATTTGGATGATAAAATTATTAAAGTAGAAATTGATGAGAATTTATTAAAAGAAGAGAAAAAAATGCTTCGAATAAAAAAAGCAAAAGGCATATTAGCAAAAAATCAAATTGACGGATTGAAGTATCAAAAGAAAATCAGAAAAGAATATCAACGCAAACCTGATGCAAAATAACTTTCTTTTTGATACAAATATTTTTATTTACTATTTCAGTAATGAAGAAAAAGTTTGTGCTTTCTTCTCAGAAAAGTTTTTATCTAAAAATAAAATATACTTTTCAGTGATAACTGAAATTGAGTTATTATCTTATCCAAATCTTTCCGAAAAGGAAATTACAACAATTAAAGATTGTATAAATTCATTTCATCTTGTCGAATTAACTAAAGAGGTAGTGAAACTAACAATAGCTATAAGAAAAAATTATAAGATAGGGATAGGTGATTCGATTATTGCTGCATCAGCCCTTTATTCAAATTCTATATTAGTAACCCGAATATGAAACACTTCTCTAAAATACCTGAGTTAAAAATAATTAATCCTTTTGATGTAATATGATTGACTTAAGAAGTGATACAGTTACTAAACCGTCTGAAGAAATGCGAAAGGCAATGTACGAAGCAGAAGTTGGTGATGATGTATTCAAAGAAGATCCTACTGTAAACAAACTTGAAGAATATACCGCAGAACTTTTAGGTAAAGAATCTGCTCTTTTTGTTACAAGCGGAGTAATGGGAAATCAGATTTGTTTGAATGTTCTTACAAATCCCGGTGATGAAGTAATTTGCGAAAGAGACGCACACATTTTTAATTACGAATCTGGTTCGCCAGCTAAATTAAGTGGCATACAATTATTAACTGTTGAAGGAAAGAATGGAGTGTTCTCTGCCAAACAGATTGAACCACTAATACGACCAAGCTCTGCTTATTATATGCCAAGAACGAAGGTTATAGAGGTTGAGAATACTCACAATCGTGCAAGTGGTGCTATCTGGCCAATTGAGAATATTATCGAACTAAAAAATCTTGCTAAAAAGTATAATCTCTTTTATCATCTTGATGGTGCAAGAATCTGGAACGCTTCTGTTGCAACAGGAATTTCAGTTAAAGA
>OGCI01000615.1_pt1 | contig 38059 bp, 32 predicted proteins | sample 1570021 | NCBI WGS metagenome assembly OGCI01 (sample SAMN06264664, study PRJEB24512) | hot springs metagenome | isolation source: Hot spring water | place: South Africa: Tshipise | collected 2015-06-21 | reverse complement strand
TTGTATAACAAACACTGGATGGCGAGGTCTCTTCATTTCTTTATCCTGGAACCCCTACGATAAGTTTACACTAAGTTTGATGAAAGCAAAAATCCACCCTATGCCCATAAGACCCTTGTTCCAAATCATCCTTGGTGGGAAAGTGAGGTCATCGTCAAGCGAGATTTGCTTCTCCATTATCGATTCACCGTCCTACCCACTCTGAACCAACCACCTGATAGAAGCGCAAACCCTCTTCACGCTGATCAATGGACACTCGGAAATGTACCTCGTCGTGCAGGTTTTCAATTAACTCGAGGTATACATTCGCGCTCGGTTCTTCCTGCGCGTAGGTTTCGAGGAGTGCCAGGTACTTCATGAAGGAATGCTCTTCCTCTGGTGAGAGAGACTCACCGGGAATGAAGTGCCACCCGCACTCAAGGGACAATTCTCCTGATTTTGCATGGTAGAGGATGAGGTAGTACCCCAAGATATGCTGTTGCCTCCGAAAAGAATCCATGGTTACCATCTTACCCTCTCCTTCAGATGATTCAAGAAGAGGAGTGATTATGCTATCGATGGTCTTGATCGATTCTCCATAGGCGGCAGAATCGTACTCCCTCATCACCTGGTACAACCAGTAGGTCGTGAGGGATAGACAAAGCAGATGAAAGATCACTGCGTAACACTCCTCCACTTTCGTGAGATCTGGCTGGAAGTAGAAGGTAGTAATGAGGTAGTCCTTTTCTCCCAGCTTGGCCTTAGCGATGAGATCGTAGAGATCCTCGACTTTATCATCAACCATGAGGACATGTTTCTCTCAGTCACTCCGTAGACCACGGTTCCCTTTTTGGCACTCAAAGAAAACGGGGAGTCGAAGCTGATAGGTTTTCGCCAGCCTGTTCACATCATTACGCCACTTCTTTTTTAATGCTCGTTCTTACCTCATTCTCACCACCACCTTCCTTGAAGTCCTCCAGTCTAATCAGGGGTGAGAACAAGCCCTTCCTTCAGAATGACTCTCCTAAAATACCCTCCTTTCGCCACCTTCTTAACATGGTAAAGGGAACAATGCGAAGAGGCAAATAGTGCCCGAGCCCCTAACTGCAATGTCACTTTGATAGCGGAGCCAAAAGAAATAAAAAACCCACGCTCTTCGCGTGGGTTTTTTATTTCTTTTGGCTCCCCGGGCAGGATTCGAACCTGCAACCCTCCGGTTAACAGCCGGATGCTCCACCGTTGAGCTACCGAGGAAGGTTCAAAAACACGTACCAATTATAAAAAACCCTATTCCGTCTCGTCAAGATAGTCGCGTAATTTTTTGCTTCGGGAGGGGTGGCGGAGCTTACGCAGGGCCTTTGCTTCAATCTGGCGAATGCGTTCCCTCGTGACTCCAAAAATTTGACCCACTTCCTCCAAGGTGTGCGGTTTTCCGTCCTCCAAGCCGAAACGCAACCTCAATACTTTTCGTTCTCGATCGGTGAGGGTATTCAAAACCACTTCCAACTGTTCTTTCAGTAAAGAATATGAAGCCGCTTGGGGTGGTGCCAAAACCCCAGTGTCTTCGATGAAGTCACCGAGATGACTATCTTCTTCTTCTCCTATAGGAGTTTCTAAGGAGAGAGGTTCCTGCGCAGTCTTGAGAATTTCCCGAACTTTCTCGGCAGAAATGTTCATCTTCTCAGCAATCTCTTCGGGGGTGGGTTCTCGCCCCAACTCTTGGGTGAGCTGCCGAGAGGTGCGTACCAATTTATTGATGGTTTCTACCATATGCACCGGTATACGAATGGTTCGTGCTTGGTCGGCGATGGCGCGGGTGATGGCTTGCCGAATCCACCAGGTGGCGTAGGTACTGAACTTATAGCCCTTGCGGTAGTCAAACTTTTCCACCGCCCGAATGAGTCCTAAGTTTCCCTCTTGGATGAGGTCGAGAAAGAGCATTCCCCGTCCGACGTAACGTTTGGCAATACTCACCACCAATCGCAAATTTGCTTCGATTAATTTCTTCTTGGCTTCGATATCTCCCTGTTCGATCCTTTTAGCTAACTCCACTTCCTCCTCAGGGGTGAGGAGAGAAACTTGCCCGATCTCTTTCAAATACATTTTCACCGGATCGTCGACGCCAATCCCTTTGATTTCCTCAAGACGCAAATCTTCGCTTTCGAGAGACGGACGCTCTTCGCGGAAAATCTCTTCGTCGGAAACCTCGATACCCAATTCCGTCAATGCGCTGTATAAATCGTCGAGTTTATCCACGTTTACCGCTTCGTCACCTAAAACGTCGTTTAACTCCTTAAAAGTGATGTAGCCCTTGCGTTTACCACTCTCTACCAATGACGAAATATCATCAGCAAATCTCGTCTTACTATTGGTGCCCAACGTTTCACTCGCCCCCTCATTCAACCCGTTTTAATTTTTCTCTCTCTACGCAAAGCTTATTCAATTCCCCTAATTTCCCGGGATCTTCACACCGAGAAAGCTCCTTCCGCAAAGAGACAATTTTCCGATCCAAAGCGGCAAGTTTCACCCGCCGGAGGAGATCCGAAAGCGCATCTTCTCGGCATGCTTCCTTCAAATCTTCACGAGTCACAATTTCGGTAATGAGAGATGGTAACGATTCCTCGTTTGGAAAGAGGTCAATAAGCTCAGAAATGAGGAAATCCCTGTTTTTCCCGAGATGAAGCACTGCCTGAAAGATGCGCTGATGTTCACGTCGCGAAAAATGTTCATCACCGAGTTCCTTCTCGATTTTCGCACGCCAGTTTCTATTCTCCATAATCATCCGGAGGATGATTTTTTCTGCCTTTGCGATTCCGTCCTCGACAGTTTGTGCTGCCGGGGTAACTCCTTTGGGAGAAAAACTCCCCTCTTCACTGAATAAACGATGCACAAAAGACTCATCTACCCCAATCTTTTGAGCCAAAGAGGCAATTTTCAGTGTTTTCTCGATTGGGTCCTTTATGGTGACGATCAAGGGGTACATACCGCGAATGATTCTCGCTTTCGTTTCCAGAGAATTACAACCATAATCACGTATCAATAATTCCAACTGATATTCAAAAAGAGAGCGTGATTTTTCCAAATAAGTGAAAAATTTCTCTTTTCCCTCTTCCCGGAGAAAGGAATCAGGATCATGGGGCGATGGTAAAGTCACAATTTTCACTGTCAAACCCTTTTCTTGCAAAACGGTCATTCCCCGTAAGGTAGCCATTTGCCCGGCGCGGTCGGCATCATAGCAGATGCATACCTCTTCTACGTAGCGTCGCAAAAGCGCGGCCTGATCTTTGGTGAGCGCAGTCCCCATCGAAGCCACACCGTTATAGATACCATTGTCAAAAAGAGCCAGTAAATCCAGATATCCTTCCACCAAAATAGCCTGGTGAGATTTTTGCAGGTACTCTCGGGTGGCAAAAAGATCGTAGAGATAATGACTCTTCGAAAAGAGAGGGGTCTCGGAAACATTCAAATATTTCGGCTCACCTTCTCCCCACACCCGCCCGGCAAAACCAATCACTCTCCCCTGGAGATCGCGGAAGGGAAAGACGATTCTCCCGCGAAAACGATCTAAGAGCTCTCCCGTTTTGGTCACTACCCCTACCCCTGCTTTCATGATCTCCTGTCCAGAAAATCCCTCTTGCAAGAGGAAAGCAATAGAGGATTTTCCCGACGATGGAGAGAGACCGAGGGCAAAACGTTCCCAAGTCTTCGGATGAATTTTCCGCTTTTCCCAGAGATACTTTCGAGCGCTGATCGCCTCTCCTTCTCTCTCCTCATGAAGACAACGCATGTAGTAACGACTTAAAGCTTCGTTCAAGCGGAACAGTCGTTCCTTTTCCCCCCAAGCCTTGGTTTCTCCCCGGCCCTTCGAAAAAGGACGCAGGGTAAGACCGCATTTCTCAGCCAAAAAACGCACCGCTTCAGAAAAAGAGATATTTTCCATCTTCATGACGAAGGTGAAAATATTTCCCCCCACCCCGCACCCAAAGCAATGGAACACGCCTTTTTCGGGCGAAACGATGAAAGAAGGAGTTTTCTCCTCATGAAAAGGACAAAGAGCACGAAAATTCCTTCCTGCAGGCTTTAAATCAACGTATTGGGCAATAAATTTCACTAAATCAATACGACTCTTGATTTCCTCAAGATACTGTTCATCCACGAACACGGTCATACCTAAAAAGGAAACGATCCCCAAAGCTGCGCCTTGGGGATCGTTTGGGGTTTTTTCAAAGGTTTATCTCATAAAAAGTGGAGCAAAAACTACCGCCACAATAGACATCAATTTGATGAGAATGTTCAAAGACGGCCCTGCCGTATCTTTGAACGGATCACCCACGGTATCGCCAACTACGGCCGCAGCGTGGGTAGGAGTTCCCTTGCCACCGAGCTTACCACTCTCGATGTACTTCTTGGCGTTATCCCACGCACCACCGGCATTGGCCATCATGATGGCCAGTAAGAGACCGGAAATGATCGCCCCACCCAAAAGTCCTCCCAAGGCTTCCGGACCGAGGACTACACCGACCACAATCGGCACGGCAACGGCCAAAAGTCCGGGAAGAATCATCTGGGTGATGGCGCCTTTGGTACTGATATCCACACAACGGGCGTAATCCGGTCGCGCCTTTCCTTCCATCAGTCCCTTGATTTCCCGGAATTGTCTCCGCACCTCTTCTACCATGCGGAAAGCAGCACGACCAACCGCTTTCATAGCAATCGAAGAGAAGAGGAAAGGCATCATGCCTCCGATGAAAAGACCCACCACTGAGTAGGGGTGGAGAAGGTCAATCGCCCGGATATTCACGACTCTCGAGTAAGCGACAAAGAGCGCCAAAGCAGTGAGAGCCGCCGAAGCAATGGCGAAACCTTTTCCAATAGCGGCAGTAGTATTGCCGAGCGCATCCAAGGAATCGGTGATCTTGCGCACTTTGGGATCCAACCCTGCCATTTCGGCAATGCCACCGGCGTTGTCGGCAACCGGACCATAGGCATCAATGGCTACCGTGATTCCGGTGATGGAGAGCATTCCCACTCCAGCAATGGCGATACCGTACATTCCTGCCGCCCAGTAAGCCACGAGGATGGCCGCACACACCAAAATGAGGGGTAAAACCGTACTCTCCATACCCAAAGCCAAGCCGTTAATGATCACCGTAGCCGGACCGGTTTGTGCCGTTTCTGCTAATCCTTGTACCGGCTTGAAATGGCTATCGGTGTAATACTCCGAAGCTAAACCAATCACGATTCCCGCCACAAGACCGGCCACCGTGGCCACAAAAGGACCGAAACTCCGCAACACGAGCCAAGAAGCAATCAAAGCGAAGATAATGACAAAAACCGTGCTCAAGTAGGTACCCCGATTGAGTGCCGCGGTTAATCCCTTTTCGTCTTTTGCCTTCACAAAAAAGGTTCCCAAAATGGAGGCAATAACTCCCGCCGCGGCGAGAATGAGGGGATATAACGCGCCCCCTATACCACTGAAAGCAGTAACTCCTAAAATCATCGCAGCAATGATTGATCCAACGTAGGATTCAAAGAGGTCGGCACCCATACCGGCCACGTCTCCCACGTTATCTCCGACGTTATCGGCGATAACCGCAGGATTACGAGGATCATCCTCAGGAATCCCGGCTTCCACTTTCCCTACCAAGTCGGCGCCGACATCCGCTGCTTTGGTGTAAATTCCTCCACCGACCCGGGCAAAGAGAGCGATGGAACTCGCCCCTAAGGCAAAACCGTTCACCACATTCGGATCTTTCAAAATGAGGTAGAGAATTCCCAAACCGAGGAGTCCAAAGCCGACCACGCACATACCCATAACCGTTCCCGCCGAAAAGGCAACCTGCAATGCCGTATTCACACCTTGAGTCGCCGCTTGGGTGGTCCGAGCATTACTCCTCGTCGCAATCCGCATCCCGACAAAACCGGCCATCACCGAGCAGAATGCTCCAACCACGAAGCAAATCGCCTCCACCGGGCCACGAGCGAACACTAAAATGATGAACATCCCGATGACGAAGAAAACCAAGAAGGTGTACTCTCTCTTGAGAAAAGCCATGGCACCTTCCTGTACCGCCTGAGAGATTTCCTGCATTTTCTCATTCCCCGGGCTAAAGCGATTGATTTTTTGGATCAAGGACCAAGCGAATAAGACGGCGATAAGTCCGGCAATAGGAGCAAAAATGGCTAAACTCATGATTCTTGAATCCTCCTTTCTTCATTGTCTATTTCTTTCCCTCTTCCTCGCTGTGACCAGGAGAAAGAAGGAAATACTTCTGGAAAATGGAGAGTGCATACCGATCGGTCATACCGGAAACAAAATCACATCCCACTCTTCCCAGGTCTTCATTTCTCTCCCACCAACCGGTATCATACCACGCAAAATCTCGGGCTTTTCAGTAAAAAAGGAGAAAGGCGAACGCACGAGCACCCTTGCTTTCTCCCGATCCAGAGTTTGCTCCGGACCGAAATACACCCGCTCAAAAAGAAATTCCCGCAATTGTTCCGTGGCTTCACGTACCGGATCACTCATTGTAACCCATGGCTTACCGAAGCTTTCGATAACGATATCGCGAACCATGCAGTTAATTCGCTCTCGATGGGTCTTGCCTAAAACCAAAAGAGCTTTTTTGGGGAGCTCGTCTTCCTTCACCAACCCACCCCGCACGGCATCATCGATATCATGGTTGACATAAGCCACGATGTCCGACCAACGAACTACCTGCCCCTCCGAAGTAAGGGGAAGCTCATGAAGAGAACAAACAAGGCTTACGGCCCGAGTTTTAGAATGCTTGAGAATACCATCTCTCACTTCCCAGGTCAAACTGAGCCCCTGCCCATCGTTTTTTAAAACCTCAACCACCCGCAACCTCTGTTCATTATGTTTGAATCCTCCCGGATATACCTCATCTAAGGCTTCTTCGCCGGCATACCCGAAAGGGGTATGTCGAAGGTCATGTCCCAAACTCATTGCTTCAACCAGATCTTCGTTCAACCGCAAAACAGGCGCAATCGTACGGGCAATCTGTGCTACCTCTAAAGTATGGATAAGACAGGTCCGATAATGATCGCCTTCCGGACTCAAAAACACCTGACTCTTATGCTTGAGACGGTGAAAAGCCTTACTATGGATAATCCGATCGCGATCCCGCTGAAAACAGGTTCAAAGTTCACACTCTACCTCGTTTTTTCCCATCCCCGGCTCTGACTATTCAAAACTGCAAAAGGAGAAAGAATCTCCCCCCTTTCTCCTCCCAGAAACTCTTGAGCTCACCGATATCCAAAATCATCACCCAAAAGGGGCGGCTCGTCACCGCCCCAGTCGTCCTTAGAGATCGAATTTCTTCTCGTCTCTCTTGGCTTCTTCTTCGATAACCGCATGAGCCGCAGCGAGACGAGCAATGGGCACCCGGAAGGGGGAACAACTGACGTAGTTCAAACCAACCCTATGGCAGAATTTGACCGATTTCGGCTCTCCACCGTGTTCACCACAGATCCCGCATTTCAGATTGGCGCGAGTCTTACGACCCTTTTCAACCCCAAGGCGCATCAGTTGACCCACACCCTCTTGGTCCAGTACTTGGAAGGGATCTTCGGGAAGAATGCCGTTCTCCTCATAGAAGAAGAGGAATTTCCCTTCGGCATCATCACGGCTGTAGCCAAAGGTCATCTGGGTCAAGTCATTGGTTCCGAAGGAGAAGAACTCGGCATCTTCGGCGATTTGATCGGCAACCAAAGCGGCACGAGGAACCTCGATCATGGTCCCGAAGCTGTAGGTAATGTTTACCTGGTACTGCTCAATCACTTGCTGCGCCACTTCGTCAAGCTTTTCCTTGAGCACTTTGATCTCGTTCTTGTGACCGACGAGAGGAATCATGATCTCGGGGATCACCTTGACGCCTTCTTTGGCCAACTCACAAGCAGCTTCCATGATCGCCCGGACTTGCATTTCAACGATTTCCGGGTAGAGAATCCCCAACCGGCATCCGCGCAGACCGAGCATCGGGTTCGCCTCGTGGAGATTTCGCACCAACTTGAGGAGTTTCTCTTTCTCTTCAAGTTCCGGACCGGTTACACCCTTTACCCGAAGGGTGGTTACTTCCACTAACAAGTCCTCAAGCTTGGGCAGAAATTCATGGAGCGGTGGGTCAATCAAACGGATGGTAACCGGCTTCCCTTCCATGATGCGGAAGATTTCTTTGAAATCTCCCTTCTGCATTGGTTCAATATGAGAGAGAGCTTCCTTCCGTTCCTCGAGGGTTTGGGCCATGATCATCTTCTGCACCCAAGGGAGACGGTCTAAAGCCATAAACATGTGCTCAGTTCGGCAAAGTCCGATACCCTCTGCTCCAAAATCAATAGCTTTTTGAGCATCAACGGGGGTGTCGGCGTTGGCTCGCACACCAAGCTTGCGGATTTTATCCGCCCAGGAGAGTAAGGTGCGGAATTCTTCCGAAAGTTGAGGAGGAATAGTTCGCACTTGACCCAAAATGACCTCTCCCGTACCACCGTCGATGGTGATGTAGTCACCGTCTTTGACTACCACACCGTTTACCACGAACTCTCTCTTATCCAGGTCAATCTTGATGGCCTCACAACCTGCCACACAGGGTTTCCCCATACCCCGAGCCACAACCGCCGCGTGACTGGTCATTCCTCCGCGGCTCGTGAGGATTCCTTGCGCGGCAACCACACCATGGATATCATCAGGAGTAGTTTCCGGACGGACCAAAATGACCTTTTCGCCGTTATTACCGAGTTGTTCCGCTTCATCAGCATCGAAAACCACTTTTCCGTAAGCGGCACCGGGAGAAGCAGGGAGACCCTTGGCAAGAACTTTTAAGGGTTGGCTCCGATCGATCTGGGGATGCAAGAGCTGATTGAGCTGATCCGGTTCAACCCGCTTGACCGCAGTCTTTTCATCGATTAAGCCTTCTCGTACCATGTCTACCGCGATCTTAATCGCTGCCTGCGCAGTGCGTTTGCCGGTTCGGGTTTGCAAGAGGTAGAGCTTCCCTTTCTCAATGGTAAATTCAAAGTCCTGCATATCTTTGTAGTGTTTCTCCAGAATCTCGTAGACCTTCTTGAGCTCTTCAAAGGCGTGGGGAAGTTCTTTCTCCATCTCTTTAATTGGCTTCGGAGTACGAATACCGGCTACCACGTCTTCACCCTGGGCATTCAAGAGATACTCACCGTAGTACTCCTTCACTCCCGTCGATGGGTTACGGGTAAAACCAACACCCGTTCCAGAGTCGAAACCCATGTTTCCAAAGACCATGGTCTGAACGTTTACCGCTGTACCCCAGTCTTCGGGAATTTTGTGAATCTTCCGATACGTGATCGCTCGCTTGTTATTCCAAGAAGCGAACACGGCGTTAATGGCTCGGCGAAGCTGTTCGTATGGTTCTTGGGGGAATTCTTCTCCAGTTTCGCGTTTATACAACTCCTTATACTTGGCGATGACCTCCCGCAAGGCTTGAGCATCAAGGTCGGTATCCACCTTCGCTCCAACTTTTTCCTTGACCTCGTCCAGGATCGCTTCAAACTTATCATGGCCTACTCCCATAACCACGTTTCCAAACATCTGGATGAACCGACGGTAACAATCGCAAGCAAAACGCTCATTCTGGGTGAGCTTTGCTAAACTCTCCATCACGTGATCGTTCAAACCCAGATTGAGGATGGTATCCATCATCCCCGGCATGGAAGCAGGCGCACCGGAACGTACCGACACGAGCAGAGGATTATTGGGATCGCCGAATTTCTTTCCCGTCTTTGCCTCTAAATCACTCAAGTTCTTTTTTACCTCTTCCTCTAACCCTTGAGGCCAAGCTTGGTTATTCTTGTAAAAGTGAGCGCATGCTTCGGTCGAGATGGTAAAACCGAGAGGGACAGGGAGACCAATGCGGGTCATTTCCGCAAGGTTCGCCCCCTTTCCGCCCAAAAGCAACTTCATCGAAGCATCGCCTTCGCCAAAGAAATACACGTACTTCTTCATGCTTCTTCCTCCCTCTTCTTAATTTGGCCCAAAAGTAGATTCACAATTTCCTCGCTACTCAACTGAGAAACGTCAATCACCGAACACCCCAGTTTCTCATATATAGCCTGCGCAAAATCGAGCTCTTTCTGCACTTCTTCTAAGCTCGCCTTTTCCGCGAGACAATTTAATCCCAAAGCCTTAATTCTCTCTGAACGCAAAGCGCTCAAGTAGATCGGATCCATCTTGATGCCCACCCGTAAACTCTTCGATGCCCGACAAACCACCTCCTCCAAGTTCGTAGGCAAGGGAAGATGTGGGTCCAGAATCACGTAACCACATTTAATCCCCTTTTCCGCCAGTCGCAGGATACATTCATCTCTATGGGGGTACCACACGGTCAGAAGAATGATATCCGCCTGTTCCAAATTGGAAACGCTGAAGCCGGTACTCTTCTCTAAAGCATACTCAATGGCCTCTAAACGTTCGGTAACGCGCTCTTCCGACCGTTGAAAAAGCCCCGGGATTCCTCGTGGCCGGCGAGAACTGCGTCTCTTTAAGGTTTCTACTAAGGGTCCTAAAACATCTAACGCGGTTACGCTACGGTTCACCGCTTCAATACGAACGGTCTCGGCTAATTCTTCGTTCACAATGGTATATACGACAATGTCTTTTTGCACCCTCACCATATCCATAATACTATAGATTTCCTCTCGGTTGCGGACGTTGGTAAAACGCAAAATACTCACGCGAGGAAGTTCGAACTGCAAAAGCGCAGCTTGCACTACGGAAAAGGCCGTTTTGCCCGTTCCATCGGAAATCACAAAAATATTAAAATCATCGCTGACCTGGTAATCCTCCAATGACCTCACCTCGGGCATCTTCCAAAACGAGAAGCGACATATCGGCAAATTCACTCCACATTTCCACAATGCTCTTCATTAAGCGGAGACGATTCTCTCGCAAAGCTTCTTCATCACACATGACTAAAACCCGGTCAAAAAAGGTATTCAAAGCCGGAAGGAGCGAAGAGAACATTTCCAAAGCCTCTTCGTATTCTCTCTTACGCATCTTCTCGCAAAAGGTTCCTTGAATTTCCTTCATGGTTTGATACAAAACTCTCTCTGCCTCTTCTTGGAGGAGCTCTTCCCGCACTTCTCCCCGGTGAGGAAAGTTACGGCTGATATTGTTTGCCCGCGTAAAGCCGGTCACCACGTCGAGCAAAAACTCTCGACGCGTCCTCACCAAGCGGTCCAGAAATTCTATCCGACGGAAGGCATCGTACACATCGTCATTTTTAGTGGCAAAAACGGCATTGATGACCGAATAATGGACCCCCTCACCGAGTAAACGAGAACGGAGACGAGCAAAAATAAATTCCTTGACGTTCTCTAACACTTGCGAAGTATAGGTGGCAAAACCTTGTTTCTCAAGGAGTTGCAAATTATAGGTTATCCAAGGGAGGAGAGGACAATGAAGACCACCGTTTATGAGAATATCTACAATTCCTTGCGCCGTCCTCCGTAAACCAAGGGGGTCAAGAGAACCGGTCGGTATACGTCCCAAAGCGAAGCTCGAAACCAAGGTATCCATTTTATCCACCAAGGATAACACTCGCCCGAGATGAGTCTTCGGGTAATTCTCTTGCCCGGGAAGGGGGAAATACATTTCCTCAATGGCTGAAGCCACCTCTTCTCCCTCTCCTTCTAAGAGAGCGTAGGTCTTCCCCATATAACCCTGCAATTCGGGAAATTCCTTCACCATTTCCGAGACGAGATCCGCCTTGGCCAAAAGAGCAGCTCGCTTGAGAGAGATACACTCTTCCTCACTCAAGTGGAGGAGTTTCCTCAGGTATTCGGCGAGCTCTATGAGTCGATTGGTTTTTTCCCATAGCGTCCCCAAGCCTTCTTGGAAAACCACTCCACGTAAGAGTTCTACCCGACTCGCCAAAGTTTTCTTCCGGTCTTCGTGAAAGAAAAAGAGGGCATCCTCTAAACGAGCCCGCAAAACCCGTTCATTTCCGTGGATAATTTTCTCAGCATCGTTTTTCGGCCGATTCAAAACCACAAAAAAGAAAGGCAAGAGATTTCCCTGAGCATCGACACAGGCGAAATACTTTTGGTGATGCTTCATCACGGTGATCAATACTTGGGAAGGGAGCACTAAGTATTTGGGTTCAAATCGACCGACCACCACTTCAGGGCATTCCACCAAAAAATTGACCTCATCGAGCAAGGCCTCGTCTCGCAACCAATTGCCTCCCAGGCTTTGTGCTTCCCGGTCGAGACATTGCGCAATCAAGCGACGCCGATCTTTCGGGTCAACCACTACCTTGGCAGAAAAGAGAGAGGACCGATACTCCGAAGCAGAGGGAATGACCACCGGCAGAGGAGCAAAGAACCGATGTCCCCGGCTGTACGAAGAGGAGGATACACCGGCAATGGAGAAGCGAACCTCCCGTCCTCCCCACAGTGCTACAATCCAACGAATAGGCCGAACAAAACGAAACTCTCCCTCACCCCACAACATGGTGCGAGGAAATTCTAAGGCAAGAATGATCGAGGGAAGTAACAGGGGGAGAATCTCCTCGGTGGGTTTCCCCGGTTCTTCCTTTCTTCCAAAGATATAGGTTCCTCTCTCCGTCTCTCTCACGAAGAGCTGGTTCACCTCGATACCCTGAGCCCGGGCAAAAGCAAGGGCGGGAGCAAGAAGAGTGCCGTCATCGGCCATGCCTACCTTTTTGGGCGGTCCTTTAATCTCGCTCATGAGAGGAGCTTGGGTCTCCGCCAAATCTTCTACGTAAATGACCATCCGACGTGGGGTACCCCACACGTGTAAGTGTTGATAGGACAAACGAGCTTCATGAAAAGCTTTGCTAAATTTTTCCTCGAGCTCCCCGAAGATATCATCAATCATACTGGTAGGAAGCTCTTCTACCCCGATTTCTAAGAGTAGGTCTCTTTCCCTCACGTTATCTCCCCTATTCCTTGCCGTTCCAACCAGGGAAAATGAAGCTCTTGTCGCTTCTTGAGATACAACTGAGCGCAACGGTTGGCTAACTGACGAATTCTGCCCATGTATTGACTCCTCTCGATAACGCTAATCCCACCACAGGCGTCAAGCAGGTTAAAGGTGTGAGAACATTTCAGAATGTAATCGTAAGCAGGGAACACCAATTCTTTGTCCAAGAGACGGCGAGCCTCTCGTTCATAGAGTTCAAAGAAAGTAAAGAGAGTCTGGGGGGCGCTCTCATCGAAACTGTATATGGAGTGCTCGCGCTCCTCTTGCCAGCGAATGTCTCCATAGGTGAGCTCTCTATTCCACCGAACGTCAAAAACGTTCTCTTTCTCCTGGAGATACATGGCAATACGCTCTAAGCCATAGGTGATCTCTACCGAAATCGGTTTGAGATCGATCCCCCCTGCCTGCTGAAAATAGGTGAATTGGGCGATTTCCATCCCGTCAAGCCATACTTCCCATCCCAAACCCCAGGCGCCAAGAGTAGGCGATTCCCAATTATCTTCTACGAAGCGGATGTCGTGTTCCTGAGGATTGATCCCTAAGTGGAAAAGACTTCGGAGGTACATGTCCTGGATGTCGGCCGGAGACGGTTTCATAATAACCTGAAACTGATAGTGTTCATACAGACGATTGGGGTTCTCTCCATACCGTCCATCGGTGGGACGACGTGAAGGCTCGCAATAAGCCACCTTCCACGGTTCAGGACCCAAAACTCGTAAAAAAGTTGCGGGGTTCATGGTTCCCGCTCCCACTTCAATATCGTACGGTTGGACTAAAACACATCCTTGTTTCTGCCAGTAATCGCTTAAGGCCAGAATAATGTCTTGAAAGTACACACGCTTACCCCCAAAAACACATCGGAGATAAACTATATCAACCAAAAAAGATCCTGTCAACTCACCTCACAGGAAATCTACCAAAGAACCCACGCGCTTAAGAATCCTATCGAGTGTTTTTCTTCTTATTATTCTCTTTGGGGCGAGATTTTCCGTAACTCCCGACAAAGATTTTTCCTCTTCTCGTCCGCCGATCTCCTTTTCCCATTGTTTCTCCTCCTCTCTCCAAGATGGCATCATATATTGTATGTATTTCCCTTGACTTGTTCCAGGAAATAGAACAGGGGATCAATTTTTTTCTCCGTGTGGTACCCTAAATACGCGGATACCGTGCGATCAAAAAATAGAAACTCCTCTCGCTTGAGACGCAACCTGAGTAATGCCTCTAAGGAATGGGAAAATAAATAGAGCAAAACTACTCCCAAAAAGGGAGAGAGGGGTAGCAAATCTTGCCCACTCCGTGCACAATACCGACAGATCCTCCCTCCTTGGGAAATACTCAAAAAGCTCTCTTCCTTTCCCAAACTTCGCCCACAGGAGATGCACTCGCTGAGACAAGGAGTAACGCCTAAAGATGTAATGAGGACCACTCGAAACCATAGGGTTAAAAGGCCTACCTTGAGTTCATCACCTCGCACAAGGAGCATGTTTTTCCAAACCTCAATTAACCGGTCGAAAACTTTCCCTTCCGGTTTTTCCTCTTCCAAAACCCGATCCACAAGATACAACACATACTCTCCGCCAATCCAGGTGATCCATTCCCGCAGTAAATCTCGAAAAGAACGTTGAATTTTGGTTTGCACGATGTTGGTCATACCCGAAGCGGTGTAAAGGAAAAAATCACAAACACAAAAGAGGTCCAAGGAAGCTCCAAAACGATTCCCCAGTTTTCTCGCCCCCTTGGCAATGGCTTGGAATTTTCCCCGTCGACGGGCAAAGAGGGTGACGATGGTATCCATTTCAGAAAAATCTCTCTTCTTCAATACAATGCCTTCATCTCTCGCGTATCGACTGGAGGTACTCACCGTGCCCGGTAACCCCATCTCCACAAAACCTCTTTCCTCTTGCGCCAGTTTTTTTCCACCTTGACCCACAGGTCTAAGAAGACTTTCTTACCCCACTGGGCCTCAATCTCTTCTCGTGCACTCTGCCCAATTTTTTTGAGATTCTGCCCCTTCTCCCCGATAATAATTTTTTTATGAGACTCTCGTTCCACGTAAATCAGGGCACGAAGGTAAAGCACGTTCTCCTTCTCTTTAAATTCCTCTACGCGAACTTCGATCCCGTAGGGAACCTCTTCGTAAGTATGCCACCATACCTTTTCACGGATGATTTCGGCCACAATGTCCCGTTCAAAGGTATCAGAGACGAACCCCTCCTCATAATAGGCGGGGTTTTCCGGGAGATAGCGCAGAATGGTTTCGATCAACTCCGGCACTCCTTCACCGGTGAGGGCAGAAACCGCCATGGTTTCACGGAAAGGAAGGGACTCCCTCCAACCTCGAATGACTGCCTCGATCCCCTCTTGAGAGACTAAATCCTTCTTATTGATCACGAGGAAAATCGGTCGAGAGAAGGCACGCAAGAGTGACTGACTCGCCCCCCGATCCCGGTTATCCTGGAAAGGGTCGGTGAGGTAACACAAGAGATCGGCATCGATGAGGGAATCCTCAATTTCCTGCACCATAAATTTTCCTAATTCATCCTTGGGGACATGGAGTCCAGGTGTATCCACAAAAACAATTTGAGCATCAACTCGATTCAAAATGCCTTTCACGCGCTTCCGGGTAGTTTGCGGTTTATCGGAAACGATGGATATTTTCTGTCCCAAAATATGGTTGAGCAGGGTAGATTTGCCCACGTTGGGCCGCCCACCGATCGCTACAAAGCCTGATTTAAAGCCCACCCGAGTCCTCCTCAAAACGGAAAGCATGGGGTAAGAGTTCAGGCAAGGAGAAAACCTGGAAATGCTCCGCCGAGGAAGCCACGATCACCTCAAGTTGGGGAGCAAACTCGAAGAGCAACTGCCGGCAAGCTCCACAAGGGAAGGGGAGAGAAGAGCCGGAGTCGGAAATGATGGCGATTTTCTCAAAGGTTCGCACTCCCGAACTTACCGCTTTCACCACCGCTACTCGCTCTGCACAAATGGTGAGCCCCAAAGAGGCGTTTTCCACGTTGCACCCAATGAAAATCTCGCCTTGGCTTGCAAGAAGCGCCGCACCCACCCGAAAACGGGAATAAGGAGCGTAGGCCCGGGCTTTTGCTCTCTCCGCCTTCTCGATGAGTTTCTTACGCACCTCCTCTTCTTCGAAAGCGGCGAACAGCTTTTGTCCTTCTTCATCCATGCGTTTTCTCTCCTCTTCACTATCGTCCCGATACCCTAAAAGATGTAAGAGACCGTGAATGAAGAGAAAGAGCACCTCTGATTCGAAAGTCTTTTTTCTCTCCCGAGCTTGCTCGAAGGCTACCGGAAGACAAATGAGAATTTCTCCCCACACCTTATCGATTTCTTCCTCTCCGTAGAGGAAAGAAATGACATCGGTATCGATGTCCTCATGGAAAAACTGCCTTTTGACCGTCCGCATGGCCTCTTGGTCGAGAAAGCTCACACTTATCGTTCCTCGCGGGGAAATCTGCATCTTCTCGAAAACTATAAAAGCCACTCGCTCGAGTAATCGTTCATTGACTTTGGCAGCCGGTTTCTCCCCGCTCAATTTAACCCGCCATGTTTTTCCTCTTTCCATTCTTACTCTCCCCAAGTTCAGGATAGGAAAGCCGCTTGTGAAAGAGACCGTTGATTATCATGGTAAACTTGTGAGCCACCCGATAGAGATCTTGCAAGGTTAAAGAAGCTTCGTTCAATTGACCATCGCGTAAATAGGCATCGATAATTTCATTCACCATCATCTCTACCCGTCGCGGCGAAGGGTTATCAATACAGTGCATTGCCGCTTCAACACTATCGGCAAGAAACACTAACACTTCTTCTTTCGTGTGTGGTAGGGGACCCTCGTAACGGAAAATTCCTTCTTCTACCTTTTCCCCTCGTCCTAAAGCTTTATGATAGAAATAGCGAGTAAGGCTTTTCCCATGGTGACGACGGATAATTTCTTGCACCTCCAAAGGGAGTTTATACTGTTGGGCGAGCTCCACTCCATCTTGAACATGTTTTCGAATCACCAAGGTACTCAAGTTGGGCGAAAGCTGGTCATGAATATTGTCACCCCTCAGCTGGTTTTCCACAAAAAAATACGGTCTTTTCAATTTTCCGATATCGTGATAGTACGCTCCCACCCGAACCAAGAGAGGGTTCGCTCCGATCTCTTCCGAAGCGGCTTCGGCGAGATTGGCAACCATGAGACTATGGCTATAGGTTCCCGGCGCTTCTCTCAGTAACTGCTGCAAGAGAGGATGGGTGGGATTGAGGAACTCCATGAGGTGGATATCAGAGGTGAAACGAAAAGCGGTCTCCAAAAAGGATATTCCTCCCAAAGCGACTATGGGAGAAACAATCCCCCCACCAAAACCGTAGAGGATATGTTCTACATTGGTAATCCAAGGATCGCCCCTTTGAATGCCAAAACCAAGATTGAGAACTAAATTGATGAGGGCAAGTTCGAGTCCTACCCGAATGAAATCCCTTCTCTTTAAGGTTCTCTCCAAAAGGAAAAGTGGCAGTAAAAGGTTGAGATATATATACAACGCTTGAAAAAAATCAACCCTGGTTCCCCAGACCAAAAGAGGGAAAAGGATCAATGATTCTCCCAGGGCAAGATTACGATCCCCCAAGGCGAAGAGGACAAGAGGAATTGCCGCCAATACCACAAAACGGTCGGAAAAACGGAAGAGAGCACCGTTAATAATCAAAATACCGACTACAGCGATCAATCGTAAACCCAAGAAAGTATTACGGTTTAAAACTGATGGGGCGAAACGCTTGAGGTAAAAATACTCTACCGCTATACTTCCCCCGATCAAAAAAATGAGCATCACCAAACGGACCCAAAGGTATTCCTGCCCCAAAAAACCGAGTGCTTCGAGGATTTTTAGGTCCTCGAAAGTGATGGTCTTTCCCTTGGGAATCAATATCGATCCGCGAGGGATAATCTTGCGAACCGGTTCCATTTCTTGCAAGGCTTCGACACGCCTTCTCTGCATCGCTTGGTCATCTAAAACGGCGTTCGGTTTGAGAAACCGATAGAGGAGCAAGCTCACTACTCTCTCTTCTCCCTCTTGGGGGTAAATACGTTCCAACTCGGCACTCACGTCCAAGATGGTTCTCACCAAATCCTCCTGCCGTATGGGCTGCGCTAAATAGCGCACCAGCATTTCGAGGAAAATATTCTTGATTTTGAGATACTCTTCTTCCCGGGAAAACACCAAGCGATCGAAGGTCCCCTGGGTGATCCTCCATTTCCCAGAGAATTCCTCGCGTACCGAGGGAGAAAGAGAAGAAACGCCGGCCCGAATTTCCTCAAGAGAGGAAAAAAATTGATTGACCTCTTCCTTCACACTTCGGACTACGTTCGGATCCACCTGATACTCGGGTGTTAAACTCGCCAATATCTCTCTCTTCAGTTTCTCGGTTGCTTCTACATCGACGATTTCTATGGCCCGATGGGCGACAACGTTAAAATCGACCACTTGTCCTTCTCGGAGGGCGAGACCCCGCAAACCATACAGAAACCAAAAAACGGAAAAGAGGGAAAGCCCATACAAGAGGAAATTGATACTCCGAAAAGAAAAGAGAGAAACCCTATTTTTTCGAGGCTTGTCCAAACTTTTCATAAGCCCGAATGATTTCTTGCACTAAATGGTGTCGCACAACATCCTTTTCGTTCAGATAGATAAAGGCAATTTCGCGAATGTCTTTTAAAATTTCCTGAACCAGGATTAAACCAGACTTTTTGCCCGCCGGGAGATCCACTTGGGTAATATCTCCAGTCACTACCACCTTCGAACCGAAACCCATTCTGGTGAGGAACATCTTCATCTGCTCGGGAGTGGTATTTTGAGCTTCATCGAGAACGATGAAAGAATCGTTGAGGGTTCTCCCCCGCATGTAAGCAAGCGGTGCTACCTCGATGATTCCTCTCTCGCTATATTTTTGGAATCGCTCGGCAGAGAGCATCTCGTAGAGGGCATCATACAAAGGCCGAAGATAGGGCTCGATTTTCTCTTTGAGATCTCCCGGAAGATAACCTAAACTCTCTCCCGCTTCCACTGCCGGACGAACCAAAACGATGCGACTCACTTCTTTCTTTTGCAACGCACTACATGCCATCGCCATGGCAAGATACGTCTTTCCGGTACCCGCCGGTCCAATGCAAAAGGTAACGTCGCTCTCACGAATAGCCCGAATGTACTTGAGCTGTCCTAAGGTTTTTGCCCGAATAGGTTTATGGGAGGCAGTAATAAAAATCGTTTCTTCCAACGCGCTCTTCCACCACGTTTTTCGATTTTCACGAAAATCCAACGCCATCTTGCGCAACTCTTCAGGGGTAATAGCTCCTCCTTCGGGCAAAAAGGACACGAGTTCTCGCAAAAAATCGTGCGCTACCGAAAAGAGCTCCGATTCCTTTTTACTTCGAACAACGAGAACCCCTCCTTCTAAACTCACTTCGATATCAAAAACTCCCTCTAAAACTTTCGCGTTGGCGTCAAACTGCCCAAAAAATCGCTGTGCTTCGTCTACGCTTCCCAGAACAATCCGAAATTCTCGGTCTTTGAGAGCGGCCTCTGTAGACAAACTTGTCGATCACCTCATGCCCATTTCTTGGCGGATCACTGCAGAAACAACTTGGCCCTCTGCCCTGCCTTGCACGCGAGACAGAACTTCTTTCATGATCATCCCAAAAGAGGCACCTGTAGGATAGAGTTTGAGAACTTCGCGGGTGATAGAAATAATCTCTTCTTCGGAGAGTTGGGGAGGAAGAAATTCTCGCAAAACTTCTATCTCCTGCCGCGCTCGCTCCAAGAGATCCTGACGATCCCCTTTTTCAAAATACACCATACTCTCTTCTCTCCGCTTTATCCCTTTACGAAGGAGAGCGACAATCTCCTCTTCTTGAAGAGGTCCTTTCTTCTCGATCTCCGCATTCTTGACTTCTGCCAAAATCAAGCGAATCGTATCAAGGCGCAATTGATTCTTGGCTCGCAGAGCGTCCTTCATAGCTTGGTGAAGACGCTCTTTGAGAGAAGGTGGCACAAAATTCATCTCTTTTTCTTCCTCCGCGCTGCTTGTGCCCTTTTGCGTTTCTTTTCGCTCGGTTTTTCGTAATGCTCACGGCGCTTCATCTCCGAAATGATGCCATTGCGCTGACACTTCCGCTTAAAGCGCTTCAAGGCTTCGTCGATACTTTCCCCCTGGCCAACTCGAACCTCGGTCACTCTTATTCCTCCCTTAACTCAAAGTAAAACCATTATAGAAAATTCTCTAAACCCTGTCAATGAATGGAAAATTCAAGCATTGGCAACCTCTGTGGGAAGCACTCTCTGTGGGGAAACCCAATGAGTCGAAATTTCCGTCGGTCACCAAGGATTTCCCGAGAATCGAAAGGAAACACCAAACCTTTCACTCTGTGAGCCCCTCGCAAGGGGTAGGGAAAACCTACCCCTCGGAGACGTCGATTATCCTTCAAGAATCTTCATGCTCTCTTCCTGGTCTACCTCCATAATGTAGGGGAGACCACTCACCCGTGAAGCTTCTTCAGTGAGACAGAGGAGGTCGCTCCGATCGATATATTCCAAACTAAACTTGCGCAAACCGGCCATAAATTGTTTCATCCCGGTGGCAAGTCGCAGGAAGTAACCGTATACTCCTAAAGCACTGGGAGGAATTTTCCTCCAATCTTCACCGTATATTTTCTCTAACTCGGCAACTGCCACGAAGAGTTCTTGCAGGTCTGGTCCATATTTTTGGAATTCGGTGGGTAACTTGCCGCCCTTGGACAACTCGCCGATCGTCTTGCCCACCATGGCTGCAGTTAAGGTTGAACGACCCATGGCCACAAAGCGAACGAAAGGTGCCCCCAATGCCAAGCCCTTGAAAATATTGTCCTCAAGGGTAAAGCCACCGGCAATAGCAATCGGAGGAACGTATTTATTCTTACCCGCCAGGACTTTGGCGTAGCGATAGACCAGGCACTCGAGGTAAACTGTGGGCACGCCCCACTCGTTCATCATTCTCCACGGACTCATACCAGTACCACCACCGGCGCCATCAACGATGAGTAAATCCGCTCTTCTCTCGGAAGCAGCCTTAAGAGCTAACGCCAAATCTCTCGGTCGATAGGCACCGGTTTTGAGAGAAACATATTTTGCTCCCCGTCGGCGCAATTCTTCCGCCCGCTTTACAAATCCCTCCAGAGAAGCCATACCCAAGCGGGAATGCCGTTCAAATTCTTTAATACCACCTTTATGGTAAATCTCTTCGATAATCACATCATCTGGGTCAGGGTAAACAATGTAACCCCTCTCTTTGAGCACCTTTGCCCATTGAATCTCGGGAAGCTTGATCTCGCCTCCAATGTCTTTTGCTCCCTGCCCCCACTTAATTTCTACAAATCGCACTCCCAAAGTATCAATAACGTATTCGAGGACCCTGAGACGAGAGTCTTCTACGTTCTCCTGGACAATGATCTCCCCAAATCCATTCCTCTGCCATTCTTTGAAGAGCTTGATCCGGCGTTCCATCTCCGGAGAGCGAAGGACATAGCCGTTTCTTATTTCTGCCTCGGGATCAACGCCACACACATTCTCTCCAATCCCCACCATGGTCCCAAAGAGAGCCGATCCAATGGCCACACCTTCCCAATTGTCCTTAGCGATGAAAGTAGAACCCAAACCGGTGGTAAACCAGGGAACGTTGAGTTTAATATCGCCCAAGTTGGTTTCCAAGGATACACGGGGGAAAGTCGCCTGATCGGGATCAGCTTCTACTCCCAGAGCCCCGACACAGGTCCCACTAATATTGAAATGGGAAAAATCGACCGGATAATCTTTCTGTGCACCGGCGGTAATCTTCCCGTAAGGCTGAGGATAGAGGTATTCCCGTCCGCGCACTGCCGAACGCCCGATCTCGCAGTATCCGGGACACCCATCGAGACAGGTAACACACATGCCACTCAAAGGAGAATAATCCTTTTCGCGTAAGCGAGTAAGAGTAGCGTCAGAAGAATTAAGTTTCGAAAACGACATCGTTACTGAACACCTCCCTGTGGGGGAAAATGAATAAACCAACCTCCCTTGGGAAGGACCGTCGTTGGAAAAGAAGCAAAGGACGCCTTTGTCCTTGAAGCGTAGAAAATTATATCCAATACTCAAACCTGTGTCAATTTTCGACCGAACGCATCCACCCTTCCTCCCGGCGCACACCTAAATCTCACTCCATCAATTCTTTTCCGGGATGGCCCGAAGAGAGTTAACGAATTGGTATCGTTCCAATAGGTCAAATTCCAAATTTTGAAAAAATCCTTCTTGTCAATCCTCAAAATCGAAGTATAATATCCACAGCCACCAATGATGGTGGAGAAGGAACAAAGACGTTCCCGTAAGGGGCGTCTTTTTTCTTTTTTGGACGAGTTTCACCATACACCAAAGACCATTGATGGCCAAATTCTCAATGAAGGGGGAAATGCCAAGGATGGTTCAATTCGTGCAAACCAATCCATTTGAAATGGCTCAAGCACAGCTTGACGAATGTGCGAGAATCATGGATCTCGATCCCGGCGTGCATCGCATCCTCAGAGTACCAGCCCGCGAAATTCACGTTGCTATTCCCGTCCGCATGGATGACGGATCACTCCAAGTGTTTCAAGGTTTTCGGGTGCAATACAATGACGCCAAAGGTCCCACCAAAGGGGGTATTCGTTTCCACCCCGAAGAAACTATCGACACCGTTCGGGCGCTGGCCGCGTGGATGACCTGGAAGTGTGGAGTGATGGACCTGCCCTTAGGGGGCGCAAAGGGTGGGGTGATATGTAATCCGAAGGAAATGTCCCCAGGAGAACTGGAACGTTTGAGCCGAGGTTATATCCGAGCGGTCTATCCTCTAGTTGGTCCTGATAAGGACATCCCGGCACCCGATGTGTACACGAATCCCCAAATTATGGCTTGGATGATGGACGAATACTCCAAAATTGCGGGCAAAAATCAATTCGGCGTCATCACTGGAAAACCCCTCTCCGTGGGAGGATCGAAGGGGAGAGACAAAGCTACTGCCTGGGGAGGAATGGTGACTATCCGTGAAGCAGCGAGAGTCTTAGGACTTGACCTTGCCCAGGCAACTATAGCGATTCAGGGATACGGTAACGCGGGGTACTATGCCGCCCGTCTTGCCCGTGACCTTTTTGGATCAAAAATTGTAGCCATCAGTGATAGTCGAGGAGCAATATGGAAAAAGAGTGGAATTGACCCCGATGAAGCCCTGAAATGCAAAAATGACACCTGTTCGGTGGTCAACCTACCCGGAACACAAGCAATCTCCAATGAAGATCTCTTAGAGCTTGAAGTTGACATTCTCATTCCTGCTGCCTTGGAAAACGTCATTACCGAAGAAAATGCTCCCCGGATTCGAGCCAGAATCGTTGCCGAATTAGCCAATGGACCCACCACTCCCGAAGCCGACCGTATTCTTCACCACAACGGGGTCCATGTCATCCCCGATTTCCTCTGCAATGCCGGCGGGGTTACGGTATCGTACTTCGAAATGGTCCAGAATTTCTACCTCTACTTCTGGGAGGAAGAAGAAGTTTTAGCACGTTTAGACAAAAAGATGACCACTGCCTACCATACCGTCCTTGAAACGGCAAAGAGGTATAATGTCCACATGCGCCAAGCAGCCTACGTTACTGCAGTATCTCGAGTTGTTGAAGCTATGAAGCTTCGCGGCTGGGTGTAATATTGTACCGAGCTATCTCAAGGAAGATAGCTCGGTACCCCTCATAACGAAGAGTGATACCCCAAAAAGGCTTCATCGAATATGGCTTAGATAATTCGTGCCTTGAGAGAAAATCGATGGTTTTCACTGAGTATGGGGGTTCATTCTCCTCTTTGGGCATGGCAAAATCTGCAACCGAAGAAATGGAGCGAATAAAAACCATGGTCCATGACGGTCTTTCCTGTGGGGGAAGGGCACCACAAGAAGAAGGGGGAATTCTTGCGGTGCCCTCCGCTTTTTATAAAGCGCATTCCCCCCGTTCCCCAGTTCGAATTCGGATCACATCTGCCACGGGATACATAAAAATCTTCCCATCACCAATCTCTCCAGTACGTACCGCTTGGACAACGGCATTGGCAACTTTTTCACAATCTCCATCCCGTATCACTACTTCGAGCTTTACCTTGGGAAGGAAGGGAATCTCATAGGCTCGACCTCGAAACTGCTCGACCAATCCTCCCTGAGCACCACGTCCCTCCACCGAGTATAAGGTCACTCCAGGATATCCCAACCGTTCCAAAAGATCGACTACCTCGGTAACTTTCTCTTCTCGTACCAATACCTCCAGTTTCATCATGGTTATCCCTCCTCAACCGGCCAAAAAGGTCCGATGATGGGTGAACTCCGGATAAGCCGGGGTACCGTGTTCTTGAATATCCAAACCTCGCAATTCTTCCTCCGGCGACACACGAATGCCGAAAATAATATCCATGACTTTAAAGAGAACGTATCCCAACCCTAACCCCCAGAGAGTCACCATACCTGCACCAATGAGCTGCGCCCAGAGTTGCCCTGCGCCACCACCGTAAAAAAGCCCGGTAACGTAAGGTGCTTCAAGAGAGTAAAGGCCGTACGTCCCATCGGCAAAAAGACCGACACTAATGAGCCCCCACAGACCATTTATGCCGTGAACGCTGACCGCTCCCACTGGATCATCGATACCTTTTGATTCTAAGAAATACACCCCGCCCACGACTAAAAGCCCGGCGATAGCTCCGATAACCACCGCTGCCCAAGCTTCAATCCAAGCACAAGGAGCGGTAACAGCTACAAGACCACCCAGAGTCCCGTTGAGCGCCATGCCTAAATCCCAGCGCTTGGTCTTCGCCCGCATAATGAGGAGAGTCACAAAGGCCCCTGCCGCTGCTGCCAGGTTGGTATTGACCGCCACCACGGCAATGCGAAGATGGTGCGCACTAAAGGTGCTCCCCGGATTGAATCCAAACCAACCGAACCAGAGAATGAAGGTACCCAGTGCGGCCAAAGACATGTTGTGGCCGGGAATAGCCCGAGGCTTTCCGTCTTTGGTGTACTTCCCAAATCGTGGTCCCAAAACCATAGCTCCGGCAAGGCCCACCATACCACCGATAGCATGCACTACTCCCGAACCGGCAAAATCAGCATGCCCCAATCCAAAAGGGAGTTGAGCGAGCCACCCACCACCCCACACCCAGTGGGCATAAACAGGGTAAATGAAAAGGCTCACAAAGAAGGTATATACAAGATACGCAGAGAACTTGAGCCTCTCCGCCACCGCTCCAGAGACAATGGTAGCCGCCGTTCCACAAAAAACGAGTTGCCAGAAGAAATCAAGGTAAGTTCCCACATCGTATGCCTCTCCCCGAAGAAACCAAAAACCAGAACCGATAAAACCACCAACGTCATTACCTTTGAGAAATCCATATCCTACGGCGAAAAAAATGAGTGAAGCAACCACGAAATCGACCAAATTTTTACTCAAGAGATTGGTGGTGTTCTTGACCCGGCAAAAACCGGTCTCTACCATGGCAAAACCGGCCTGCATGAAAAAGACCAGAAATCCGCACACCAAAATCCATACGTAATCGGTAGGCAAGGCTGGGTTTTCTTGAAGAGTGGTTTGACCGATTGGATCCTGAGCCCATACGACATTCATCCCAAGAAGAACGAGAATGAAGAAGAAAAATACCCAAAAACGACGCATGTGACACACTCCTTTCAAAAAATCGAAAAGTCTCTCCAGGCTCCTTTGCCTCACCTCCAAAAACAAAAAGCTCCTTGCCCGGAAACACCTCCGTTTTCCAAACAAGGAGCTTCTCTGCCTTAACGCAATAAAAACCCCTGCCCTCACGCAGGGATATATGCGGCACCTCTGCCCTCTTTGAGTAAATTATACCCTGCTTCTTCAAGAAGTCAAGTAAGGTGAGAGAAAATTTCCTTACCGAACCCGATCGGCAATAATTTGAGTCAGTGCCTTGATAGTCTCATCTTCGCGTATGTCTTTTCCCTCTACGATCGCTTCTTGTGCCCTCTTCTCCAAGAGAGGAAAGTCCTCCGCTCGAAGGATTCGGTTGGCACGATAGGCAATCACCGAGGCAGGATTCTTCCCTTCCCTCAAAAGATGCAAAATGACCAAGGTCATCGCCGTAGATCGAACCCGAGCAAAAGAGAGATGGTGTTTTACACCCTCCCTTACCTCTGGGGCGAGATCGAAAATGACTCTTCTGCCCCGGATGAACTGAAGGAGATAAGGACCACCGGGTGGAACTTCGATAAGGTAGGAACCACTGACGCTCGTTACCCCTCGGGCAACCGTTTTTCCTGTAGTAAGGTCGATTACGGTAATTCCCGCATGGGAAAAGAAACGCTCCACGGTTTTCCCTGCTTCGGTCATTTGGGGAACAAACGCCCGACCGGAAAGAAGAGTAGGTTCTTCCTGGGCCTCAAGAGGGAAAACCAAGGAAAAAATGAAGAAGAGTATCACTGTGATGCGTGAAAACATTCCTTGCCTCCACTCCTTTTTTGTCCATGCCGGGAGACCTCTGATGATATTTCCCGGCATGGACACATATCACTGGAGATCGATAACGGCGACCCTCTCTTCGTCGTTATTGACCACCAGAGCTTTCCTCCCATCTTGGGTCACAACAACCGTCCAAGGCTTAAATCCCAGCTCAAGGGTCCGTGTTATCCGCCCCAACTGGAGATCGACCACCGAAATCGTACGACTTGCATTGTTGGTCACATAGGCTAAAAAACCATCGGGGGAAACGGCCACATACCAAGGCCACTCACCAACCGGAATTTCCTGAAGCACTTGCAAGGTAACGGTATCAAGAACCGAGAGGCTATTCGACCTGGTATTGACTATAAGGGCCTTTTCTCCCTGGGGAGTCAAGGCTATATCCCAAGGATTTTCTCCAACCGGAATACGACGCACCTCTCTTTTCGCTTCAAGATCGACCACCGACACATCATGAGAGTCATAATTGGCTACCAAAGCGATATTCCCTTGAGGAAGAACCACGATGCCATAGGGAGATAAACCCACCGAGATTTTGGCGATTTCTCCCTCTTCTTCGATACTGATGAGCGACACACTGCTTGGACTCCAATTGGTGACGAAAAGGAGAGTTCCATCGGGATGTATGGCGAGATCCTGCGGTAAATCCCCTACCGGTATCCTGACTATTTCCCTTCCGCCAATGGTGTCAACGATCGATACATTATTTGATTGGGAATTCACCACATAACAAACGGTGCCATCATTCCCATAGAGAATATTTTTCGGTCCTTTTCCTACTCCCACCTGAGAAATGATGTTTCCATTCTCAATGTTCACCAGAGTCACTTTGTCTGAATTGGTGTTAGCCACGGCAACCTCTTGACCAGAAGGAGAGAGAGCAATACCCCATGGTCCTTCACCGCCTGAAGGAAGGATCATAGCAAACACGCTCGAAACCCACAAAAGGATCAAACCCAAAACCATGACACTCACTTTTTTCCCCACTATCATACTTTTTACCCCCTTTCAATTTTCCTCCCACCGCACCATGCTCAACGGCTTCGCAGGATTCCAAGTAATATCACCATCCATGAGGTCGGCGTTATACGTGATTTGGGCGTTTCCGGTAAAATCAATCTCATGGGCCACCACTGAGCCAAAAATCGACGAATTCCCCGCGATCTTCACTCTTCCACGAGGAACAAAAAACACTCCTGTCACTTCTCCATTCCCGGTGATTTTCGACTCGCCCTCACTCAAGGAGACAAAAGCGATGTTTGCTGGCTGATTCAACACGTGAGAGAGCTTACCGGTCAAGTGAATAACTCCTTCGGAGACAATGATGCCTTGTCCTCGAATGGAAGAGTTACCGGTCATTTTCACTTTTCCCTTGACGTAAATCACCACGTCGTCTCCCAAGACGATGTCCACATTTCCGGTGAGGTCTAAGTCCCCATTAATGTAGGTGTTATTGAGCTGAAGGGTGGTATTCCCAGAAACCCGCAATCCCTGCGAGTATTGAGTACCAGAGCGAGCCTTATCCTTCCAACTCGCTCTTAAGCTCTCACTCACAGAGGGAATTTCCTGCCGATAATCTTCCCCGGCAAAAGTACCATCTTCAATATGGATGCTACCCCTAGTTAATATTCCGCCCGACATCGCGGAGTATACCGCTCCTCGAACGGTAACATTGCCCCCAAGCGTAATACGCCGATGTCCGTAGACGTTACCTTTCGCTTTCCCAGGGTTTGAACTCTTAATGTGGGAACTACCAGCCAAATCAATATCAGTAGCGGAAGCCAAGGCATTCCGAAAAATGGCCGGAAGAGAGCTTCTTCTTTCTACTTCCACCGTGATTCTTTTGGCATGACCTGAAACTCTTCCCTCGCTCTGAATCACTTTTATTCGCTTCTTCTCCGGATGTGGAGTTATCCGCAGGGAAAAGACGCCTAAGATATTCCCCTTCGGAAAACTGACCTCGTAGTCAGTAACGGTATAGCTCCAGTTACTCTTGAGTTCATCGAGTGCGTAATCTACCCCTGCTTCAGCCAAATAGTGCGCTTGGAGGGAGAGTAAAGCGAGGCGAGTTTGGCGGTTGCCTCCGATCATTACAAAAGAAGCACCAACGAGAAGTACTGCCAATACCGAAATAACCATGAGTGTGGTAATGAGAAGAGACCCGCGATCCTTTTCCATCCCGCTTTCACTTCCTGGCCTATTTACTTAGAGAGGGGTTACGCTTGAGCAGGGTGGTAGAAAAGGTATGTTCACGATCACCGAGAGGAATGGTGAGCTGAACGGTAATCATCTTTCCCTCTCCTCCACTCCGGTCCAAAAAAGAGAGGTTCCTCACCCCCTGAACCATGATCCTGGTGTTACTCGGCGTTGAACGCACAAGGAGATGGATCGTTCTCCCCGCGACTACGCGCTCTTCGAGAAAGTAGTGAACTTCTTCCTCATTGGGAAAAGTCAAGTGGAGCGTAGAGACATCGATTGCTACCTTTGAGGCATTCCGCAAATCACGGGCCATCTCCAGGAAAAGAATGTTAACTTGATCTTGCGCAAGCTGCTTATTCACTTGACTTTGGCTCCCTGGGGCAAGATAGGAATCAGCAAGCTCAATCCTCACCCGAGGGAGGAGAAGAGAAAAGAAGTACAAAATAATAACGAAAACCAAAATGAGACTAGTAGTAAAAATGGTCTCAAGAAGCGTCACTCCCAAAGACCGATCACTGGGCGTAGACAAGGTCGTTGATTCCTCCTTGGGCTATGTAGGTAACTATCCGTACCGGGCTCATAGACTCTTTCCATCGAAGTCGCAGCTCAAGGATATAGTTTCCCGAAGCTTGTGGTGTTAGCTGCACGAGGGAATCATTCAAAACCTCGGGGAGCGTCCGCAATGCCGGAATTTCGTCGGTACTCACCTCCAAGTATTCATAGAAGCGCGAGAGTCGGTACTGGTGGGATGGGTCACTCGATAAGTAGAGAGCAAGTCCAGGAATATTCTTCGTCGCCTCGCCATCAAAGGGTAAAGAACGAATCCGCTCCACGATATCGGTAACCAAGGATGAACACGTGAGATACTCTCGATTCATTTGCAAGGTAAAGAGATTACGCGCAAAAAGACCTGCCAAAGCAACAACACCGAAACCAACCAAAATAACTACGATGAGTACCTCGATGAGTGTTGCTCCCCGTTCTCCACATGCCCGATACATAGAGGTTCTTTCCCAAAAAACGTTATCTCTTTCCTCCTTTACCATTATACTCCCCTGCTCAGGAATTTTCCAATCGCCCCTTATGATATACTCTTTAAAGATAAACTTTAATGCCACTTCATTCATTCGCAAACTCATCATGAGAAGAGGTGAATCCGGTGAGGAGAAAAATTTCATGGATTGTGCTCTTGGGAATCTTGGGGGTGTTTGCTATGCTCGATAAGGGTCTCACCGAAGAAAAGATTTTCTTACCTGAAATTCGTTTGCAGGGAGAAATATCGGTTGAGGAAGCTATCTTCCGTCGACGTTCGGTCCGTTCTTTTCGTGATGAACCACTTTCACTCGAAGAACTCGGACAGCTCCTCTTTGCTGCCCAAGGGATTACCGAAAAAACGTACGGTTTTCGTACTGCCCCTTCGGCCGGAGCGCTCTATCCCCTTGAGCTCTATGCCGTCATAGGAAGAGTAAAGGGCCTCTCCCCAGGCGTCTATCGGTACCTACCGCAAGACCACAGCATGGTCAAAGTGCTCGAGGGAGACAGACGAGGAGAACTTTTCCAGGCAGCGCTCGAGCAAAGCTCTATTCAAGAAGCACCGGTTACCTTAGTTTTTACTGCGATCTATGAGCGAACCACCCAAAAGTACGGTGAGCGAGGCATTCGGTACGTCCATATGGAAGTCGGACATGCCGCACAAAACGTATATCTTGAGGCTGAAGCATTACAACTTGGGACCGTAGCCATCGGTGCCTTTCGTGATAAAAGTGTCGCCAATCTCCTTGCCCTTCCTGCAAACGAAGTACCACTGTATCTCATGCCGATAGGAAAACCACAGAGAGAGAAAGGTCGATGAGAGGGCCCTTGATTGTAAAAAGAAAAAAGACCCCGCCCACACGATGGGCGGGGTCTTTTCAACCTGGTAGCGGGGGTCGGATTCGAACCGACGACCTCCGGGTTATGAGCCCGACGAGCTTCCTGCCTGCTCCACCCCGCGTCATTCCATTGCAAGCGGAAGGTATAATAACACAAAACTCCCAAAAAATCAACAAGTGTATAGGTTCAATACCTGCGAGACACTCGGAGCGTCTCCTCTGTGAGCTCCTCCGGGGCTTCTCTCTTCGTTTCACAGTGGACCTTACCTTTGAAAAAGAGGGAAAAATTTTTGGTACTTGCGATGAGAAAAATAGGGGAATCTTTGTGAACCTCGCCGTTTCCGCTCGGTGAAACAATCTCATGGTTTTCCCTTGAGAAGAGGAGAGACCGCCACGGGGTTCCAAAAGAACCCCTCGCGGCGACAAGGAGATGGTCATTCCAAGGGTCGTTTTTTCGTTTCCCGTGGAAATTTTGAGACTGCCACGGTACAAAAAACGTGCCTCGCAGCGACAAAGAACCGAATCACGAGATCCCCACGGGACCTTAAAAATCGAGGTCCCTCGTGATGACCACTTCAGACCGCCGCGGGATTCGAAAAACCGAAGCCTCTCGGGGTGATAAAGGAAGTGGGAAGCGTTATGGAGGCAAAATCCGAGGATGTGGGGAAGATTCCCTCTTTCCCTCAAGTTTTTAAAAGAAGTTTCCTCTGAAAATGATTCCTCCCTCTGCAAGCTTGAGGAGCAAGGAAAGGGAATACTCTCAAGATGAGAAGACTTTTGAAGAAAAAAATTTTTTGTCCTCTCTCTTTTCCTCCAATAGGGTTGAGAATCTCTCTCCGATTATGGTTTCATTTTCACCGATGAAGAGAAAAGTTCTCTTTTTCTTCCTTCGGTATTTCTTTGCCCTCACCGAGGAGAGAGGAAAAATCAATCGATGGAAAGAACACACTCTACCTCAATCTTGAATTCCCAAAATTACGGGGATATCCCTGGAGGAAGCTGAGGTCAATCACCCAACCTCTGGGGAATTTTCCCATTACCCTTCGGTTTTTACCCAAAAACGAGAGAGAGCGAGGTATCGGAAATGCACCGACTTAAGAGAAAAATTTTCTCAGCGTGGACCATCGTGATCGGAGTGCTTTTCTTTTGCTCATGGGCCTATGCCGATCTCAAGGTCGAAGTATGGGTGAATGGACTTGAGGTCCCATGGTCGCTCCTCTTTTTAGATGACAAGCGGGCTTTGGTGAGCGAACGACCGGGAAGAATTCGCTTGATCAGAGAAGGGAAACTCCTTGATACTCCTTATGCCGTTCTCGATGTAGAAGCCATCGGGGAAGGAGGGCTCATGGGCTTAGCCAAACATCCTCGCTTTCCCCATGAACCTCACCTCTATGCTATGTATACTTACCGGGAAGGAGAGAGGATAGGGAATCGGGTGGTACGCCTGCGTGATGAAGGAGAGCGAGGAGTGGTGGAAGGGGTTATTGTGGATGGCATTCCCGGTGCCCGTTTCCACAATGGGGGGCGAATCGCTTTTGGTCCTGACGGCATGCTCTACATCACTACCGGAGAAATCTTTCAAGGAGAATTAGCTCAGGATCTCACTTCTCTGGGTGGAAAGATCCTCCGTGTAACTCCTGAAGGTGATATCCCCTCCGATAACCCCTTTCCTGGCTCGCCCATCTACTCCCTCGGTCATCGCAACCCTCAAGGATTAGCCTGGCATCCCCAAACTAAGGAACTCTTTGCTTCCGAACACGGTCCCTCAGGAGAAGGTTTCCGCCGGGGACACGACGAAATCAATCGAATTGTCAAAGGAGGTAATTACGGTTGGCCCCGTATCGTAGGGCGAGGGAATAGCTCCACCTATATCGATCCGGTGGTACTCTGGACGGAAACTACCCCGCCTGCAGGAATGACCTTTGTACGCAGTCCCCTTTTCCCTAATTGGGAGAACGATCTCCTTGTGGCCACCCTCCGCAGCCAGGCTCTCGTCCGCATTCGCCTCAGAAAAACACCTCAAGGCTATCAAGTAGTCGAGATAGAAGAACTCCTGAAAAACCGCTTCGGGCGGCTCCGGGACATCGTCGAAGGACCAGACGGAGCACTCTACCTTCTCACCAGTAACCGCGATGGACGCGGACGCCCTCTCCCCGGTGATGATACCATTTATCGGCTACTCCCCGAGGAATAAATAGAAGGAACCACAAAAGTAACGATTTTCCTCATGAATGGATCCTGGGTTTCTTCCCTACCTCTGTCTCACACAGCGGCAGAAACCGTGGAAATTGGCACAAATCCCCCCGAAAATAGAAATGAAACCCCAAAAGAGTGGACGGGTCAAAATATGGGTCAGTCGTGGCGAAGAAACCGGTAAGAGGTAAAAACCCCAGGTGAGGAGAAAACAACCGAAAACAATACAAGAATGACCAAAAATGAGTAAGCCCGTTCTCTGCGTCATGCTTTATCCCCCTTTCTCTCGGATTGGGACAAGAGGCAAGTAGCGAAGCTCGCCCCCCGGTAGCCTATTATAGAATAAAAAGGTGGAAAAGAGATGAAAAAACCTTAACACTCCGAGAAAAAGGGGGAACCGAAAAACATCACTCCTCGACCAATTCACCTACTATGGGAAACTTCTGGAGGAGTTCTGCGCCATGGGGTGCCCGCTCAAGCGCTTCGGTGAGGTCGTAGCCTGCTTCATGGGAGGCTTGGTGTCTCCCCGAACGCCATAAAAAGCTCGAAGACACATCGTACACCTTCCCTTGGTAGGCGACATAGGCAGGTCTTCCTTCTTTCCCGTCATATTGGCGGAGTTCGCTTCTCGTCAATTTCCGCATGGTTTTTCGGTGACCCCGAGGGGTCCCCTTCTTCTCCCTCCTATTTCAAGAATTTGGACACAAAAGGAGAGGTTTCACCCCGGCGCATGAAGTGCCCCGAGGGACCCTCGCCTAAAAACTCTGAAAACCACGACTCGTGTTCCACTTCTTCGTGGAGAATGGCCAGCGCTAAATCATAGGTACGGTGATCTTTCCCTACAGTCATATTACAAATATGGGTATATTGACGCACCGCGCATCGTTCTGCCTCTACGAGGACCTGAAGAATATCCTCTACTTTTTCAATCCGTTGGGGAAGGTAAGCCGGAGGACATCCAGAAACATCGTGGAAGTCCTTCATGTCCCGGGGTAATTCACCTCCCAGTTCGTAAATACGAGGAACCAAGGCCTCAAAGTGGTTACGGTCTTCAATCCGTGCTACCTCAGCAATTTCTTTCACGGTCTCACCGTCAAGACCAATGAGGTTACAACGGAGAATCGTGTAGTAATAGTAAGTGGTCAATTCAGCGGAGGCATTCTTGACTAAAAGCTCAACTAACTCATTCACGTTGATACCCGCTCTCTCCACCATTTCTCGAGCAACACGTCCCATTAGTATACCTCCCTTTAAAGTTAACTCTATAATTAGAAACTGACGGTGCACCGAAAAATTCCCCCCAAAAGCAATCCATTATTCAAAAATTTCCCTCTAAACTCAGATAAAAAGTGGGTTCACCGAGAGTGTCCAAAGGAATACTCATTCCTAAGGTAAAACACAAAGGAAGAGCATCATTTCCCAAAAAACCTCGTAAACTCAGTTCAAAACCGGTGGTCAAAAGTTTTTCGTAGGAAGGGGTATCGGAGAGTAGAAGTCCCTGGAAATAAATATTCCCCCATAAATCTTTGAGAAACAAAGGCCCGGTATGAGTGACATAGAGTTTTTGGATGGGAAATGCGTAGTTCACCTCTCCTAAGAGAAACCCCTCGCCTCCTCTCTCTGTGTACCCCCGAAGCGGTATTACCTCCCCTCCCACGGTAAAATCTTTCTCGAAAGTGCTCATTCCCCCAGAAATTTTCAAGCGAAGGCGTGCCGCAGAGAGAGAAAAGGCCCGTTCCTCGGTATAGGAGGCAATCCAACGCGAACCTCGGTTTTCACCCCGATATCCGGAAAAGAGAGAGAAATACCACTCCTTGGTGCATCGCACGGTATCACTCCCTCCATACTGAGTAAGGAAAAAGTTTCCCCACCATCCCCCTCTATACCCCTGGAAAAATTCCTCTTCCTCAAAGTGACGTCCAAAAGAGAGAGTAAAGTTTCCACGTGTCCAACCCCTCCGCCAAGGAAAACGAAAACCGACGAATGCCGCTTCCTCCTCTCCCTGAGAAAAAGAGATAAAGAGTGAAGGATAAAAAGAGGCGTTCTCATACTGGAAACTCCACTCCTCGTCCCCCCGATAGGTGAGAGAAAGGGTTTGAAAGCGCAAAGGGTCCTCGAGGATAAAATTCACTCCCGAAGAAGGCAACAGACGGAGACGAAAGAAACGATGTGGACAGTATGGGGAAGAGACGAAATCATTGTTTGAGGAAACGAGAGGTATTACAGTATCCTCTCTTTTGACCTCGGTCTCTTCCCAGAGGAGACTCTCTTTCAGTACCATCCCGAGGTCATATCCCCGGTGATGGTAAAAGATACCGTAGATTCCTCGAGAACTCACCACAGCTTCAAAGATTCCGCCGGGAAGATCGGTAAGCCGGAAAAAACGCCCACCTTCCCGTTTATAGGCATACAAATCGTGTTTCCCTCCCCGATCGGAAATGGAATAGAGCCAATTCCCATCCTCAGAAAATACCGGTGCCCAATCCATGGCTTCATCCTGAGTAATCCAGAGGAAAGACAAACTATCGAGGTTGAGGAGAGCAAGGTCCAAAAATCCGTTGTGCCACGCACAGAGAGCTAAATTTTTCCCGTCTTTGGCGAGAACCATACTCACCGGATGAACTTGTGAAGGGAAGAAAAAGAGGGGAATCCTCTCTCGAGTCTCAGAATCGAAACTCCACAAAACGGTTTGCCCTTCGTGGCGCGAGAGAAAGAGAATGGTCATCCCACGCCAAAAAAGGGGAGAAAAAGCATTCTCACGGTGGGTGATCCGCTCTTCTTTCCCCGTAGAGAAATCGTAGAGGAAAAGGTCCAAAGAATCGGTGAAGAATCCCTCGACCAGCTTGCTATAGATAATCTTCTTCCCATCCCCGGAAAAACTCGGCTTTCCGATGATCCTCCCCCCAACGATCAAATCCTCCTTGTGGGTCGAAAGGGAGTAGAGACGCAATCCGGTCACTAAATGCGGGTGAGAACGACTGTAAAGGAGGAACTCTTCATCTGGGGAGAGGGCAAGACCCCACGCGTAGAAATCCCGAGGATGGAGGTACTCAAGCGGGGTCCGCCCCTCTCTTCCCTCTGAGCGCATTTCTTCCTCTCTCTTCCACTCTTCAAAGAGCTCCTCCAAAGAGAAACCGGTCACCCTCTTCACTGCCCCACCAAGGTCAAAGGGGTTGAGAGTTTTATTCTGATCGAGAACGATGTCCCGCAAAACATGCTCACCAAAGCGTTCCACAAGATAGGCGCAAAAGCTCGCCCCATACACATAACAACCCAAACTCCCCGGCCACTCATCGAAAAAGGTATAGGCATGGAAAAGAGAGAGAGGCTTTAAGCCATTGTGCACTTCTTCCCTCATATACATGGTAAAGAGAGGGTCGTCAAGGCGTCCCCGTGGGGAAAGGCGGGATTCAGCATACACTGCCAATCCCTCCACAAACCACATCGGCTGCAGTCCCCCCGGGGGGAGTATTTTCCCAAGGAAGGTATCCCACAGGGTATCTTCTGGGATAACCCCCATTTGGAAGAGGTGAGCCAACTCATGGGTTAAAAGGAGGCGCCACCAATCGGAAAAGTGAGTCCCTCCCCAATAATCAAGGGGCCAGGAGAGAGAAAGCGTCACCGTTCCCCAGAGACTGTCGGCCCAGGCGTTTGCCGTCCCCGGTATATCGAGGAGAATAATCCGAGGTTTGTAGGGTAAAGAGCAGCCAAAAAACCGTTCTAAGGTTTCCATCACCTCTTCGCCCATCGGAAAGATACGGGAGATATCATCCTCCAAGGAAGCCGGGAAAATGAATGAGAGCCGTGGGGTTTCAACCACGCGAAATCGATCGCGGGGATCAACCCGCTCCCACGCCTCGAGTGGGGAAAGGAGAAAAAAGAGAAGGATAAAGATAGGGAAAAAGATTCCGCACCGTTTCACTCTCTACACTCCCTTGCGAGGAACGAGACTATTCTTGAGGATCGACCACGCACCCCATAAAGAGGATTACTCCGGTGAGGTCATCGCGGAGCACAAAGAAAAACGGACGATCGGCAATGAAGAGGAAAGGTTGCGCAGGACCTCCCTTGGCAATGACCACCGCACTCGCTCCGCCGGCTTCTGTTCCTCTTTCGTTGACTTCCACCAAGGCTCGATGGACCACCTCACTCACAAAGGCAGGTTGCAGGGTAAGAGCACTAAGGTCAGCTTGAGGAGTAAAAATAATTCCCATTCCTAAGGTCCGCAAAACTTCCTTCAACTCTACCCCGTAGGCAAGGCGAAAACGAGGAATCATCACTACCCCTTGATACTCACCGAAACGAGCCATCCACTCCTCCCATTTCGTTCCGCTCAACGAGGAAAGGAATGCTCCAAAGTCTACACCCAAACGAGGGAGAAAGAGGTACATATTTACCCTTCCCGTGGCCCCATAGGGGAGTGCTACCGCTTGAAGCTCTTCGTCTTCCCAGTAGAGATATGCTCCGCGTTGATACATCATGGGGTGCTTTCGAGTGGTCCCATCGAGGAGGGTAAAGGGAAGCTCTTGCGTAGCCTGAGGGTCAAAGGCTCTCTGCCAAGGAGCAGATAAGAAAACCGCGTTGACGATAATCATGATTGTGTCCGGGTCGAGGCGTTCCAAGATTTTCTCCACTTTCCCTTGGGTCTTCTCGCAAACCCACTCGTTCACCAAAGAAAGCGCACGAGGATCAGCAAAATCGACCGTATGGAGCTCGGCGCGGTAAAATTCTTCACTCACCCGCAAAAATTCAGCCTGAAAAGCAATGTCCTCTTGAGCCCAGAGCGCATTGGCAAGGGAGAGAGAAAGCTCAGGATCATCGGTCTGCAGAGTGAGGAGTCGCTCCGTGAGCGCGAAATGCATGTTGTGGAGATCCGGAGAAGAAAATTGAGTAATACCCAAAGACTCTGCCATCGCTTTTCTCGTTTCCCCTCGCGTCCCGTTATAAGTCATCCGCAGAGCGGTAACAATACTATAGGGACAGAGAAAAATATTTTTACCCTGGTCTTCTCTCACCAAGGAAGTGAAAAGGCGGAAGGCAAAGTGGTTATCACTGGCCAGAAGAGGAGCAAACTGGGCACCTGGGGTTTGATCCGTTACTGATTGTCCCACGGCGAAAGAAACCACCAAAAACACCCACCATCCTATCATGCCAAAGATAAAAAAACTTGAAAAACGCATATTTTCCCTCCTTACTCCAGATACAAAAAAAGCTGGAGATTTCTCTCCAGCTTTTCTCTCTTTCTTTTTCCTCCCGGCAGCGTCC
>OGCI01000614.1_pt1 | contig 38095 bp, 29 predicted proteins | sample 1570021 | NCBI WGS metagenome assembly OGCI01 (sample SAMN06264664, study PRJEB24512) | hot springs metagenome | isolation source: Hot spring water | place: South Africa: Tshipise | collected 2015-06-21 | reverse complement strand
CGATAGCTGGTAGGCGATAGTCTCTCTGCGTTCTCTGCGACCTCTGCGGTAGATCAATAGCCGATAGCCGATAGCCGATAGCCGATAGCCGATGGTCAAGCATTGCGTGTTACGGGGAGCGGCGGGCGGAAAGGGGGTAGGGGTAGGGGCGCAGCGCTGCTGCGCCCCCCATCTGCCAGCAGGTGGCCGGCGCGTTTGGTGATAGGCGATAGGCGATAGGCAATGCGCTATTGGCCGTATCGCCAGCGCAGGTAGTGCTGGCCGACATTCCCCATTTCGACGCGCCAGTTCGGATCGTTGTCAGGGGTGTAGGTCAAGACGCGCCGCTCGAAGGCTTGCATCAGCACGTCTTTTTCCACGCCGCCAACTTTCACTCGCGCCCAGTATGGCTCGCTGATCGGCAAACCCATCACGAACAGCCAGTCGATGATCTGGCGGTTCACGTAGCGACCATTCTCGAGGACAATGCCCTGCTGGGCGAAGTAATCGAGAAAGACCTGGGGGATGTTGTGGCCAAGGGTCGCTTCATACTGGCCAATCCGTATGTTGTAGCGGGCTAGATCGGGCCGATCGACCACGGCGCCATCACGGTTGAGAAATGCGGTGACCACCTGTCCAACGCGATCTGCTGCCCGGTTTTGGTTGACAGGGAAGGCTACGCTGCGCAGCGTGGCGTAGGTTGGCGCATTGGGATTGACGCTGGCCGGATCGCCGGCAACCGCTTCGCTGGCCGGCGCGCGTTCTTCGAACTGCGCATCGCCGAGCTGCAACCGTCCAGTCAACATTTCCACTACCAGCAGACCGTTGGTAACATACCATTGGTTGCGGGGGGCGTCAGGGTTGTTGATCTCCATTCGGCTCTTATCGAAGTATTGTACCAGCCGACTGCCACCCGGGCTTTGCGCGTATGGTTCACGCATTGCGCCGCTGATCGGTTGCGGTCCCCAAATCCACGACCGGGGTCGAAGGCCGGGAGCGCCGTTTGCTACCGGTTGATCGGTTCGTTGCCAGACATTGCGCATCGCATCATCGGCAAACGAGCCGTTCGGCGATACGAACCCGCCACCGCTAACCGGCGGCTGTGGATTCGGCGGCGGATTGGATGGCGCCGCTGCTGCCGGTTGATAGATGAGGTAGACCGGACGCGGCCCGACATCGAGTGTTAACACGCCGCCGGGCGCCGCCTGGCGACGTTGACCGCCGTCGCGATCGATGATGGTCACTTCGGGATCGGCGCTCGGAATCCGTACCTGGCCACCACCGACTGCCCAAACAACTTCAACCACGCCACGATCGGCGGCAAAGCGGGCAGCATAGGCTTCCGGCCCGCTGAAGCCGGTCAGATCATCGAGATAGATGACCCCTTCACCGGTGCGACTATCCGGATCGTCATCGATCACAATCGCTTGTAAAGTGATGTCGCCATCAAGCTTCCCATCGACGAAGCGAATCCGGTTGCCTTGCTCAACCGGGCCATTGATCGCAGCCACGAGCTGTTGCCAGCCAGCAGGGCCGATCTTGCCGAGGCGATATTGCAAAATCTCGCCCTGGGCATCACGCAGTTGTACCTTGAGATCGAAACTGCTACCGTCGCCATACACCCATATGCCGAGCTGGGTTGTGCCTGCTGGGAAGGTGATGTTCTCGCGTGGAGTGAAGCTAACGTAGTCGTTATCGCCGGTAGCAAAGCGGTAGCGCACTTCCGCAGCGCCGTTGCCACTGCGCGCCTGAGCGCCGCTCTGCGCGATTGAACCATTGCCAGTAGGGAAAGTCTGCCAGGCGATCGCCCGTTCAAAATTGAACGCTACCCGTTCATCGCTGAGACGGCGCAATCCAAGCGGTTGTCGTCCACCGACTTGCTGATTGAGCGCGCGGAAGGCGTTAAAAGCCGGTTTGAACTGGGTGTAATCGTCTTGTCCGCTGCCGTAGCGGAGCAGGCCGTAGCCGTTGAACGGCACACCGTCGCGCAATTGCATATCTTTGAAGCGGAACATAATGACCCGCTCCACGCCAGCCTGCCGCAAGAGCACCATCGCGCGCACGAGATAGTTGGCCTGCGTTTCAAGATCGGTCACTCGATTGCCAGTGCGATCACTTGGAGTATCAGACCAGCCAAACTCGGTTACCCAGATCGGTTTGGGACCGAGCCGGGCTGCCAGTGTCTTGATCGCGCCAATACCGACAGTATCAATTGATCCTTCCTCCGGGCTATTCGGATCAGTGTAAGGGTGCAGTGCAATCACATCGAATGAACCCCAGGCGCCATTGTCGGCGATGGCTTGCAGGAAGGAACCAGCCGGTTCGGGCGATACGATGCCGGCGGCCAACACGGTAGCGCCGGGATCGGCCTGTTTGATCGCCGGATAGACAGCGCGCAGCAGAGCGGCATAGCCTGCCGGATCGGGCGCCGGTCGCCAGTAAACGGCGTTGTCAGGCTCATTCCATACCTGCCAGTAGCGAACGCGATCTTTATAGCGATTGACCACCGTCGCGGCGAAACGGGCGAAAAGTTGTGGATCAGGCGGATAGAAACTACCCTGATCCGGTGGAATATTGTCATCCGATGGGTCAGGCGTACCCCAACCCACTGCCGGATTGAGGAGACCAACGATATTGATGCCACGTTGCACCAATTCATTCACTGCCCGGTCGGTGAACGTCCAGTCAAATTGACCGGGACGTGGTTCGATCCGCCCCCATTGAAACTCTTCCCGCGCCCAACCCAACCCACTCTGAGCGATGACATCAGCCGGTCGGTTGAGCGAGTCGGGAAACGGGTAGGTCATTGCAATGTGAGTGTTGGCGCCAAACGCCGAAGGGTTTGCCGACTGCGCTGGCGGCACAGTCGCCGGCCAGCCGATCAGCAAGATCCCCAGGAGCAGTAACAGGTTTAGATGGCGGCTACGAGGCATACAAGCAGACTCCCTGTTTCACAAAGACAGCGAACAGACAAGCATAGTATATCGGGTTGGCAAACCAAAAATGGTAACATTTTTGCAAAATTTTGACCGGCTGGCGCAGAGCCAGCCGGCAAATTGGCGCGCGTTTCCTCTAGCATTGCCACTATCGCGTGACGATCGGGATCATCACCTGATAGGTTTCTGGAACGGGTATCTCAACCGGTAGACTGTAAACAAGTGACGGCAGTCCGGCTTGATCAATGAAACGCACATAGATCGTCGGCATGGTAGCCGGCACAACACTCAGCGCAGGTGCGCTATCAAGCATCAGAGTAAGTTCCGGTTCATACGGGAGTCGCACAGCATCAGCGAAGGCGCGTTGCGCGCTCACCTCAATCAACTGTGTGCCTGATGGCGCCTGGGCGCGGATGATGAGCGCTTGTCCTTCGAGACGGGCAGGCCCGGCAATCCGATAGGCTGGCGCCGGCCCCAGGCCATTGACCGTCATCGTCTGGGTCACGACGTCAGAGGTATTGTCGGCGGCATTGAACGCGCGAAATTCGACTACGTAGTCACCGTCATACAGCGGTAGTTCGATCTCGGCTGTTTCGAGCGCCCGATCGAACGCGCCATCAGCGGGAATAACCAGTTGCCAGTCGCTCTCATTTACCCGGTATTCAATCGCGGTAATCGGATTGATGCTGGCATCGGGCTGAACCGGTGATGGGAAGGCCTGATCGCGCGCGACCAGTTCGACCAGCGGGCGGCCACTGCGGGATTGGAGCGTATTCGCAATCGTGATGAACGGCGTTGTATCTAATACGTCAATGATACCGTCACCGTCGCTGTCACGATAGCCTAGCTGCGCTCGCGCCGACACATCAACTGCGCCGATGGTGAAACTATTGATCAGTTCGCGCATGATGCTCGGCTCGTTGGTTCCGCAGTTATTGAACATACTGTTCGTCGTGGGAGCGTAGAGATAACCACTCCGTTGATCGCAACTGATGCCGGCTGCGCTATACTGGTCGAGAGCGCCAAAAAGATGGGCAAGTTCGTGGGCGATCACGGCGCGCAGCCATTGTGTGCTGTACGGTCCGCCGTCAGAGGTGATAACGCTAAACGGGCCATTAAGATACGCATAGGCAAAGCGGCCATCAGCAAAGTAGCCATCGTCCTGAGCGCTATTCACGATGAAGATGGTGGTTGCCCAATCGGTACCGTTGTGGTCGCGGAGATCGAAGGCAGCCATGTATGCCTGCTCGAAATAGTTCGCGCTCTCGTAACCCAACCGCCGCAACACATCACCGATCCACAAACCTTCTTGCGCCAGGCCATAACGAATCGGCTCGTAGCGGGTTGGCACAACCTGCACCGTCAGCTCAAAGGCGAGCCGGGCAGCAGGCAACCGTTCGCGCCACCAATCCAGGGCAGCCTGAGTTTGAGCAACGACCTGTTCGATCTGAAACACTGTCCAATCTTCCGTTGAGCGATCGAATTCGCCGTTGCTTTCCGGCAAAACCAGGCGCACTGCCACCGATCCGGCCAGATACTGGCTGGGCAAACGCGCGTCTTGCTCGCCATCAACGGTGAAAGCCAGCGACGCCGGCAATGGCGCGATCAAGACATCATCTGGCGGTAACGGTATATTCGGTTCCGCAGCCGGACTTGCGGAAAGGATTGAAGCTGGAGCCAGCAAAAGGCAGAGAAGCAGGCAGAGAAGCAGATTGGTGCGCATAGCGGCCTCGCTCGATAGATTGAAAGCGGATGGCAAAGCCGTCTCTTGCTTCTACTGTAGCCGGCGCAGTCGGGGATGACGAGAGGCGAAAGAGTCCCGTCGTAAGGTGGTGGATGGAACCAATGATTAACGACAACAGGTAGGAGAAATGTACTATTAAATTTTTGTAATTTTTTTCACAAATAATGTGTAGCTGGTAGTGAAAGACCGGAAACTTCTGGATTGTGCCGCCGGCCCGGGCGACGTTAAACGGTGACCGTTTCGACCGCATGGGAGAGGCGCTCGCTCACTATCGGCAACTGCCGCATGTAAGCTCACGCAATGTTGGAGGTTGAATGGTGACTGTGCCGATCTTCAGAGGATGTCTGGCAGACTATTGCTCGCTTCAGGCAGGCGTAGACACGTCGTTGAGACGTGGATAGACATCGAAAGATCACCAGATTCTAACTAAAGAAAGGCATGATCAGGATAGCGATTTTGAATCGATTCGTATATCATAGATGTCGAACGGGGGCAGTCAGTTCACATTAGAGGTATATATTAGAGGTATATATGCAGTCATGGTTCGCCTGGTTAACGGAGATTCGAAGCAGTGACGAAGATACCGTTCGACGGGGAAAAACAACCATCATCCTTGCCCTCATCATGATAGTTCTGGCCATTCTGGCCATCCCTATCAGCATCATAACCGGTAGCGGAGCAGGGGGAAACATTGCAATTGCCAGCGGCATTATTGCCTACATCATTGCAATTGCTGTAACGCGAGCTGGTTTTGTGAACGTGGGTGGATTGATCTTGATCGCTTTCATCATCCTGCCAACCATCGCGCCAACTATCATCAATACCTCAGCAACCAGCCCCTACACCTCGTTCTTCTACCTGAACCTATCGCTCCTGGTCGCCGGATTAACTGTCAGTCCACCGCTCATTTGGGCCATTCTAACAATTAATCTGATTAGCGGCACTGTTGCGCGTCAGCTTGGCGGTACGCCACTATTTTCCGGCGAATTGGGCACAGTACTCGATGCGGCGGCGATCTTCCTGCAATTCAGCACTGCTCTATTCACCTTTGTCGGTAGCATGATCTTTGAACGCACACTGCGCGAAACGCGCCGGTTGCGCGAAGAGGCGAAGCAGAGCGCGAGCCGGCTGGCCCAGCTCAACGACCAGCTTGAACAACAGGTGAGTCAGCGCACAGCAGCGCTCCAAACTGCGCTCGAGGAACTCGAACGGCGCGCCGCCGAACAGGCCCGACTCCTGGCTGAAAATGAGCAACAGCGCCAGGCTATTCGTGAATTGAGCGTGCCGGTTCTACCAGTGCGGTCAACAACCCTGGTTATGCCACTGATCGGGGCGCTCGACACAGCCCGCCTGACCGATATGCAGCAGCAAGCTTTACGCCAGATCGAGCATACCGGCGCTCGCGAGTTATTGATCGATGTCACCGGTGTTCCGGTGATTGATACACAGGTAGCGAGGAGCCTGATTCAGATTGTTGAAGCGGCGCGTTTGATGGGGGCGCAGGTCACTCTGGTTGGGATTCGTCCTGAAGTGGCGCAGACCCTGGTGACTCTAGGGATCGATTTACATACTATCCGCGCGTTTAGCACCCTGCAAGCGGCACTATCTAAATAAAATAAGCAGATGGGGCGACTTCATCGTCGCCCCGCAGTAGCTGTGCTTACGCTTCACTGGCGTCAGACGATTTGGCTGAGGTGTCAGGCGGATTAAGTTGCGGCAGAATCCCACTATCACCGAGGAGGCCGGTGCGCAGATAGACCATCAGTTTCTTGCGCGTGTCGGCGATGTCGTTGTTGCGCATGTGCAACTGTCCAATCCGATCCTGCGGGGTAAAACTGGCTTCACCCTTTTCCATTGTCAGCCGGCTCGGATCGTATGTCAGGTTCGGTGAGCTGGTATCCAGGATGGAATAATCATTCCCTCGGCGCAGACCGATAGTTACTTCACCGGTAATAAGGCGCGCAACCCAGCGCTGCAACGACTCGCGGATCATCATGGCCTGAGGATCAAACCAGCGTCCGGCATAGAGTAAGCGACCAAGCTTGCGACCATACTCGCGGTACTGGTCGATAGTATCTTCGTTGTGGATGCCGGTCACCAATCGTTCATAGGCGATGAAGAGCAGCGCCATGCCCGGCGCCTCGTAGATGCCGCGACTCTTGGCCTCGATGATGCGGTTTTCGATCTGGTCGCTCATACCAAGTCCGTGCCGTCCGCCGATCCGATTAGCCTCAGCCATCAACGCCACGTGATCGGGAAAGGTTACGCCATTGATCGCGACCGGAAAGCCTTCTTCGAAGGTGATACGCACCTCTTCGTACTCGATGGGCACCTCTGGTCGCCAAAATGGCACGCCCATGATCGGATTGACGATGGTAATGTTGCGGTCGAGAAACTCTAAATCTTTCGCCTCATGGGTCGCGCCAAGCATATTCGAATCGGTCGAATAAGCCTTTTCGGCTGGCATGCGATACTCGAGACCGGCCCGGCTCAAGTAAGCCGACATCTCAGCCCGTCCGCCCAATTCGTCGATAAAGGCCTGATCGAGCCATGGTTTGTAGATGCGCAGATCGGGGTTAACCAGCAAGCCGTAGCGGTAAAAACGCTCAATATCGTTGCCCTTATAGGTGCTGCCATCGCCCCAGATATGCACGCCATCTTCGCGCATTGCCGCCACCAGCATTGTTCCGGTGACCGCGCGACCAAGCGGCGTGGTGTTAAAATAGGGCAAACTGGCGGTCGAGATATGAAAGGCGCCGCACTGCAATGCAGCCAGACCTTCGGCGACCAACTGATGGCGGCAATCGATCAACCGGGCGGCCTCGGCGCCGTATAGCAGCGCCCGGCGCGGAATATCTTCGTAATCGGGTTCGTCAGGTTGCCCGAGATTGGCAGTGTAGGCATAGGGAATAGCGCCCTTGGCGCGCATCCAGTGGATTGCGGCGCTGGTGTCGAGACCGCCAGAAAAGGCGATACCGATCTTTTCACCGACCGGCAGGTGTTGCAATATCTTGGCCATAGCGCTGCTCGTTCCTTGCATACAGGATCATGCACGATGTTTCGCTGTATTATAGCAGGGAAGCGACTCATCGCTGTCGTGGAAAACCAATCACTAAAAAATGGTAAAATGTTATCAGTCAATCAATGGACTCATCAATCGAGTGCAATCATGGACTTGCGCGCCCGACTTATTCTGTCACTCTCACCACTCTTTGTTGCCCTGGCCCTGATCGGGATTGTGGCACTCTATACCCAACAACGCATTAGCGAAGGCCTGAAAGCGGTTGATCGCAGCGCGCTCAATCTCATCAAGGTTGCTCAGACCGAGTCACTCATTCTGCTCGAACACTTTTACGTGAGTGATCTGATTGAAGGCGCAAGTAGGAATCGCAGCGATGTAGAGCAGATTCGAGCGGAAACGCGCCGATTCTTCGAGGCGCATAACGAGCGCAGTGGCGGTTTCATCGAACTTGAACTGGCGGCGCGCTATGAGGTGATGGTTGCCCAGCATGACGCCGCATTGACCTTTCTCGATCGCGGCGATTACGAGCGGGCGCAGGCGTTAATCAGAGGGGTGGATTATTATCGAAATATCCGCGCCATTCACAGCCTGACAATTGGCGCGCAGCGTGAGTACGAAGTGGTTTATTTGCAGCAGATTGCCGCGTTGGAACGGATCGCCAACGAGGGTTTCTGGATTGCGTCTGCAGTTGTAGGGACGGCAGTCTTCATTGCGCTCGCGCTGGCCATATCGCTGATCTGGCAGGTCGGCAAGAGTGTTGATCGCCTGACGGCTGACGCTGAACGTTTTGCCACGACCGAAGCGACCGGCCAGCTTAGCGCAATCAGTTCTATCAACCAGATTCGGCGACTACGCGACGCTTTTCAACATCTCCTCGACACGAACCACGCTCGTCAACAGCAATTGGCCGCTGCTTTGCAGGCGCAGCAGGCGCAGCTTGAGCGCGAATTGCAGTTGCAGGCAACGATCCGAGCGCTTAGCTTGCCGGTGACACCGCTCGGCCCACAGACGATTTTTGTGCCATTGGTTGGTTATCTTGACAATGAGCGTAGCAAGCAGTTTGAGCAAACTGTGCTTCAGGCAATTCAGCAACGTCGCGCGCGTCTGGTAGTGATTGATATTAACGGTCTTGCCGCTCTTGACGAAACAACTATTCAGACCCTGATTCGGGTCGGGCGTGGAGCGCGCTTGCTTGGAGCGCGCGCGGCGCTGGTGGGCACGCGACCCGAACAGGCATTGCGACTTGCCGATCTACCGGGTGATTTGTTCCATTTCGCCCGCGATATTCCCGCTGCGCTCAATCTTTCGCTCACTCTGTTATAATGCAGTGCGTTACCGTCCTATGGTGCGAAGGAGGCCATATAATGCACATCGTTGTGTGTCTCAAACAGGTTCCGCGCGATAATTCGGTCAAGATTCGACCGGATCTGACCATCGATGCCGAAGGGATCGAAAAGATTATTAACCTCTTTGACGAGTATGCGCTGGAAGAGGGTATCCGCTGGAATGAACAGCACGGCGGAAAGGTAACAGCGCTGTCGATCGGCACTCCTGAATGGGTTGAGCAATTGCGGCGGGCGCTGGCGATGGGCGCAACCGATGCGCTGCTGTTGAACGATCCGGCATTTGCGCAGCTCGATACAATCACTGCGGCCAGGGTTGCAGCGGCGGCAATCCGCAAGCTGGGAGATGTCGATCTGGTCATTACTGGCCGCAATAGCACTGACGATGAGAGCGGCGCGTTCGCGCCGGCGCTGGCTCGTTTACTGGGCTGGCCGCAGTTGACCTACGTCGGCAAGGTGCTGGAATTGCAGCCAGGAGGCGCTATCAAGGCTGAACGCCACCTTGAGAGCGTGATTGAGACGGTGACTTGCCGTCTGCCAGCCGTGATGTCGGTTATTAAAGATATTAACGAACCACGCTACCCGTCGTTGCTCAAGATTAAGCGAGTGGCCAAGGTCGAGCCACCGGTATGGACGGCAGCCGATCTTGGGCTGAGCGCCGCTGATTTGACGCCAACAGCGCAACTGGTTGAGCGCGTGCCGCCACCGCCACGTCCGAAGGGTGAGATGATCGATGGCCCTGATGCCGCAACGAAGGTGCGCAAGCTGGTCGATAAGCTGATGGAGTATCAAGTTATCTGAGCGCGGAAAGGAGCCGATCATGAGCAACGTACTGGTGATTCTAGAGGCAATTGGCAATGATCTGGCCGCCATTTCGCGCGAATTGCTCGGCAAAGGGCGGCAACTGGCTGACGCGCTCGGCGGTAAGCTGGCTGCGCTGGCGATTGGCCCCACCACAGCAGTGGCGGCACAGGCCGGTAACTTTGGCGCCGATCAGGTCTATACCGTTCAGGCGCCGGCGCTGGCGAACTATACCACCGATGGCTATGTCGCGGCAGCAAAGGCTGCGGTTGAGGTCTGCCAGCCCGCCTTGATCCTGGCCGGCACCGGCTTCCAGATGCGTGATTTTGGCGCGGCCCTGGCGACCGACCTGCAAGCCGGTCTGATTGTTGATGCCACCGACATTCAAGTCGTTGAGGGCGCAATTCAGGCTACTCGACCATCTCACGGTGGAAACGTGATCAACACCTACCGATTCGCTGCCGGCAAGCCGGTCGTGGCGCTCGTTCGCAAGCAGAGTTTTCCTGAAGCTACCGCGCAACCTGAACGCAGCGCGCCGGTGACCGAGCTGGCAATCGCCGATTTGCATCCGCGCGTCGAAGTGCAGGCGATCGCGCCGAAAGTGGGAGCAGTAAACCTGACCGATGCCGCGATCATCGTTACCGGTGGACGCGGGTTGGGCAACAAAGACAACTATTATCGCCTGATTCCGCCACTGGCTGAAGCGCTGGGTGGAGCGTATGGCGCATCGCGAGCGATTGTTGACGATGGCTGGGTGCCGTATGAGCATCAGGTCGGCCAGACCGGCAAGACGGTCAGCCCTAAACTCTATATCGCTGCCGGCGTCAGTGGCGCCATCCAGCATCTTGCTGGTATGCGCACCAGTCGCGCGATTGTTGCGATCAACAAAGACCCTGAAGCGCCGATCTTCCGCATCGCCACCCTCGGCCTGGTTGGCGATGTCAATGAGGTTTTGCCGTTGTTGACCGAGGAGATTAAGCGCCGGCTCAACCGGTAAGGCGCTCAGTATAGAACTGGATCAATGACGCGGGGTAACAAAACGGTTGCCCCGCGTCGCGCTTTGGATAGACGCAGATAGATAACCGGTGAAAGCCGGGAGATTGAGCAGGAACGCTTGTACATTCCGCTCGATCACTTCCTCGCCTCAATTGACCCGCACCTCCGCCCCATCGTCGCGCGGGTCGCGAAGCAAATGCCAGGCGCCTTCGACACCTTTAGAAGACTACCCGGCATATCCATTGCCCTCTTTCAATCATCGCCAGTCGCCTCTATCTGGCGAACCAACGGTGGGTGCCGCTTAATTCATCAAAAATTTGGCTTATTTGCACTTCACTAAACGAGGCTCAACCGGTACTATGAGACATGATCAATAAAACCCACCAGACAAAGACGGAATTCACCAGCGCGCCAGTTAGCGTCATCAGGTTGCTTTCCGGCCTATATGAATTTGCTCGAGTACTTCCTGGCCTCAGTTGACTCACACCTCCGCCCCATCGTCGCGCGGGTCACGAAGCAAATGCCAGGCGCCTTCGACACCTTTAGAAGACTACCCGGCATATCCATTGCCCTCTTTCAATCATCGCCAGTCGCCTCTATCTGGCGAACCAACGGTGGGTGCCGCTTAATTCATCAAAAATTTGGCTTATTTGCACTTCACTAAACGAGGCTCAACCGGTACTATGAGACATGATCAATAAAACCCACCAGACAAAGACGGAATTCACCAGCGCACCAGTTAGCGCAATCAGGTTGCTTTCCGGCCTGTTCGTTTCACCACTACAACGGAGGGACGCTCATGAACCCACTTGAGCACTTCCTCGCCTCAATTGACCCGCACCTGCGCCCCGTCGTCGTGGAGGTCGCGAAGCAATTGCCACGCCTGCCTCGACACCTTTTGAACATTGCCCGGCATATCCATTATTCTCCGTCAGTCATTGCCAGTCGCCTCCATCTGAGCGAACCGACAGTGCGGAAGTACATCGATATGCTTTACAGCAAGCTGAATCTGAAGGATCATCCAGCAGTGCAGAATTTCAACCGGGCAACAATCATTGTTCTGGCTATCGTCTATTGGCAGTTAAAGAGTTCCCTATAAAGAACCAGTTATTCAGGTTGCCTCTGCTAATTTCGGTGACGCGGCGCGAACATGCTTCGCGCCGCTCTCATACTTTCTGGGTCAGGTTTCAGCGCTCTTTCTCACGGTACGTTCAGATCAATCTCCTCTCTCCTCCAGGTCTCGTTGTGGTGTTCAGGCGCTACGTCGTAGCTTCTGTGGGATGCGCTGCGCTGTTTGCGGTGGCGGCAGCGAGGCGCGATCTGCTATGATGAGAGTAAATTCTGACTCATCCCAACGCAGACGAAGGATGAAACTCCATGGCAAAGCGATGGCTATTCAGCGCGCTCCTGCTCTTGATCGGACTGGTCGGAGTCGGACTGGCTCAGTCCCCTCAGTACATCTTTCTGCCTTTTATCAGTCATACCCTTGTCATTCCCGACCCTGACGAGGTGAGTGCGCGGTTGCAGGTTGCCGATGGGTATGTTGCGCGCCAATATGCCGCCGGCCTCAACCGGCCACGCCTGATGGCAATCGGCCCAGATGGTATGCTGTACGTTGCTGAACGTGGCGCGAACCGCATTGTCCGCCTGCCTGACCAAACCGGCGATGGTCGAGCTGATGAGGTGATCGCAGTGGCAACCAATCTGCCGGGTGTCCATAGCCTGACCTGGCACGACGGCGATCTGTATGCCGCCGGTAACGCTACGGTGTGGCGACTGCGCGATAACGATAACAATGGCAGTTTCAGCAGCGATGAAGTGACGGTCATCGTTACCGGCCTGCCCAATGATGGCGGCCACTCGACGCGCACTGCGCGCATCGGCCCGGATGGTATGCTCTACGTGTCAGTCGGCTCAAAATGCAATATTACAGTCGGTTGCAGTGAAGGCGATCCGCGCCGGGCGGCAATCTTACGCTATACCCTCGACGGCGACATTCCGGATGACAACCCTTTTATCAACGATCCCGATCCACGCCGACGCGCGGTGTGGGCGGAAGGCTTGCGCAATAGCGTTGATTTCATCTTCTTGCCTGATGGTCGTCTCTGGGCAACTCACAACGGCAGCGATGGCCTTGGGAATGATTTGCCGCCAGAAGAGGTTGTGATCAACGTTGAGCGCGGTCGGCATTACGGCTGGCCCTACTGCTATACGGCGGAATTGGGGCCGGTGCCAGTTGGCGCGCAAGAAGTGCGCGATGAGCGCGTGCCGCTCGATCAAACGTTCACCAGTTGCGCGCAAGCTACGCCGGCGCTGTTTACCGAACTGGCCCATTATGCGCCACTCGGTCTGGATCGATTGCCAGACGGCGATCTGCTCATTGCCTATCACGGATCCTGGAATGCCGATGACACGCCACGCGATTGTCGGGTACAGCGCATTCGCGTCAGCAATGGCGTACCGGTATCGGCTGAGCCGTTTCTAACCGGCTTCCGCGATCATCCACAACAAGAGTGTGGCGGAGCGTGGGGCCGACCGGCGGGGGTTACTATCGCGCCCAATGGGGTCATTTTCGTTTCCGATGATCGGAATGGAAACATCTACCGGATTGTGCCTAACCCTGGCGGGCAGTGACTACCTGCAACGATCGCGCCTGCTCGCAGAAGAAGAGAGTACCAGCAGTAATACAGACCGGCACTGCGAGCAGGTTGAGCAAGGGAATGCTGACCAGAGCCAGACAGATCAGGCCAAACCCGGCGCTCGCCGGCAGATGGCGGCGGATAAAGACCAGTTTGGCGCGGAACGCTAATCGCCGTCGTTCGAGGGGAGGATCGAAGAAATCAAGGCATGCGATGGTGGCGCCCAGCGTGATACCAGCGATCGTTGCCAGGATTGAGCCGGCACCCGGAATGAAGTTGAGCAAGAGGGCAGGTAGCGCAATGGACAGCGTGAGCAGTAGTTTTTTCACTTCAAACAATACTGCCCGACTGAGATCGCGCAGCACATTGGCGACGTTCGCTGGCGGCGCCGTGGTCGCCACACCGAGCAACCGTTCTTCGAGCAATTCTGACAATCGGCTGTAAAACGGCGAGCCGAGCACAACCCCGAACCGTACCAGCAGATACCCTAGCCCAATAAAGAGCGCAATGACCAGCACGATCTGCGCCAGCCAGGCAATCCAGACCGGCCAGCCTGCGAGCAGGGTTTCAATAGCCTGAAAGCCGGCCAGCAACAGGGTCGTGTAGAGCGCGAAACCAACCAGTAGATTCAGTCCAATTGGAATGGCAATGTAGCGCCAGAGCGCAGGCTGTCCGGCAATCAGTCGAATGGCGCGGAAGGGATAGCTCATGCCGATCAGAAATGTGTGCATACCTGGATCGCAACCTTTCGGGTGTTTGCAAAATGTTTTGCCTCAACCGGCCAATGCCATTTCAAGACGCGGCACGATCTGGGCCCAATCGTAGCCGGCGCAAACAAACTCCCGACCGTTCTGACCGAGACGATGGGCAAATGCGCGATCTTTGATCAATCGATCGACCGCCTGCGCAAATGCAGCAGGCGTATCGGCCAGCAACAAATGCTCGCTATGGCGCAATCCGGGAATACCTTCGGCGCCCATTGTTGTGCTTACCACCGGAGCGGCCATGGCCAGCGCCTCGAGCAGTTTCAAGCGAGAACCACCGCCGATACGCATTGGGATTACGACAGCGGTAGCAGCGGCAATGGCAGGTCGGGTGTCCGCGACTTCGCCTGTTACGATCACATGCTGGTGCTGATGGAGCGCCAGCAAGGCCGGATGCGGTCGGCGTCCGATCAGACGAAAGTGCAGCGTCGGGTGTTGCGCGCGAATCAGCGGCCACACCTCACGCACAAACCAGAGGACAGCATCGACATTAGGCCGGTAGTCTAGCGTTCCGACGAAGACCAGCTCGGCGGCGGGTGGCGGTGGCGGAGTGAGCGGCGCAAAGTGGGTGCAATCAACTCCGTTAGGGACAATTGACAGGCGCGCAGAAGGGGCGAGACGTTGCAATGCCGCAGCGTCTTCGGTTGATACGACCAGCACCCGATCGGCCAACCGGAGCATGCGGCGTTCGAACGCGGCTAACTTCAACCACTGGACAAGCGAATAGCTACCGGCGATAAGGGATCGTGGATGAGGAGCGCGGCGCAGATCGGTAAGCGCAGCGCGGCGTTGCAGCACATATTCGGCGTTAAACTCATCAAGCGCCAGCCGCGCGCCGCAACCGCGCGCTTGCCGGAGATAGGGCGCCATTTCGATACTTTCGGCCAGTACGACATCAAACTGCTCGCGAGCCAACAGTTCGGCCAGCGCGGTTCGGTACGCCGCGCTGGCATTGCGTAGCGCCATATCGGGAAGTGGACTGAACAGAGTTGTGATCGCGCGTCGGAAGAGTGAACGGGCCGGTGGCCCGATCACCGTCATAACTCTGACCAGATCGGCCAGCGGTTGCAGGGCAGATTGAGCGGCTACATCAGGGGCGAAGGTCAGTAACGTGACCTGGTGATGAACGGCCAGCGCGCGCAGCAGATGGTAGATGCGCAACGCACCGCCGCCACGCGGCGGGTAAGGTGGGTAGGGTGACAGAACCAGCGCGCGCATCGTTACATTACACCCAGGCGTCGGACAAACCAGGCTGTGGGCGCGGCCAATCGGGCGGATAGATCAGGTAGACGGTACCGGCTGAATTAGCCTGCCAGGCTTCGGCCAGTTGCGCTTGTGGATAAGCGCGCAAGAGGCGGTCACGACCGGCTGGCTCGGCAATCAGCGCGTGGGTATGAGAAAAACCACGCACAATCGTCAGATGTCCATCGGTACGCCTCGGCGCGTCATCGATCTGCCCGGGTTCCCAGGCCAGACTGATAATCACCGGCACGCCGGCTGCCGTCCAGCGTCCGATCTGTTCGAGCGTATCGAAACGAGTGACATATGCGCGCAGACCGAAACGCGCCGCGAAGGCCGTGTTGAATGACCAATTCCCGGTGCCATCCCAGCCAGGATCGAAAATCCCGGCGACGGTCAAGTCAGGCAAGGTAGCAGGATCGGCAAAGGGGGCCAGACGCGGATCGAGCAGTTGGGCATGCCAGTAGGCCAACACCATATGAACGGCAGTGGGGCTGCACCAGCCTTCGCCACCGGGATAATCATACTGACAGAGCAAAAGCGGCAGATCTATCGCCGAAAGCGCTGGTGGTTCGGCAGCGATCGCCGGCGAGGCAGTTGTAGTCACACAGAGAAAAAGATCGGTCACCGATGGCATATCGGCGCCGGGTCTTCCGCAGAGCAACACGCGCGCCTGAACTGCCTGCGCCGGCGCAGTCAGCTTTACCGTATCGGTGGCAACAAAACCGCAGTCGTCACGTTGACGGTCGAAGCTCGCGCGCCGCGAGCCATCGGCATCCCAGGCTGCCAGCCGGTACCAGTTGCTCCAGATCCCATTCTGCTGCGCGCGCACATTCACTTCGATCCAGCTATCGGGTGGAGTATCGGCAGCCCAACTCGGAATGATTGCCACTGCATCGGGCACTGTCAGCAAAGGACTCACCATCGCAATGCGGGCGTAGGGATCATCGCCGGGCAGCGGCGCAGCCCGTTCCCAGTTGTCGATAGCGCTTTCATTCCAATGGTGCAGCAGATGGTGTGGCATAATGAGACTATCCTTCGCTATCAAGCACCCATTCGGCGGGGCCAAGCAGTTCGAGATCGGGATTGGCGGCAACTTCTGGCAGCAGCGCCTCGCTGACTAACAGCTCTTCGAGATGGAGCGTATCGGGAATACGCGCCAGTCGCACGGCAGCCAGATCGGGCTGCCCGCACGTCTTCACTGCCATGGCGACCGCATCGCGCTCGGTTGGCAACGTGATCGGCAACCCACCCTTACACAATCCAACCAGACCGGCAGTCAGTACATTAACGTAAGTGGCATGAAAATCGATTTTCGCTGCGAGGCGGGCCGTCGTAATATCGGCTAGGCCAATCCCGTTCGCATTCCCATGCGTTTCAGGTGTCAGATCGAGCACCACAATGACGTTAATTACCGGGCGATCAGGCGGCGGTTCACCGGGAATCGGCAACCGACCGATCACGTTGGTATCCATACCGGTACCGCTGATATTCTTGCCAATCCGATCAACGACCAGCACATCGAGGCGATCGAAGGGCAGGCGCGCCATCATCACTTTGCTGCGAGCCAGCAAGGCCGCCTCGCCAGGGCCGCCGATGTCGGCAGGCGGCAACGCGACAATCGCCGCAGTCTGATCACGCGCATCTTCGAGGATCGCCAGGCCGGCCAGCACCTTGCCATACTCAACTATCACGCGCGCCATCGGCACCAGTTGCTCTTTGAGACCGTAAACGGCAGTGCGATGAACGATTTCAGCCCCCTGACGTTTCCCCAGACCAACTGCGCACATCTTGGCCAAACCACTCTCAATCGGCGCCTTGAATGAGGTATGGGTTTTGATCCGGTTAATCACCAGCACGCCATCAGCTTCGGCGGCAAACCGATCCATGTAGACCGGCGTGCCATCGGCGATCCGACCCAGCTCAACCACATCCATTGTTGCGCGAATCGGGCAACCAACCGTCTGCTCGGTAATGCCGAGTGAAGCGAGCAACGCCACCTGCCCGGCAGCCGTTGCGCCACCGTGACTACCCATAGCCGGGACGACAAACGGCTCAGCGCCGTGATCGCGCAGCCAGGAGACTGCGGCTGCGGTAATCGGAACGATATTGGCGATCCCACGGCTACCGGCGGTAACGGCGATCCGCATTCCAGGACGAAGCTGAGCGGCTAACCCCAGTCGATCGAGTTCGTTCCGGGTTGTGGCGGCAACATCGGCAATCGGCGTGGTTTGCCAGCGCTGACGGACACGAAAGAGCGGCGGGAGGGGGGTGTCGGCGCGAATATTTTCAATATTGAGCGTTAGTTGCATAGGTCATGCTCATGACGTGAACCCATACCTGCTCGATTGTACCATACTGCGCGCCATCTGATCGATTTCAGATCAAATCCCAACCGACCGGTCGGTAGACAAACAGTGTCAAAGGTGCTATACTACAGACCGACCGGTCGGTTGGTTTGCAGATTAAAACATGGGGAAGCGAGAGTCTATGGATCAGGAACGTCAACGCAATCACATCCTCGGCCTGCTCTTCTTTGGTGTCTTGATGGCGGCGCTCGACATTGCTATCGTTGGGCCGGCATTGCCATCGATCCAGCGCGTCTTCGACGCCGACGAACGCGGCCTGTCGTGGGTCTTTTCCATCTACGTGTTAGGCAACCTGGTTGGCACGCCACCAATCGCGGCGCTTTCCGATCGATTTGGCCGACGCGCGCTCTACGTTGCCAGCCTGAGCGGATTTGCCCTCGGCTCGCTTCTCGTAGCCTTCGCGCCATCATTTCCCGTCCTCTTAATCGGACGCCTCGCACAGGGCATTAGCGCAGGCGGTATCTTTCCGGTCGCAAGCGCCGTGATTGGCGACACCTTTCCGCCAGAGCGACGCGGCGCGGCGTTAGGTCTGATCGGGGCAGTGTTCGGGATTGCATTTCTCATCGGGCCAATCCTTGGCGGTCTGCTTCTCCTGATCGGTTGGCAATGGCTCTTTTTAATCAATATTCCGATTGCCGCGATTTTGATCGGGTTCAGCGTCAAGCTCTTACCTGGGCGCTTGCGAACAACTTCTGCTCCATTCGATCTGGCGGGGTTGGTAACGCTTGGCTTGATATTAACCGGACTGGCCTATGGGCTAACCGGGCTTGATCCGGCACGGCTGCAAAATGGCGATCTGCCATGGCCGGCAATCGGCTCACTGGCGGCGGCGATAGCGCTGGCGCCCCTCTTCGTCACAGTCGAGCGGCGAGCCATTGAGCCTATCTTGCAACCGTCGATCTTTCGCTCGCGCCAGATCTGGCTAACGGCAGCTCTGGCAATCGGCGCCGGCATTGCCGAGTCGGCAATTGTCTTTGTACCCGCGCTCTTGACCGCCGCGTATGGTGTGAGCAGTTCAACGGCCAGCTTTATGCTCTTGCCGGTCGTGCTGGCAATGGCGGTCGGTTCACCGATTTCGGGGCGAATGCTTGACCGGTTTGGTTCGCGGATTGTCGTGACCATTGGCGTGGCCCTGAGTGGCGCAGGTCTCATTGTGCTTGGCGGCTGGCCGACCAGTCTGGTGGCATTTTACGTAGCTGCGCTGGTGGCGGGGCTAGGGCTGGCAATCTTGCTCGGCGCGGCATTGCGGTATATTCTACTAAATGAAGTGCCAGTTCACGAGCGAGCTGCGGCACAGGGGTTATTGACCGTCACGATGGGTAGCGGCCAGTTACTGGGAGCGGTTCTGGTCGGGTTAATTGCGGCTGCCGGCGGCGGCGCGGTAACCGGCTACGGATTAGCGTTTCTGGCAATTGGTGTTGGAATCTTCTTGCTGACTGCGGCGGCGCTCGGTCTGAAGGATCGCGCGGCTGAGCGTGCCAGCGCACTGACGCACGCGCAGCAGGCATAGCGATGAAGTAGAGGCAAGCTTTGCATGAACCGCCAACAGAGTTCTGAGCAGATTCGCAACCGGATTATCGATGAAGCGGCGCGGCTGATCGTCACCTACGGCTACGACGGGATAGCCATGCGCGAGATTGCCGAAGCGGCTGGTCTGTCGAAAGCCGGCCTCTACCACCATTTTCGCGACAAAGAGGATCTGCTGGTTGCGGTACTCACCAATTGGGCAAACGAGATGGCAGCGCTGGCCGACGCTGCCGGGCGCGAACCGGACACGCGCGCGCAACTGACGGCGCTAATCCGCGGGCTGTTTGCGCAAGCGCCTGCTCAACGGGCATTGGTGCGCTTGAGTAACCAGGACATGCCGCGCCTGAGCGAAGCAGCGCGCGCCAGTGTCGCGCGCTGCTATGCCAACGGTTTGATTGCGCCCATCAGCGCGATGATCAGAACCGGTATTGAACGCGGTGAACTGCAACCGGTCGATCCGCATCTGGCGACGTGGTTGCTGCTCGGCATGCTCTATCCCTTCTTTCACACTGAGCAGGCGGCAGTTGGCGAGAATGGCGCCGCAGTGGCTGAACTGATTATCACGACCTTCTTTGATGGGCTAGGCCGGCGGGCAGATTGAGCCAACGACACAACGATCGGTTGCGTCGTTGGCAGATCAGAAAATGGACAGATAGCGATCAACTTCCCATTGCGACACGTAGGCACGGTAGCTCTCCCACTCCTGCTGTTTCGCGTCGAGAAAACGCTCGGCCACCGATGGACCGATTGCGGCGAGAATGACCTCATCTTCGCGCAAGGCATCGAGCGCGGCGCCCAACGATGTGGGTAGCGTCGCTAAACCTCGCGCGCGCGGATCGACGTGGAACAGGTCTTCTTCGGCAGCGTCGCGCAGCGGCAACTTGCGGCGAATACCATCGAGACCGGCAGCGAGCATGGCCGTGTACGCCAGGTAAGGATTACAGGCCGGATCGGGGCAGCGCAACTCAATTCGGGTTGCCTGGTGGCGTCCGGTGGTGATGCGCGGCACTCGCACCAGCGCCGAGCGATTGGTGCGCCCCCACGAGATATGCACCGGAGCCTCAAAACCGGGCACCAGCCGCTTGTAGGAATTGACCAGCGGAGCGAGCAAGACGCACATGCCACGCGCATGAGCGAGCAGGCCGGCGATGAAGTGACGGGCCAGGGAAGAGAGGCCGTAGGCGTCATCGGGATCGGCAAAGAGATTCTTGCCGCTCTCGATATCGAGTAAGCTCTGGTGAACGTGCATGCCGCTGCCATTGACACCGGCCATTGGTTTGGGCATAAATGTGGCATGCAAATTGTTCATTTGAGCCACTGCTTTGAGCGCCACCCGCGCCGTCACCAGATTATCGGCAGAGCGCAACGCATCGGCGTAGCGCAGATCGATCTCGTGCTGACCAGGGGCGACTTCGTGATGCACCGCCTCAACCGTGATTCCCACTTGCTGAAGCGCGCGCGCCATCTGCCGTCGGATGTGAGTGGCGAGGTCGGTTGAGACATCGAAATAGCCGGCCTTGTCATGCGGATCTCGGATCTGTCCATTTGGATCGGTTTTGAAAAGGAAAAACTCTAGCTCTGGCGCAACCATAAACCGGTAACCGGCGGCAGCGGCCTGCTCGAGCATACGGGCAAGCACATTGCGCGGGTCGCCGGCAAATGGTTTGCCATCAGGGGTATAGACCGAACAGATCAAGCGGGCCGTGACCATACCTTCGTGCCGATCCCAGGGTATTACGGCGTAAGTATCCAGGTCAGGCACCAGATACATATCGCTCTCGACCATGCGGGCAAAGCCTTCGATTGAGGAACCATCGAACCAAACCCCATGATCGAGCGCATCCGGCAGTTCTTCCACCGGGATGGTAACGCTCTTCCCGATCCCTAATACATCGGTGAACTGCAAGTTCACGAAGGCAACATTATCGGCAGCGACGCGGCGCAGCAGCATTTCGCGTGGATCTTCGCTCATGGGCTGCGCTCCTCCTTACTAGTTCAGGCGAATAGATCGTTATCTGTACTATACCATACCGGTGAGATGCAGGCGAAAGAAGCGTCGGGGCGCATAACCTGACGCCCCGACGCGGCGTGGATGGACAATGGGGACGCGATATGTTGCGCCCCTGCGTCGATGATGGGGGAATGCTGTGCGTTCCTATGCGGCGACGGCAGTCTCGTCAACCACAGTGGCGCGAACACGCTGACCGCGAATGGTTGTGTGGTTGAGGGCCTGTAACACCTGCCGCACAGCAGGACGAGGCACATCAACGAAGCTCATGCGAGCGCGCACATCGATTGCGCCGATGCTGCGGCCAGGCAAGCCAGACTCGTTGGCAATAGCGCCCACAATATCGGCAGGTCGCACCTGATCATTGCGACCAAGATTGATCTGGATGCGAACCATGCTGTGCCCGGAACGTGTTAGCCGCTCAGCCGGCTGGGTTCGCTTTACGCCTGACATCCGTTCAGCCAGTTCAGCCCGCTTTGCGCGCGACGCGCGTCCGGCGCGTTCTGGCTGCGTTGGCGGCGGATCAAGGCGAGTAATTGTGTCAACCTGCCCGGTCTCGTTTTCATTGAGCAGTAGCTTGATGGCTGCGGCTGCCAGCGCGCGGAGATCGTGTTCAACGGCCAGTTCATCAACCAGCGCCGTGTAACTCTCGATCCCAGGAGAAACCATCGTCTCGCGCAACTGATCGCGCAATACTGCCCGACGCCGCGCAGCGACATCGGCCAGCGTCGGCATCTGCACTCGTTCGATGCGCGCGCGGGTCACGCGCTCGATGATCTGGAGCATGCGGCGCTCACGCGGCGTAATAAAGGTGATAGCCACGCCCACGCGACCGGCGCGACCGGTGCGACCGATCCGATGGACATAGCTTTCAGGATCGGTTGGGACATCATAATTGATTACATGGCTCACTTCGGCAATATCGAGACCGCGGGCAGCAACGTCAGTCGCAACCAGCACATCGAGCTGGCCTTCGCGGAAGCGACGCATGACCCGATCACGCACTGCCTGGCTCAGGTCACCGTGGAGCGACTCAGCCGCATAGCCACGCCCTTGCAGGCGCTCGCCGATCTCATCGGCCTCCTGGCGCGTGCGACAAAAGACGATAGCCAGTTGCGGCATTTCGACATCGAGCACTCGACACAGCGCATCGAGTTTATCACGCGCCAACACTTCATAATAGATCTGACGGATGCGTGGCGTCGTCAACTGCTCGGCGGCAATACTGACTCGAACGGGCTGGCTGGTATAGCGCAGCGTTAAATTCTGCACCGCCGGCGGCAAGGTGGCTGAGAAGAGCGCCGTCTGTCGTTCGGCAGGAGTCAATTGTAAGATCGCCTCTAATTCCTCGGCGAAACCCATATCGAGCATCTCGTCGGCTTCGTCGAGCACGACCATGCGCAGATGGTCGAAACGAAGCGAACCTCGGCGCAAATGATCGAGGACACGCCCCGGCGTGCCTACCACAATCTGCGCGCCCTGAGCGAGACCGCGCAACTGCCGTTCGATCGGTTGGCCACCGTAGATTGGCAGCACCCGCAGCGCCCGATGGCGACCGTAGCGATGGATAGCTTCGGCGACCTGCACTGCCAGCTCGCGAGTTGGCGTAAGCACTAACGCCTGCACGGTCAGCGCGTCAGTGATTCGTTCGATGATGGGCAGCGCAAAAGCTGCCGTCTTCCCGGTGCCGGTCTGGGCCTGAGCGATCACATCGCGACCGGCAAGTAACAACGGAATGGCCTGGGCCTGAATCGGGGTTGGTTCGTCGTATCCAAGCCCGCTCAATGTCCCCACAAGTGCATCACTCAGGCCCAATTCGGCAAAAGTCGTCATGGTGTTCTGTTTCCCAATCACTATCATGTCGTGACGCCAAATGCGCCACACAAGATTTGTATTATAGCATAAATTATCGATTTGAAAAGATCCTTTAAGTTCTACGATAGCAAATCGTATGAAAAAAATAAGGTCTTCACGGATTACAATCAGGTATGGTATGCTATATGCGACCGGCGAAGAATGATGCATAAACGTGGCTGCGAAAGACACCTGTGACGACTCGGACTGGTTGGGAGATTGGCATGGCATTACCGGCCCGCATACTCGTCGCTGAAGACGAACCAGATGTTGGCATGCTCCTGCAAGAGATATTGGTCAGCGAAGGATACGATGTTCAGCTTGTTTCCAGTGGCGATCAACTGGTTCGGCGCGCGCAAGAGCAACCACCAGATCTGATCATTGTCGATTTACTCATGCCGTCGATGGACGGGCTAGAGGCGATCCGCCAGTTGCGCAATGACACGCGCACTGCCCATCTGCCAATGCTCATTCTTACTGCTATCGGCGAGTCATCACGGGTTGTTGAGGGCTTTGAGACGGGAGCCGACGATTATATCGTCAAGCCTTACGACCGCGAGGTGTTGCTGGCGCGGGTACGCTCCCATTTGCGACGAGCCACCCAACTACCAACCCGCAATCCGCTTACCGGCTTGCCCGGCAATGCTGCGATTCAGGCTGAGATCAAGCGCAATCTGGAACAACGAACTCCATTTGCGCTGATGTACGTAGACCTGGACAATTTTAAGGCCTTCAATGACGAATACGGCTTCTCGCGCGGCGACCGGGCGATCCACCTGCTGACCAGTGTCTTGAAAGAGCATGTCGATCCGAATGACTTTCTCGGTCACATTGGTGGTGATGATTTTGTTATCCTCCATTTTGGTAACCGGCCAGAAGAGTTATGCGAGCGCATCATTCGCGCCTTCGATGAGCAGATCCGCACGCTATACGATGAAGCTGACTTGCAGCGCGGGTATCTCACCGCGATCGACCGATATGGCATTCCTCGCCAGTTTGGGATCATCAGTCTGTCTATCGGAGTGGTGACTACCCACTCGCGCACCTTCTCCGACGTTGACGAGATGAGCCGCGTCGCCGCAGAATTGAAGCATGCGGCCAAGCAGGTGGCCGGTAGCAGCTTTAGGATTGACCGTCGGAGCGACAAGAGAGCTATCAATGCGCTGAGTGATCGACGGAGCGGAAATTCGCCCGATGCCCTCATCGTTTGTCGCAACAACATTGCGCAGGCTGCGGTGGTGGCGACCTTGAATGTGTGTGGTTACCGGCTGTTGACTGCCGATAACGAGATAGCCGCCCAAAGTTTGCTGGCAAGTCATCCGCATCCTGGTCTTGTGGTGGCTGAAGTGGTTGATTCCACCAGCACCACCTGGTGGCAACAACTTAACGACAGTACGCTGTTGATCGCGCTGGCAAGCGACGAAGCAGCCAGTATCACCGCGCGTGATGCCGGCGCAGATGCTGTTGTGCAACCAGGGGATAATCCTCTGGCTATTTCCGATCAATTGCAAGCTGCGATTGCCGCATTGCACAATGATCAGAACTCAGCGGAGTGACTCTCATTGTTCAGGTCAGTAAGCGCTTATTGTTCCCACGCCCGCCATCCATCCTCGCGCTGACACCAACACGCAAGAGCGCTCCAAGCCTTCTGTCGGCATACGCCTCGCCCGGCACGGCAACAGCTTTTAGCTCACTTTTTCACCGATGAGCGAATCAGACCGACCCGGAACGGGTTGTCCAGACAACCAGCAGAGCGCCATCGCGCACCTGAACGCGCGCCGGAGGGTTGACGATGACATTGCTGACACCGCGCGCCCGGTCAGCGCGCAAAGTGCCGTTGACCAACGGGTATGCTAATCCTGCGGTGTTGATGCCGCTCGCATCGCCGCCAAAGGGGAGCAGTGAAACGGTATCGCCAGCTTCGCCAGGAATCACGCTCTCGTCACGCACCAGCCAGATCTGTTGCGGATGATCGATTAACCGCGCGCGACGACCGCGCAGTTCAGCCATGCCCAACAGCGCAACGTTGGCCAATGACTGATCCCAACGGCCTCCCAACGCGCCAATCACATCGATCTGGTCGGCTCCCATGTTCACGGCTGCCAGCAGCGCCAGTTCCAGATCGGTTTCGTCTTTATCGGGACGATGCCGTTCGATCGTCACGCCTTGCGCCTCATAGGCGGCTAACGCCTCAGAGGTAATCGAATCAAGGTCGCCGATCAGCAGGTGTGGTGTATAGCCGTGGGCAAACAGGCTTGTGCCGCCTCCGTCGGCGGCGATCAGGCGCTCGGCGGCAGTAAGCAGATGATGGTAGGGTGTCAGATCAAGGTCTGGCGCATTGGCTACAATCACGACATACATTGTTTCTGCCCTCCTGATCCAGCGCTCCACTATCCCGGCGCCGGCTGGCTACAACGCGACGAATGCCGCCACACCAAAACCGCTAATGATCACGCCTGAGATCAGGTTGATCACGCGCAACACCAGTGGGGTTACGCGCCCGCGCGCGAAGCTTACCCCACCGCTCAAGATCGTCCACCACAAGGCAGAACCACCGGCAACGCCGGCCACCAGAGTTATACCGGCCAGACTATCCATGCCGGCGCTAAGGCCAAGACCGGCAAAGATGACTGTGAAGATCAGGATGGTCGCCGGATTAGTCAACGTGAGGAACAGAGTCGAAAGGTAAGCGGCGAGCAGGCCACGGCGCGAGACCGCTGGCGCGATGTCGATAGTCTGCGGGGCGGCATAGATGGTTGTTACGCCGATCCAGAGCAGGGTCAGGCCGCCGACGATGCGGAGAAACGGACTGAAGCTGAGGATCAGGTTACTGATCGCCTGCAAGCCCAGCGCGGCAATCGAGCCATAGATTGCATCGGCAGTAGCCGCGCCCAACCCGCTGACGAATCCGGCGATACGACCATCGATGATTGTACGTTTGATGCAGAGCAGACCGATTGGACCAACCGGCGCTGCGATAGCCAGCCCAAACAACATCCCGCGAATGAAAAGATCGATCATTTGTGCCTATCCTTTTCGGTGCATTATACGCGATTCTGCTTCGGCATTGTTTCAATCTGTCGCAGTCGCGGGAAAAGCGTGTATACTGAAGGCACTAGTTCGCTGTCACGCTCTTAAAGAGGCTTGCTATGCCCGAATTGCGCCGTGTGGCCATCTTTACCAACGAATATCCACCGTATATCTATGGCGGAGCCGGAGTTCACGTCGAATATTTGAGTCGAGCGCTTGCGCGTATTGTGCCGGTAGAAGTGCGCTGTTTCGGCGATCAGCGCGTGGAAGATCCGCAGCTCACTGTGCGCGGTTACTCGCGTTGGGAAGAGTCGCGCCAGAACACCGATCCCCGTTTTGCGAGCGCAATTGACGCTGTGGCCCGGTCGCTGGCAATGGCCAAGGACAACCTCGATGCCAGCGTGGTACACTGCCACACCTGGTATACCGATCTGGCTGGCCTGTTTGCCAGCAAGCTGTGGGGTATCCCTTACGTGTTGACCATCCACTCGCTTGAACCATTGCGTCCGTGGAAAATCGAACAACTCGGCAACGCTTACCATCTCAGCTCATGGATCGAGCGCACTGCGATTGAGCAAGCTCACGCAGTGATTGCCGTTTCACAGGAGACGCGGGCTGACATTCTGCGCCTGTTCAAGATCGATCCAGAGCGAGTTCATGTCATCTACAACGGGATCGATCTGAATGAATACCGCAAGACAGCAGCGACCAATGCGCTCGAACGGTACGGCGTCGATCCACAGCGACCGTTCGTGCTGTTTGTCGGACGGATTACCCGTCAAAAAGGCATCATCCATCTGGTCAACGCCATTCCACAGATCGATCCGACAGCGCAGGTCGTACTCTGCGCCGGCGCGCCGGACACGAAAGAGATCGGGATTGAGATGGAAGAACGGGTAGCCGCCGTCAGCGCTCAGCGTCCTGGCGTGATCTGGATCCGCGAGATGTTACCGCGGCAAGACGTAATTCAGTTCTATTCTCACGCTGCGGTCTTTTGCTGTCCGAGCGTATACGAGCCGTTCGGGATCATCAACCTGGAAGCAATGGCGTGCGAAACAGCAGTGGTCGCTTCGGCAGTCGGCGGGATCAAAGAGGTGGTGGTGCCAGAAGAAACCGGTTTGCTGGTAGATCCGAATCTGCAACCGGGCAGCTTTGATCCGGTCGATCCGGCAGCATTCTCAAACGAGCTGGCGGCAGCGATCAATCGCCTGCTGGCCGATCCGGCATTGCGTGAACAGTTTGGCAAAGCCGGTCGAAGGCGAGTCGAGCAGGTCTTTAGCTGGGACGCCATTGCACAGCAGACGATTGCCCTTTACCGGTCGTTGATCGGGTGAATGACAGACAGGCGAGGGGTGGAGATCTGCCTCTCGTCTTTGTCATGATAACAACAGGTTGCTAAGCCATACGAGAGGAAAGTATTCGTTGCAGAAATCGGTATTACAAGGCATATGAGACCGTATTTTGAAAGGATCGCTCATCTACAGAATGAATCTAAACACTGAGAAACATAAAATTATTGAACACTTGTTACTTTATTATGTAAATACCGATCGAAATAACGTCTTCGATTACGCTCAAGTTTTTTCTTGACGCCTCATTTGAATAAACAATCCAACTCTCGTGAGTATGGCAATTGGTTCTGGCAGGCAGATTCGTGTTATTTTGAGCTAGTATCACTATCTCCGCTCTCTACTGAACAGCCTGGCAACACCTCACGGTCGCTCGAATGGTTGACCGAGCGCCGCAGGAGCGGTAGCGCGCAGGCGGTTGATGGCAGCCAGCAGAGGGCGTTGCCAGAATGCGGGCAGGCGCATGACCTGGCGCGCTGCTGCCGGCGATGCGGCAAGGTTAACCAGGGCCAGCACCAGGATCATGAGCACGAAGGGCGCTACCTGAACGATTTGGGTGGGAATGTCTGGCAAGGCACTCTGCGATCGGGTGGCGACCAGCTCGAGCGCCGCGAAGAGGTAGCATCCCAATGCGACTCGCCACGGTCGCCAGCCGCCGAAGATCACGATGGCCAGGACGATCCAGCCTGAACCGAAGGTGTGGCGGTAGCTCCAGCCTTGCTTGAGATCGAGCGAGAATGCGGCGCCGGCAATGCCGACCAGCGCGCCGCCGGCGATCAGCATGGCATATCGCCAACGGGTCACGTCTACACCCCGCGCATAGACCGCCGCCGGTCGTTCACCGAGCGCGCGCACGATGAGACCCAGCCGCGTGCCGTAGAGCAGGAAAGCGGTGAAGGGCACGATGAGCAAGCTGGCGTAGATGACCGGATCGTGGCGGAAGAAGAGCGGGCCGAAGACGGGGAGATCGGACAGGACGGGAATCGGGGTGAAGGGAACTGACGGGCCAGGTACGCGAGCGAAAGGAGCGCCGAGAAATGATGAGAGATCGGTGCAGAGCAGGGCCAGCACAAACCCAACCGCCGTTTGTGACTGGCCGAGGGTTAGACTGAACAGTCCGAGCACGGCTGCGACGAGTGCGCCAACCAGGGCTGCGGCGATGAAGCCGAGGATGAGATTACCGGTGATAAGCGCAACGGCAAAGCCGGTCATTGCAGATAAGAGCATCGTGCCGTCAAGCGAGAGATTGATGACGCCAGCCCGCTCGCTGAGCGTTTCGCCCATCGCCGCAATGACTAGTGGCGACGCAGCAGCCAATACTGCCGCCAGATCGATCAAGAGTTGTTCCATACCGTCACACCATTTCGTCGTGGTTATGGAGGAAACTGACCGCCGATCAGCGTCGAGCGCGGGTCGCCAGAGCGAAGAGCACTAGAGCGCCCTGCAAGACGCCGGCAATCGCGCTATCGATGCCGAGCGTGAGCGGCAATTGAATGCTGCCCACGGTGAAAGCGGCAAAGGCAACCGCGATTGGCAACAGCCAGCGTGGATCGGCCCGCGCCAGCAGCGCAACCAGCAATCCCAACAGCCCGATCCCGCTCGAGATGTTGGGAATGAGAGCATGATGCACCGCAACTACCTGCAACATTCCGGCAGTACCGGCCAGCGCGCCACAGGCGGCCAGCGTCTCGGCCATGCGGCGAGCGGTGACAATACCCAGCCTTGCGGCGGCTGCCGGGTTGAGGCCAACAGCCCGCACTTCCAACCCCCAGCGCGTTTTGGTGAGCGCCCACCAGACGATTACCAGCGCAATCAGAGCGATCACCGGCGCTGCCGGCGCCAGGCGCAACCGGTCAACGGTGGGAAGCCAGAGTTCGCGCGGTAGTAGATCGGTGCCTGAGAGTGACGCCGAGGTTTGTCGCCGCCAGGGGCCGAGCACGAGGTAGAGGGCCAATCCGCTGGCGAGAAAATTCATGCCGAGGCCGGCAAAGATTTCACTGACGCCGGCGTAGCGGCGCAAGCCACCGATCAGCAATGCCCATAGCGCGCCACCTGCCGCGCCACTGAGTCCGGCCAGCAACCAGAGCAACAGCGGCGGCCAGTCTGGCCACAGGCGCAGCGGAACCATCGCTGCGATAGCGCCGGCGATCATCTGACCCTCGACGCCGAGATTGTAGAGACCGCCAGCAAAGGTGATGCTGAGGCCAACGGAACAGAGCAGTAACGGCGCAGCGAGCATGATCATATCGCTCAAGCGCACTGGCGTGCTGAAGGCGCCAAACAGGATCAGGCGATACGCTTCGAGCGGCGCCACGCCGCTACTCAACAGGGCGATAGTCGTAAGCACAAAGGCGGCCAGCAGCGCCAGGAGCGGTCGCGTCAGGCTGGCCAGAGGTTTTAAACGATCCAGGCGCATGCGAGTATACCTGTCAGGCAACTGCCTCAACCAAAGCATCAAAACCTACTCCGCCGATCAATTCGGCCAATCTGGCCGATGACAGCAACGCGCGCGGGATCGGCGGTCCGATACGGCCAGCAAAACAGACAATCACCTCGTCGCTATATTCCATAATCTCGTCGAGATCGGGCGAAGCGAAGATGACGCAACAGCCGGCATCACGGCGCGCCTGCAACCGTCCCCAGATGGCGCGGGCCGAAGCTACGTCGAGGCCGCGGGTTGGCTGTTCGGCCAGAATACCGCGCGCATCGGGCGGCACCAGCGCCAGCATTGCCCGTTGCTGATTGCCTCCCGATAGGGCGGCGATGGGGGTGATCGGAGTAGCTTTAATCTGATACTCAGCAATGGCCTGACGCGCAGCTTCCTCGGCTGCGCGGCGATCAACCAGCGCCCCTCTACCCTGCAACAGCGCAAAGTGATCGGTCAGCGACAGAGCGCCGATCATGCCATCGCGCAAGCGGTCAGCGGGGAGATATTCGATCCCGGCCTGGCGAAATGCGATTGGGCCTGCGCCGGTCAGATCGCGACCGTTCACCAGCACCCGCCCGCGATCGGGCGCAAGCTGACCGGCAAGCAAACGCAACAAGACCTGTTGACCGCTGCCGTCAAGGCCAGCCAGGCCGATGATGCGTCCGGCGGCGAAGCGATGGTTGAGATCGACCAGTTGGAGCGTGCCGCTCCGCGCGGTCACGCGATGCAATTCCCATACCGGCGGGGCATCAATTAACGGCAACGGACGGTAGATCGGCGGCTCAGCGCCGGCTTCGCCAAACATGAGCGACAGCAGATACTCCTGCGGCTGTGGCATAGGCAACTGACCGGGAGGAACGACCTGCCCATTGCGCAACACTGTTACCGTGTGACACAACTCGGCCACCTCTTCCAGCTTGTGTGACACAAACAAAACAGTTCGCCCCTCGGCAGCAATCTGGCGCAGCGCGGTGAAGAGTGACCGGGCCTGAGCGGCGGTAATGCCGGTAGTTGGTTCATCAAGGATCAACACGCGAGCGCCGCACAACAACAGGCGCATAATCTCGATCTGCTGTCGCTGACCAACCGTCAACTGATCGAGGCGGGCCGCCGGATCGACAGGGAAACCCAGCCGTTCAGCCAGTTCTTGCAAGGCCGTTTGAGCGGCGCGACGCGAACGAAAAACCCCTGGCGGCGCGGCGCAGAGCAGATTCTCAAGCGCGGTAAACGCCGGAATGTCGAGCGGTTCCTGATGCACCATACCCACGCCAACTGCCAGCGCATCGCCCGGCCCGCTTAAGCGACGCGGAGCATGGTCAAACAGGATGCGACCCTCATCGGGCTGTAGATAACCGGCCAACAGCTTCATGAGCGTGCTCTTGCCGGCGCCATTTTCCCCCAGCACGCCGTGAATCTGGCCGGCGGCAAACGAAATGGTCAGGCGGTCATTGGCGCATACTGCGCCGAACCGTTTGGTCAGGTGTTCAACCGCGATGTGCATGGCTGTGAAAAAAATGGAAGAGACGGACGCGCCGTCCGTCTCTTCGTATGATAACCGATTACGGCGCGCTCTGACCTTCGATGCCGGCCAGCAACTGCTGAGTATACCAGATCGTCTTATCGTCGGCTACCTGACCTTCCGGCACGAAGACACTGCCATCTTGATAGTAGAGCGGACCGGTGAAAAGGTTCAGACTACCGTCGGCCAGTTTGGCGATAAACTCATCAAGCTTAGCCGCATTCTCGGCGCTCAGCGCCGGCCCCTTCACAAAACCGATCATGCTGGTGTCAGGGTCATTGATATTGCTCCAATTCGGCCCCGTCCACTCCCATGCCGGCTCCCACTGGCCTGAGCGCGCCAGCTCAACCAGTCGCTTATAGTCAGGCCCCCAGTTGAAATAGGGGACACCCAGACACACCGCTTCACCTTGCGCGCAAGCGCCCTTGAAATCGTATGGCACGGCGAAGACGCGCTTGCCGGCCTGCGTGGCCTTATTCGCCTCGACAATACCTTCAGTGGTATCAATGCCGGAGAGAATGACATCGTAGCCTTCATTGATAAAGTCGTTGGCGACTTTAGTCGGATCGAGCGTTACGCCAGGAATATTGAACCAGAATCCGATCCAGGTCACCTTGAACGCCAGTTCATCGGCGGAGCGACCGCGATAATTCTCCCAGCAATAGCGAGCGCCGAGATAGGTAGAGTTGACCAGCCGGCGCGTTTCGGGATCGATCAGGGGGCCGAGATAGGCCAGCTTGCCATTCTCAGTAGTTAAGGCTGCGGCGCAACCGGCGATCATCTTGCCGTACTCCATCCGACCCATTAAATTGCGCACATTCGGCGGCGCTTCACCGGTCAGCACTTTATCGCCGGAAGCGTGAATGAAATAGACATCGGGGTGAGCGGCAGCGGCAATATTAGTGCCATCGGCAAACTCAGCCGAATTGGTGATGATAAGCCGGGCGCCCTGGCCGATCAGCTCTTCAATTGCCTGTTCGACCTTGACATTGGGCCGGTCAGCCGGATTCACCTTGTCGATGTAGATGAACTTCACTCCGGGCACCTTTTCCACCACGTACTGAGCGGCCTCGTAGTGGGCCTGGTTCCAGCCGCCATCGTTGATAGGACCAACCAGCACCATCCCGAAGGTAAACTCTTCGGTCGACTCAGCCGGCGCGGTGGTTGGCGCAGCAGTCGGCGCGGCAGCCGGTTGCGAGCCACATGCCGTTAACACCAGACTGAGCAGCGTGATGAACAGCAATGGCCAGCGGACAAAACGGACTCTCATCGGTCGACTCCTTGTCAGCATCTGCAAAGACTGTACCCTAACAACGAAACGGCGCAATCGATGACCGAAATCATCGCTGCGCCGAGACAGTTTCGCGCAGATTCGCCTTCAGACGGGGAAGGCTCCCTGCCAGCCTCATCGCTGTTCAGGACGCTATCGCGGAGCGCCCGATTGCAGTGGCGAGTATAGCTGAGATGAAAAAGACTGTCAATTGAGACGCCACTGGCATTCTAGAACCGGGTTTCGAAGCGCAGCTCTACCCGCTGTCTGTGAAACCTGCAATACCCTACTATGAATTTACTGCTTATCGTGCTATACTACGGGCATATTATGCAGGCGACAGTAACGGTGAGGGCTATCGATGAACAGATTATGCCTGATCATCGTGGTTTTACTGGGCGTCCTTCTTCTCACACCGACACCGATGCGCGCAGCTAACCCGATTTGCTTTGAAGGTGTTACCGATTGCGTTGACGAGCGTTTCGCCGATTTCTGGCGTCGCAATGATCGCCATGCCATCAGCGGACAGAATGGCAATGCGCTACGGTTCTTTGGCTACCCTATCGGCCCAGCGCGGATCGAGGCAGTTGACGGCGCAGCAATGCTGGCGCAACCTTTTGAACGGGTGATTATGCAGCAGCCGCTGGGAAACACTGACCCGGCCAGGATCAGTTTGCAGATGATCGGCATGGAACGACTGCGCCAGCTCGAGCTCGCTCCCGAACTACCGGCCAGGCCGCCGGCGACCGTCAATTGCCGGTTCTTTTCCGAGACAGGCTTTACAGTCTGCGGCGACCTGCTCAATTTTTGGGAAAGCAACGGCCTGAATCTCGACAATGAGCGCAATTATACCGATGCCGAACGGATTGCCCTCTTTGGGAGGCCGATCAGCACTGTCAGTCGCGAGAGGGCGGCTGATGGGAAGATTTATCTCACCCAGTGGTTTGAACAGGCACGCTTACAGATCGACGGTGTGACTCAACAGATTATCATTACGCCGTTGGGCCGGGATGTGGTGAGTAACCGCGCCAATCCACCCCCGTTGCCACGCAACAACGGCGTCTTCCTCAACAGCGAAACCGTGACTGCCGGGGGCGCAATTACGGCGCGCGCCAATGGGTATACCGGTGAAAGCCAGGTCAGAGTAACTGTCATCCGCGCCGATGGCAACAGCGTAGGAACTGCCGAATTGAGCGACATCAGTTCGAGTGGCGTTACCGAAACGTTCTGTTACCAGACCCCAGCCGACGCAATGCCGGGCATCTGGGCAATTGCCTTTGAGGGAACTGAAAACGGGCGACGAACGATCGGCTTCTTCCGAGTGGTGACAACCGGCAATTCCAATAAGACATGCATTGATCCCATTTCACCAATATCGACGAACCGGTAGCAAATCTTAATCCATGACCATTCGGCTGTAGCTCGATTGATTGCATCCGCAACGGTATGCTACAATACCGGGCAGTTTATTCTTCAGGTATTGAGGTACCGTTATGCAATTACCACGCGCTAGCGGAGTCTTACTGCATCCCTCATCCCTTCCCGGCCCATGGGGGATTGGTGATCTGGGACCAATGGCATACCGGTTCGTCGATTTTCTGGTTGCGGCGGGACAATCACTCTGGCAGGTCTTGCCGCTTGGTCCGACCGGCTACGGTGATTCACCGTACCAGTGCTTTTCGGCGTTTGCGGGCAATCCGTTGCTAATCAGCATTGATGATTTGATCCAGCAAGGGTTGCTCTTTGCCGATGAAGCAAACGCGGCGCTGGGTCAGTTGCCCGGCGAGCGAGTCGATTTTGGCGCACTCATTCCGGCTAAACACGAGCTGCTTCAGCGCAGTTTTGAACGCTTTCGCAGTCGGCACGGCACCTCCCTCCACCAGGCTTACACCAGGTTCTGCATCGAAAACGCCGAGTGGCTGGCCGACTACGCCCTGTTTATGGCGATCAAGGAGGCGCAAGGTGGCGGAAGCTGGCACGGCTGGCAACCCGAGCTGCGTGATCGCCAACCGGCAGCGCTGGCCCAGGCCCGCCGCGCGCTGGCAACCGCGATTGACTACCACCAGTTTCTACAATTTCTCTTCTTCCGGCAGTGGCAGGCACTGAAAGAATACGCCAACCAGCGCGGCGTGCTGATCATCGGCGATGCGCCGATCTTCGTCGCCGACGACAGCGCCGATGTGTGGGCCAATCGCGATCTCTTCTTTGTTGACGAGAGCGGAATGCCGACGGTCGTGGCCGGCGTACCGCCGGATTACTTTAGTGTTACCGGTCAACGGTGGGGCAACCCACTCTACCGCTGGGATAAGATGGCTGAAACCGGCTATCGCTGGTGGGTGGCGCGGATGCGCCAGTCGTTCACGCTGTACGATGTTTTGCGGCTCGATCATTTCCGCGGCTTTGAAGCGTATTGGGAAGTTCCGGCCAGCGCGCCGACCGCCGTCGATGGCCGCTGGGTCAAGGGGCCGGGCGCCGATCTTTTCCAGGTGTTACAGGCCGAGCTTGGCGATTTGCCGATTATCGCTGAAGATTTGGGCCTGATCACACCCGAAGTCGATGCGTTGCGACGCGAGTTCGATTTACCGGGGATGAAGGTGTTGCACTTCGCCTTCGGCGATGATCCGACCAATCCGTACCTGCCGCACAACTACACGCCGAATTATGTCGTCTATACCGGTACCCACGACAACGACACTACCATCGGCTGGTTCAATTCGCTCGATCCGGCCACGCGCGCTGCCACGCTGACCTATCTCGGTCGCGACGAGACAACCGTTGATATTGCCTGGGATCTGATGCGTCTAGGATTGATGTCGGTCGCGAACTACGCGATCACGCCGCTGCAAGACATCTTGCGGCTGGGTTCGGAGGCGCGGATGAACACGCCTGGTCGGTTGGGGGGCAATTGGGCCTGGCGCTACGCGGCTGAAGCGTTGAGCGAAGAGCTGGCTCATCAATTACGTCAACTTAGTTATATCTACAGTCGACTTCAGCCAGCGAAGACCTGACCTTCCTCAACGCGAAAGCGGCGAGCAGCGGCGAGAAAATCGGCGCTAAAATCGCTCAGATCGGTTGCGGTCAACAATGTTTGCTGGTCAGGACGCTGAATGAGCTGAAGCAGATGAGCGCGACGCTGCGCGTCTAGCTCGCCGAGCACATCGTCGAGCAATAAGACCGGGGCGTCGCCGCTGCGCTGGCGCATCAGTTCGGCCTCACCGATCTTGAGCGCCAGCGCAATGGCCCGCTGCTGACCGCGCGATCCGTAGCGACCGAGATCGATGCCGGCTACGCGAAAGATCAGATCGTCGCGATGCGGGCCGCAGAGAGTCTGGCCGCGAGTAACCTCTTCGGAACGCTGGGAGACGAATGCGAGCCGCAGTTGTTCGGCCAACCCGCCGGTATCGCGCGCCGTATCGACGGGGCAACTGGCAATATACTCGATCTGCAACTCGTGTTCACTGCCACTAATGGCGCGGAAGAGCGGGCCGGCCAGCGCGCTCAACTCGACGACGGCGCGCAACCGTTCGGCAAGCACGTAGCCGCCAGCAGCGGCCAGTTCTTGATCCCAATACGCCAGCTCGGCATCAAGATTGCGGAGCGGACGCCGTTGTTCGCGCCAGGCTCGCAACAGACTGTTGCGCTGGAGCAACAATTTTTGATAGTAGGCCAGGGCGCGGACATAGTGCGGATCGAGCTGCGAGAGCGTGATGTCGAGATAGCGCCGTCGTTCGGCGGGAGGGCCGTCAACGAGGGTCAGGTCGGCGGGAGTGAAGAGCACTACCCGCAACTGGCCGATCAGATCGAGGGCTCGCGCCGGTCGCTTATCGATCCGCACCAGTTTTTGCGCGCCATTGATCGGCTGACCATCATCGTCGAGGCGACGCTGAACGAGCACTTCCAGGCGCACCGGCCCGATCCGACGTTCGACCTCAGCGGCGATGCGGGCAAAGGGGGGCGCGCCGGCTTCACCCATCGCTTCCCAGCGCACCAGTTCGCGGTCGCTGCTCAGGCGGGGCGAGCGGGTGGTGGCGAGGTAAAAAATTGCTTCAAGCAGGCTGGTCTTACCGGCGGCATTGGGGCCGTAGAAGAGCATCGTGGTGGGGGCGAGGGCCAGATCCTGCCGCCGGTAGTTGCGAAAATCGCGCAGGGAGAGATGATGCACGTACATAGATGCTGTCAGCGGACTTACGGGCGCGCGCCGAGACGCAGGTCGCGCAACGCGCGCAGGTTGGCGCAGCCGCTGCAAAACATTGCCACCCGCAACTCGCGAATGAAGGCGCTCAAGCCCTCGATCACTGCTTCTGCGCCCCGCTCGTTGATGGCGTCGAAGAGGGCAGGGCGGGCAGTGCCGGCCAGATCGGCGCCGAGCGCAATTGCCTTGGCCACATCAACCCCGCTGCGCACGCCACCCGACGCAATCAGGGTCACATCGGGCAACGCAGCGCGCACTTCGCGCACACATTCGGTGGTTGGCAGGCCCCAATCGGCGAAAGCGCCGGCCACTCGCCGCCCGGTATCGTTGGTCTGGCGAAAGCGCTCGACCTCGCTCCAACTGGTGCCACCAGCGCCGGCCACGTCGATGATCCGCACCCCCGCTTCGTACAGGCGAATCGCATCAGCCGCGCCAATGCCGTTACCAACCTCTTTAACGACGACTGGAACTTCGAGCTGGCGACACACCGCTTCGATCTTGGTCAGCAACCCCTTGAAATTGACATCGCCTTCGGGTTGTACCGCCTCTTGCAGCGGGTTGAGATGCAGAATGAGGGCATCGGCCTCGATCATCTCAACAGCGCGCCGACAGTGATCGACCGTAAAGCCGTAATTTAACTGCACTGCACCCACATTGGCCAGAAGCGGAATGCGAGGCGCAACCCGGCGCACCTGATACGTGCTGGCAAGGCGCGGATCCATCACCGCAGCGCGCTGAGAACCGACTCCCATGGGCAGGCCCAGATATTCGGCGGCTTCGGCCAGGGCGAGATTGATCTTTTCGGCGCTGGACGTACCTCCGGTCATTGAGCTGATCAGCAGCGGCGCTGCGATCGGTTTGCCCAGAAACGTAGTGCGAGTGTCGATCTCGTTGAGATCGAGTTCGGGCAACGCCCGGTGGGGGAGGCGGTAAGCGGCGAAACCGGTGACGATACCCTTGGCGGCGACATCTTCGTTCAGCACAATGCGGATGTGATCTATCTTGCGAGACTCGGTCTTGTCGTCACCGGGCATAACAGACTCCTGCGGCAGGAAGGGGCAAAGGAACCGGCAATGTTACCCCTTT